>ERZ1645187.900-NODE-900-length-28543-cov-11.330841_pt1 | contig 28543 bp, 18 predicted proteins | sample MGYA00575352_ERZ1645187 | MGnify/ENA primary metagenome ERZ1645187 (study PRJEB40837, sample SAMN11349314) | freshwater sediment metagenome | isolation source: river sediment | host: Sediment | place: India: Wazaribad , New Delhi | collected 2017-02-21 ...
TCTTCAGCTTGCGGGTCAAAGTCTGTCAGCCGGCACCATGCTTCCACTGGATGGGCTTCAATTTGGCCCGCCAGGGTTTGGGAAAGCTCCCGCACGGCCGGCAGGTAATCAATCGGGTTGGCATACTTCACCAGAGTTGGCAGTTCCTGAGCAGCCACCGCCTTGATTTCTTCGCCAATGGCGCGCGCTTCAGCCAAATCTGAGCTAAGCAGCTTGCGGATGGCGTACTCCAAAACGCGGGCGTTCATCGTGACGCCGACGTTGGCGACAGCGCCGGCAGGAAGCAAAAACCGGGCAGTGTCGATCGCTGCTGCTCTGACGCGGTTGGCCCAGCTCTTGTCGGTTTCTTCCGGTAGTTTGGGCGTATGGGCTTCGCCCCAGGCGCGTAGCGCACCCAGTGCATCTGCATAGGCAGCAAAAAGCTGGTCCATCAGGTCTACATAGGACTGTCTGTACGGGCTTGCTTCCAACTCCGCAGGCACAGTATAGGCATGGGCATCCCATTCCTGATAGCGCGATGATTTTTCGGTGTAAGAGCCAAGCCGGTTGCCTTCCACCGTTTCAATCGCCAGACGAGAGACATTCTCCAGCGCCAGGTGCAATACGGCATGTTCCGCCACGCTGGAATGGCCATAACCCACGATCCATTTTTCACTGAAGCGTGCACTGCGTTCATTGTCCAGCTCAGCAGCGATGACATCGAATGGTTCTGGGGAACGGGAAGTCTTCGCAAAAGTCACAGCGATCGTTTCGGGGCTGAATTGCGACGGGCTCAGGCGGTAAATTCTACGGGTTGGGCTCATGCTCCAAAATCCTTTTGGCGTCTGCTTTGTCCGCATCAATTTGTTGGATCAGGTCAGCAGCATTGCTGTATTTAATTTCTTCGCGTAAATAGGCGATGAAATCCACAGTCAGTTCTCTGCCGTAGATGTTATCATCAAAATCCAGCAGCAGGGTCTCTACATTGGGGATGTCGGTTTCTTCAAATGTCGGACGGACCCCAACGCTGGTCACGGCCTGATAACGGGAGCCGTTGACATAAGCCCAGGTGGCATAGACCCCGTATTTTGGCAGCAGCTTTTGCTCGTGCGGGATCTGATTGGCAGTCGGGAACCCCAGCTTGGAACCGCGCTTCTTTCCGGCCGCAACCATCCCGATCACCCGGTAAGGCCGGCCCAAGAGCCGGGAGGCATCTCGCATGCGGCCTTCCTGTAAGGCTGCGCGCACCTTCCGCGAAGAAACCGGCTCTCCATCCAGGCAAAAAGGTTCGGCGGTGATCATTCCAATCTCTTTCGCCCGGCAGATTTCCGCGATAACTGGCAGCGTACCGCTGCGGTTGTGTCCCAAAACAAAATCCGGTCCGACAACCAGGCCGCGCAGGTCAAAGCTGCCAGCGAGCCTGGCTATAAATTCTTCAGCAGATAACAGGGAGAGTCCCTGGTTAAAGGGGAGCACCAGGACCAAATCCAAACCGATTCGGGTGAGCAAATCCTTTTTTTCCTGGGGGTCGGTCAGGTAATACCGGCCGCTGATCTGCTGCAAAAATACGCGCGGGTGGGGCTCAAACGTAACGACTAAACTGCGTGCACCGTCTTTGGCGGCCATTTGTTTTACGCGTTCAATCAGCGACTGGTGCCCCAAATGCAGTCCATCAAAGCTGCCAATCGTCAGCCAGACTTTTTCATCGCGCTTTTCGGGCCAATCGAAAATAAATTCTGTCATATCCATCCTGGTCTTGGCATAAAAAAACCCTTTTTGGAGAGGTCCAATCAGGGTTGTCGTTTCAATGGGCGGCAGCTAAAGGAAGAAAACCTTACGCGGCTGCCACTCATTGCTCTCAGTGTCATATTCCATCAGAGCCACCAGCTCGCCCTCACCGCTGATTGCCCGGGCCCACTTTCCGGCCTCCATCGGCTCCTGCGCAGGTATCCGATGTCCATGGCGCACCTCATCGACTTGCTGTTCGTCCAATTCAATCGTATACCAATCGCCTAGGGCTTCTGCAGCCGGGATCAGGTATTTGTACCATGAGCCATCGACAAACGCTTCCTGAAGCCGGCGCAAAGGCACGGCATCGCGCAAGCTAAACTGCCCGTTTTTGGTACGGCGCAGCCCGCTCAATGTGGCGCCACAGCCCAGCTTCTCGCCCAGGTCGTGCGCCAGAGAACGAATGTACGTGCCGGAGGAGCACTGTACGTCGATCACCGCTTCCGGCGGATCCCAGTCCAAAAGTTCAAGCTCGTGTACGACAATCAGACGCGGTTCAAGGTCAACTTCTTCGCCATTGCGCGCCAGCTCGTAAGCTTTGCGGCCTTGCACTTTGATGGCGGAATAAATCGGCGGTTTTTGTTCAAACTCACCGACGAAGGTCTGAAGCGCAGCGTCAAATTCTTCAAAACTGATATCGACCGGCATCCGGCGAGTGACCTCGCCTTCAAAATCATAGGTATCGGTCGTTACACCCATTTCGAGTACCGCCTGGTAACGCTTGTCAGATGCGGAAATATACTCGCTCAGGCGGACGGCCGGCCCAATCAGCACGACCAAAACGCCAGATGCGCGCGGATCGAGCGTGCCAGTGTGGCCAGCCCGCCGAATCTTGGTGCCGGACCGCACAATCTGGACGACATCATGAGACGTCATACCTACGGGTTTATCGATTACCAATACACCTGAGACGGAATTTGCAATCGGTGAAGGTTCGTTGTAAAAATCTTCAGACATAAGTGATTTTCTTTCGTTGGCTTAGTTTCTATGGTTATCCAACAGCAGCCGGGTGGCTTTCAAGACCCTTTCCTGAACATCCTGTAAGCTTCCCGGGATGTCCGCTCCAGCTGCAGCTGCGTGCCCGCCACCGCCAAACTCAAACGCAATCCTTGAAACATCCAATCCTTCTATAGCCCGCCAGCTGACTTTCACGCTGCCGTTTTCCTGCTCCACGAAGATCATCGCAATTTGAGCATCGGCCACTGAGGACAAAATGTTGATCAAGTCGGCGTCATCATTGCCGGGATAACCGCTTATCATTCTATCATTAACGGTTAATGCTGTCCAAAGTAATCCGTCTTCCAATGCGATTCTGTTGAGCGCCTGCCCCCAAAAACGCAGCTCGGATGCCCGGCGAGTGAGCAATGCCTGATGGTAGTTGTAAGCCAGGTCTGCGCCTTTTTCCATCAAGTCGGCACTGCTGCGCAGAGCCGCCGGCGTGACATTTGCGGTGCGAAAGCCGAGCGTATCGGCAACAATGCCGGTCAGCAATGCCGAGGCAATACCGGCATCAATCGGCAGATTCCAAAGCGGCATCCGCCGAGCCAAGATCAGGGCGGTCGCCTCAGTCTGCCCTTCCACCAGATCAATAGCGCCAAATCGGACGTGGGTGATGTGGTGGTCGATGACCAGGTTCGGTGCAGGCCGTCCTGCCAATACCTTGCCCGTCCGCTCACGGTCAGAACAGTCGACGACAATCAAGTAGTCATAGGCTGCGCTGATGTGATCCTGAATCTGTTCTGCACCGGGCAGATGAGCATATTTGTCGCCAGCAGGATCTTGCAATACACATTGCACCTGTTTGCCAGTCAGGCGCAGCGCCTGGCCTAAGGCCAATAGCGAACCGATGGCATCTCCATCGGGACGAATATGCGAAACCACGACGATTGACTGCGCCTCAGCTAGCTGGCGGGTGATGATCTGATCCATTTCATCCGGCATCATCAGCGCTCGCTTCATCTTCGTCCGCATGGTCCAGGGGTTCTACAAGCTGGCCCGGGTTGTCATCCGGCGCCCCGGCTGGCGCTTCACTCGCCGCAGAGGTATCGTCCTGCAAGTGAGCGATCAAATCGTCAATTCGCGAGGCGTTTTCCGGCGTCGGGTCCCAAAAAAACCGCAGTTTTGGCATCAGCCGCAGGTCAATCTGCATTGAAAGCGCATACTTGAGAAATCCGCGGGCATGGTTCAGCCCCTCGATCGCTTCCCTGGCTTGCTCACGGCCACCCAGGGATGAGACATACACATTGGCATAGTCCAGCTCGCGGTCGACCTTAACATCGGTAATCATGACGCCGTTCAGGCGCGGGTCATCCGTCTGCGAGAGGAGCGTTTCAGAGAGCACTTCTTTGAAGCGCTCATTAATTCTTTTCATCCTTAATGGTGAAGGCATACGTTACCTCCGTTTACTCATCTGAGCTGCAAATCAGCTCCCAAATTTTTCCATCACAAAACATTCGAGTGTATCACCAACCATGAAATCTTCAAAACCCTTCAGCGTTATGCCACACTCCATCCCCTCGCGCACATCGCGGACTTCTTCTTTTTCGCGCTTGATTGTGGCAATCTCAGCCGTGAGGATGACCTCATTGTTGCGGATCAAGTGTACGTCGCTGTTGCGGCGCAGCTCACCCATGGTGACGCGGCAGCCCGCAGCTGTTCCGCCCTTTGAAACCTTGAAAATTGCCAGTACGGAAGCCCGTCCGATCACTTTCTCGACCATTTCTGGTTCGAGCAAACCCTGCATTGCTTTCTCAACGTCTTCGAGCAGTCGGTAAATGATTTTGTAGAGACGGATGGACACACCTTCGCTTTCGGCCAGCCGGCGCGAAGCCGCATCAGCATCCACAGCAAAGCCGAGGATGACTGCGTTGGAGGCCGCCGCCAGCATCACATCACTCTCGGTCACATTGCCGGTTTCTGCATGCAGCACTTTGATGTCGATGTCGGTATGCTTCTTGTTGATGTCATCCAATGAGTTCAAAATTGGCTCCAACGAGCCTTGAACATCTGCCTTGAGGATCAGCCGCAGCTCTTTGGTCTCGCCAGATTTATAGTGACTGAACAGTTCTTCCAAGGTGACGCGTTTTGTGGTGCGTTTGGCTTCACGTGCTGCTTTACGCTCGGCAACGATCGCCCTTCCTTCCTTTTCACTGGCTACCACCTGAAAAAGGTCGCCCGCTTCGGGCAAAACATTCAGCCCCATCACCATCACTGGTGTGGAAGGCGAGGCTTTAGACACCCGTTTTTGGCGCTGATCGAACATCGCTTTCACTTTACCAGTGGCTTCACCTGCCACGAGCGTATCGCCAACCTTCAGTGTCCCATTTTGCACCAGCAGGGTTGCCATCGGGCCGGTGGTTTTGTCGAGCTTCGCTTCCACGACGGTGCCAATGCACTTCCCTTTCGGGTTGGCTTTGATGGTCAGGGTATCTTCCACCAGGAGGATCGTCTCCAGCAGGTCTTCAATGCCGGTCTTTTTCTTGGCTGAAACCGGCACCACAAAGGTATCCCCTTCCCATTCATCCGGCTGCAGCCCGGCGTCTGCCAGTTCACGCTTCACGCGGTCAATGTTGGCATCCGGCTTGTCCACTTTGTTCAAAGCGACAATGATCGGAACCTGGGCAGCTTTGGCATGATTGATGGCTTCGCGCGTTTGCGGCTGTACGCCGTCGTCCGCGGCAACCACCAGGATGACAATATCAGCCCCCTGGGCACCACGGGCGCGCATGGAGGAGAAGGCCGCATGGCCTGGGGTATCCAGGAAGGTGATCAGGCGGTTTTTATGTGAGATTTGGTAAGCCCCAATATGCTGGGTAATGCCGCCTACTTCTCCGCCAGCCACATCGGTGTGGCGAATGGCATCCAGTAGTGTCGTTTTGCCATGGTCCACATGCCCGAGGATCGTAACGACCGGTGGACGGCGTTCCAAATTGGCTTCATCTTCTTCCATGATAACCCGCCGCCAAAGTGGCAGTTCGCCGGTCTCTTCCACCTTCACCTCTTCCTGAAATGGCTGAGGGTCAAAGCCAAGCTCGGTGGCAACCACGGCAGCGGAATCAAAGTCAATCTGCTGATTGATCGATGCCAGCACGCCATTGGACATTAATATTTTAATGACCTGCACGGAGCTGGTATTTAATGTGGTCGCCAATTCTCGAACGGTTTGGCTATAGGGAAGCTGTATTGTTTTCTTTTCATCATTGCCCATGTGTACCTCCAAATGGTCTAAATATCGCAGCCGGCGCTCCTTGCAGGCACCACATCCATGGGCAAGCTGAAAGTCATCAGATCATGATTGTTCCTTTATGCTCTGGCCGGTCGGATCCGTTTTTTCTGAATGGATCTCCAATTCTTCCGGCAAAGACTGCATAAAACGCTTCAAAGTGACCTGATCTTGCTCCCGGATGGTTGTCTTCAAGGCATTCGCCAGTGGCCCTTTCAGGGCTTTCTCCCAGCAGGCACGGCTGTCGTGCACATAAGCTCCCCTGCCAGGGAGCTTGCCACTGAGATCGACGCTGACACCTTCCTCAGACCGCACCACCCGGATCAGGTTCCTTTTTGGCAGAACCTGCCGACAGCCCACGCAAGTGCGCTGGGGAACATGTTTCGTTTTACGGACGCCTTTTGCTGCCACCTTTTTTCTACTTATTAATTGTCAGGAAGATAAATTACCAGTCTTCCCAAGTGTCATCATTTTTATGCTTATAGCGCACGACCGTGCTATCGCGATCCGGATCGTACTCCACAGTATAACCCTTCTTTTTCTTGCCTTTTTTCTTACCCGGTACGCCCGGCAATTTATCCTCATCTTCGGTGGCCGGTTCTGAGCTGGCAGGTGCCTGTTTTAGAGTCTCGAGCTTGAACAGTTCCTCGAAACTCTTTTCTTCCTGCGGCTCACCAGCTTCTGCTGGAACCAGTTCCGGTTCACTGATCGGCTCGACAGCTGCCGGAATTTCTTCCGGGGCTTCGGCCGGCTGTATGGCAGCTGGCACTTCTGGCGCTGAAGCCTCCCCGACTGCCTCAGCGGCTTCGGCCGCTTCCGGCGCTTCCTCGCCCTCTGCCGCAAAAGTGTAGGATTCAACCAGGCTGACCAGGTCCTCAAATGCTTTGGGACCAATGCCGCTATAGCTCAAGATCACATCCGGGTCCGTCTTTACCTGGGCCATCAGATCCCCCAGGGTCTCGATGCCAGCTTCCTGCAAGATCACGCGGATATGACTCTTGATTTCGGCGACATCCAAAATGTTAATTTCGAATGCACGCGGATCAACGCCCGCCCGCTGAGCCTTACGGCTATCTTCCCGTGCGCTTTCTGCCTCGCGCTTGCGGTTAGTTTCACCGTTCTTCTCAACCCGTTCGAGGAAATGAGCAAGCGTGACGTTCTCATCCGAAGCGAGCGCCCGCCCTTCCTGGCGCTTTTGTATGATTTCTTGCACCTTGCTGATGGTGTCCGCTTCTTTTTCACGCAGTTCTGCCAGGGTGGGGTCCGCAAACAACCGGTTGAGGGCCTTTTGGGAGGCTTCCACAATGTTGACCGCATCGATGCGCCAGCCGGTTAGCTTGGCTGCCAGGCGCGCGTTTTGCCCTTGCATGCCAATGGCCAGCGAAAGTTGATCTTCGGGGACCACCACGATGGCCGTTTTATCTTCGCTGCTGCCCAGGTTGAAATAAACACCGGAAACGCGGGCCGGGCTGAGCGCCTTACTGATGTAGACCGCCGGATCAGCGCTCCACTCGATGACGTCAATTTTCTCATCGTTCAGCTCGCGCACAATCGTCTGGATGCGTACGCCTTTTTGTCCAACGCAGGCGCCCACCGGGTCGATGCCCATCTGGGTGGCTGAGACCGCCACCTTGGCGCGCTTGCCAGCTTCGCGGGCAATGGAGCGGATTTCGACAATGCCGTGGTAAATTTCGGGGACCTCATTTTCCAGCAGCCGCCTGAGAAAGTTGCGGTGAGAGCGGGAGAGCAAGATCTCCAGGCCTTTATTGGTCTCTTCCACCTTGTAAACATAAGCGCGGATGCGGTCATGCAGGTGGAAACGCTCATTGGGGATCATGTCTGCCCACAGCATCGTCCCTTCGGCTTTCATATCCAGCCCGATGGTGGCCTGTTTGCTGTTGATGGCTTGAACCACACCGCTGACAATCTCGCCAACCTGTTTGCTGAAAAATTCAAACTGGGTTTCACGTTCCGCATCGCGGATTTTTTGCTGGATCGTCTGCCGGGCGGTAGAAGCTGCGATGCGCCCGAAGTTCTCCGGAGTGGATTCGACCATCACCAGATCCCCAATTTCACAAGTGGGGTCGTATTTTCGTGCTTCTTCGAGCAGCACCTCGGTACGTGGGTCGAGGATGGAATCAGAAACTTCCTTCTCGACAAACACGGCCACAGTGCCCTTGTCAAAGTCAATTTTTACCTGCACATCCTGAGCCAGGGAGGCGCCGACCGATTTGCGGTACGCGCTGACCATTGCCGATTCAAGCGCGTGCATGATGACATCTCGCGGCAGGCCTTTTTCTTCCAGCACCTCATTGAAAGCTAACGCAAATTCACTTTTCATCTTTCCACTCCGACATTCCTTGAAAACCTTTCCTGAATGAAAAAAGTGGACGACTGCCCACTTTTCATCAAGAAAAGTATTCCTTTAAATAACACCATCATTTTAGCATAACCTGGTGGAAATGCAAGTTGGCCTTGCACATATGGGTACGGCTGGCCTGCCCTTGGGCAAGCGGCCCTCAGCGATAAAATCCCCGTTATAATCAACTTAACAATCTCAGGAGGTGGCGTATGTCGGAACGGTATTTATGGTGGCGGGATGGGATCATCTATCAGATTTACCCGCGCTCGTTTCAAGACAGCAATGATGACGGAATCGGAGACCTGCGCGGCATCATCTCGCACCTTGACTATCTGAAAGATTTAGGGGTAGATGGAATCTGGCTTTCACCCATCAACCCTTCACCGGACGTTGATTTTGGGTATGACATCACAGACTACAATGCCATCGACCCAAAATTCGGCACACTCAGTGACTTCTTCGAGCTGCTTGATCAGGCTCACCGAAGAGACATCCACATCATTATGGATCTGGTCTTGAACCACACTTCCGACCAACACCCATGGTTTATCGAGTCACGCAAATCAAAAGACAACCCCTACCACGATTGGTACCTGTGGCGGGACCCCAAACCCGATGGCAGTGCGCCCAACAACTGGGCTTCAATCTTTGGCGGCTCAGGCTGGAAGTTGGATAAAACCCTTAACCAGTACTATTTCCACATGTTCTATGAACAGCAGCCAGATCTAAATTGGCGCAACCCGGATGTACGTGCCGCAATGTTGGATGTTTTTCGCTTTTGGCTGGAGAGAGGGGTGGATGGCTTCCGCCTGGACGTCTTCAACGAATACTTCAAGGATCCCGAATTCCGCGACAACCCCAAGCGCAAGGGGGTGCATGCCCGCGGCTTCGACCGCATCGAGCATGTCTACGACGGCGCCCAACCGGAAATGATGCCCCTGGTGGAAGAAATCCGCGCACTCGTCAATCAGTACGACGATCGCTACGTGGTTGGAGAAACTTTTTTGGTAAGCACCGAAAAAGCCCGCGAATATATCGGCGAAAACCGGCTGCATGCCGGCTTTGATTACGCTTACGCCCGCAGCCCTTTCAGCGCCAAAGCCTTTGCCCGCGCAATTAAAAACTGGGATACGCTCCACGGCCAGGGCGCCTGGCCAAATTACTTCCTGAATAATCATGATACCCCCCGCTCCAGCACCCGTTATGCCGTGGGTGAAGACGATGCCCGTTTAAAAGTCCTGGCAGCCATGCATTTGACCGTTCGCGGCACGCCTTATCTTTACTATGGTGAAGAAATTGGTATGCGCGATATCAAAGTCAGCCGTTCCCAAATCCAGGACCCAATCGGTAAACGGTATTGGCCGGTTTTCAAGGGGCGAGATGGCTGCCGCGCGCCGATGCAGTGGGATGGATCGGCCAATGCCAGCTTTACCCGTGGCAAGCCATGGCTGCATCTCCACCCCGATTACCCGCTGCGCAACACCCAAAACCAGGCCGAAAATCCCGCTTCTCTGCTTAACTTTTATCGCCAGTTAACTCAGCTGCGGCGCGCTAGCCCAGCCCTTCAGAAGGGCAGCCTGACCCTCTTAGAAAATTTGCCGGCCGATGTTTTGGCATACACCCGCGAAGATACAAGCGAGCGCATCCTGATTGTTCTGAACTTCTCGAACCTCTTGAAGACGGTAGACCTGCCCGCTTTGGGTGAACTGGCTTGGGAGCTGATTTTCAATGGCAACGAAGCTCTGAATAGCCAGGTTGCCAACCAACAGATCCACCTCCCTGGCTATGGGGTTGCCATCCTCCGCACTACGCGGACGTAGAAGGTGACATGAGCGCGCCCGACCTGCAGCCTGATCTGTCTGCGCCGTTCGTTTTCGGCAGGCATTACCCTGCCACACCGCTGACGGGAATGCCGCTCGACCGCTTTTTGCCCCCATATTACGAAGGCATGGCTGCCGATTGGGCAGCTGAGTACGCCTCCCCTGGCGATTGGATCCTTGACCCCTTCGGGCAGGATCCTTTCTCTGCCATCGAGCTGGCAGAGCGCGGTTTTCGCGTGCTTGTCACCTGCAATAACCCGGTGCCAGCCTTCATCATGCAGGTGTTGGCCTCCGCCCCCAGCGCGGAAGCCTGGGGTGACGCACTTTTGGCGTTTGCCAACCTAAAAAACAGTCACGGGATCCGCCTGGAAGACGAGATCAGCGCGTATTACCAGCTGCCCTGCCCCAACCCGGACTGCCCCAATGGGCAATTTGAGGTCAGTTATTTCATTTGGCATGAAGGTGAAAGCCACCCCAGCCTGGCAGCTGGCCTATGCCCGCAGTGTCAATATACCGGCGAGATCAGCCTGACTGAAGAGGTTTTAGCCCAGTTGGCGCGCCTGCCCTCATTTGCCCTGCATAAGGCTCAAGCCCTTGAAGCGACCGCTCCGATCAACAGCACGCTGCGGCCAGTTATGGAAGAGGTAATTGGCTATTACTCTCCCCGGCCGTTAATCATGCTGCAGACGGCAATCAACCGCCTGGCCCAGTCTGACCTTTCAGAGCACGAGAAGACGCTCATCCAAGCGCTGCTGTTGACCACTGCCGATCAGATCAATCAACTTTGGGCTTACCCACTGGGGCGCAACCGGCCCCGCCAGCTCGTGCGCCCGCCAGTTTTTCAGGAAAATAACTTCTGGCAGGCAATGCTGCACTCAAAATCACAGTGGCAGAAGTTCTCTCGCCCGGTTAGCCTGACGCTTTGGCCGGCTCAGCCGCCCAAAAAAGGCGGGATTGCCCTCTTCAGGGGAAGGCTGCGCGAACTTTCTCCCAGGCCCGAGGCCGACCTAATCCGCCTGGTACACACATCCCTGCCGCGCCGCAATCAAGCTTTTTGGAACCTGAGCGGCTTGTGGGCAGGCTGGTTGTGGGGGCAGGATTCACTTTCCCCGATGCGCAACAGCTTGCTCAAGCAGCGCTATGACTGGACCTGGCACACCACCGCCCTGCGCAAGGTTTTAAGCCAGCTGCCCCAATTTACCGCCCCAGAAACGCCGGTTTTGCTCCAGGTTGGAGAGATGGATGCTTTGTTTGTTTCTGCCAGTGCCCTGGCAGCTCAAAACGCGGGCCTGGCTTTGGCCGCCTACGCAGCCGACAGCGAACCGGCGGTGCTCCAAACCGTCTGGAAGCAAAGCACCTCTGGCGCACTTGCAGCGACTCTTTCGCCAATTGGGACGCACGCCAAAACCAGCGCGGTGCGCCATTTGACCAGGCGCGCTGAACCGGCAGACTTTTTGGGACTATATTCTGCCGTATTCCTGGATCTGATCAGCCATGGTGATCTTTGGGGTCAGCCTGAAAATCAGCCAACGGGCACGCTGAATGAACTGGTGTCTGAGATTGAAAATGCCTTAAATGATCCTCACCTGTTTACCCGCTTTAACCCGGGCGCATCGCTCGAAACGGGGCAGTACTGGCTGGCTGATCCATCGGGTAACCTGTTCCCGCTGGCTGACCAGTTGGAAGAAACCGTGCTGAACGCCTTCCACCAGCAGCCCAGCCTGACGGAACGTCAGATTGTTGCTGAAGCCGGTCGGGTTTGCCGTGGGATGCTAACAGCAGATCCGGCATTGCTCGAAGCCGTGCTTGAAAGCTACGCCACTTGCCATGAAGCCTCAGCCGGCGAAAAGCTTTGGGTTTTAAACCCCAGAGAAGCACAATCCGCGCGCCTGAACGAACGGGAAGCAATCGCCTTTCTGATCCGAAAAATGGGTGCGCAATTGGGCTACCTGGTCTTAGAAGACCAGGGTGGTCTGCTTTGGAAAGCTGCCGAGAATGATCAGGTTGCTTACTGTTTTCACATTATCACTACCGCCATGATTGCCTCAGAAATGAATTCAGCCCTGGCCAGCGCAGAAACGCGCCTGATCGTCATTCCCGGCAGCCGCTCAAACCTGGTCACATTCAAACTCAAGCGAGACGAACACCTGCGGGAGCTGCTGGCTGAGGGTTGTCAACTGGTCAAGTACCGTCAGATTCGCAATTTAAGCAGCAACCCCCTGTTGAGCAGGGAGTTGTTTGCTTCTCAAATTTCCAGCGATCCGCCAGAGTATCACAGCAGCCAGCTGGCGCTCTTTTAAGGTTGGCCCGAGTCTGGTGTCGGTGTTGGTGTCGGCGGAACGGGCGTATTCTCAGCCGGCGGGGTCGGCGAGGCTGGCGGCAACTCGGTTGGGGTTGGCGGCAGCGTCGGAGTAGCTGTGACGGTCGGGGTTACCGTCGGCGTGGGCGTGGGTAACGCCAAACTCACCCGGTAAAACTTTTGTACCTCCGTATTGATCGTGCTGTGCATGGTCACCCGGATGGTGATCTGCGTTGCCTCAATCTCGCTGAGGTCCCATGTGTAAATTTCTTCAGCAGAACGCACGGGCGTCTGGCGCCAATCCATCAACGGGAACCATTCCGTTGGGTTTTCCCCTTCTCCCCAGTGGATCTTGAATTGTTTAAAGTTAGCCGTAGCGTCCACGACGCCCACAATTTTGTAAGGATTTTCGCTAATGACCGCGCCGTCACTTAAGCCGATCAGGTCGATGATGGCGCGTGGGTCGTCCATCCGGCATTCGCGCTCCGGCATCACTACAACCGGTTCCGGGAAGCCATAATCATCAGCCCACTGGCGGCCCTGATCGGTGGCCAGCCATTTCACCGCGGATTTGTCGGTCACATTGACTACCAACTGTTCTTTGGCAAAATCCGGACAGGCAGGGGAAGCCCTCAGGCCAGTCCAACCATCGATGTTCACTTTCGCCCACAGGTCGTTCTCTTTGGGCAAGGGCATCTGGTCCGAGGCAAACATTTCCGTGCGCTCCTGCGGGCAGTACTCACTTGGCAGGGTTCCCGAGGCGGCGCAAATCACCTGGTCGACCACGTCGACCGGCCGGCCGAAAGGTGTCGCGATTCCGCCTTTGAATTGGTTGATTCCAGCCTGCATCACGTTTGCCCAAATTGGAGCCGCACCGCTCACGCCAGAAGTGTTGACCATCGGCGAGTAGTCGGCATTGCCCACCCACACCCCGACCACCAGATCCGGGGTGTAGCCAACAGTCCAGTTATCGCGGTAATCATTGGTGGTTCCGGTTTTTACCGCAGCCTCAAATGGCAGCGCCAAAACTGAGTTGGAGCCAAACATCGGCGCGCGGGCTTCATTATCTGAAAGGATTGAAGAGATGAGGTAGGCATGCGCCTGGCGGATTACCTGGTCGCCTTCTGGGGGCTGGTATTCAAAGATGACCTTACCGGTGTAATCCACAACTTTGGTGATCGCCACCGGTGCCACCCGCCGGCCTTCATTTGCGAGTACGGAGTATGCGCCGGTGAGCTCCAACAAGCTGACTTCGCCGCCGCCCAAAGTGAGCGAAAGGCCGTAGTCCTGGCGGGTGAGGCTGGTGATGCCCAGTCGCTCTGCCATGGCAATAAAACCATCCCGCTCCGGAGTGTTGGGGTCATCATAGATCCCCACGTACTCCAGCGCTTTTACCGCCGGAATGTTGTAAGAATTTGCCAGCGCGCTGCGCACCGTTACCGGGCCATGGAAGCGCCCGTCATAATTCACCGGTTCATACGCTGGGCCATAATCATCCGGCCGGCCGCTGGGGGTAAAAGTGGAAGGTACGTCCCAAATCAGGCTGGCCGGGGTCCAGTCTTTTTCAAAAGCGGCAAGGTAAGTGATCGGTTTAATGGCTGATCCGGGTTGGCGGGTTCGGGTGATGGCCATATTGACCTGACCGCTGATCGCTTCATTGTGAAAATCTGCCGACCCGACCATCGCCAGGATTTCGCCGTTGTTGGGGTCCATGGCTACCACCGCGCCATTGGTAGCGTTGTTGGCAGTCATTCCGGCCAGCTGGTTGACCACGGCCTGCTGGGCAGCAGACTGAAAATCGGGGTCAAGGGTGGTATAAACGGTAAAGCCCGAGCGGTAGATGGTTTGGGGGTCAAATTGCGCTTCCAGGAGAGATTGGATAAATACCACCCAATGCGGGAAGCTCATTCCCATCTCGTTATAAGTAAAGTTGTAGGCTTGCAGTTCGTCAGCCGCAGCCACGGTCTGCATCGCATCCACGCAGACCGGGTCACGCTCCTCCCCGATCGGTATGCAGTTTTTCTCGCGGCTGACGTCATACATGAGTACCAATACCGTTTTGGTGCGCTCCAGGGTCACGTCGCGATTATTGTAAATGTCATAAGTAGCCGGAGACTGCGGCAAGCCGGCCAAAAATGCCGCTTGCCAGAGCGTCAGGTCCGCAGCAGTAGTATCGAAATACGTTTCAGCTGCGGCCTCTACGCCGTAGCTCAGGTTGCCATAAAAAATTTCATTCAGGTAAAGCTCCAGCACCTCGTCTTTGGTATAGCGCCGGGTAATTTCCGCCGCCAGGATGATCTCACGCGCCTTCCGCTCGTAGCTCTGCTCAAAACGTTCATCCGGCAGCAGGATCATGCGCGCCAATTGTTGGGTAATGGTCGAACCGCCTGAGACGATTTCTCCGGAGGTGTAGTTTGACCAAAGTGCCCGGCCAAGGGCAAAGACATCGAAACCAGGGTGGTTGTAATATTCTTTGTCTTCCGTAGCGATGGTGGCGGCCAGCAGATAAGGCGATATGCGTTCCAGTGGCACGTAGGTCCGCCGCCCGGCGTTGGGGTCAACGATCTCATAGAGGATGTTGCCGTTCCTATCCAGGATGCGGGTGGTCTCAAACTGAGATGCCTGAGTACGCAAGGCCTGCACATCCGGCAGAGTGGAAGCGATTTTGTAATAGTTGTAAACCACAAACCCAGTCGCCAGCAGACCCAATATAAAAATCACAATCAGCGCGATCAGCCAGCCTTTGCCGGCTTTTCGTTTGCGCTTCTTGGGTTTTGTACTGCCCAAAGGAGACACGGGCTGAGTCGCCTGTTTCTTGGCAACCGGTACCGGCTGGGTGATTTGCTTTTGGCTCTGCCCGGCAGGAGAATAGGCTGCCGGGGTCAAAACCGTGGCGTTCGGATCAAAAACCGATACGCGTTCGGGAAGAACCGGTTTAGCGGCGGATGCGTCTGGAATTGGGGTTTCCTCCGGTGGAATCGTTGCAGCCTCATCCAGGGCTTTGGTCAGGTCTGAGCTGCTCGCTTGCCCATTCGGTTCTACGGGCGGCTGCGGTTTGGCCGAGGCCAGCTGCGTCCGTCGGTCTGCTGGTGGCAGGTCGGCTGTGGCCCAATGACCGGTAAAAAAGTCGCCTGGCGGGGTTTCTGCTGTGGGCGCCACAGAAGGCATAACGGGTGGCAGGTTGACATCTCTAAACCCATCCAGCTCAGTGAACCACTCGCCTGCCGGCTGGCTGCCAGCTTGCCCTTGCTCCGCGGCGGGTTCAGAGTTTAAAGCTGGCGCCGGGTTTTGGCCGTCTGTGCCAGGCTGTTCGCCAACGCTTTCCCGCTCGGGAGGCTCAGGCATTTTTTCTGCCTCACCATCCGACTCAAGCTGTCCCATCAGTTGCGGGTCCTCTGATTGCCCCCCGTCAGCTGCGGCCGGCTCAGTTCCGGATGATAACTCAGGCGCTTCTTCAGGAAGGTGCCCCGATTCATGATTGTGTTCGCTGTCTTTTTCCATAAAATGATTTTAGCATAGATAAAACCGGGCAATTTCAGCTGCTTATCTGTGTTATGTACCGATGCCAGTTGAATGGGTATAGAATCAGACCATGATTCAAGGACCTTTTTTTGCCAATGACCCGGTCAGCCTGACACTCGCTGCCGATGGCCTCTCCCAAACCGAGCCAGCCGCAGCAGATGCCGTCTGGCAAGTTTTGCTGCAGGTGGAATCGCCTCTGATGCTGCACACCAGCCTTGGGCTGCAAGCGCAGAGCTTTGAAATCTTTCCCATCTTTTTGCAGAATAACCTGTCGGCTTCCAAGATCGAGGAATATTTCTCCGCACCGCGCATTGAAGCCCTTCTGCCCAATTACATTTCAGTGATTGGTTCACCTTTCGCCGAGCAGCAAGTCCGTTTTGAACTGTGGGCCGCCGCTGCCGACACGCTCCTCGGGCGGTGCGTTCTGACGAACACCAGCGCCGCGCAGCAGTTCAGCATGGGGCTGCGGCTGGCAGGCCGCCTGATCCCATTGGGAAACGGCAGCGGACTAAACCTTAGTAAACAAGGGTTTCAAAACTTTTTAAAAGGAACCACCAACAATTTGACGGTGGCGCTCATGGCTGAGGGGTCGCCCAAGCCTGTGATCAGCCCCCAAACCGCTCTGGAACTGCAGCAAAACCTCTCAGCTGATGAATCGCTGACGGTTTTTTGGCGCTGCACGGTTTCAGAACAGAACAGTGAAAATCAGAAACGGACATTCGCTCCCTTCCCCGAAAATTGGGACGGAGAAATGGCACGGCTGACTAATTCTTATCAGAGCAGGCTGCTCAGCTTGGAAACACCTTCCCATGACTGGGACTGTGTGCTGCTTTCGTGCCAAAACCAGGCCAACCAGCTGCTGCGCAAAGAAAACGGTCAAGAGGAACGGATTCTTTTCAGCCGGCAGCGCAATATCCACATCACACACGCTCAAGCGGCAGGGCGGGTAGCCGACCTTACCCCAGGCCTGGCTTTGCCAGACGCATTGGAACTTACGCAGGAGGTTCATAGCCTGCTGCCCGGGAACCCGACGCTTGCACAGAGCCTGGCTGCTGACTTCATCGCCGAAACGATGCGCCGGCTTTCAAACAATGCCAATAAACTGAACCCTCTGCCTTTCCCCTGCCTGGCCAACCTGGCACAGCATATTTTCCAGTATACCGACAGTACTGATTTCTTAAAAAAGGTTTACCCCGACTTGAAGGCTTTCACCCTGGCCTGGTTTTCTCCTGCCAATGACCGCGACCAGGATGGCTGGCCGGAATGGGCAAGCCTGAACCAAACCGGGCTGCATCACCTCACCCGCTTTGATCTGTTGGATCCGAGTGCTTTGCCAGCCCGCATCACCACTGCTGAAAATATCGGCCTGGCAGTGCTCTTGCAGAAAGAGCTGGAAGCGCTCAGTTTTATCGCAGACAAACTTGCCGATCCCGACGGTTTGGAGGCAGCCCGCCACCGATTGGGACGGTTGCAGCTGCTCATCCAGGAAAAGATGAGCAAAGACCCTCATACCCCCTGGTGGGACCGCGACTGCCATCAATCCGCCCCGTCCGCGATCCTCGTCCGTTCAGAGCACTTCGCAGGGCTGCCGGCAGAGCTGGCACTCGAACCGGCCGGCAGGTTGCATTTTCAGATGAAGAGCAGCCCTGAGCTCAGAAAACCGGTACAGATGACCGTTGTCGGAAGCGATGAAAGCGGAGAGGAGTGCCGCGAGACCATTGCGGTGGATGAATGGCTTTGGCTGCCGGGCTATTTTTATGCTGCCACGAAATGCTGTTACAGGAGCGTCAGCCAGCTGCTCGCTGACCCGCCAGCTTCGCCCGACCTGGCCATGTATCGGGCCGACTTAAGCGGGCAGGATATTACTGCCTGGTTGGGCCGCAGCCTGACCGCTGCTGCCGGTTTCGACGAAGCCAGCGCCGGTGAATTGGATGCGGCTTTGCTCGCCTTCCCCTACGGCTTGCCAGAGATGGCTCCAGAAAGTTCCGCTTCAGCCGCTCCGGCGGTGAATGTCGGCTGGAATTTCTTAATCATCCGTGCTCTGCTGCAGGCAGGTGAACGAACTGCCGCTTTTGAATTGTTTTCGAAACTGATGAACGCGTTGATCCGCACCTTGAAGCAGGAACACACCTTATTTGAGAGCTTTGACGCGGTCAGCGCTCTTCCGCTCGGCGCGCGCAGCGCTGCTGCCGGGCTGCTGCCAGCCAAGCTGCTTTTGGAGTTAACAGGCGTTACGATTTTTAACCCAAACAAGGTCAGTGTCGCTGGCGAAAACCCGCTGCCCTGGCCATTAAGAGCGTTCTACCGTGGACTGACCATTGAGCGAGATGGCAAAAATTGCACGATCACATTTCCGGACGGCAGCACCCGCCATCACTTTGGGGCTGCTGCCCGCACCTACACCCCACAGCAAAACCAGCTGCCACAAGATAACCAGCCAGAGCTCTCTTGAGTGGTCGAAAAAAAACAAGATGCGGTTTAGCCGCATCTTGTTGAACGCTTGAGCGCGCAGGGGCTCGAACCCTGAACCAATGGCTTAAAAGGCCACTGCTCTACCATTGAGCTACGCGCCCGAAAGGAATGACATTTTAACACGCTGCATGTCCGCAGTCAAATTAATTTGGATTCTCCTGATGAGAATCGCACCACAGCGGGGACGATTCGCCAGCAAGCCGGAGGTACCTGAGATAGGTTTCCGGTTTTTTTATGGAGGTAAACATGCCCCCGAAAGGTGCGCCAACCCATTACAAGAAATCGCCGCTCTCAATCAGTAGAACAGTCTGGTCTTCGGCCGCTGCGGATGGACGGCTCTGGCCCAAATTCGGTTCAGTAGATGATATCATTCAGACAACTTCCTCCAGATCCCAGAGGTGCCCTATGAACCCAAAAAAAACAATTCTCCCCTTCGGCCTATGGCCTTCCCCGCTCAGCCCGACTCTGATCAGCGCAGCTGTTCGCCTGAACGACGTCCAATGGGCTCCTGGAAGGGAACTGTTGGTATGGTCGCAATCTCAGGGCGGGCGCACTTCGCTCTGGGCGCGCGAGGGGAACGATGCACCCTGGAACCTGAGCGCTGACCAAAACCCCGCCGGAGGGATTGGATACGGCGGCGGCGATTTTTGTGCCGGTCCGGATGGCGTGGCTTTTGCTGACCGCGATGGCGCTCTGTATTACTCACCGTATACGCGGGGCCTGCCCCGCGCCCTGACCCCCCGTTTTGGGCGCTGCGCATCTCCGGTTTTCACACCGGATGGGCAGCATATCCTTTATGTGCACACCTACGAAAACCATGACGTGCTTGCCATTACCGACCTAAATGGGAAGGCCTGGCCGCGCATTTTTGCGCAGGGAGCCGACTTCTACATGCAACCCACTTTTAGCCCTGATGGCAAAACCGTCGCCTGGGTGGAATGGGATCATCCGAATATGCCTTGGGACGAAGCTCGGCTGATGCTGGGAATATTGGACCCCAGCGGAGAGCGCCTGACAGAAATGCAGGTTTTGGATGGGGGAGACGGCGTGCCTACTTTTCAGCCAGCTTTCTCACCGGACGGGCAGACACTGGCCTACCTGGCAAACCGGGGAGAGTGGGATGAGCTGGTATTGGCAGACCTGCCATCTCTGACTAAGCGTATGCCTGTCAAAGGGCGCTTCCTCTTGCCGCCGGCCTGGGTGCAGGGGCAACGCACGCTCGCCTGGCATCCGGATGGTCGCAGCATCTTTTTTATCATCAATTTCAACGGCACGCTCAGTCTAAAAAAATTGGAGCTGTCAAGCAGGCATTTCCGCACCGTTCAGACCGGACGGTTCACTCATCTCTCACAAATCTCAGTTTCAGCCGGGGGCCAGTTGGCGCTGCTGGCCGAATCTCCTCAGTTGGCACCGCGGGTGATAATACTGGACGGAACACACCAGCTGACCGCCGCCCGCAGCCGAACGGATACCCTGCCGGCAGAAGACCTGCCCGATCCAGTGGATTTCAGCTGGCAATCTTCAGACGGGGTCCGGGTGCACGGCCTGTACTTCCCACCCACGAGCAGCCGTTTTACAGCTGAAGGCATTCCTCCGGCCGTCATCTATGTGCATGGCGGACCAACCTCGCAGGTTTTTCGCGATTACAACCTGGATGCCGCTTTCTTTACCAGCCGGGGTTATGCGTACTTCGCAGTTAATTACCGCGGCAGTTCCGGCTATGGGCGGAGTTACCGCCAGGCGCTGTACCGAAACTGGGGATCCCTGGATTTGCAGGATACCATCGAAGGCACCCGTGCGCTAATTCAACAGGGTTTGGCGGACCGCTCGCGCCTGGCAATCAAAGGGAGCAGCGCCGGAGGGTTCACGGTTCTGAATGCCCTGGTGCACTTCCCCGGTTTCTTTCGGGCTGCCATATGCTCTTATGGCATTTCCAATCTCTTCACCATGGAAGCGGATCCGCCCAAGTTTGAGTCTCACTATAATGCGAGCCTTTTGGGTCCCTTGCCAGAAGCTGCGCCAAACTATCGCGAGTGGTCAGCAATTTTTCACGCGGCACAGATTCGCGATCCGCTGGCAATTTTTCAGGGGAGCGAAGATCCGGTCGTACCGGTGGAGCAGGCAGAAAGCATCGTCCGCGCGCTTCAGTCCAACCATGTACCCCATGTTTACCGATTGTATGAAGGGGAAGGGCATGGCTTCCGCAAAGCGGAGAACTTGAAAGATTACTATCAGACCGTAGAGAGCTTTTTAAAACAATATCTCATTTTTTCATCACCGGTTGAAAAGGAGCAGCATACCCAATGAGCGCCGAAGAAATCACGCTGAAGAATGCAGATGGATTGAATTTGTATGTCAGGCAATGGGGCAGCCCAGCCTCCGCCAGGGCGCTGGTATTGCTGGTTCATGGCCTCGGTGAACACTGTCAGCGCTATGGCCATATCGCCGCCGCGATGGAAGCGAGAGACTTGTGCCTGATCGGGTATGACCAACGCGGTCATGGACTTTCGCAGGGGAAGCGGGGTGTGATTGGTTCTGAAGCGCAGCTGATGGGCGACATCGGCATGTTGCTCGAGTACACCCGGCAACTCAACCCAAGCCTGCCGCTGTTTCTCTACGGCCACAGCCTGGGCGCCCTGGAAGTACTGTACTTTGTGCTCAGAAACCGGCCGGAGCTGAAAGGCGTGATCGCCACCAGCCCGCCATTAGACACCTCAACCTTGTCTGCAGCGCAAAAAACCCTGGTGAAAGTATTGGTTAATTTTTTGCCAAATTTGACCGTCTCCAGCGGATTGAATGTCAATGGGCTTTCCCGTGATGCGCAGGTGGTACACGCATACCAGCAGGACCCTTTGATCCATGATCGGGTGAGCATCCGTTTGGGATCCTTCTTGCAGACGGCGCCGGGGTACGTCTTGACGCACGCCGGAGAATGGTCCCTGCCGCTTTATCTGGCGCATGGCAATGCTGACCCGATTTGCCCGATCGCCGGTTCCCGTGCCTTCGCCCGCCAGGTGAGTGCGCCGGATTTTACCTTTCGCGAGTGGCAAGGGCTCTATCACGAAACGCATAATGAACCCGAGCAGGCACAGGTAATTGCGACTGTTACGGATTGGATCGAGGCACACATCTAAGAGGAGCCGTTCCGCCGCCGGCGACGACGACCTTTTGTCATGGCGAGCCCACATCTGTCATTGCGAGCCCGCGATGAAAATTTTGTCATTGCGAGGCACGAAGCAATCTCGCCTTTCTGTTTGCCAGCTCCGTACAACTGAGATCGCCACGATCCTCGCGATTACACATCTTGTCATTGCGAGCGCAGCGCGGCAATCTCTCTTTTGTCCGTTTGCTGACTTAGGAAAGGCGAGATCGCTTCGTTCCTCGCGATGACAGAATAACCTGCGAAGCCATCTCTCTTTTTGGTTTGCCAGCCCTGTACAACCCAGATCGCCGCGCTCCGCTCGCCCTCCTACTGTCATTGCGAGCCTGCGAAGCAATCTCTCTTTTCTCTGTTCGCCATCGGTAGAAAACCGAGATCGCCGCGCTGCGCTCGCGATGACAGGACTCAGGAGAGATCGCCATACCCAGAGGGCACATTGCGCTGCGCTCGCGATGACAAGAAAATGCGATCGTGATGAAAGAATCATTCCTCATTCCTTCGCTGCACGCTTCACCTGACCTCAACAGAGTTTCCAATCCCCCGGCTCCTCCAAATTAAATAAAAAAGGCGGAGAGGGCGGGATTCGAACCCGCGATACCTCATCGGTATACTCGCTTTCCAAGCGAGCGCACTAGGCCAGCTATGCGACCTCTCCGTAGTGAGTGCGTATTATATCAGAATTCAGCATTCCAACCCAAAATCACAAATTTGCAGACACTTCGCGTATGGCCGCCCAGAATACATATATTTTCTTAGGGTTTGCTGATCAAAACTTCGTAAAATAATCTAAAAGAAAGGAAATTCAAATGGAAAACGATAAAAAAAGAGTTCCGTTTCTGCTTTGGCCGTTTTGGTTCCTGTGGAAGCTTACTCTCGGAATCTTGGGCTTTACCGGGCGCATCCTCGGGCTGATTCTCGGTTTGACCGCAGTCATCCTGGGAATCGTCTTGAGCCTAACGGTCATCGGCGCCATCTTCGGCGTCCCGCTGATCCTGTTTGGGGTGATGCTGATGATTCGCTGTATTTTCTGAAAATGGCGTCGGGCAGATCCTAAGGGGGGCTGCCCGACTTTTTTATGTTTTTGCCAAAAAGTTTTTAAGCCTGCTCAAGGCTTCCACCGGCGTGGGGTCGACCCCATAATTCAAAGCGAGATAGTAAGAAACATAATCTCCCATCTGGAGCAATGACCACATCTGCGCCAGGCGCGAGCTGCCACTGGCTTGCAGGGCGTCCGTACTGATTCCAGCCTGCAAGAATGTCCGCATACTGGCTTCGATGCGCAATTTATTGCGCGGATGGTCTCCCTGCGAAACCAAAAAGAGGGCAGACGTGCGGTCATAGAGGCTTTCGGGGAATTGCAGCCCAGCCAGGGTATTATGATTCATTTCCGGCAGGCCTTCAAAAGATGCCCAAGCCTTGGCCAACTCGTTGATCTGTGTTTTCCAGCGACGAGCGATCACTTCCAATTCTCCGGCGGCGAAGATGGCGATATTCCGGTTGATCAATTGCCCGGCTAAGCGGCGGGCACCGTTGCGTTCCAACCCGGCAGCCGCCGTCAGATCTTCCCGTCTTTCACGCATCACCGCCACAGCATCGGCAACTTCTTCGTCAACGAAGCCGGCTAACCCAAGGCGGTTCAACAGCCCGAGCAGCATGCCAAACCCGAATGGAATGGCGGTACGCGGCTGGCCTTCGTGTTCGAAGACCCAGGCAGGTACGCCATTGGTTCCTGCTTGCTCCCCCAACTTGCCACCCGTGGTCAATGCCAGCACAGAACAGCCCCGCTTCAGCGCTTCGGCAAAGGAGCTGAGCGTCTCTTCGGTGTTGCCAGAGTGGGATGAGCAGATCACCAGCGTGCGCGGGCCTTCAGCCCAGGCCGGCAGGCCATAGTCGCGGTGAGTGATAATCGGGACGGGGCAGCGATCCCGCAGGTAGCTGCCCAAAAAATCCCCCCCAATGGCCGAACCGCCCATCCCGCAGATCAACACTGCAGTGGGCTGCTCCGCCATTGGCAGCGGCAGTTGATGCCCCAGCCACCAGGCTTTTTCAAGGTCATCGGGCAATGCGTCAATGTAGCCCAACATGTTTTCCGGATCCAGGTTTCCAATAGGTTCTTGCATGCGATTTCACCTCTTTCGAACAAGCACAATTCATTGCCCAGTTGCCGTGGGCGTGAATGTTTCAACCACCACGATTTTCACCCAAAATGGGCCGTCAGCGTTACGGCCTAAGCCAAACAGGGTGCCATCCGGCGCGCGCAGCATCCAATTGCTCTGGTAGACTCCCAGCTCCTGCGGTGCCACGAAATTGACACTCAGGTCTACCGCTGCGCCAGGTTCAACTTCGACGGGCAAGTAGTTTTCTTGATGGGCTCCCATCGAATTGCCGGAAAAAAAGACCAGCTGATAGAGGCGCGTCCACTTGCAGGTTCCCGAATTGACCAGCCGCCAGGTCTTGGTAAACCCCTGCCCCGCCAGCAAGGCGGTACCATCCGGAATGGTCAGGTCAAACGGCGTGCCTGCACTGACCTGATTGCACACCCCCGGCAGCGTCTGACTGGGGGCCGGGGTCTGCGAGCGGGCCAGGGTTGGGATCACGGTCGGAGCGGGGGTATCGGAGGGTAAAGGCGTTGCCGTAGGCGGCAGCAAGGCCAGAGCTGTTTCTGTCTGTTGGGCTGCCTGGGTAACCAGTGCTGCTGCAGTCTGCCTCAGAGCAGCCGCGTCGGGGGTAGCCGACGGCAGCGCAGCGGGCACTTCGGGTTGACAGGCGCCTGCCATGAAAAGGAGAATGCCCAAACCCATCTGCAGCCAAAACCAGTTGTGTTGTTTCATCTCTGAAATTGTACCCGAAGTGAGCCCCATCTCGGCAAGAGCGACCCCGCGGACACTTCTCTTCAAAACCCGTGGTTAACAGTTCCCGATTCGAAAAATGCAGACGGGCGCGCTTGCCGATTTATGGCGAGCAAGGTATAGTTTTAGGGTTGCAGAGATATTGTAATTTGCGGAGATGATTATGACTGAAACGGCTGTCACTAACCCAAGTGAAGTTCGAAGGAGAGACACATGGTTGGATCATCCGGTGGTTTCGTGGTGGCCGGCGTTGACCGTTGAGAAGTTATTAATCGTGCTGATCATCCTGCTGACCGTGTTGACAAGGTTCTATGACCTGGGTGCCCGTACCATGGCGCATGACGAGATCAACCATGTGGTCCCTTCTTATACCATCGAAAACTACATCTACGATCCTGTCACTCATGGACCTTTTCAGTTCCACGCCCTGGCGCTTTCCTATTTCATTTTTGGGGATTCAGATTTTTCTGCACGCATCCCAGCGGCATCATTCGGTATTGCCACTGTCATTTTTGCCATATTTGCCTGGCGGCGCTACCTTGGGCGGGTTGGGGCACTGATTGCCGGCTTTCTCTTAATGATCTCGCCTTATATTCTTTTCTATAGCCGTTACACGCGCAACGAGATTTTCATTGTCTTCTGGGGGATCGTCATGCTGTGGCTTTTCCTGCGCTACCTCGAAGACGGGCAACCCAAATGGCTGCTTTGGCTGACGTTTATCTCAGCGATGCATTACGCAGATAAGGCCACTTCGTACATCTTCAGCGCAGAAGCCTTGATCTTTTTGGCACTGCTTTTCCTTTGGCAGGCTCTTCATCAAAAGTGGCCGCAGGCACGTTCCAAAGAGCTCTACCGCCTGACCGTCCTGCTTACGCTGATTTTGTTGGTGCTGACTGTCGGAGTGTACATGCTGACCAAGGCTCCCGCCCCAGCTGCGGGGTTGGAGGGGGTAACCGGGCCTACGCCAGTGCTCACCGCAAGCCGGCTACCTTTGTTGATTTGCGCTGGGCTGGCGCTGGCAAGCGCAGTCGCCGTTATCGTCCAGCTAATTCGGGGCTTGGGATGGGCCCAAATTCGCTCTCTACGCGCATTTGATCTGCTGGCCCTGCAGCTTCTACTGATTCTGCCGCTGCTGACCGCTTTGCCGGTCAAATTGCTGGGTTTTGACCCCATGGATTACTCTCAGGCTGGCATTCTGCGGTCGATGGCTGTGTTTCTGATCTTGCTGGTGGTCTCCGTCTTGCTTGGCCTGATGTGGAACCGCAAAATATTTGTCAAATCACTGGCCATTTTTTGGAGCATCTTTATCGTCTTCTACACCACCTTTTTCATGCACGGTGAAGGCTTCTTTAAGGGACTGGTCGGCGCATTAGGTTACTGGATGAGCCAGCAGTCGGTTCAGCGCGGAACCCAGCCACTGTATTACTACAGCCTGGTTCAAATTCCCATCTACGAGTACCTGCCCGCCTTGGGCACGCTCCTGGCTTTGGCGATCGGCGCGCTTCGGCATCTTTTCTCAGCCAGTGTGGATGATCCGTTCACGCCGCCGCCTACCCTTGACCGGGAAGCTGGGCTGAGCGCTCAGCCTACAGGCGAAAATGCTTTGCCACCATCAGATCAAATTGAAGAAAATGTGATTAATGCTGCTGTAGAACCGGCAGCCGTGGAAGCCGCCAGCCTGGGCGAAGCAGATGCCCCGGTTCAGGAGAGCGTTGCCCCCAGGCAAGGCTGGGTGCAGCGTCTTTTCAGCGACCCGCCATCCCAACCCGGAAAAGCCAACGGGCTGCCAACGCTTGTGCTGCTGCTGTACTGGTCTGCGATGAGCCTGATCATCTTTTCTATAGCTGGTGAGCGCATGCCCTGGCTCACCACACACATCACCATGCCGATGATCCTGTGCGCTGGGTGGGGCCTGGGTTATTTGGTGGAACATACCGATTGGAAAGCTTTACTGCAGAAAAAAGGGCTGCTGATCATTGCCTTATGCCTATTGCTGATAATTTCCGTCAGCCGATTGGCTGGCGTGATATTGGGGACCAACCCACCTTTCCAGGGAAAAGAATTGATCCAGCTCCAGGCGACCAGCACCTTTTTACTGGCTTTCGTTGGCTTTTTAGCCAGTGCCGCCGGGCTATTTGTACTGCTGCGCGGTTGGAAGCCGGCCTTGTTTGCAAAGCTGGCGCTTCTGAGTTTGTTCGGAATCTTATCCGTGCTTACTTTTCGCACCGCGTACCGTGCCGCCTATATCAATTACGATAATGCCAAAGAATTCTTAGTGTACGCCCATTCCACCCGTGACATGAAGGATGTCCTCGCCCAAATCGAGACGATTTCCAAACGCTTATATGGGGATAAATCCATCAAGTTTGCCTATGACCGCAACGTCCGCTACCCATTCTGGTGGTACGGAAGAGACTTCCCCAACCGCTACGATTTCGATGCCAGTATTACCAAATCATTACAGGACTACCCGATCATCCTGGTCGGCGGGGAATTGACTGAGAAAATAAAACCGGTTGTGGGCGACAATTATTATGCCTACGACTATAAGCGCATGTGGTGGCCCAACGAAGAAATTTATCGCAACCTGAGCCTTTCAAAGATCGTGGCAGACCTCAAAGATCAGACAAAACGTTCCGCGTTGTGGGAGTTGTGGTTCAACCGGGATTATACGCAGTATGCCTTGGCCTACAACAACCCTTCGCTGACGCTGGCGACCTGGTCACCTTCCGATACGATGAAAATGTATATCCGCAAAGACATTGCCGCCCAGATATGGGAATTTGGCGTCAGCCCTCAGCCGGAAGAGCCTGAAGTTGACCCCTACGCGCAAAATTCGATCACCCTTGATCCAACCCGGGTCATCAGCGTAGCCGGAAACCTGACTTTTGCCGCCCCTCGCGGGCTGGCTGCGGCTCCGGATGGCAGCATTTATGTTGCCGATTCGCGCAACCATCGGATCGTCCACCTGGATGCCACCGGACTGTTCATCAACGCCTGGGGCAGTTACGCCAACGTTTTGGAAGGCCCGGCGCCAGAAGGCAGTTTTAACGAACCCTGGGGTGTGGCAGTCGCTCCGGATGGGCTGGTTTATGTGGCCGACACTTGGAATCATCGCATTCAAGTGTTCAGTCCCGATGGGCAGTTCATTCGCATGTGGGATAGCTTCGAAGCCAATGGGATCATAGACGGTTTTTGGGGGCCACGCGGAATTGCGGTCGATCAGAAAGGGCGCGTATTTGTCACCGACACCGGCAAACAGCGCGTGGTCGTATTTGATGCTCAGGGAAATTACATCTCTCAGTTTGGCGGCATTGGCATGGACCCCGGCCAAATGGATGAGCCGGTCGGCATCGCAATCGACCCCGAAGGCAGAATCTTCGTAGCGGACACCTGGAATAACCGCATTCAGGTATTCGTAGAAGATGAAGGCGGTAATTCGTTTCATTTTGTAGCGCTGAATGACGTTGACGCCTGGCAGTCCGATTCTTTGGACAACAAACCTTTCCTGGCCATTGATCAAAACGCGGATGTCTTCATCACCGACCCGGATATGGGACGGATCCTGCGGTTTGATGAGGGTGGCCATATCCTGCAGGTTTGGGGCGGGTACGATAACACCTATCTCATGGGCATTATCAGCGGCATCGCCACCACTGCCGACGGCACCGTTTGGGTCAGTGACGCGCTCAATAACACGCTGTTGGCATTCAATCCGCCGCCGGTTCCGTGAAGCTTGGCAAGCTATCAACGACCTCCCACCCGACGGGGGGTCTTTTATTATAAGAGCGCATTTTTTTATAAGCCGGCAGGGGGCCGGAATCAAAAAAGACCCTTGCGGGTCTTTTATATCTTAGGGAGAAGCGCTTACTTCGCGGTAGCGGTTTCGACTACCCGGGTGAAGGCTTTCGGGTCACGCACAGCCAGATCTGCTAAAACCTTGCGGTTCAAAATGAGACCGGAGTGATGCATCGCGCTGATCAGGCGGCTGTATGTGATGCCGTTTTGCCGGGCAGCAGCGTTGATGCGCACAATCCAAAGCCGGCGCAAATCGCGCTTGCGGTTGCGGC
>ERZ1645187.901-NODE-901-length-28529-cov-97.494205_pt1 | contig 28529 bp, 29 predicted proteins | sample MGYA00575352_ERZ1645187 | MGnify/ENA primary metagenome ERZ1645187 (study PRJEB40837, sample SAMN11349314) | freshwater sediment metagenome | isolation source: river sediment | host: Sediment | place: India: Wazaribad , New Delhi | collected 2017-02-21 ...
CATGACCGGCGCCGGCACCAATTCCGCCGCCGAGCCGCGCGCGGGCGGGCCGGCGATCGTGCTGGTGCGGCCGCAACTGGCCGTCAACATCGGCATGTGCGCGCGCGCGATGGCCAATTTCGGCCTGGACGATCTGCGCCTCGTCGCCCCGCGCGAGGGCTGGCCGCGCACCGGCGCCTATCGCAAGGGCGCCTACGCCGCCGCCGCCGGCGCCGTGCATCTGCTGGAACAGGCGCGGGTGTTCGATACGGTGGAGGCGGCCGTCGCCGATCTCCATTTCGTCTACGCCGCCACCGCCCGCGAGCGCGGCCAGGCCAAGCCCGTGCTGCTGCCGCGCGTGGCGATGGCGGAAACGGCCGCGCGGATCGCGGCGGGCGAGAAACACGGCGTGCTGTTCGGCCCCGAGCGCACCGGCCTCGACAACGACGACGTGGCGCTCGCCTCCGCCATCCTCACCTTTCCGGTCAACCCCGCCTACGCCTCGCTCAACCTCGCGCAGGCGGTGCTCCTGACGGGCTACGAGTATTTCTCGTCCCGCTACGGGCAGGCCGCGCCGTTCGCGCCGCCCGAGCGCTCCCCGCCCGCCGACCGCGAAATGGCGCTGTCGTTCTTCGAGTTTCTCGAAGGCCATCTCGACGCGCGCGGCTTCTTCCGGCCGGCCTCGAAACGGCCCGTCATGCAGCGCAACCTGCGCAACATGTTCCACCGGATGAATCTCACCCAGCAGGATGTGCGCACCTGGTGGGGCATGGTGGTGCGGCTGGTGGAAGGCCCGCGCGAGGATGTGAGAAAAGGCAAGGGAGAGTAAGCTGACGGCGGCGCGGGCGGGCAAGGCCGCTTCGCGGGATTTTGCAGGGGAGCGTCCATGGCGCGCGAACATTTCGACGTGATCGTGATCGGCGCCGGCCTGTCGGGCATCGATGCGGGCGTGCATCTGCAACGTCAGAACCCCGACAAGAGCTTCGTCATCCTCGAAGGCCGCGCGCAACTCGGCGGCACGTGGGATCTGTTCCGCTATCCCGGCATCCGCTCCGACAGCGACATGTATACGCTCGGCTTTCCGTTCAAACCGTGGACCGGCGACAAGGCGATCGCCGACGGCGCGACCATTCTGGAATATCTGAACGAGACCGCGCGCGAATACGGACTCGACAGGAAGATGCGCTTCAACCATCGCGTGGTCGCGCTTGCGTGGTCGAGCGACGACGCGCGCTGGACGCTCGATATCGAGACGCCGCAGGGCCGCACGCAGTTTTCGTGCGGCTTCGTGCTCGCCTGTGCGGGCTATTACAGATACGAGCAGGGGTTCACGCCGGATTTCGCGGGCGTCGAGAGCTTCCGGGGCCGCATCGTCCATCCGCAATCGTGGACGGACGATATCGACTACGCCGGCAAGCGCGTCGTCGTCATCGGCTCCGGCGCGACGGCGGTGACGCTCGTGCCGGAGCTGGCGAAGACGGCCGCGCATGTGACAATGGTGCAGCGAACGCCGACCTACATGGTCGCGCTGCCGGGGCGCGACGGCGTCGCGCGCGCGCTGATGCGCCTGCTGCCGCGCAAGGCGGCGTTCTTCCTCACGCGCTGGAAGAACGTGGCGCTGGCGACGGCCTTCTACAAATATTGCCGCGCGCGGCCGGATGTCGCGCGTCGGCGTCTTCTCGCGCTGGTGCGCGCCAAACTCGGCGCCGGTTACGATGTGGAGAAACATTTCGCGCCGCCCTACCGGCCCTGGGAGCAGAGGCTCTGCGTCGTGCCGGATGGCGATTTCTTCGAGGCGGTGAAAGACGGCCGCGCGTCGATCGTCACGGACAGGATCGCGCGCATCACCGACGCGGGCCTCGCGCTCGAAAGCGGCGCGACGCTCGATGCCGATCTGATCGTGACCGCGACGGGGCTGATCCTGCAACCGCTCGGCGGCGCGCGCGTGACGATCGACGGCGCGCCGCTCGATCTCGGCGCGACGTATTACTATCGTGGCGCGATGTTCTCGGGCGTTCCCAATCTGGCGGCCGTGTTCGGCTATGTGAACGCCTCGTGGACGTTGCGCGCCGATCTCATCTGCGACTATGTGTGCCGGCTTCTGAAGACGATGGACGCGCGCGGCGCGCGCATCGTCACGCCGGTGCGCGCCGGCGCGGGTGGGGCGCGGCGCGAGGCGTGGAGCGATTTCTCGTCCGGCTATTTCGCGCGCGCGGCCGGCAAGTTTCCGGTGCAGGACGCGGACAAGCCGTGGCGGCTCGACCAGAACTATCCGCGCGATTTTCTCGACATGCGCTACGGCGCGATCGAGGACGGCGTGCTGCGCTTCTCCAGCCCTCCAACGCGCGAAGCCGCATGAACGTTTGCGCGCGCGCGCATCGCGTGTAGTCTTGCGTCGGAACGTTTTCCGTCGGGGCGCGAGATGGGCTGGATCGACGGCGTTTTTCGAAAGTTGCGGGCAATCGTCGGCGTCGCGTGGCGCGGCGCCGTCGCCGTCGCGGCGTGGACGTGGCGCGCGTTCGCGCGGCTCATGCGGACTGCGCTCTACCTCGGCGCGGCCGCCGCGCTGCTGATGGTTGTCATCAATCTTTTTCACCAGACCTCGCGCGACGTCGCCTATCGCGCGCTCGATCCGGCCGCGCCATTGTGCGCGGCGGGCGCGGGTTGGCGCGAACTCGCCGATCACGGCAACGACGAGGCGCTGCTCGTCGAACGCGCGGGCGCCGACTGGAGCAGGAAACTGCGCTGCGCGGCGCAACGCCATGTCGTGCCGGCGAAAGATGGCGGCCCGGCGCTCGCCTACGATCTCGCCTTTCTCGAATTTCAGGAGAACGGCGATCCGTATCTCCTGTGCGCGCAATCGCAACTCGAAGCGGGCGTGTGCGACGGCGGGCTCGCCGGCGCCGCGCAGCCGCCGCGCGGCCAACTGGAGGCGCTGATCGCGCGGCTGAAGGAGAGCGACAAGAATTTCGTCGTCGCGTTCGCCCACGGCTGGCGGCACAACGCGCAGATCGGCGACGGCAATGTCGCGAACGTGCGCGTCTACGCCGCGCACGCCGCGCGGTTCGTGGCCGATCGCTGCGCGGCGGGCGATGCGCGGTTCTGCGACATGCGCGTGACGGCGGTGTTCATCGGCTGGCGCGGGGCGCGGCTCGACGAGACCAAGTTCCGTGCGCGGTTCGCCCCGGTCGTGCGCGTTCTGTGCGGCGGCGGCGATTGCTGGGCGGCCTCGCTGCTGGGCGGCCTCGCCTCGTATGGCGCGACGTTCAGCCTGTTCGATCGCAAACCGGTGAGCGAGGCGATCGCGCCGGCCGTCTACGCGGCGTTGCAGGCGGTCGAGCGCACCATCGGCCTGCAGCGCGCGCTGCGCCCGCAGGATCTCGCGCCATGCGAACATGCCGAACTGTTGCGAGACAGGACGCCGGCCGATCCCGACTGGTGCGTGGCGACGACGGATGCGGGCCGGGCGCATCAGGCGCGGATGATCGTGTTCGGTCATTCGCTCGGCGGCAATCTCCTCGCCACCGCCGTGCAGGACCAGATGCTGAAACGGGTGGAGGCGCATCGGCCGGGGCGGATCGTCACGGAGGCGGGCGCGCAGAGGGTGGAGCGCGCCGATTTCGTGCCCGCGCCCGTCGGCAATCTCGTCGTTCTCGTCAACCCGGCGGCGGAGGCGGCGAAATGGACGCAGATGCAGCGCGCGGTGTGGCGGCGCACCGCCATGTCGCTGGCGGACAAGGCGCGCGCGGATCAGCACGCGCTCGGACATCTGTTCTTCCGCGCCGAGCAGCGGCCCGCGCTCGTTTCGGTGACGGCGGCGCGCGACTGGCCGCCGGGCGGCGTGCGCGCCATCGACTGCGCGCCCCCCGCCGTGCAGGTCGCCAAGTCGCTCGACGAGGGCCAGAGCCGCGCCAGCGCCGAGGCCAACGCGCGCGAGCAGCAGCAGATGATGGCGGAGGAGAAGGCGCGCCGCAGTCGCTATATCGACTACGATTCGGCGACCTACGATCTGTTCCCGCTGTTCCGGTGGGATTTCCGGCCCATCGCCAATTCGCTGGAACGCTACGCGCGCAGGCTCGGCGGCGCGCCGGACCCGTGCGAGGAGGCGCGGCCCGCGTGGCTCGTTCCGCGCCTGCTTTACGAACTCTCGATGTGGCTGCCGCTGTTTCCGTTCATGAACACGGATGTCGAGCAGACGCGCACCATCGGCCACCTCGATCCGCCGCGCGGTCCGCTCGGCGCGGCGCGCGATTATTATTTCTCCGGCCGCCCGTTCGGCACGACGCACGAGGCGCGCGGCTGGCGCTTTTCCGGTCCGCAACGCAAGCAGACGCGCGAGGACGGGCCGGCGCGCGAGACGAGCGTCGACTACGCCGACATCGGCGGGCCGGAGGCGGCGTGCCCGCGCGCGACCGACTGGTTGATGGAGGCGCGGCGCCTGAGAATGGCCGGCCAGGGGTCGGCGACGTTCTGGGATGCGATCCTGCTGCCGCCCGAAAGGCGCCCGGCGCTCAGGTTCCAGCACGGGTTCGATCTGGCGGGGCTGGCGGCGATCACCCGCGCGAACGATCCGTTCTGGAACGTGCGCACGCTCGACAACGCGCTGGCGCAGCACAACGGATACATGCTGTCGTCGTTCATCTGCGCCATGCAGCAGCTCGTTCTGGACGACGTCGCCGCCGTGCCGTCCCCGGCGCCGTGAACCCATCCAAAACCGGCGCGCGGTTCTGTATGGTCGCGCCGATGCGCATTCTGGTTTTCGATTCGGGGCTCGGGGGACTGACCGTCCATCGCGAAATCGTCGCCGCTCTGCCCGGCGCCGCATTCGTGTATGCGGCCGACGATTCCGCTTTTCCTTACGGCGCGTGGGCGGCGGACGATCTGGTGTGGCGCGTGGTGGCGGTCATGCGCCGGCTGGTGGCGGATGTGCGGCCGGACGTGGTCGTCGTCGCCTGCAACACCGCCTCCACGCTCGTGCTGCCGCATCTGCGCGCGGCGTTCGCCGGCATTCCGTTCGTCGGCACGGTGCCGGCCATCAAACCCGCCGCCGAGGGCACGAAGTCGGGCCTCATCTCGGTGCTGGCGACGCCGGGCACGGTCGCCCGCGACTACACGCGCGATCTCGTGTCGTCCTTCGCCGCGCATTGTTCGGTCGAACTCGTCGGCTCCACGCATCTGGCCGCGCTGGCGGAAGATTTCATGCATGCGCGGCCCGTGCCGGACGCGGACATCGCGCGCGAGATCGCGCCCTGTTTCGTTGCGCGCGGGGACAGGCGCACGGACACGGTCGTGCTCGCGTGCACGCATTATCCGCTGCTGATGGAGCGGCTGGTGCGGCTCGCGCCATGGCCGGTCGCATGGATCGATCCCGCGCGCGCCATCGCGCGGCGCGTCGCGCATGTCGCTGGCGCACAGGATGCGGCGGGGGCCGCCCTCCCGGCGCCGGGGCGGGCGCTGTTCACCTCGGGCGCCGCGCCGGACGCAGCGCTCGCGGCCGTGCTCGCGCGGTTCGGGCTCGTCGCGGACCCCTCGTTCGGCGCGCCCGTCGCCCGCGCCGAATAGGTTTTCCGCGCTCGCGCCGCTCGTGTAATGTCGGCGCCATAACGGATCGGGAGAGAAAAATGCCCATCAACAAAGGTTTCGTGCTCGCCTCGCGGCCGCAGGGCGCTGCGCGCGAAGACAATTTCCGTTTCTTCGAGAAAGAGGCGCCGCAGCCGGGCGCGGGGCAGGTGCTGGTGCGCAACCTGTGGCTGTCGCTCGACCCCTATATGCGCGGGCGCATGGACGAATCCAAATCCTACGCCGCCAGCCAGGCCATCGACGAGGTGATGATCGGCGGCACGGCGGGCGAGGTCGTCGCTTCCAACAACGACAGGTTCAAGGTCGGCGATAAGGTCGTCTCGCCGAACGGCGGCTGGCAGCTCTACAGCCTGAGCGACGGGCGCGCGCTGTCGAAGGTCGACGCCTCGAAGGTTCCGTTGCAGGCTTTCGTCGGGCCGCTCGGCATGCCGGGCGTGACCGCGTGGTACGGACTCAACAAGATCATCGCGCCGAAGGCCGGCGAAACGGTCGTCGTTTCGGCGGCCACCGGCGCTGTCGGCACGGTGGTCGGGCAACTGGCGAAGGCCAGGGGGGCGCGCGCGGTCGGCATCGCGGGCGGGCCGGACAAATGCAAATTCGCGGTGCAGGAACTTGGCTACGACGCCTGCGTCGATCACAAGGCGACCGATTTCGCGGACCAGCTGAAGGCCGCCACGCCCAAGGGAATCGACGGCCTGTTCGAGAACGTCGGCGGCGAGCCGTTCCGTCTGTGCGCGCGCCGGCTGAACGATTTCGCGCGCATCGCGGTGTGCGGGCTGATCGCATCCTACGAGGGCGCGGAGAAATCGACGCTGGAGGATTTGCGCGTGCTGCTCGTCAAGCGCGCGACGATCACCGGCTTCATCGTGTCCGACCACATGGACATCTGGCAGCAGGCGCTCAGCGAGTTGATCGGCCTGGCCTCGACCGGCAAGCTGAAATGGCGCGAGACCATCGCCGAGGGCGTCGAGAGCGCGCCGTCGGCGTTCCTGGGCATGCTCAAGGGCAAGAATTTCGGCAAGCAGCTCGTAAAGCTGGGGTAGGCGTCACGGCGGCCCTCTCCCGGCAAGCGGGAGAGGGCGCGGCGTCTACCGGCCGTAGTTCTTCGACAGGTAATCGACGATGGTCCTGGCGTCCGCCGCGTCGATCGGCGCGCCGAACGTCTTCACCATTTTCGTCACCACGCCGTCCCAGCCCTTCGCGTCGAGAAAGCCGGAATTGGCGATCGGGTAATCGAGCGAATGGCATGCGGCGCAATTGGCGCGCACGGCGTCCGCGCCCGGCGCCTCCTTCAGCTTGATGGCGCTTTCGTCGGCCGTCGCGTGCGTCGCGGCCAGAAGCAACGCGACGAGATACATTTGGCGCATGGTCGCCTCCCTCATGTGATGAGCGCGCTCACGCGGCTGACGACATTGTGGTGATAGCCGGCCGGGTTGAAGATCGCTTGCGACACCTGCGTCTGTCCGGCCGCGTTGGTCGCGCGCGCGAGAATCGTCAACGGGCCGGGGTTGGTGTGCGTTTCGAAGCGCCACGTGCGGAAGGCGAAGCGTCCGAGATCGTCGCCGAGCGTGGCCGGCCGCCATTGCGCGCCTTCGTCGAGCGACACGTCCACGCGCTCCACGCCGTGTCCGCCGTCCCAGGCCAGCCCTGTCACGGCCAGCGGACCGGAGCGAATCCGCACGCCGTCGGGCGGGCTGACGATCAGCGAATTGACGACCATTTCGGTGATGGGCGTGTTGACGGCCGTTTCCTGCGAGACGAAACGGTCGACGGACGGAAACAGCCCCAGCGGCAGGCGATAGGCGCTCTTCATCCAGAACCCGTCGAACGGCATGTCGACGAAGCGGATGTCGGTGAGGTGCTTGACCCAATAGGTGGCCGTCCAGCCGGGCGCGATGAGACGGACCGGCGCGCCATTCCAGTGCGGCAGCGGAGCGCCGTTCATCTCGTAGGCGAGCAGCGTGTTGTCGTCGAGCGCCTTCCACATCGGCAGGCTTTTCACGAAGTCCGGCGTCTTGTCGACGGGCGCGAAATCCGCGCCGTTGCAGACGATCTCGACCGCGTTCTGCGGAACGCCGGCTTTCGCCAGAACATCCTTCAGCCGCGCGCCTTTCCAGCGCGCGCAGCCCATCGCGCCATAGCCCCACTGCACCCCGGCGACATGCGGGTTCGACAGCCCGCGCCTGTTGCCCGAACACTGGCAGACGGCGACGACCTCGGCCGGAGGCATCGCCTTCAGCGCCGCGAGGTCGAGCTTCACTTCGGCCTGGCCGCCGGAAACCGTCAAGGACCAAGCGGCCGGATCGATCCGGGGAATTTCGGACAGATGATAGCGCACGAAGAACGCGTCGTTGGGTGTGATGGCGTCGGCGAAATAGGCGACGGGCGTTTCGTAGTTCGGGGGACGATATGACAGGCGGATGAGCGGCTTCTTGCCGGGTAGCGCTTCGAGGCCGGCCGCCAGCGGCACGCCGGGCGGAAGGCCTCTGGCGAGGGGGACGGCAGGGGGCGCGGATTGCGCGAAGGCGTCCACCGCCAGAACGCTCGCGGAGCCGGCGATGAGCGCGCGACGGGAGATCGACATGATCGCTCCTTCGGTCGCCCAGCCCTGCGAACGTAACGCCCGGCGCCGTCGGGTGTTTCGTGACGGTCGGGAGAATTTTCGGCGGTCGCGGCGCACGCGCTTGCCTGCGCCGGACGCAGTCTGCACAGTCGCGGACAACAACAACGGGAAGGAAACGGCATGGGGCAGGCGACAGGCAAGGTGGCGCTCGTGACGGGCGCGGCGTCCGGCATCGGGGCGGCGTGCGCGATGCTGCTGGCGAAGGAAGGCGCGCGCGTGGTCGCGACCGACATCGACGCGGGGCGCGGCGTGGAACTGGTGGAGGCCATCCGCGCCGCCGGCGGACAGGCGATCTTTCTGACGCAGGACGTGACGGAGGAGCATCGCTGGAGCGAGGTCGTCGCGGAAGCGGAGACCACCTTCGGCCGGCTGGACGTGCTGGTGTCGAACGCCGGCGTCGGCCTTGCGGCGCCGGTGGTGGAGATGACGCTCGCCGATTTCCGCAAACAGAACGCCATCAATCTCGACGGCGTGTTCCTGTCCTGCAAGCACTGCATTCCGGCCATGCGGCGCGCGGGCGGCGGCTCGATCATTCTCATGTCGTCGGTCGCGGGCCTGCGCGGCGCGGTCGGGCTGGCCGGCTATTGCGCGACCAAGGGCGGGGTCCGTTTCTTCGGCAAGGCGGTCGCGCTCGAATGCGCCGCCGCCGGCGACAAAATCCGCTGCAACACGGTCCATCCCGGCATCATCGACACGCCGATCTGGGGCAAGATTCCGCTCGATGCGGAAACCTCGCGCGCGAACGCGCCCATGGACCCGCACGCCATCGCCCATCGCAGCGTGCCGCTGGAGCGCGCGGGAACGGCCGACGACATCGCGCGCGGCGTGCTGTGGCTGGCCAGCGACGCCTCGTCCTACGTCAGCGGCACGGAACTCGTCATCGACGGCGGCATGATGGCCGGCGCGTTCTTCAGAACCTGAAGGGCGCGTCCATCGTCCCCAAGCGCGTGGCGCTTCGACCCGTTGCGGCGCCGCTCTCGCGGGGGGTGCGGCGTTCCGCTGCGGCGCGCTGCTCTTGCGGCGCCGCGCGCATCATGTTAAATGGTTGAAAATATTGGTATTTTAGAACGATTCCAAACTGAGGCCGCGCATGATCGTCTGCTCGTGCAATCGTTTGTCGGACCGCGACGTTCGCGGATGTTGCAATAGCGCCGAGGGTCCGCCCGACCGCTTGCGCGACATCTACGCGCGGCTTGGCTGTGCGCCACAATGCGGCCGTTGCGCATCGACACTATCTTCCATCCTGAAAGACGCGCGTGAGCACGGGTGCGCCTGCGCGCCGGGTGATTGCATGTGCCAGGCGCGCGCGGACGCTGCCCGCAAGGCGGCGTGAACGTAAACGGGGTTCAACCGGAGGCTGGAATGAAGGGCGACGCGAAGGTCATCGAATATCTCAATCGCGGCTTGCGCAGCGAGCTGACGGCCGTCAGCCAGTATTGGCTGCATTACCGCATTCTCGACGATTGGGGTTTTAAGGACCTGGCGAAGAAATGGCGCGAGGAATCGATCGAGGAGATGCAGCACGCCGACAAGTTCGTCGCGCGCATCCTGTTTCTCGAAGGGTTCCCCAACATGCAGACGCTCGATCCGCTGCGCATCGGCGAGACGATCGAGGAGATTCTCAAGGCCGATCTCGCGGCCGAGGTGGAGGCGCGCGCGCTCTATCTGGAAGCCGCGAAATATTGCGACAGCGTGAACGATCGCGTGTCGATGGAGCTGTTCGAGGAACTGGCCAGCGACGAGGAGGGCCATATCGACTTCCTCGAAACCCAGCTCAACCTCGTGGACCAGGTCGGCCTGCCGCTTTACGCGCAGAAACACATGGGCGGACTGGAAGGATAGCGATATCCGGTTCGCGCGAAGAAGAACATCACATCAAGCGTCACACGAAGCCGGCCGCTGGCCGGCTTCTTCTTGGCGCGGCGGAGACCACGAATGCGCGCCTCGGAATGCGATCTGCTGATTCTGCCGGGTCTGGGCGGCGGTTCGCCGGACCACTGGTACATGCGCTGGGCGGCCAGGCTGTCGACCGCGCGGCGCGTGGAGCAGCGCGATTTCGATGCGCCCAGGCTCGAGGAATGGACGCAGGCGATCGCACGCGCGGCCGGCGCGGCGGAGCGCCCGGTCGTTCTCGTTGGCCATGCGCTCGGCGCGCTCGCCGGCGTGCACGCGGCGGCGCGGCTCGACACTGTCGTGGCGGCCTTTCTCGTCGCGCCGCCGTCCGAAACGGCGCTGCGCGCGGCGGCCGGCGTCGACCCGGCATTCGCGCACGCGCCGCGCGCGCCGCTCGGCTTTCCCGCGCTGCTGGTCGCCAGCCGCAACGATTCGTGGTGCGACTACGAGGACGCCGCCGCCTACGCGGCCGCATGGGGCGCGACGCTCGCGGACGCCGGCCTGTCCGGCCACATCGATCCCGAGAGCGGCCATGGCCCCTGGCCGGAGGGGCTGATGCGCTTTGGCCAGTTCCTGGCCAGGATCGATAAAAAGATCGCATAAAAAAAACAGGCGGAGCGTATGCGCCGCCTGTCGATGGGTTACCAGAACCGTTCTTGCTTTTTTATGCGTAGGGGCCGTTCAGGCCATGCGACCGGTGATGACTTTGGCGATGGCCGCGCTGACCGGCAGCGCCACAATCGCGCCCCCGAGCGCGAGAATCGGAATCCATTTCATGGCCTGTCCGGCCATCGACGGCATCGCGAGAATGGCCATGACCGCAATGCCCGCAAGCGTCGGCGCGAGAATGACCCACAGAAGAATGACGACGCGCCACATGACATGCCCCTAGCGGAAAGTGATCTTTATCAAGAGTCGCATCGTCGGGCGCGCGCGCGCGCGCGTCCTTGACGCGGATCAAACTGCGGCGTCGGGCCGCAGCGCGGTTCAGCGCAAGATGCGGTGGCGCTGCGAGCGCTGGTAGACCCCGCGCTGGTCGACGAAAAGGATATCGACGCTGATCCGACCCGGCTTGTCGGGAATCTGCAGCCGCGCGGTCAGGTCGTTGAGCCTCTGCTGGCAGGTCTCGGCGGTCTTTTCGACGGCCACGGTGATGTAGAGATGGCGCTCGGTCGGCTCGTCGGTCGCGGCGTTGGGAAGGCCCTCGCGCGCGGAGTTGATTCGCCAGCAGTCCTCCTGCGCCAGGTAATGGATGCGCACATCCACGGCCCCATGGCCGTCGGCGACCGCGATCGTTCCGGGATAATCGAGGTCCTCCTGGGGAATCGGACGGTGGTCGGCCTCAGCCGGAACGAGCCCCGCCAGAAACGCCAGACCGGCCAGGCGCCATGCAAATCCCATCGCGATCTCCCCCCTGCGCCGCCAACCGGCGCTGCGAAGCCACATGTTACCGGATTCCGCAGGCGTCGGGAACGCATTGGTCAAGTGCGGGTCGCGGATCAGGTGCGGATCGCGCATGAAAAAACCGCCGGCTCGCGGCCGGCGGTTCGATCCTGTGGGCGGAGGTCGCTTCGCGCAAAATCAGCGCGAATAGAACTCGATGACCAGGTTCGGCTCCATCTGCACCGGGTAGGGCACGTCGGTCGGACCGGGCACGCGGGTGAGCTTCGCCACGCCCTTGGAATGGTCGACGTCGTAATAATCCGGCACGTCGCGCTCGGCGAGGCCCTGCGCCTCCAGCACCATCGTCAGCTGGCGCGAGCTTTCCTTGATCTCGACCACGTCGCCCACCTTCACCTGATAGGAGGCGATGTTCACGCGACGGCCGTTGACCTTGACGTGACCGTGATTGACGAACTGGCGGGCGGCGAACACGGTCGGCACGAATTTCGCGCGATAGACCACCGCGTCCAGCCGGCGCTCGAGCAGGCCGATCAGGTTGTCGCCGGAATCGCCCTTCATGCGGATGGCTTCGGCGTAATATTTGCGGAACTGCTTCTCGGAGATGTTGCCGTAATAGCCCTTCAGCTTCTGCTTGGCCTTCAGCTGCGTGCCGAAGTCGGACAGCTTGCCCTTGCGGCGCTGGCCGTGCTGGCCGGGGCCGTATTCGCGGCGGTTCACCGGGGACTTCGGACGGCCCCAGATGTTCTGCCCCATGCGGCGGTCGATCTTGTACTTGGATTCTGCGCGTTTGGTCATGTTCGTCCCGAAAGGTCGCGCGCGGCGCAAGGACGACGGACGCCGGCCCAGGGGCCGCGTCTGACCGCAGTCCTCCCACCGCGCAGGGTGGAAGAACGCGCCCTCCTCTGCTTCCCCCGAGGGAAGCCGACAGGCTGCTCACCCTGCGTCGAAGACGGAGCGGGAACGGCCACGGGTGCGAACGGCTGCGCCCGGCGGAACCGGGCGTAGCTGGCGCGGGTGATAAAGCGCGCCCGACGCCCTGTCAAATCGGATTGACGGGCGCGCGCGCGCACGGCCACATTGAAGGCGAGGAGGACAGCCCATGACCGAACTCAAGGGCGGTTGCCTGTGCGGCCGCGTTCGCTACACGCTCCAAGGCGCGCCGCTGGCCACGACGGTGTGCCATTGCACCCATTGCCAGAAGATCTCGGGCTCGGCCTTCTCGATCAATCTCGTGGTGCAGAAGGACCAGATGACCTTCGAGGGCCATATGGCCTCGTATCGCGACACCGCCGAGAGCGGCAACATCCTGCACCGCCGGTTCTGCTCGAATTGCGGTTCGTCGCTGGCGAGCGAGCCGGAGGCGCGGCCGGGGGTGCTGGTGCTGAAGGCCGGCACGCTCGACGACTATTCCACCGTCAAGCCGACCGCGCAGATCTGGACGCGTTCGGCCGAACCCTGGGTGCGGTTCGCCGAGCCGCTCGAAAGTTTCGAAAAGGGGCGGTGACCCGTCAGGCGCGGCCGAACACGCGCCTGAAGATCGTGTCCACGTGTTTGGTGTGGTAGCCGAGGTCGAACAGTTCCTCGAGTTCGCCGTCCGACAGTTTCCCGGACACGTCCTTGTCCTTCTTCAGAAGCGTGAGGAAGTCGCCCTCGCCGCGCCACACGGGCATCGCGTTGCGCTGGACGTAGGCGTAGCTGTCCTCGCGGCTCACGCCCTTCTGCGTCAGCGCCAGCAGCACGCGCTGCGAATGGACGAGGCCGCCGAGACGGTCGAGGTTCTTCTGCATGTTGGCCGGATAGACGAGCAGCTTGTCGATCACGCCGGTCAGGCGCGCGAGCGCGAAGTCGAGCGTGATGGTGGCGTCCGGGCCGATCATGCGCTCGACGGAAGAATGCGAAATGTCGCGCTCGTGCCACAGCGCGACGTTCTCCATCGCCGGCGCGCTCATGCCGCGCACGAGGCGCGCAAGGCCGGTGAGGTTTTCGGTCAGCACCGGGTTGCGCTTGTGCGGCATGGCGGAGGAGCCTTTCTGGCCTTCCGAGAAATATTCCTCCGCCTCCAGCACCTCGGTGCGCTGCAGATGCCGGATTTCGACGGCCACGCGCTCGATGGACGAGGCCACGACGCCCAGCGTGGCGAAGAACATGGCGTGGCGGTCGCGCGGGATGACCTGCGTGGAGACAGGCTCGGGCTTCAGGCCGAGTTTTGTCGCGACATATTCCTCCACGCGCGGATCGATATTGGCGAAGGTGCCGACGGCGCCGGAAATGGCGCAGGTCGCGATCTCCTCGCGCGCCGCCACGAGACGGGCGCGGCAGCGCTGGAACTCGGCGTGCGCCTGCGCCATCTTCAACCCGAAGGTGACCGGCTCGGCGTGGATGCCGTGCGAGCGGCCGATGGTCGGCGTCATCTTGTGCTCGAAGGCGCGCCGCTCCAGCGCGGCGAGCAGATCGTCGACGTCCTTGATGAGAATGTCGCTCGCGCGCTTGAGCTGCACGGCCAGGCACGTGTCCAGCACGTCGGAACTCGTCATGCCCTGGTGGACGAAGCGCGAGTCCGGGCCGATGAATTCGGCCAGATGGGTGAGGAAGGCGATGACGTCGTGCTTGGTCACGCGCTCGATCTCGTCGATGCGCGCGACGTCGAAGGTCACGTCCTTCGCGTTCTTCCAGATCGCGGCCGCGCTCTCCTTCGGGATGACGCCGATCTCGGCCAGCGCCTCGCAGGCGTAGGCCTCGATCTCGAACCAGATCTTGAAACGCGTCTGGGGCTCCCAGATGGCGACCATTTCGGGGCGGGAATAGCGCGGGATCATGTGTGTCTCTGCGGGATGAAGATCAGACGAGCACGCCGCGCGCGGCTTCGGCCGCGTTGCGGATGGCGGCGATGTTGCGGGCGTAGTGGGCGGGGCCGTCCTTGAAGACGGAGGAACCTGCGACCAGCCAGTCGGCGCCGGCGGCGGCGAGCGCGCCGGCGTTGTCGGGCGTGACGCCGCCGTCCACTTCGAGCGCGATGGCGCGGCCTTCGATCATCGCGCGCACGCGGCGGATTTTCTCGAGCGTCGCGGGAATGAATTTCTGGCCGCCGAAGCCGGGGTTGACCGACATCAGCAGCACCATGTCGATGTCGTCCAGCACGGGTTCCAGCACGCTTTCGTGCGTGCCGGGATTCAGCACCACGCCGGCCTTCCTGCCCGCCGCGCGGATCAGTTGCAGCGAGCGGTGCAGATGCGGGCCGGCCTCGGCGTGGACGGAGATGACGTCGGCGCCGGCTTTGGCGAAAGGTTCGATCCACGGATCGACGGGGGCGACCATCATGTGCACGTCGAACGGCGCGTCGGTGGCCGGGCGGATCGCCTTCACGATGTCCGGGCCGAAGGTGAGGTTCGGCACGAAATGGCCGTCCATGACGTCGATATGGACCATATCGCCGCCCGCCGCGATGCAGGCGCGCACCTCCTCGCCGAGGCGCGCGAAATCGCTGGCGAGAATGGAAGGCAGGATGCGGATGGGGCGGGGCGCGGACGACATGGGGGCGCTATAGCACAAACCCCGGGCCGGGTAAGGCGCCGGCGCCGCTCACAGCGACGCGATCGCCTTCTCCAGCAGGCCGCGCACGTTGGCGGCCGTGGCGCCGAGGCCCGGATTGACCACCGCCTGCATGGAGGCGACGGGGTCGATGGCCGCCACTTCCGTCCGGCCGCCGCCGGCGTCCTGCACGATCACGTTGCACGGCAGCATCAGACCGATCTTGTCCTCGGCCGACAAAGCCTCGTGCGCCAGTTTCGGATTGCAGGCGCCCAGAATGCGATAGGGGCGGAAATCGACGCCGATTTTGGTCTTGAACGTCGCCTGCACGTCGATCTCGGTGAGAACGCCGAATCCCTGCGCCTTCAGCGCCTCGGTCGCGCGGCGCACGGCCTCGTCGAACGGGCAGTCGAGCGTTCTGGAAAAGTAATAGGCCATGGTCGTTCTCCGGTTCCTGATCGTTCGCTTCTGGCGCCGGTTTGTGGCGCCATCGCGCCCGGCCGCCCATATGCCCGATGACGCGATGTCGCGGGATGGCGCCGATCGGCGGCATGGCGCGTTAAGGTGAGCGGCAACGGAGAGATTCGGTCATGCGATGCGATGTGGTCGTGCTCGGCGCGGGTATGGTCGGGCTGGGCGCGGCGCTGGCGCTGCAGGCGCGCGGGCGCGACGTGGCGATCGTCGACCGGCGCGGGGCGGCGGGGCGAGAGACGAGTTTCGGCAATGCGGGGCTGATCGAGCGCGCGTCCGTCTCGCTCTACACCTTCCCGCGCGACATGACGAAAATCCTGCGCGTGCTGGCCGGCCGGGCGCCCGAGGCGCGGATCGACTGGCGCGCGCTGCCGCATATCCTGCCGTGGGTCGCCCGCTATTTCTGGGAGAGCGCGCCGGAACGCGCGAAGGCCCATGCCAGAGCCGCGCTGCCGCTGATCGAACGCTGCGTCGTGGAACACGAAAAACTGGCGGCGGCCGCGGGCGCGGGCGACCTGCTGCGCCGTACGGGCTGGCTGAAGGCGTTCCGCCGGCAGGAGAGCCTGAGCGAGGGCATCGACGAGGCGCGCACGGTCCAGGAGCACGGGTTGGCCGTCGATTTCCTCAATCCGGCCGCGCTCGCGGCGCTGGAGCCAAACGTTTCGGGTTTTCTCGGCGCCATCCACTATCGCGATACGGTGGCGGTGAGCGATCCCGGCGCGCTGGCGCTCGCCTACGGGCGGCTGTTCGAGCAACGCGGCGGGCGGCTGGCGGGGGGCGACGCGCGCAGCCTCGAGGAAACGGGGCAGGGGTGGCGCGTGGCCACCGAACACGGCCTTCTGGAAGCGCGCGAGGCGGTCGTCGCGCTCGGGCCGTGGTCGGACGACGTGTTCCGGCCGCTCGGCTACGAAATGCCGCTCGGCGTCAAACGCGGCTACCACATGCACTACGCGCCACGCGAGGGCGCCGTCATGCGTCATCCGGTGCTCGATGTCGACGGCGGCTATCTCGTCGCGCCGATGCAGGCGGGGCTGCGCCTGACCACGGGCGCGGAATTCGCCCGGCGCGACGCGCCGCCGAGCCCCGTGCAGCTCGACGCGGTCGAGCCGGTCGCGCGCACGCGCTTTCCGCTGGGCGCGCGCGCCGACGCCGAACCGTGGCTGGGGCGGCGGCCGTGCCTGCCGGACCTGTTGCCGGTGATCGGCCCGGCGCCGCGCCATGCGGGCCTGTGGTTCGATTTCGGCCACCAGCACCACGGGCTGACGCTCGGCCCGGTCACGGGCCGGCTGATCGCCGAAATGATGACGGGGGAAGAACCGTTCTGCGATCCCGCGCCGTTCAGCGCGGAGCGTTTCTAGTCCTGCCGGCCGTCACTCGTCGTCATCCTTCGAAGACGACGACTTGCCGCTTTTCTTGTCCGCCTCCGCCTTGGCGCGACGCTCGAGCATGCGGTCGGCGATGGCGACCTTGCAGTCGCCCGACACCTTGGCGCGGTTTTCGGCGATGCAGGTGAGAAGTTTGCCGCCTCCGGGCTTGACCGACTTGCAGAGCGCGTCGACATCCTTCCTGCAGGCGGTCTTGATGTCGGCGAAAGCCGGCGCGGACAGCGCGGCGAGGGCGAGCGCGGCGGAGAAAATCAGGCGCATGAGGATCCCATGTCGTTGGCGGGCGTGGTTGGCGGGCGTCGTTGGAGGTTGTCGTTGGAGGTGATCGTGGGGCCGGCCGCCACATTGCGCCAGCGACCGTGTCGAAAACAAGACGGGCCCGCCTGTCGTTTGTCGTTTCCAACGCGGCGCCGGTCGGATAGAAACCGGCATGGCCGCAGAAGTCACGATCACCGCCGCAGCGACCGCCGGCGTTCTGTCCTTCCTCTCGCCGTGCGTGCTGCCGCTGGTGCCGCCCTATCTCACCTATATCGCCGGAACGACGGTGGAGGAGCTGGCCGATGCCGGCGCCCGCCGGGCGCGGCGCGACGTGGTGGTGGCGGCGCTGGTGTTCGTCGCGGGCTTCTCCACCGTGTTCGTGGCGCTGGGGGCGACCGCCAGCGTGTTCGGGCAGGCGCTGCGCGCCAATCTCGATATTCTGTCGACGCTCGCGGGCCTGGCGATCATCGTCATGGGCCTGCACTTTCTCGGCATATTCCGCATCGCGTGGCTTTATCGCGAGAAGCGGCTGCAGGTGGAAAAGCCGGTGGGCGTGTTCGGCGCCTATGTGATGGGACTGGCGTTCGCCTTCGGCTGGACGCCGTGCATCGGACCGATCCTCGCCGCCATTCTCGCCATCGCCTCGTCGGAGGACACGGTGGCCAAGGGGGCGGGGCTGCTGGCGGTCTATTCGGCCGGGCTCGGCGTTCCGTTCCTGCTGGCCGCGCTGGCGATCGAACCCTTCATGGGTTTCATGCGGCGGTTTCGCGCGCATTTCCGCACGGTGGAGCGGGTGGTGGGCGCGCTTTTGGTCGTGACCGGACTGGCGTTTCTGTCGGGCGGCATGCAGCAGATGAGTTTCTGGCTGCTGGAAACCTTCCCCGCGCTCGCGAATTTCGGGTGAGCGGAACGCCATGCGCGCGCTGAAGTCTCTCGCGTTGCTCGTCGTGCTGGCGGCGGCCGCCTTCGGCGCCTTCGCCTATTACACGCGCCCGCCCGCGGTCACGCTCGCCATCGTGCAGCGCGGGCCGGTCGCGCAGGTGGTCTACGCCACGGGCGTGGTGGAGCCGGTGCGCTGGGCCAAGGTGATCGCCAACCAGCGCAAGCGTATTGTCGACATATGCCAGTGCGAGGGCCGCACGGTGAAGGCGGGCGACGTTCTGGCGCGGCTCGACGATACGGAGGCGCGCGCCAATCTGAACGAACTCGACGCGCGGCGCGCGCAACTCAAGCACGACGTGGAGCGCGTGGGCGACCTGTTCGCGCGCGGCGCCTCCTCGAAAATCGCGCTCGAACAGGCGCAGACCGCGCTGCGCGAGATGGATGCGCGCATCGCGGCCGTGCGCCAGCGGCTGGAGGATTTCACGCTGCGCGCGCCGATCGACGGCGTGGTGCTGCGGCGCGACGGGCAGATCGGCGACATGGCCGGCGTCGGCAATGCGGACGTGCTGTTCTGGGTGGGACAGGAAAAGCCGCTGCGCGTGAATGCCGACGTGAACGAGGAAGACATCGCGCGCGTGGCGGTGGGACAGAAGGTGCTGTTGCGCCACGAAGGCTTCCCCGGCGAGTCGCTGGAGGCGCGCGTGTCCGAGATCACGCCGCGCGGCGATCCGCAGACCAAGACATTCCGCGTGTATCTCTCGCTGCCCGCCGACAGCGAACTGCGCATCGGCATGAGCGTGGAAGCCAATATCGTGGTGGCCGAAAAGACGGATGCGACGCTCGCGCCGGCGGAGGCGGTGATCGACGGCGCGGTGTTCGTGCTGGATAGCGGCGTGCTGCGGCGTGTGCCGGTGAAGGTCGGCGTGCGCGCCACGCGCATGGTGGAGATCGTCTCCGGCGTGGAGGCTGGACAGAGCGTGGTGTCGCCCGCGCGCGCCGATCTGAAAGACGGCGCCGGCGCGCGCGCCGCGCCGTGAGGTCGGCCCAATGAGCGCATCGTCATGAGCTTCATTCTCGACATCGCGCTGACGCATGTGCGCTCGCGCGTGCGACAGACGATCGTCGGCGTGCTGGGCGTGGCCACCGGCGTCGGGTTTTCGGTGATGATGGCCTCGCTGATGGAAGGCTCGCAGCGCGACTTCATTGCGCAGCTCGTGGATTCGCTGCCGCATATTTCGGTGACCGACGAGCGGCGCAATCCGCCGCGCCAGCCGGCCGAGTCGGAATATGCGGCGGTCGAGATCGCGGGACAGAGAAAGCCGGTGGTGCGGCCGGGCATCAAGAATCCGATGGCGATCATGGCCTCGATCGAGAGCTGGGTTCCCGGCGCGGTCGCGCCGTCCGTGCAGGCCAAGGTCGTCATCCGCTACGCCGGCCGCGATACGGCGACCGCGCTCGTGGGCATAGACCCGAAACGCGAAGCCTCGGTTTCGAAGATCGCGACGCAGATGCGCGTCGGCACGCTCGATGCGCTCTACAAGTCCTCCAACGCGATCATTCTGGGCGACGGACTCGCCAAGAAAATCGGCGCGCGCGTGGGCAACACCATTTCGCTGGCGTCGGGCGCGGGCCGCTCACTCGACTGCACGATCGTCGGCCTGTTCCACTCGGGCGTGGCGCAGATCGACGACTCGCAATCCTATGCGCTCATCAAGACGGGGCAGATTCTCGGCGGGCAGATCGGCCTGGTGAACGAATTGCGCATCCGCACGCGCGATGCGATGGACGCGCGCGAGATCGCGCAGCGGATCGAGGCGGAGACGGGCTACAAATCCGTTTCGTGGCAGGAGGCGCACGAGGATCTTCTGTCGGCGTTCCAGATCCGCAACATCATCATGTATGCGGTGGTCGGCGCCATTCTGCTGGTGGCCTCGTTCGGCACGTTCAACATCGTCTCCACCATCACGCACGAGAAGACGCGCGACATCGCGATCATGAAGTCGCTCGGCTTCAAGGCGGCGAGCGTGCGGCGCATCTTCGTGATCGAGGCGGCGGTCATCGGCGTCGTCGGCGCCGTGCTCGGCTGGGTTCTCGGCTACCTGCTGTGTCTCGGCATGGGGCAGATCGAGATCAAGAGTCCGTTCATGGATTCGACGCACCTGCCGCTCTACTACACGCCGACGCATTATGCGCTGGCCGGCGCCATCGCGCTCGCCTCCTCGCTCGTGGCCGGCTATTTCCCCGCGCGCAAGGCGGCGGCGGTCGAGCCGGTCGACATCATCCGGGGCGCCTCGTGAACGGGGGCGACGAGCCGCTGATCGAGGTGCGGGCGGCGACGCGCATCATCGCCGGCGACGTGCCGGCGACGCTCGTCGATGGCATCGATTTCGCGGTCCGTCCTGGCGAATTCGTCGCGGTGACGGGGCCGTCGGGCTCCGGCAAATCGTCGCTGCTCTATCTGCTCGGTCTGCTCGACCGGCCGACGACGGGCGAGGTGTTCGTGCTCGGCAAGCCCACGAGCGCGATGGGCGACGACGCGCGCGCGGATTTGCGGCTCGCCACGCTCGGTTTCGTGTTCCAGTTCCATTTTCTGCTGCCGGAATTTTCCGCGCGCGACAACGTGATGCTTCCGATGCGCGCGCTCGGCCGACTGAATGAGGCGCAGATGCGCGCGCGCGCCGAACGCCTGCTATCGGACCTCGGCCTCGGCGATCACATGCACAAGCGGCCGGATCAACTGTCAGGCGGCCAGCGTCAGCGCGCCGCGATCGCGCGCGCGCTCGCCAACGATCCGCGCGTGCTGCTGGCCGACGAGCCGACCGGCAATCTCGACACGCATTCGAGCGAACAGGCGCTCGACATCCTGCGCAAGCTGGTGGACGAGACAGGCAAGGCGGTCGTCGTCGTCACGCACGATCTGGCGCTCGCCGCGCGCGCGGACCGCCAGGTGCGGATCGTGGACGGGAAGGTTGCGGGTTAGGCGCGCGTGGACCCGCGCGCGCCGCCTTCTCCCCGCGGCGGGGAGAAGGCGGGCCCGGGATCACAACTGCTTGTAGACGATCTTGCCGTCGGGATTCTTCACCCAGCGATAGACCACGTAGTCCGCGCGGGTGACGTCGCCCTTCTTGTCGTAGGAAATGTCGCCGACGACGGTCTTGAACGTCTTACCCGAGTGCATGACCTTCGCCAGTTCCTTCGGGTCGAGCGACTTGGCCGCCTCGGCCGCCTGCTGAAGCACCTGAACGGCGGCGTAGGAATAGAGCGTGTAGGTTTCGGGATTGAACTTCTTCGCCTCGAACTTTTTCACCACGCTCGCCGCCGCCGGGTTCAGACGCGGGTCCGGCGGGAAGGTCATGAGAGTGCCTTCAGCGCCCGCTCCCGCGATCTGCGCGTATTCCTCCGACGCGACGCCGTCGCCGCCCATCAGCACGGTCGACATGCCCTGGTCGCGCATCTGGCGCACCAGCAGCCCGGCTTCGGTATGCTCGCCGCCGTAGTAGACGATGTCGGCGCCGGCGGCCTTCAGTTTCGAGACGATGGCCGAATAGTCCTTTTCGCCGGGGTTGATCGTCTCGTAGAGCACTTCCTTCACGCCGCCGGCGTTCAGCGCCTTTTTCGTTTCGTCCGCCAGCCCTTTGCCGTAGGCCTTCTTGTCGTGGATGAAGGCGATCTTCTTGCCCTTGGCGTTCTTGAGCATGTAGTCCGCCGCGACCGCGCCCTGCTGGTCGTCGCGTCCGCAGGTGCGGAAGACGTTCCACTTCGATTGCTTCGTTTTGGGATCGGGCTCCGTCAGGCCGGGATTGGTGGAGGCGGGCGTGATCTGCAGGATGTTGGAATCCATGTAGACGCGCGAGGTGGGAATGGAGACGGACGAATTGAAATGGCCGACCACCCATTTCACGCCATCGCCGATGAACTTGTTGGCGACCGATATGCCCTGTTTGGGATCGCCCGCATCGTCGCCGACGGAGAGCTGAATCTTCTGGCCGTTGACGCCGCCGGCCGCGTTGATGTCCTCGACCGCCTGTTCCGCGCCCATTTTCAGCTGCGCGCCGAACGAGGCCGAGCCGCCGGTGAGCGGTCCGGCCACGCCCATCTTCAACTGCGCGTGGGCCACGCCTGGCAAAGCGAAGGCGGCCGCCAACGCCACGCCCGTCAGAAGTCGCTGGTTGAGCTTCATTCCATTCTCCCCTTGCGGCCGGTCCGTCGCGGCCGGCCTCGAACCATCATCGGCGCGAGTTTGGCCGATTTCCGGTCGCCCGTCACGGGGCGTTCATGGGCCGAGCCAGGGATATTGCCGCGCCATCTGGCGGCGGCGGGCAAGGAAATAGCCGGCGAGCGCGAAGGCGGCGAGCAGGGCGAACGCCAGCAGCGCCTGCGCGGGGTCGGTCGGCTCGTCGAACAGGGCATAGTGGAGGAAGCGCGCGGCCGCGGCCAGCGGGACGGCGTAGAACGCCGCCATCAGCGGGCTGCGCCAGCCGCCGGCGACCGCGCGGCCCGACACGAACGCCCCCGCGCCGCCGAGAACGAGGGTGAGGCCGACGAAAGTCCAGAGGCTGGGCACGAGCGCGGTCAATGCGCGCCCCCTTCCAGATAGGCCGCGCGCACCTGCGGATTGGCGAGAAGTTCGGCGCCCGTTCCCGACATCGAGATGGCGCCGTTGACCATCACATAGCCGCGGTGGGCGAGTTTGAGCGCGTGGAACGCATTCTGCTCCACCAGAAACACGGTCAGCCCTTCGCGCGCGTTCAACGCGCGGATCGTCTCGAATATCTGCTTGACGACCAGCGGCGCGAGGCCGAGCGAAGGCTCGTCGAGAAGCAGCAGTTTGGGCCGGCTCATCAGCGCGCGGGCGATGGCGAGCATCTGCTGTTCGCCGCCGGACAGCGTGCCGCCGCGCTGGTTTGCGCGTTCCTTCAGCCGCGGAAAGATGGAGAACACGCGCTCGAGATCGGCGGCGAAATGCGCCTCGTCCGCGCGCGCGGCGCCGATCTGCAAATTCTCGTAGACGGTCATGCGCGCGAAGATGCGCCGGCCTTCCGGCGAGAGCGCGAGGGACAGCCGCGCGATTTCGTGGGTGGGCGCATGCGTGATGTCGCGGCCGTCGTAGACCACGCGCCCGTCGCGCGCCCGCGGATCGCCGAAGATCGTCATCATCAGCGTCGTCTTGCCGGCGCCGTTCGCGCCGATGAGCGTGACGATCTCGCCCTGTTCGACCGCGAGATCCACGCCCTTCAGCGCGGCGATGGCGCCGTAATACGCGGTGACGCCGGAAAGCGAGAGGAGGGCGGTCACGCGCCGATCTCCCGTTCGGCCGCCGCCACCTCCTCGTCCGGCACGCCGAGATAGGCGGCGATGACGCTGGGGTCGGCGCGCACGTGTTCCGGCTTTCCGTCGGCGATCTTGCGGCCGTAGTCGAGCACGACCACGTGGTCGGAAATCTCCATCACCACGGACATGTCGTGCTCGATCAGCAGGATCGAAACGCCGAACTCGTCGCGGATGGCGCGCAGCAGGCGGTTGAGATCGGCGGACTCGCGCGGGTTGAGGCCGGCCGCCGGTTCGTCGAGACACAGCAGTTGCGGGCCAAGGCACATGGCGCGCGCAATCTCCAGCCGCCGCTGGTCGCCGTAGGGCAGGGCGCCGGCGGGGTCGTCCGCGCGCGCGAGAAGATCGATGCGGGCAAGCCAGTCGCGCGCGCGCGCGACCGCCGCCCGTTCGGCATGGCGGAACGACGGCGCCCCCGCCAGACCGAGCAGCGACCAGCCGGAGGCGCGCATGAGCGGCTGGTGCTGCGCGACCACCAGGTTTTCGAGCGCGGTCATGCCGGCGAACAGCCGGATGTTCTGAAACGTGCGCGCCACGCGCGCGGCGCGCGCGATCTCGTGGTCGGGCATGCGCTCCAGCAGGTAGAGGCCGTCGCGATGGCGCCGGCCCGAGCGGGTGAGCGCGTCGATGGCGGCGGGATCGGGCAGCGCGCCGTCGGGCGCCATCGAGATGCGGCCGGACGTCGGCTTGTAGAAACCGGTGATGCAGTTGAACACGGTCGTCTTGCCGGCGCCGTTCGGGCCGATGAGCGCGGCGATGTCGCCACGGCTGACCTCGAACGACACGTTGTCGACCGCCGTGAGGCCGCCGAACCGCATCGACATTTTCTCGATGCGCAGAAACGGCGCGCGCGCGCTCATCCGCGGCCCTCGCGCACCAGATCGCCGCCGATGGCGCGCCGCTCGCCGAGCGCGATCGTCGGCGCGCGCGTCGCCACGAAACCGCGCGGGCGCCAGTTCATCATCAACACCATCGCCAGGCCCACGAGCAGCATGCGGTATTGCGTGGGGTCGAATTCTGAGCCGAGGAACCGTTTCAGCACATCCAGCTCGCGCAACAGTTCGGAGCCGCCGATGATGGCGACGGCGGCCGCCGCGACGCCGATCTGCGAGCCGCGCCCGCCGAGCACGACGATCGCCAGAATGGTCGCGCTCTCGATGAAATTGAACGACGACGGCGACACGAAATCCTGCCGCACGGCGAAAAAGGCGCCCGCGAAGCCGCCGAACATCGCGCCGAGCGCGAATGCGGTCAGTTTCACCTTCGTCGTGTCGAGGCCGAGCGAGCGGCAGGCGATCTCGTCTTCGCGCAACGCCTCCCACGCGCGCCCGATGGGCAGGCGGCGCAGGCGCAGCGTGGCGAGATTGGTGACAAGCGCGAGCGCGAGAATGAGGTAGTAGAGAAAGACCAGCCTGTAGACCGGCGAATGATCGAGGCCGAACACCGCCGCGAAACCGCCTTCGCTGGCGTTGAAGGGGACGCCGAAAAACGTGATGGTCGCAAAATTGCCGATGCCGGCGTCGCCGTTCGTCAGCGTCGAGAAGTTCACCAGCACGATGCGGATGATCTCGCCGAAGGCGAGCGTGACGATGGCGAGATAGTCGCCGCGCAGGCGCAGCACCGGAAAGCCGAGCAGCACGCCCCAGAACGCCGCAAGTATGCCGGCGATCGGCAGGCAGAGCCAGAACGACAGGTCGTAATGCGTCGCCAGCAGCGCATAGGCGTAGGCGCCGACCGCGTAGAAGGCGACGTAGCCGAGATCGAGCAGACCGGCGAGCCCGACGACGATGTTCAGGCCCCAGCCGAGCATGACGTAGATGAGAATCTGAACGCCGTAATTGTCGATCCACTTCAGCGCGCCGGACGGCCCGGCGACGACCAGCACCAGGAACGGCCATGCGAAAATGACGCCGAGGCCGAAGACCGCGAATGCGCGCCCACGCCGGCGCGCGGCCGCTTCGTCGCGCGGTCGGGCTGCGGCCGGCGCCGCGCGCCGTGGCAGGAACGCGCTGGCAAGGCGCACGAGAAACGCGAGCGCCATGGCCGCGAACATCCACGACCAGCGCGGCTCCAGCACCAGCTTGTTGGAAAAATCCGGCTCGGCGCGCAGCGCGACGATCGGGAAGGCCAGCCCGCCGGCGATGGCCGCGGCGCGCAGCGCGTCGACGAGAACGCTGGCGCGGGCGCCGGCCATCAGACCTTCTCCACTTCCGGCCGGCCGAGCAGGCCGGAGGGCATGAAGATGAGCGTGACGGCGAGAATGGAGAAAGCGGCGACGTCCTTGTAATCGGCGGAGAAATAGGCGGACCAGAAGGTTTCGATCAGGCCGATCAGCAATCCGCCGAGCACGGCGCCGGGAATGGAGCCGATGCCGCCGAGCACCGCCGCGGTGAACGCTTTCACACCCGGCACGAAGCCGTCGTTGGCGTTCACGACGCCGTAGTAGACCATGTAGAGCACGCCCGCGACGGCGGCGAGCGCGGCGCCGATGACGAAGGTCGCCGCGATGGTGCGGTTGACGTCCACGCCGAGCAGCGCCGCCATTTTCGCGTCCTGTTCGCAGGCGCGCTGCGCGCGGCCGAGCGAGGTTTTCTGCACCACGAACCAGAAGGCGGCGAGCAGCGTGGCGGTGACGACGACGATGAGAATCTGCTTGTAGGAGAGCGTGACGTCGTAGGCGCCGCCCTCCGTCAGCTTGATGACGTCGGTCAGCATCGGCGGCGCGGACTTGTTGCGCGGCCCTTGCGCCACATAGGCGAAATTCGACAGGAAGATCGACATGCCGATCGCCGAAATGAGCGGGGCGAGGCGGAAGGAGCCGCGCAGCCGCCGGTAGGCGAACCGCTCGATCATCGCGTTCCACAAGCCGGTCAGCGCCATCGAGGCGACCATCACCACCACGAACGACACCGCCAGCGAGTCGATGCCGAGAAACTGTTTCAATGCGAGAAAGAGAATGAGCGCGATGAAGGTCGACAGCATGAACACGTCGCCGTGGGCGAAATTGACCATGCCGATGATGCCGAAAACCATCGTGTAGCCGATGGCGATGAGGCCGTAGATGGAGCCGAGCGTCAGCCCGTTGATGAGCTGCTGCAGGAAGACTTCCATGCGCCGACCGCCCCCTCGAATCGCTTCCGCAACGCCTTGCGAGCCCTGTTGGAATCGACCCTAGCAAGGGCCATGCCGGGCGGCAATTCGACCGCCCGCGCAGGATTCCGGGCCGCGCGAGGCCGGCGCTCAGGCCGTCTTCTGCGCCTTCAGGCCGAGGCGGTGCTCCACGTCCTCGCGCATGAGGAATTTCTGGATCTTGCCCGTCACGGTCATCGGAAATTCCTCGACGAATTCGATGTAGCGCGGGATCTTCTGGTGCGCGATCTGGCCGCGGCAGAAGGCGCGGATGTCCTCGTCCGTCGCCGTTTCCCCCTCGCGCAGGCGCACCCAGGCGCACAATTCCTCGCCATAGCGGTCGTCGGCCACGCCGAACACCTGCACGTCCTGCACCTTGGGGTGCTTGTAGAGAAACTCCTCGATCTCGCGCGGATAAAGATTCTCGCCGCCGCGGATGACCATGTCCTTGATGCGGCCGACGATGTTGCAATAGCCTGCGTCGTCGATCGTGGCGAGATCGCCGGTTTTCATCCAGCCGTCGACCAGCACGTCCCTGGTCTTTTCCGGCTCGTCCCAATAGCCGCGCATGACGCTGTAGCCGCGCGTGCACAATTCGCCCGCCGTTCCGCGCGGCACGATGCGTCCCTGGTCGTCGACGATCTTCACCTCGACATGCGGGTGAATGCGCCCGACGGTCGAAACGCGGCGCTCGACGGAATCGTCGACCGCGCTCTGGAAACTGACCGGGCTCGTCTCCGTCATGCCGTAGCAGATCGTCACCTCGCGCATGTTCATCCGCTCGATCACGCGGCGCATGACCTCGATCGGGCAAGGCGCGCCGGCCATGATGCCGGTGCGCAGCGAAGAAAGATCGAAATTCGCGAAATCCGGGTGGTCGAGTTCGGCGATGAACATGGTCGGCACGCCGTAGAGCGCGGTGCATTTTTCGCGCGCGACCGTTTCGAGCGTGAGGAGCGGATCGAACCCTTCGCCCGGATAGACCATCGCCGCGCCCAGCGAGAGCGCCGCCAGATTTCCCATCACCATGCCGAAGCAATGGTAGAGCGGCGGCGCGATGCAGATCTTGTCCCGTTCGGTCAGGCGCATCGCGCGACCGGTGAAATAGCCGTTGTTGAGAATATTGTGATGGGTGAGCGTGACGCCCTTGGGCGAGCCGGTCGTGCCCGAGGTGAACTGGATGTTGATCGGCTCGTCGAATTGCAGCGTGGCGTTCAGCTCCGCCAGTTTCGCGCGCTCCGCCTCCCCGGCCCTGGCGGAGACGGCGTCGAACGAAATGGCGCCCGGGACGGTTGCGCCGCCGATCTGTATCACCCAGCGCAGATGCGGCAGTTTGGCCGCCTTCAGCGCGCCCGGCGCATCGCGCATCAGTTCCGGCGCGAGGTCGGTCAACATGCCGATGTAATCGGAGGTCTTGAAGGCGGTGGCGGTCACCAGCGCCTTGCACGCCACCTTGTTGAGCGCGAATTCCAGCTCGCTGCGCCGATAAGCAGGATTGACGGTCACGAGGATGAGGCCGGCGCGCGCGGCGGCGAACTGCGTCAGAGTCCATTCCGGCCGGTTGAGAGACCAAACGCCGATGCGGTCGCCCTGCCGCAGGCCGAGCGCGAGAAATCCGGCGGCCAGAGCGTCCACGCGCGCGGCCAGTTCCCGCCACGTCCACTCGACGCCATGCATGCGCGAGATGAGCGCCGGGCGGTCGGCGAACCGCGCGACCGTGCGGTCGAGCGTGCGGCCGATGGTGTCGCCGATCAGCGGCGTGTCGCTCACGCCGCAGACATAGCTCGGCGCCAGCGTGTGTGCATCCGTTCCGCTCATTGCGCCCTCCCGCGCGTTTTTCGCCGCGCGCTCTATCCCCGCATGGCAGGTCGATCAAGCGCGCGCGCGACAGCGACCGCTCATCCTTTCGTTCATGGGCGGCGCGCCTGCCTGTCGGAGCCGCGGATCAGCGCCGCTTGCGCGCGCCCTTTTTCACCGCCTTTTTCACCGCCTTTTTCGCGGGCCGCTTCGCCGGCTTGCCGGTCGTCTTGCCGGTCGTCTTGCCGGTCGTCTTGCCGGTCGTCTTGCCG
>ERZ1645187.902-NODE-902-length-28525-cov-26.896171_pt1 | contig 28525 bp, 11 predicted proteins | sample MGYA00575352_ERZ1645187 | MGnify/ENA primary metagenome ERZ1645187 (study PRJEB40837, sample SAMN11349314) | freshwater sediment metagenome | isolation source: river sediment | host: Sediment | place: India: Wazaribad , New Delhi | collected 2017-02-21 ...
CGGACATACCGGACATGCCGCCCATGCCGGACATACCGGACATGCCGCCCATGCCGGACATGCCGCCCATGCCGGACATGCCGCCCATGCCGGACATGCCGGACATGCCGCCCATGCCGGACATACCGCCCATGCCACCCATGCCCGACATACCGGTCTGCGCGGCCGCGAGCGAGATCCCGGCCATCAGGGCGCTCGCGAGCGTGACGGTACGCATGACCGTCTTCACCGTTTTCCGCATCGCTACCTCCATTTGCTTCATTGATACCGCCTCCGTGTCTTGGTGAGGTCGAGGCGGCTGGTTTGATGTAATCGGGGACCCCGGACCGATACGTCGCGAATTGAAGCGACGGTTTGACGTGCGCCTACCCTCTCGGGGCGCGGCGCGCGATCTCAATGCCGATGCAAGCCACGAATGTCGTAGCGATCGAGCAGGCCGGGGCGATTGAACGGCGTGTACCAATCACCCTGGTTGTCGAGGAAGAAGAGGGAGTGGGGATAGGGAGGCTCGACGCCCTTCACCGCCGCCACGTACCACGCCTGCGGACGGAGAGGCGCGAGGACGCGGGGAGCGCCCTCGGGTCGGCGGTCGGGGGCGACGCCGGCAACGAACACCTCTCCCGCGATTGCTGCCGGGACGGGGAGGCCGGCGAGCGCGAGAGAAAAGGCAATGGCGAGTGACGAGGTGAAGGCGCGTCGAACCAACACGGGAATTACTCCTCTTCGATCGGCGCACCCTCCGCAAGGCTTGCGCCAAATTTCAGCGCATTACGCAAGGTACTGAATTTCATGGTCTTTTCTTCGATGGGTATAAATTGCTCGCGAAAATGCCGCGTCGCGTTCTGCCAACCGGGCATGAAAGCCGCCCGCTATTCGGTCAATCAATTGATAATAAAGAGAAAAACGTAATGCCAAAATGGCATGTGCTCGAATTTCAGGTCTGGCGGTGCTTTTCGCAACGCGGTGCGATCGCAGAATTTCATTCGCATCGCGGTCGTGGTGATCAGGGGCGTTCGTCGGCAGTTCGGGCCGGCTCCTCGGCGGTTTCAGGGGGTTCGCGGGCCGTGTCGGCGGGGTTGGCGTGGGGGCGAGCCGGGGCGGCGGGCGCGAGCGGCGCGGCGGCACGGTCTGCCAACTCGCGGCGATGCGAGCCAGGGGTCTTCGTGGTCCATTTGCGGAAGGCGCGGTGGAAGGCGCTCGGCTCGGCATAGCCGAGTTCTCCCGCGATTTCTGCGACGCCGCGATCGCCGCGAGCGAGGGCGGCGATGGCGAGATCGCGGCGGATTTCATCGCGGATCGCGTTCCAGCTCTGGCCCTCCTGGTGCAGGCGATGGCGGAGCGTGGAGGGCGAGAGGCGCAGCGAGCGGGCGGTCGTTTCGAAGTCCGGCCACGTGGCGGGGGGGAGGGCGCGGAGGCGGGCGCGAATGGTGGCGACCAGCCCGGCGTCATAGCGGTAGCGCACCAGAAGATTGGCGGGGGCGGCGCGCAGGAACTGTTTCAGCGCCTTCTCGCTGCGATCGATCGGCAGGGCGAGGTAGCGAACGTCGAAGGCGATGCGGCTCTCGGGCCGGTCGAAACGCACCGGAGCCCCGAAGAACAGGCGATAATCGGCGACGCCGGCCGGCTCGGCACAGCGGAAGTCGACGAGGCGCAGGGGAATGCGGCGGCCGACCAACCAGCACATGATGCCGTGCAATATGATCCAGAAGGTTCGGTAGGCGAAGGCGGTGCGGGCGGGGCCGGCGTCGTGCAGGACCACTTCTGCCAATCTGTCAGTGACGATCAGCTCGCCGCGGGGGTCGTCGATCAGCACGGCGAGGAAACGCAGGGCGCGCTTCAGTGCCTGCTCGAGGGTTCCGGTGTGCAGGATGGCGTGGCACAGCATGACGAAGGCGCCGTGGCGCATCGGTTGGCCGCCGAGACCGAGGTACTCGTCGTCGACGGCGGCGGCGATCGCCAGCCACATGCGGCCGTAGGCCTCGGCCGAGACGGGTTCGTCGACCTTTTCCGGCAGGCCGGCGGCGGCGAGCACCGGGGCGGTGGGCAGGCCCTTGCGGCGCAGCGCGTCGAGCGCCTCCTCGACGAAACTCGGGCGGATCATCCGCCGCTCGCTGCCGGTCTCGGACATCGGGTCGCACCTCCGGGCGCGGGGCGGTTCCGGCGGAAAATCGCCGGATCGCTCCGACATTGTAAAATCGCCGACGAAATTCGGCCAGTCGGGTCATCGACTGCCATGTCGTCTCGACGAACAATCGCCGCCGATCCGAGGCCGCGACCGACGACCGCGCTCGGGTGAGAAAACGAACGTTCGTCAGGATGAGACGCCATGACCGAAGCCGACCGCCCTTCGCGGATCGACGCGCCGCGCCCGGATTATGCCGATTTTCATGCCGCCTTCCGGCCCGAGGACGTCGCGGCCACCCTGGTCGGGGATCTGGAGGCCGGCATCAACGTCTGTGTGGAGTGCTGCGACGCCCACGTGGCGAGTGCCACGCCGGCGTTGGAGTGGGAGGGCATCGACGGGGCGCGCGAGAGCGTGAGCTTCGCGGAGCTGCGCGATCGCGCCGCCCGCTTCGCCAATGAGATCTCCGGTCTCGGGGTGAAACCGGGCGACGTGGTCGCCGGCATGCTGCCGCGCTGTCCGGAGCTCATCGTCACCATTCTGGGGACGTGGCGGGCCGGGGCGATCTATCAGCCGCTGTTCACCGCCTTCGGGCCCAAGGCGATCGAGCATCGGCTGAAGACCTCCGGGGCCAAGCTGGTGGTCACCGATCCGGCCAATCGGCCGAAGATGGACGACGTGGCCGATCGGCCGGCGGTCGCCGTGGTGGCGCGGGCCTCGCGCGGCGAGAGCGTGCCGGCGGGCGACATCGACTTCGCACTCGCGCTGGCGGGGGCTTCGGCCGACTTCGCTCCGGTGATGCGCAAGGGCAGCGACGCCTTCCTGATGATGTCGACCTCGGGCACCACCGGGCTGCCCAAGGGGGTGCCGGTGCCGATCCGGGCGCTGCTCGGGTTCCGGGTCTACATGGAACAGGGCATCGGCCTGACGGCTTCCGACACGTTCTGGAACATCGCCGATCCGGGTTGGGCCTATGGGCTCTACTACGCGGTCACCGGGCCGCTGATGATGGGGCTCACCACCACCTTCTACGAGGGGCCGTTCACGGCGGAGAGCACCTATCGCATCATCGCGACGCACGGCATCACCAATCTCGCCGGTTCGCCGACCGCCTATCGGCTGCTGATGGCGGCGGGCGAGGACAAGGCGGCGGCGATCAAGGGGCGGCTGCGGGTGGTGTCGTCGGCGGGCGAGCCGCTGAACCCGGAGGTGATCCGGTGGTTCGACACCGCGCTCGCGGCGCCGATCGCCGATCACTACGGGCAGACCGAGCTGGGCATGGTGGTCAACAACCACCACGGTCTCGCCCACGAGGTGCGTGCCGGGTCGGCCGGATTCTCCATGCCGGGGCATCGGGTTTCGGTGATCGACATCGACGGCAGCGAGTTGCCGGCGAATATTCCGGGCGAGCTGGCGGTCGACATCACCGCCTCGCCGCTGTTCTGGTTCACCGGCTATCTCAATCAGGAGACGCCGTCGCTGGGGCCGAAGTGGTATCGCACCGGCGACGTCGCCGAGCTCGAGCCCTCGGGCCACATCTCCTTCGTCGGGCGCAACGACGACGTCATCACCTCGTCGGGCTACCGCATCGGGCCGTTCGACGTTGAGAGCGCGCTGATCGAGCATCCCGCGGTGGTCGAGGCGGCCGTGGTCGGCAAGCCGGACCCGGAGCGCACCGAGATCGTCAAGGCCTTCGTGGTGCTGAAGCCGGGTTGGACCGGGTCGGACGAATTGGCGGAGGAGATGCGGCAGCACGTGCGCAAGCGCTTGTCGGCGCATGCCTATCCGCGCGAAATTCAGTTCATGGAGCAGTTGCCCAAGACCCCGTCGGGCAAGCTGCAGCGCTTCATCCTGCGCGCCATGGACAAGCCGCCGGCCGCCTGAGCCGATCCAGAACCGACGCCCGGGCGAGGGGAGGGACCCCGCTCAGGCCGATCCCCTTCGATGAGGACGACCGAATGCAGATCGAATCCCGCGTGTTTCTCGTCACTGGTGCCGGCTCGGGTCTGGGAGCGGCGGTCGCGCGCCGGCTGGTCGCCGACGGCGGCCGGGTGGTGGTGGTCGACGTCAACCCCGCCGCCGGCGAGGCGACGGCCGCCGAACTCGGCGAGGCCGCCCATTTCGTGAAGACCGACGTCACCTGCGAGGCCGACGGCCGGGCGGCGGTGGCGGCGGCGCTCGAGGTGTTCGGGCGGCTCGATGGGCTCGTGAACTGCGCCGGGGTGGCGCCGGGCGAGAAGGTGCTCGGCCGCAACGGACCGCATGCGCTGGAGAGCTTCGCCCGGGCCGTGACGATCAACCTGATCGGCACCTTCAACATGCTGCGGCTGGCGGCGGAGGCGATCTCCAAGGCGCAGGCCGGCGAGGACGGGGAGCGCGGCATCATCGTCAACACCGCCTCGATCGCCGCCTTCGACGGACAGGTCGGGCAGGCAGCCTATGCGGCGTCGAAGGCCGGGGTCGCGGGGCTCACGCTGCCGGTGGCGCGCGAGCTGGCGCGTTCGGGCATCCGCTGCGTCACCGTCGCGCCGGGGATCTTCGCCACGCCGATGATGGCCGGCATGCCGCAGGAGGTGCAGGACAGCCTCGGCGCCACGGTGCCGTTCCCGTCGCGGCTCGGCCACCCCGAAGAGTTCGCGGCGCTGGTCGCCCACATCATCGAGAACAAGATGCTCAACGGCGAGGTGATCCGCCTCGACGGCGCCCTGCGCATGGCCGCCCGCTGAGCCCAACGAAAGAGACCGGAGGAAACCCCATGTCGCAACACGATCCGATCGTCGTCGTCGGCTCCGCCCGTACCCCGATGGGCGGCTTCCAGGGAGAGCTCGCCGACGTGGAGGCGCCGGAGCTCGGTTCGGTCGCCATCCGCGCGGCGCTCGAGCGGGCCGGTCTCTCGGCCGAGGCGGTCGAGGAGATCGTCTTCGGCTGCGTGCTGCCGGCCGGGCTGGGGCAGGCCCCGGCGCGACAGGCGGCGCTGAAGGCCGGGCTGCCGCTCGGCGCGGGCGCCACCACCGTCAACAAGATGTGCGGATCGGGCATGAAGGCCGCCATGTTGGCACACGACCTGATCGCCGCCGGCTCGGCGTCGATCGTCGTGGCGGGCGGCATGGAGAGCATGACCAACGCGCCGTATCTCCTCGACAAGGCGCGCGGCGGCTATCGGCTCGGGCACGGCAAGGTGTTCGATCACATGTTCTTCGACGGGCTCGAGGACGCCTACGAGAAGGGGCGGCTGATGGGCACCTTCGCCGAGGACTGTGCCGAGGCCTATCAGTTCACCCGCGAGGAGCAGGACGCCTATGCCATCTCGTCACTGACGCGGGCGCAGAAGGCGATCACCGAAGGCCGCTTCGCCGGGGAGATCGTGCCGGTCACGGTGAAGTCGGGGCGCGCCGAGACGGTGATCTCGATCGACGAGCAGCCGGGCAAGGCGCGGCTCGACAAGATTCCGCATCTGAAGCCGGCGTTCCGGGCCGGGGGCACGGTGACGGCGGCCAACTCCTCGTCGATCTCCGACGGGGCGGCGGCGCTGGTGCTGATGCGGGCCTCCGAGGCCGAAAAGCGCGGGCTGACGCCGATCGCTCGTCTCGTCGGCCACGCCACCCATGCGCAGGAGCCGGCGAAGTTCGCCACCGCGCCGATCGGTTCGGTGCGCAAACTGATGGACAAGACCGGGTGGACGCTCGGCTCGGTCGACCTCTACGAGGTCAACGAGGCCTTCGCGGTGGTCGCCATGGCGGCGATGCGCGATCTCGGGCTGTCGCACGATCAGGTCAACGTCAACGGCGGCGCCTGCGCGCTGGGGCATCCGATCGGGGCCTCGGGCGCCCGCATCATGGTGACGCTGCTCGCGGCTCTCGCCGAGCGTGGGGCGAAGCGCGGCGTCGCCTCGCTGTGCATCGGCGGCGGTGAAGCGACCGCCGTCGCGCTCGAACTGATGGCGTGAGTGAGAGAAGCTGCGAACGTCTTCGCCTTCGGTCGACCGAAGGCGAAGACGTGAAGGCAAGCCCGAACGGGCGTCGGCCGGTCAGGCCGCAATGCGCGTGATTTTCGGCAGGGCCGGAAATCGCGAGCCGAGGGAGAAGACAACATGCGTCTCGACGAGACCCGCGCGGCGATCCGCGACATGGCGCGCGACTTCGCGCGCGAACGCCTGGCCCCCACCGCGGCGGCGCGCGATGCCGCCCACGCCTTTCCGCGCGAGGAGCTGAGCGAGATGGGCCGGCTCGGCCTCCTCGGCATGGTGGTGCCGGAGGAATACGGCGGCTGCGACGTCGGCGCGGTCGCCTATGCCTCGGTGCTGGAGGAGATCGCCGCCGGCGACGGGGCGTGCTCGACCATCCTGTCGGTGCACAACTCGGTCGGCTGCGGGCCGATCGTCAAGTTCGGCACCGATGAGCAGAAGCGGCGGTTCCTGCCGAAGCTGGCGTCGGGCGAGTGGATCGGCGGCTTCGCGCTGACCGAGCCGCATGCCGGATCCGATGCGGCGGACCTCAAGACCCGGGCGCGGCGCGACGGCGACCATTACGTCATCGACGGGGCCAAGCAGTTCATCACCTCCGGCAAAAACGGCAACGTCATCATTCTGTTCGCGGTCACCGATCCGGCGGCGGGCAAGAAGGGCATCTCGGCCTTCATCGTGCCGACCGACACGCCCGGCTACCGGGTGGTGCGGGTCGAGAACAAGCTCGGCCAGCATGCGTCGGACACCTGCCAGCTCGCCTTCGACGCCATGCGGGTGCCGGTCGAGAACCGGCTCGGAGCCGAGGGCGAGGGCTACAGAATTGCTCTCTCGAACCTCGAGGGTGGGCGCATCGGCATCGCGGCGCAGGCGATCGGCATGGCGCGGGCGGCGTTCGAGGCGGCGCGCGACTATGCGCGCGAGCGGCAGACCTTCGGCAAGCCGATCGTCGAGCATCAGGCGATCGCCTTCCGTCTCGCCGGCATGGCGACGGAGATCGAGGCGGCGCGGCAGCTGATGCTGCATGCGGCGGAGCTGCGCGAGGCGGGGCTGCCGTGCCTGACCGAAGCCTGCATGGCCAAGCTGTTCGCCACCGAGATGGCGGAGCGGGTGGTCTCGGCGGCGATCCAGATCCACGGCGGCAACGGTTACATGGCCGACTATCCGGTCGAGCGGATCTACCGCGACGTGCGGGTGTGCCAGATCTACGAGGGGACCTCGGACATCCAGCGGCTGGTGATCGCCCGCGCGGTGGGATAACCGAGCGTTGCTACCGACGCGACCGGAAGAGTCGCGCGGAACCGGAACGACAGGGAGGGGCGCGCCATGGGACCGCTCGCCGGACTGAAGGTCTTGGAATTCGCCGGGCTCGGCCCGGCGCCGTTCGCCTGCATGGTGCTGGCCGATCTCGGCGCCGACGTGCTGCGGATCGATCGGGCCGGGGCCGAAGGCCTGCTCGGGCTCGAGCGCGACGTGCTCGATCGCGGCCGGCGCTCGCTGGTGCTCGATCTGAAGAGCGAGGAGGGGCGTGCCACCGCGCGCCGGCTCGCCGGGGCGGCCGACGTGCTGATCGAGGGCTTCCGCCCCGGCGTGATGGAACGGCTCGGGCTCGGGCCCGAGGATCTGAAGCCGCTCAATCGCGGTCTCGTCTACGGGCGCATGACCGGATGGGGCCAGACGGGACCGCTCGCCGACACGGCCGGCCACGATCTCGGCTACATCGCCATCACCGGGGCGCTGCACGCCATCGGCGGGGTCGAGACGCCGATCCCGCCGCTCAATCTGGTGGGCGACTTCGGCGGCGGTTCGATGTTCCTCATCGCCGGCATCCTCGCCGCCCTGTGGGAGCGCCAGCGCTCGGGCGAGGGGCAGGTGATCGATGCCGCCATCTCCGACGGTGCCGGGCTCTTGATGGCGATGATGTATTCCATGCGCGGCGAGGGCAAATGGGCAGACGCGCGTGCCTGCAACCTGCTCGACGGTGGGGCGGCGGTCTATCGCACCTACGTCTGCGGCGACGGCCGGCACGTCGCGGTGGCGCCGCTCGAGCGCAAGTTCTTCGTCGAATTCGCCGGCCGGCTCGGGCTCGATGCGGCGGAGTGGCCGAACCATCTCGATGCCGCGGTGTGGCCGGCGCTGCACGCGCGATTGGCGGGGATCTTCCTGACGCGGCCGCGCGATGCCTGGATCGCCCTGTTCGAGGGATCGGACGCCTGCGTGGTCCCGGTCCTGTCGCTCGACGAGGCGCCGCGGCATCCGCATGCGGTGGCGCGGGGCGCCTTCGTGGAGATCGACGGGATCGTCCAGCCGGCACCGGCGCCGCGGTTCTCGCGCTCGGTGCCGCCGCGGCCCAAGGCGCGACCGCTGCCCGGCGAGGGCGGGGCAGAGGCGCTGGCGGATTGGCTCGATTGATCGGGTGACGACCCATACCCCCGGAGCCGATCGGCGCCGAGGGTATGGGCTCTGAACCGGGGTTTTGAGGAAGGGTCGCGGGCGCGCTGCTCTCTTGCGGCGGCGTCGGCCTCGCGGACGTATGCGTATTGCCTCGTGTGGGAGCGGCGTGAGGAGAACGCCGCCGATGGCTCCGAGAGCCGGGGTCGCGAACGCATCCGCAACCCGATCGTCGCGATCAGGAGTTGCCGGCGACGTGCGAGGCGAGGTTGGTGAACATCGCGTTGATGTTGGTGCCGAGGGCCTTGGCGCCGGCGATGATCGCGACGGCGATCAACGAGGCGATCAGGCCGTATTCGATCGCCGTGGCACCGGATTCGTCTTTCAGGAACGCACTGAACTTGGTCATCGCAAAACACCTTCTACACGGTTGGAGCGGGGGAGGCGTCCCCAACGACGAAGCCGTCTCTCTCGCTCTGGCGACAACCTAGGCGCGCTCGTGTTTCGGTTGCGTTAAAATTCCAACGAAAGATATTCATACGTGCAAAAAATACATCAGACGATGTGTATCACGTCGCGATACCATTAGGTGTATATACATGTGGCAACTGGATAGATACAAAATACACGTAAGCGTCGTGGTGACGGCGGAGCGGGTGTGTATACGGCGTATGCCACTGGTTGTGTGGAGGTGGCGCGCCGAAGACGGGGCCGCGATGCCTCGAATCCCGTGTCGGATCGCGGTTCGGGCGTTCGGCGCCCGGTTCATTCGCCGGAGGCGGAGCGGGTGCCGAACCACTTGTCGCGCACCTGGTCGTAGTGCTGCTGCGGCTGGTAGAGCGGCACCCGGTAGCCGAGGCGCTCCATCGACAGGTCGCCGACCGAGGCGAGGAGGGCGTAGGAGGCGACGGTTCGGTCGCGCTGGGCCACCACGCGCTGGACGCGGGCGTTGAGCAGTTCCTGCTGCGCGTTGAGCACGTCGAGCAGGGTGCGCTGGCCGTAGCGGTACTCGTCCTGCATGCTCTTCAATGCCACTTCCGCGGCGGAGATCTGGGCGCTGGCGGCCTCGATCTGGTAGGTGGTGGCGTCGAGCGCGGCCCACGAGCCCTCGACTGCGGCGATCACCTTCTCGCGCACCGAATCGACCTGATCGCGACGCTCGGCCAGAGTCTCCTTGGCCTGACGGGTGCGGGAATAGGCCGAGCCGCCGTCGTAGATCGGCACCGTGACCTGGATCATGGCGGTGGCGGTGGAGCGGATGTCGTTGCGCACGTTGGTGTCGTAGCGGCGGCCGATCGAGCCGGCGAGGCTGACCGACGGCAACAGCTCACCCTCGATCACCTTGACGTTCAGGCGCTGCACCTCGACGCCCTGCTGCGCAGCCGCGACGGCGGGATGCCGGACGATGCCGCGATCGATCGCCTCGCGTATGGTGCGCGGCAGGCGATTGGAGCCGATCACCGGGGCGGGCACCAACTTCTTGGCGTCGATGCCGACCACCTGCTTGAAGCGGGCGAGCGAGGTCTTGAGGTTGGCGCGGGCGGCGGCGACGTCGGAGCGGGCGCCGGCGTGGCGGGCCTGCGACAGGGCGACGTCGGACTGGGTCACTTCGCCGGCCTTGTAGCGGTCCTGGACGGTGGCGACCTGCTCGGCGAGGAGCTTCTGGTTCGCCTCCTTGAGCGACAGCACCGCTTCGTCGCGCAGCACGTTCATGTGGGCGGTCACGGCGTCGAGCAGGGTGTTCTGCTCGGTGTTGCGCAGGGTCTCCTGGGAGGCGAGCACCGACAGATGGGCCGCATCGACCGAATTGGAGGTGCGCAGGCCGTCATAGACCGGCTGGGAAATCGTCAGGCCGACACCACCGGGATAGAGCCCGGCCTGGGTCGGTGAACTGTTGGGAACCGCGACGGCGAGCGAGGACACGCCGATGTCGGAGCCGATGCTCACCTTCGGCCGATAGCCGGACTTGGCGCTCGAAACGCCTTCGTCGACCGCGCGCGAATTGGCACGCGCCGCGTTCAGATCCGGGTTCCACTGATAGGCTTTGGCAAAGACGGTGCCGATGTCCTGTGCGACCGCAAAGGTCTGCATCGTAAAAAATAACAGGGTGGACGCAAGACTGGTCCGAATGCCGATGCGAAGGAAGTCGTACATGGACGGTGCGGCTCCCGAATAAAGCTCTTGGTTGAAAACTGTATTGTGGCAAACCGAAATCGCCACACACTTCGTAGTAAGACAACTTTAACCGGTGAGTGCGGGGGCTGTCAAAGAATTCCTCGGTTCGAGGGGTGGATTGCAAGACTTGACAATCCGGATAATTCGGTATGTCCGATGGAATGTCGGCTCGTCGGGACGGGTTTGCGAAACCGCACATGGCGGCGCGGGGCGGCTGCGCGTCGGCGGGCGAGGGTCGGCCGGTGGGCACGGGCGGGCCGCGGGGCGCGGCGGAGCGGGCGTACGGAGAGCAGCACCATGGTCCAACGTCTGTTTCGAACCTCCTTCGCCGCCGGACTGGCGTGGCTGGCGGTGGCCGGCGCGGCACGGGCGGAGATTCTCGGCGAGCGCAGTTTCGACTGTCTGGTCGACGCGCGCACCCGGTTGAAGCTCGGGGCCTCGGTGTCGGGCGTGATCGAGAAGATCCTCGTCGATCGCGGGGATCGGGTGCGTGCCGGCCAGCCGCTGGTCGAGCTCGAATCGAGCGTCGAGCGGGCTCAGTCGGCGATCGCCAAGGCGCGCGGCGACAACGATCAGTCGGTGGAGGCGGCACGCGCCAAGCTCGCGCTGGCGCGGCGTACCGCCGAACGCCTGACGCTGTTGAAGCAGCAGAACCCCGGTGCGCTCACCGCGACCCAGTACGACGAGGCGGTGGCGGCGGAGCGTGTGGCGGTGTTCAACGTGCGCGACGCGGAGCTGTCGCAGGAGACCGCGCGGCTCGAGGCGGCTCGGGCAGAGGCGGTGCTGGGGCTGCGCCGCATCGTCGCCCCGTTCGACGGCGTGGTGGTGGAGCGGTCGATGGCGGTCGGGGAATATCGCCACGATCAGGCGGTGTTGCTGACCCTGGCGCAGATCGATCCGCTCAACGTCGAGGTCTATGTCCCGGTCGCCTACTACGGCCAGACGAAGGTGGGGGCGAAGGCGGACGTCACGCTGCAGAACCCGGTCGGGGGAACGCACGAGGCGACGGTCGAGGTGGTCGATCGGGTGCTCGATACCGCCAGCGGCACCTTCGGCATTCGCCTGACCATCGCGAATCCAAAGCACGAGATCCCGGCGGGCCTGCGCTGCCAAATTCGATTCCGGGCTGAAAAGTGACGATTCTGCCGACGCGCCACTTCGTGGTGTCACTCTCATCGGCAATAATTACTATGTTACTATTTCCCTGCCGGTGAATGGATCGTCGCTACTCTTCGATCGCGGGACGAAGTCGGCCCGGGAGGTGGTGTTCGATGTGTTTCATTTGCCGAATTTCCGAAAAATTTCTCGGTCGAATCCACTGAGGCGTTGACTCGAATTGCGGCCTCCGGTTAGCTTTTTGACGAAATGTCATTCGCATTTTTACATAGATTTTGTGATTTCGCCTGGGGATGAGACGGGGGTCTCGGAGTCGGGTCCACGAGCCGGATTGCGCGGGGGGCGAAGTGGCTTCAGGAAACCATGGCTTGAGAGCGTTTCGAAGCCGTCTGACGGCCTCGGTCGCGCGCGCCGTGGAACCGCCTCGCGTACGCCACTCGCACATGCGCTTCGAGGTGTTGGAACCGCGGCTGCTGATGGATGCGGCGGCGTTCGACCTGGCCCTGCTGACCGGGGGGACGACCGCGCACGAAGTGATCGTGCGCATGGCCGACACCGGCGCGGCGGCGGGCGCTTCGGCGCAGGCGCCCAACAAGATCGAAATCGTCGACAAGTCGAGTTCGCTGGTTCTGGCGAGCCGGGACGTCACCGCGTCGCTGCAGGAGCTCTCGATCGCCGGTACGGCCGGCGACGATTTCATCACGGTCGAGGCGAGCATCGCCAAATACGTGCCGGGGCTGAAGATCTCGGTCGACGGCAGGGGCGGGGTGGACACGGTCGCCTTCGGCAGCGGCGACGGCGGCGACGCGAAGCTGAGCACGGCGGTCGTGGGCATCGATTCGGCCGGGTCGGTGACGATCTCCGGCGTGAAGGCTGACGGCGCGACGGCCACGTCGTCGGGATCGACGCTGGTGACGTCGGGTGTCGAGACGGTGCGCATCCTCGCCGACGTCGACACGCTCACGCTCACCGCGACCAAGTCGACGTCGGTGGCCGAGCAGGCGGTCGGGATCTCGGGCGCGGAAGTGCTGACGCTGTCGGACACCGTCGACACCCGTTCCACGAGCGGGGCGGCGGCGATCGCGCTCAACCGCTTCCGCGACGACGTCTCCTCGGCGACGGTGGTCGATTTCCGCGGGCCTTCGGGGGCGCTGGTGGTGCTCGGCACCGAGGGCTCGAGCGACGGCGACCGAATCGTCGTCGAGGGGCTCGATGCGAGTTTCGCGGCGGATCTCTACGTCTCGGTGGCGCGCGGCTACGATCCGTTCCCGGAGAATGCGGCGCGCAACACGGCGAGCGCCTTCGGGGCGAGTTCCTCGGGTCTGCTGACCCAGGACCCGACGGGGGCGATGCTGAACTCCGGTTCGGTCGAGCTGCGCGGGGCGATCGCGACCCGGGGGCATGCGGTCACGCTGATCGGCGAGACTGTGAAGGTGGCCGCCGGGGCGACCATCGACACCGGCTCGAACTTCACCAACGCCGGGGCGATCCGCCTCGGGGGGCGGGTGATCGACGTCGGCAGCGGCGCCAAGCTGACCGCCAAGGCGAGCGGGACCTATTCCTCCGGCGCGATTTCGATCGATGCCAAGGAAGCCGAGTACGCACTGGTCAACACGCCGCTGGTGACCTTCGACAACAACGTCGCCTCGATCACCGTCACGGGGGCGACCCTCGATGGCGGCGACGTCTCACTGACGGCGACGGCGGCGGCGGGCAAGGTGACCTCCGAAGATCTCGGGGTCTCCTATTCGAACTACGTGGTGGCGGCCTCGAAGCTCGCCGATCGGCTGATCGCCATGGGGCTCGGGGCCACCGGGCTCGCGGCCGACGTGGTCGAGCGCAGCGCGGACGCCGCCATCCTGCTCGACGGGGCGAAGGTCACGTCCGACGGGGCGGTGTCGATCACCTCGACGACGCGGGTCTTCGCCAATCCGACGGCGACGGCCAAGCCGGTCTCGGCGGCGCAGGGCACGGTCAACAAGCTCGGCGGGGTGCAGGTCGCGGTGGCGCTCGGCATCGCCGAATCCGACGTGACGGCGCGGCTCACCGGGGCGACCTCGATCGTCGCCGCGGGCGACGTCACGATCGAGGCCTCGGGCGACACCGGCATCAAGGGGACGGCCAAGGTCGAGGCGACCTCGACCAAGACCGGCACCGATCCGGAAGATCTCACCAACAACAACGACGCCAAGTCGCTGGCGGCGATCGTCGGCTATCTCGATCTGACGGCGGCGGTGTCGATGGCCGAGACCGCGTCGATCGTGTCGACCGGCGGCAGCGTCAATCTGCAGGCCAAGGGAGCGACCGCCTTCGCGCAGAAGGCGGAAGTCGGCTCCGAGGACGACGTCAAGGCGGTCGCGGCGGTCTCGGTCGCGGTCGACGTGTCGTCGGTGACCACCGACGTGCAGGGCACCATCGCGGCGGCGGCGACCAACGCCGACACCGGCAGCGGGTCGGTGGAGAAGCTCGATGCATCCAGCGCCTCGGTCGTCGACGTCGTCGAGAACCGGTTCCTGGTCAAGAACCACGGTCTGACCAACGGGCAGGCGGTCACCTATACGCCGGGTGGCAAATCGATCGCCGGCATCAGCGAGACGGTGGCGGCGATCGGTGGTCTCGAGGCCGGGGCGACCTATTACGTCAGCGTCATCGATGCGAACACGTTCTCGCTGACCAAGGCGCCGGCGATCGACCTCGACACGACCGGCATGACCGCGGGCTCGCAGCAGACGCTGTCGTTGGCGACCGGCGTGGTGGCGTCGACCGGGGCGATCGACGGCGATCGCATCACGGTCGTGGGGCAGCTGTTCAAGAACGGCGACGTGGTGGTCTATACCGCCGATCCGGCCGGGGCGATCGGCGGGCTGGTCGACGGGCAGAGCTACGTGGTGGCGGGGGCGGACGACACGTCGTTCCAGCTCAAGGCCGCCGCGTCGGACGGTTCGGTGGTCCACGTCACGGTGCCGGCGAGCCTCGGGTCGCACACGTTCACGCTGGCGCGCACGCCGCTGAAGGTCGACGTGACGGTGGCGGCCGACGACGACAAGACGCCGGTCGACATCGCCAAGAATACCGTGACGGCGGCCAATTCCGGTCTCGTCTCGGGCGATCTGGTGCGCTTCACGGCGACGAGCGGCGGCATCGGCGGGCTCGCTTCCGGCGAGACCTACAAGGTGCTGGTGGTCGGCTCGACGCTGAGCTTCACCACCCTCGACGGGCTGGCGATCGATCTGACGTCGGTGAAGGCGGGCGCCTATTCGTTCGAGCGGCTCGGGCCGTCGGTGACGCTGGCGCTGATGTCGGTGGCGAACGGGACGATCTCGATCGCCGATCACGGGCTGAGAAACGGCGACAAGGTGCGCTATTCGCTCGCCTCCGGCGACGAGACGGCGGCGCTCGGCGGGTTGGCGACCGACGAAGACTACACGGTGGTCGACGCCACCGCGGGGAGCTTCCGGCTGGTCGATGCGACCGGCAAGGCGGTCACGCCGACGCTCGGCAGTTCCATCGGCACGCATCGGTTCGCGGCGCTGCGCACGGCGCTGACCTTCGATCCGACCAAGGTGGTCGACGGCACCACCGACACGTTCCTCGATGCGACCGGTGCGCTGAAGACCGGCGACGAGGTGGTCTACCGGGTCGATCCCACCCGCGGCGTCGACGTGCAGCAGCAGGTCGGCAATTCGACCGCGACCAGGACGGTGCATCGCACCGATCAGGCGATCGGCGGGCTCGCGGCCAACGGCACCTACTACGTGGTGAAGGTCGACGCGACGCATTTCCGGCTGGTGGCGAGCGCGGATCAGGTGGCGGATGCGCAGATCGTCGATCTGACTTCGCTCGGCAAGGGCTCCAAGCACGCCTTCGCCGACCTCGAGATCACCACCGGCATCGGCATCCGGGCGGTGCTCGAGAGCGAGATCGAGAACGAGGCCTCGGTCGAGACCGGCGACAAGGGCACGCCGTTCGATTCCGCCTTCACCTCGGCCGACGGTCTCGGCCTCGAGGCGGCGAAGGCGCTCTACGACGCCTATACCGAGAAGGGGGAGGCCGACGCGGCGGCGAAGAACAAGGCGACCACCAACACCGGAGATCCGGCGCCGGCGCCGACCAACGGCGGGGTGTCGCTCGGGGGCGCGCTGGCCTTCACCTGGGCCGATCACACGGTGCGGGCGACGGTGGGATCGAGCGCCGCGGGCGCAAAGCCGACCAATCTCGTGTCGGGCGGCGACGTCGACGTCGTCGCGACGATCGAGGAGAAGGCCAAGGTCATCACCAAGAGCTTCCTGACCAAGCCGACCAACGACTCCTCGCAGGGGGCGTCGAGCGACAAGGTGTCGGTGCTGGCGATCGCGGTCGGGGTCTATCAGAACGAGACCGATGCGCGGATCGGCGGATCGGCGTCGATCGATGCGGCCGGGACGGTCACGGTGAACGCCGAGACGCAGTATCCGTTCCTCGAAAATCCCGGCAACATCTACGAGGCCTACAAGGACAGCTTCTCGGACAAGCCGGGCGAGGCCTTCAAGGACATCGTCGACGGAACGCTCGGGCTGGAGAGCAAGCTCGTCAACAGTTGGTCGGTGGCGGTCGGTTCGGCCTCGGCGGCGGGGTCGGTGGCGGCCTCGGGCGCGACGACGGTCCTGGTCTACGACGACGGGGCCGATGCCGAGGTCGAGAGCGGGGCGCGGATCAATCAGAACATCGGCGCCGACGGCAGGGTCACCGGCGGGGTCGGTGCGGCGCAGGTGTCGTTCGAGGCGGGCGAGACGCAGAGCGTCGCCGTGACCGCGACGATGCTGCACGAGTCGGTCGATCTGGTCGGTCTCGGCAAGATCAACATCGGGCCGGGCGGCGCCTATGCGATCTACCAGAAGGGCTTCGCCCAGGCGGCCAAGGGCGGCGACCTGTGGAACCCCTTCAATCAGGCCGGCGGCAGCGGCTACGGCGGGTCGATCGCCGTCACCGACCTCGAGACCGAGACGATCGCCCGCATCGCCGGCGATGCCAAGGTGCGGATCGGCGCGCGCGGCAAGCTCGACGTCGAAGCCAAGGAGACGGTGACCCGCATCCAGGTGGTGACCGCCGGTTCGGTCTCGGGCTCGTCGGACGGCACGGCCTTCGCGGGCAGCGCTGCGGTCACGGTGATCGGTTCGACCACGCGGGCCGGCATCGAATCCAACGACACGGCCGGGCCGACGATCTCCGGCGGCGGGGCGGTGTCGCTCGGGGCCTCGAGCGACGGACTGCGGGTGACGGTGGTCGGCTCGCTCGCCTGGGGCGGCAACGGCGGCAAGAGCATCGGCGCCTCGGTCGACGTGGTGAACTCCACCCGCGACGTCGCCGCCTATGTCGGCGCCGATCCGGGCGATGCCTTCACCGATCGGGGCATCACGACCGCGGCGGCGGCGGCAACCCCGGCCGGGGCGGTCGACATCACGGCGTCGTCGCTGTGGCTGGCGGCCTCGACCGGGGGCACCGACGTCGACATCGCGGTGGCCGGCGTGGTGCAGACCACCAAGGTCGATTCCCCCAGCGACAAGGCGACCGACGTCACCGCCAACACCGTGCCGAGCAGCGGCATCGGTTCGGCGGACGACGACGACGACATCTACAACGCGCTGCTCGGTCCGAACGGCAGTTCGAAGTCGGTCATTCCGTCGATTTCGGTGCCGCAGGCCAAATCCGGGCTCGGTTTCGCCGGGGCCGTCGGCATCCGCATCGGCGGCGACGCGGCGCGGGCGACGGTGAACGCGGTCGGCTCGATCAAGGTCGGCAGCCTCTCGATCACCGCGGAGAACGACACCACCGTGGTGTCGGTGATCGGCGGCGCGGCGCTGGCCTTCGGCGGGGCGGACGGCAAGTCGATCGCCGGTGCCTTCTCCTTCGAACAGATCACCACGATCACCCAGGCGTCGATCGTCGATCGCACGGTGGTTCCGGCGAGCGGCCCCGACAGGGGCGCGCTGACCATCGCCCTCGACGGGTCGGCGGCGGTCGGGACGGAACAGCTGACCCTCGACGCCAAACGGGGCGGCGGGGTCTACAATTTCGCGATGGGCGTGGGCGTGGCCACCGGCCTGTCGTCGGATGCCTTCGCCGGCTCGGTGGCGGCGACGGTCCTCAAGGACGACACCGCGGCCTTCGTCGACGGGGCGAGGATCTCGGGCGGCACCGGCGGGGCCGGCATCCGTGCGGCGACCACTACCGACATCACCAACGTGGCCGGCGGGGCGAGCTTCGCCACCAGCGGCACGGCGATCGGCGGCTCGGTCGCCTTCGCGCTGATCTCTGCCTCGACGCGGGCGGAAGTGCGCGGCGACAAGCGCCGCAGCCTCCTCGACGTCGACGGCGACGTGGTGCTCGATGCGCTGGCGGATCAACGGATCAATTCGTGGTCGGTCGGCGCGGCGGCCAACGCCAAGGCCAGTTCGGCGGCGGCGGCCGGCTTCACGGTGGCGATCAACCTGATCGATTCCGCCGCGCATGTTCCGGGCGAGACCGGCGGCGTGCGGGTCGGTGTCTCGCATGCGGACGTCAATGCCGGTTCGGTCGCGGCTTCGGCGCGCGATCGGTCGGGCATTCAGGCGGTGGCGGGCGGGCTCGGCATCTCGGGCGGCGGCAAGGCGATCGGCGCGGCGCTGGCCTACAACCAGGTCAAGGTCGACACGCGGGCGATCGTCGACGACGCGACCGTGACGACGGATGCGGGCGGGCTGGCGCTCACCGCGACGTCGTCCGACAGCGACGGGCTCGTCGACGGCAAGATCGTCTCGGCGGCGATCGGCGGGGCGCTGGCCTTCGGCGGTGCCGGGGTCGCGGTCGGGGCGAGCGTGTCGGTCGACCGGGTGTCGGACACGGTGGAAGCGGCGATCACCGGCGGGTCGACGATCACGCTGGCGAATTCGCAGAACACCGCGCGGGCGGCCGATCTGAAGGTCGCGGCCGACGACAGCGTCACCATCCGCGCGCTCACCGGGGGCGTGGGCGTCAAGCTCGGGGCCGGCGGCGGCGTCGGTGCGGCGGTCGGCGTGACGTTGGTCTCCGATCGGGTCACGGCGCGGGTCGAGGGAGCCACCGTCACGGCGGGCGGTTCGGTCGACGTCTCGGCGAGCCAGCGTTCGTCGATCCAGGCGCTGACCTTCGGTGCGGCCGGCGGCAAGGACTATGCGTTGGGTGGATCGATCTCGATCAACGTGGTGGCCAACACCACCCGCGCCTACATCGGCCGGTCGGGCTCGGCCAGCACGGCGGGCGACACGTCGGTTTCGGCCGGCGGCAACGTGCGGGTGCGCGCCACCAATTCGCTGTCGGCCGGGGTGATCGCCGGACAGGTGTCGGTGGCGGTCGGCGGGACCGCGGCGGTCGGCGCGGCGGTGACCGCGCTGGTGATCTCCAACACGACGGAAGCCTTCGTCGACGGCGGGGCGTGGGTATCGTCGCGTGCCGGAGCGGGGTCGTTCCTCGACATCGGCGGCGACGAGCGCAAGGGCGTGTCGATCGAGGCGTCGTCGCGTCCCTCGACGATGGTGATCGCGGCAGCCGGCTCGCTGGCCCTGGGGCAGAACGGTGTCGGCATCGCCGGTGCGGTCAGCGTCACCAGCATCACGGACACGGTGACGGCATCGGTGCGTTCGCCGGTCGGGACCTCGACCAAGAAGCGCGGCATCTCGTCCGACGGCGACGTCGCGGTGGTGGCGCGCGGCGAGGAACTGTCGCTGGTCGGTGTGGCCGGTGCGCTGGCGGTCGGTGGGCTCGGCGGCGTCGGCGCGGGCGCGGACGCGGGCAAGGTGGTGCGGCTGGTCGAAGCGCGCATCGACGGATCCACCTCGGTCACTTCGGGCCGAAACGTGGTGGTCGACGCCTGGCAGAGCGTCGACACGACGGGGCTTTCGATCGCGCTGGCGGCAGCGGCCGGACCGGTGGCGGCGGCGGTCACGGTCGGCCTGTCGCTGGTGGAACAGCGCACCCATGCCTCGATCGGCAAGGATGCGGTGGTCACCTCCACCGGCAACGTGGTGGTCAGCGCCGATGCGCATCTGGCGACCGTCGCGGTTTCGGCCAACATCGCCGGGGCCGGCTCGGTCGCGGTGGGCGTGCCGCTGGCGGTCGAGACGCTGGTCGCGGACACCGATGCCCACGTCGACAGCGGCGCCAAGGTGACGGCGCTGGCCAAGACCGGGGCGATCGAGGTCAATTCCGGCTCGTATCGGCCGGCGAATTCCTTCACATCCTCCAACGTCATCACGCAGATCGATCGGATCAACATCGCCGGAACGGATCTCGCGACCGGCGATGCGGTGATCTACGAAGCGGACACGGCGATCGGCGGGCTGGAGCGCGGCAAGACCTATTACGTCGTCCTCGATGGCGGTTGGGTCGGGCTCGCCAAGAGCCGCGACGACGCGCTGGCCGGCAAGACGATCGACTTCACCTCGAGCGGCGGCGGGGCACAGTCGCTGCGGCGGATCGCGGCGAACGAGACGGCGTCGTCGGTGAGCTTCACCGATGCGGCGGTCGATGCGGCGGCCGACACCATCACCTTCACCGCGGCGCACGGGCTGAAGACCGGCGACGCGGTCACCTATACCACCGACGGGGCGCTCGGTGGGCTCTCGGCCGGCGGGCGCTACTGGGTGCGCGTCGTCGATGCGAACACCATCCGGCTCTATGCGTCGGAGAAGGAAGCGGTCGCGGGCAACACCGCCGGGCGGATCGATCTCTCCGATCGCAATGCCGGCATCGTCGCCACCCACACGCTGGTGCCGAAGCAGACGGCCGCCACCAAGGCGCTCGACACCAAGATCTACGACAGTCAGGACCTGTTCGAGGACGACGACATCTCCGCGGGACGCACCTGGGCCTCGGGTCTGGTGGTGGTGGCGGTGTCGGACCAGGACATCACGGTGGCGGGTGCCGGGGCGGCCGGGTCGGGCTCGGTCGCCGGCAGCATCGCCGGTGCGGTGTCGGCGATCGACGTCGACACGGTGGCGGAGATCCGTCAGGGCGCGACCATCAACGGCGACAACACCGGTGCCTCCACGGCGCAGGACGTGCGCGTCACCGCCGCGCGGTGGACCGACGTGATCGGCGTCGGTGCCGGCCTCGCCGGATCGGGCGGCACCGCCGGAGCGGTCGGCTTCACCGGGGTCGGGCTCAGTGGCGACACGCTGGCGCGCATCGGTGCCGACGGCGGCAGCGCCACGACGGTCAATGCGGCCGGCTCGGTGGTGGTCGCGGCGGCGGCCGACACCTCGGTGGTGGCGATCGCGGCGGGCGTGGGCGGCGGCGGCTCGGTCGGTGTGGCCGGTTCGGTCGCGGCCGTGGTGATCGACACCACGACCAGGGCGCGGATCGACGACGGCGTCACGGTCAAGGCCGGCGGCGGTGTGGATGTCTCGGCGCGCGACGACACGGATGCGTGGCTGGTCACCGGCTCGGTCGGCATCGGTCTGGCCGGTGGCGGCGTCGGCGCGGCGGTCGACGTGGCGTCGATCACCAAGACGACCGAAGCGACCATCGGGGATGCGACCATCTCGGCTGCCGGCGGCGCCTCGGTGCAGGCGTCGGCGTCGGAGCGGTTGGTCACCATCGCGGCCGGCATCGGCGGCGGTTTCTATCTCGGCCTGACCGGATCGGTGGCGGCGATCGACGTCGCCTCGATCACCCGGGCCGGCATCGAGGACGGGGCGAGCGTCACCACCTCCGGCGGTGTCGGCGTTTCGGCGACGGGCGCCACGGACGTGCTCGGCATCGCCGGTGCGCTGGCCGGCGGCGGGCTGGGGCTCGCCGGTGGCATCGTGTTCGGTTCGATCCAGAACGCCACCTCGGCCTTCATCGGCGATGCGGACGTGATCGCCGGCGGGGCGGTCGCGGTGACGGCGCGGTCGACCAAGACGGTGGAGACGCTGGCCTTCGCCGGAGCCGGCGGCGTCGGTGCCTTCGGCGGCGGCGTGTCGGTGTTCTCGATCGGCGGCGACGTCTCCGACGGCTACGGCTCGGGCGGATCGGCGCTCGGCACCACGCCGACCACGCTCGGCACCATGCTCGGTACGCTCGGCGGCGGCATGAAGGGCGGCTCGGCGGGGGCGTCCTACGGGTCGCAGCTGGAAGCGGAAGGGCGCTCCAAGTCCTCGACCACGGTCGCGGCGGCGCCGAGCGTCGGGCGTTCGGGCAATCGCGACGCCTCGGCGGTGACGACGGCCTGGGTCGGGGCGGGCGCGAGCATCAAGGCGCGGTCGCTGACGGTTTCGGCGGTCGGCACGGTTTCGACCGAGACGCGGGCGGGTGCGATCGCGGTCGGTGGGGCCGGCGTCGGCGTCGGCGTGGTGGTGACCAGTGTCGACGACGACGTGGCGGCCTGGGTCGACGAGGGCACGGTGCTGCACGGCACGTCGTCGGCGGCGCGGATCGACGTCACGGTCTCGGCCGATCGCTCGGCCAAGCACTCCGGCAGCGGCATCGTCGGCGCGGCCGGGTCGATCGTCGCGCTGGGTGCGGCGGTGACGGTCTACGACGATGCCGGATCGACCACGGCGCGGCTCGGTGCGGCTCCGGCGGCGAGCGATCGGTCGCGCACCGACCAGGGTGGAGGCGCCACGCTCTACGATGTCGGCACCGTCACGGTCTCGGCGAACGATACCTCGACCATCGAACAGAACGTCACGGCGGCGGCTGTCGGCTCGGTCGCCGGCGGCGTGTCGGTCGACGCGGTGACGAGCGATCGCGCGGTCGTGGCGGAGATCGGCAATGCGACCCGCATCGCCCGCGACGTCGTCGACGACAAGGGTGTGGCGGTCACGGGTACGGCGATCGGGGTCAAGGTCGCGGCGACGCGGACGACGACCATCGCACCGCCGTTCGGCGGCTACATGGGGCTGGCGATCGGCGGCGGTCTGGCGGCGGGGCAGGCCGGTGTGCTCGACATCGACGTGCTCGGCACGACGACGGCGCGGATCGGTTCCTCGGCGCGGATCGCCACCTCGGAAGAAGTCTCGGTCACGGCTGCGACCACCGTCACTCTCTCCGACGCGGATCTGAAGGGCGGGGCGCTCGGTGGGCTCGCCGTCGGCGGCATCTCGATCGCGGCGAAGATCGACGTCGTAACGCTGGCGGAGATCGGCTCGAGCGCGCTCATCGACGCGCGGGCGATCACGGTCAAGGCCGATAGCAAGATCACGGCCCACGTGACGGGCTCGTCGGCGGCCGGCGGTCTGGTGGCGGGGCAGGTGTTCGCGGAAGAGCTGGACATCACCACTTCGAACCGGGTGGTGATCGGCGCGAGCACGGATCTCTCGGCGACGAAGGCGCTGACGCTGACGGCGACCTCGACCGTCGATGCGACGGCGGACGCCGACACCGATGCGGCTGGTCTGGCGGGTGGATCGGGCGGCAAGCTCACCGGCAAACTCGTCACGGTCAACCGGGTCGAGATCGGTTCGCTCGCCGCACTCGACGGCGCCAGCATCTCGGCCACCGCCGACACCACCAACAGTTTCCGCCTCACCGCGGAAGCCATGGGCGGCGGGCTGCTCGGGGTCGGCTATGCCGATACCGGGCTGACCAGCAGCGACGATACCGCTGTCAAGGTCGCCAGCGGGGCGGCGCTGGTGGCGGTCGGGGCGCTCAATCTCAAGGCGCAGGCGCGCTACACCCTGTCGGCGCGGGCCAAGGGCGAGAGCTACGGCGGTCTCGCTTCGGCGACCGCCAAGGCGAGCGTCACCCACAACGGCGGGGCGACGGTTCAGGTCGATCCGGGGGTGGCGGCGACCGGCGGCGCGGCGGCGGCGAAGACGCTGTTGAAGTCGACCGAGGGCACGGTTTCGCTGGCGGCGCGGGTGCTGTCGGAAAGCGTCCATGCGGATGCGCAGAGCGAGGGCATCGCGGCCGGGGCGCTGGTCACGGCCAAGGCCACGGTCACCGACAATTCCGATGCGCGGGTGCTGGTCGGCCGCACGACTTCGACCAATCCGGACGTGGGCACGGGGGCCGACATCGCGCTCGAGGGCGTCGGTGTGTCGATCACCGGCGGCCACGACGCGGTCGACGTCGGCTCCTATGCCTATTCCACCCTCGGCGCGCTGACCGGCTCGAACAGTGCAGAAGCGGTGTCGAATTCGGCGCTGCGCACCTTCCTCGACGTCTTCTCGGGCAGCAGCATCCGGGCGCACGATCTGACCGTGAAGATCGACGGCCAGAAGGCGCCGACGCACGGGGCGCTGGCCGATACCTCGACGCTGGCCCTGACCATCCCGTCGAGCCCGGAGAGCGCCAGCCTCGACTACGCCCGCGAGATCGTCTTCGACGCCGACGTGACGATGACGCCGGGGGCCGATCCCTACCTCAGGTGGTCGGATACTTCGCTGGCGAATAATCTCGGACTCTATACCTGGGATGCCGGCAATTCACTGACCATCCCGAAGATCGCGCCGTCGAACGGCGGCGCCGGGACGGTCGTCTTCGCGGTCGACGGTTCCAGCCGGGACGGGCGCGGCGCCACCTACGGCTCGTCGTCGGAGGGCTCGATCAAGGGTACGCCGAAGATCACCTGGTCGACCGGCTATTCGAGCGTGACGATCGAGGTCACCAAGCGGTTCGATCAGCTGATCATTCAGGACATTCTGGCGGCGGGCCTCACCGGCGGCAGCAAGGGGACGATCCAGCTCTCGGCGCCGATCACCTCGGGCTTCACCTACACCGACACGGTGGCGACGGCGACGCCGGTGGTGTCGATCCTCTATGCGCCGGCGGGAGCGCCGAGCGACATCGTGCTGGCCGGTACGATCGACGCGGGCGCGGGTTCGGTGAAGATCGAGAACCGCAACGGCAGCATCCTCGGCGGGCGGGTCTCGGGCGCGGAAGCGCTGGTGAAGGCGGCGAGCGCCACCTTCGTCGCGACCTCGTCGACGGCGACGGTGGCGATCGGCACCACGGCGCGGTGGATCGCCACCGACGTCGACGTGCTCGACGTCACGGCGCGGGCGACCGGCGCGAGCGCCACTCCGTCGGTGGTGATGCGGCAGAGCGGCGACGTGCGCATCTCCTCGATCCGTACGGCGGCGATCACGGCGACCAGCCCGACCCCGACCGAAGTGGTGCGCGGCTCGGTCTCCTTCGCGGCGACCGGCAACATCGTCGGCGACGACGGCATCACCACGTCGAGCGTCGATCTCACCGCCACCGGTTCGATCGGCGTGGCGGCCACGGCGAATGCGCCGGGCAAGGCGCTGCGGATCGATGCCGACCGGCTCTCCGCCTTCGCCACCGGCGGCGTCACCATCCGCGACGGCTCCGGCAGCCTCGAACTCGGCCTCGTCACGGCGTCCGGCGGCGATCTCTCGATCTCGACCACCGACACGACGGCGGCGGGCGAAAACCTCGTCTTCACCGCGCAGACGGTGGTGCGGGCGCTCGCCGGGGCGATCACGCTGACCTCGTCCGACGATCTCGACATCGTCGACGGTGCCAAGATCGCGGCGAGCGGTGCGGTACTGCTGCGCGGCGACGGCGACAAGGCCGACGATCTCGGAATCGGCGCGAAGATCCGTCTCGCCGGCACGGTCGTCGGCTCCAGCGTGGAGATCGACGGCGGTATCGGCGCCGACGACATCCGTATCGTCCAGCTCGACGCGGGCCAGACCATCACCGTCGACGCCGGTCGTGGCGACGATGTGGTGCGGATCGGTGGGGCAGGGGCCTCGCCGGCCACGGTGGCCGGCACGGTGGTGCTGCGCGGCGGCGGAGAGAGCTCGGCCGATCGCTTCGTCTTCGACGACGGCGGCGACATCGTCGATCGGGCCCTGACGCTCACTCGCGACGCGGCGACCGGTATCGACACGCTGACCGGCGGCGGACTGGCGGCGAGCGGGCGGGTCACCCTGGCCGGCTTCGAAAAGTACGATCTCACCACCGGTGACGGCGCGGACACCGTCCTCGTCGCGGGCGTCGGGGCGGAGACCACGATCACCACCGGGGCCGGGGTCGACAAGGTGGTGGTCGGCACCGCCGGTGCCGGCCTCGCCGACATCGATGCGACCGTCACCCTGGTCGGCGGCGGCGCGGCCGACACGCTGATCCTCGACGACGCGGCTTCGACCAAGGCGACCACGGTCACCCTGAGCGACGGCGCCTTCGCCTCGTCGGCGATGCCGAGCGGGGTCTCGATCGGGTTCGGCGGTTTCGAGAGCCTCGATGTGCGGCTCGGCAGCGGGGCGGATACCGTCGCCGTCGAGAAGACGGCGATCGCCACCACGGTCACGACCGGCGGCGGAAACGACACGGTGGTGGTCGGACGCGCCGATCTCGCCTTCGAGACGGGGATCGCGGCCGGGCTGGTGGTCGACGGCGGCGGCCAGAGCGGCGATCGCATCACCGTGCGGACCGCCGGGCCGACCGATACCGACCTCGACACCGATGCACTCGGGCGCACCCGCACCACCATCGACGGGCGCTCCTTCGCCTCGACCGGTTTCACGACCACCCGGTTGGAGTTGGGCGAGGGCACGGATGTGGTCGACATCGGCGACACGCCCGGGGCGGTCGAGGTCGACACGGGGGCGGGCGGGGCGACCGTTCGCATCGGCGCGGCGACCAAGGCGATTGCGGTCACGCTGGGTGGCGGCACCAACTCGGTCGAACTGGGGGCTTCGACCGGTGCGGTCGTGATCACCGGCACCACCGGCGACGATACCGTCGTTCTCGATCGTTCGAGCGAGACGCGCGCGCTGGCGCTCGCGGTCGGCGACGGCGATGCGGCGAAGAAGGTCGCGGTGAAGCTCGATACCGCCGGGGCGGGCTCGCAGCAGTTCACCCTGGTTTCGGTCGATCGCCTCACGGCGAAGCTCGGCAGCGGCAACGACACGGCGACGATCGCCACCACGGCAGGCCTCAACACCGGCTTCAAGCTCGATCTCGACACCGGCGCCAGCGACGACGCGGTGACCGTGACTTCGCTCGGCGACGCGACCACCGTGACCGGCGGGGCCGGCGACGACGTGGTGACCGTGAAGATGCCGGCGTCGACCACGGTGCAGGCGGGGATCTTCTCGCCGCTCTCGGTCTCGGTCGAGACATTGATCGTCGACGACAGCGCCTCGACGACGGCGCTCGACTGGCGGGTGCGCGGCACCGAGCTGGCGGCGAGCGTCAAGAACCAGAACGCGCCGGTGGTGGTGATGGCCAGCACCGAGGGTGCCGGCACGGTGCGCATCAAGGGCTCGAACACCAATTCGGCCGATACGCTGAGCATCGAGACCGGCGACGGCGACGTCTCCGGCACCATCGACGGCGATCGCATCTCGCTGACCGGCGAGCCGACGATCGTGTCGCAGCCGAGCGTCGATTCGAGCTTCTACGCCCTCGGCGCGCAGGTGAGCGGCATCGAGTTCGGGGCGCTGAAGAACGGCACCAAGTCCTACGGCGAACTGGGCTTCACCTTCACCACCTCGGCTGCGGCGGGACTCTCGGTCGACGCCACGACCAACGCCGGCATCGTCGCCACCTCGGCCGGCGACGTCGTCACCATGCGGCGCGGCGATGGATACACCTTCTCGCTGCGGTCGGTGCTGGTCGATCACAAGGATGCGGCCACGGGCGGGCAGGGCAGCATCACCTTTACCGGCGTGACCGTCGACGGGCGCACCGTCACGGCGACATTCGGGACCGGGTCCAAGGCGCAGAGCTTCGATGCGGCCGACTTCACGGCACTGACGCAGGTGTCGTGGACGGCGTCGGCCGGCGTGGTGGTGCAGACGCTCGACGCGGAGGCCTACTACCGGGTCAATTCGGCCGCGGTGGTGGTGACGACCACGCCGAAATACGTGCTGAAGGCCGATCCGGGCCAGATCGTGACGCTGACCACCGCGACCGCACCCAGCACGACCGCGGCGTCGCTGGTCATCACCGGCGGCACGCTCACGCTCGACGCCGATGCCAACGACGGCGTCGACCGGGTCGACGGGATCTGGACCAGCGGCTCGAGCCTGTCGGCTCGGCTGATCGGCGGGGTGGCGGTGTGGTCGATCGCCGGCGATCTGGAGATCGCCGCGGGAACGACCCTCGAAATCAAGGGCACCTACGCGCTGTCGATTCAGGTCTCCGACGACGTCACCATCGGTGCGGGCGTGACGGTGCGCTCCAATGCCTCGGGCACCACCGGCGGGGCCGGCGGCGGCAGCGGCGGCACGGGCACCAGCGGTGGGCTCGGTTCGACCAGCACGGTCACGGCGGTTGCCAGCGGCGGCACCGGCGGCGACGGCGGCTCGGGGAGCCAGTCGGGGGCGAATTCGAGCGCGGGAACGACGCTCTCGGCGGCGGCGGTCACCACGACTCGGCCGAGCTCGGCGGATGCGACCGACGGCGGCGCGGGTCTCGGCGAGACCAGCGTCTCGGGCGGCGACGGCGGCGACGGCGTCGCGGCGCAGGCTGCGGCGGCGGCGGGTTCGATGGGTGCGGGCGGTGCGGCGGTCGCGGGCGGCCTCTACGGCAAGAGCGACACGGCGATCATCGGCAACAATTCGCGCGCGCCGGCCGCCGGTCAGGACGGCGTCGACGGCGGCAACGGCACGGATGGTGCGGTCGGCACGCTGACCGGCCTCGCCGGTGACGACGGCGCGGGCGGCTCCACGGCTTCGGGCACGGCGCTCGCCGGCGGTTCGGGCGGCGGCGGCGGCTCGGGCGGCGGCGGCGGCCTGGGCGGCGGCGCGGGCGGCGCGGGCGGCGGCGGCTCCGGCGGCGGCGGCGGCGGCGGCGGCGGTGGTGGC
>ERZ1645187.905-NODE-905-length-28484-cov-45.214534_pt1 | contig 28484 bp, 27 predicted proteins | sample MGYA00575352_ERZ1645187 | MGnify/ENA primary metagenome ERZ1645187 (study PRJEB40837, sample SAMN11349314) | freshwater sediment metagenome | isolation source: river sediment | host: Sediment | place: India: Wazaribad , New Delhi | collected 2017-02-21 ...
GATCTTCAGGAATGTGCCGGTGCTTGATTCTGGCGCCCGTGGTTCGACGACGACCTTCGTCGAGCGCGGCCTGGGCGATGTGCTGATCGCCTGGGAGAACGAGGCGCAACTGGCGGTCAATGAGATCGGCAAGGACAAGTTCGAGATCGTCGCGCCCAGCCTGTCCATCCTCGCCGAGCCGCCGGTCGCGGTGGTCGACAAGGTGGTCGAGAAACGCGGCACGCGGCTGACGGCGCAGGCTTACCTAGATTATCTGTATTCCGAGGAAGGGCAGACCATTGCCGCCCGCCATTACTACCGGCCGCGCGATGCCAAGGTGGCGGCGAAGTACGCGTACCAATTCCCGAAACTTAAGCTGGTTACCATCGACGATACTTTCGGCGGCTGGCAGAAGGCGCAAAAAGCCCATTTCGCCGACGGTGGAACATTCGACCAGATCTACCTGAAGAAATAGGAGACACCATGCCCTTGACCGACCTGATTCGTTATTTCAACGCCGCCGACAGCGCCGACGGGAGCATGCTCTACCCGGTGGGCGAGCGCGTCGAAGCCAGCCATAACGGACTGCGCCTGGGAACATTGTTTCAGCCCATCGTCGATTTGCGCAGCGAGCGTGTCGTCGGCCATCAGGCGATGCTGGCGGCGCGGCGCGACGACGGTGAGCCGGTGGCGAGCGAGGCGGCCTACGCCTTGTGCGAAAGCGCACAAGCCGTGGTGCATTTCGACCGTTTGCGGCGCACCTTGCATGGCTTGAATTTTCTGGCCCAGCTTCGATATGCCGGCGGTTATCTGCAATTGACGGTGCATCCGCGTCATCTTCAGGCGGTGCAAAACCAGCACGGCCTGGTCTATGAGGCGATCCTCAAGCGCTGCGGTCTGGCGCCGGAAGACATCGTGCTTGCCATCGATGCGCGCGGGTTTGCCGATGAAGCCCATTGCGCGCACGCGCTGGCCGGCTATCGTCAGCGCGGCTACCGGCTGGCCGTGAGCCTGGCGCCGGAAGACGTAGCGGCCACCGGGGCTGTTTTCGCGCTGCGCCCGGAAATCCTGCGGCTGTCGGCGCGCCATGCCGGCCTTGAAAGCGCTGCCCGCTCGGCAAACCTGCGGATCGAGTTGGCGGGCGTCGCCAGCGGCGCCGATTTTCGTGCTGCGCGGGCGGACGGCATTGAACTTGCTCAGGGGTCTTTGTTCGGCAATCCGGCAGCAGATTGTCGGCCTACCCACAGCCAGTCGAGAAACCCCTACAATTCACAATTCCTGGACGGAGCACACCCATGAAAATAGCCAACAACGTCACCGAACTGGTCGGCAATACGCCGCTGGTCAAACTCAACCGCGTTACCGCCGATGTCGGCGCCAACGTTGTCGCCAAGCTGGAATTCTTCAACCCCGGCCACAGCGTCAAGGATCGTATTGCCGTCGCCATGCTCGACGCGGCGCTGGCGGCCGGCAAGATCGGCCCCGATACGGTGGTGCTGGAGCCGACTTCCGGCAATACCGGCATCGGTCTGGCGATGGTCTGTGCGGCGCGCGGCATCAAGTGCGCCTTCACGATGCCGGAAACCATGAGCCGCGAAAGGAAGCTGCTGCTCAAGGCCTATGGCGCCGAGCTGATCCTGACGCCGGGCGCCGAAGGCATGGGCGGCGCCATCGCCAAGGCCAAGGCGCTGGCCGAGGCCGACGCGAAGTATTTCATCCCGCAGCAGTTTGAAAACCCGGCCAATCCCGCCGTTCACCGCAACACGACGGCCGAGGAAATCTGGCGCGATACCGACGGCCAGGTCGATATCTTCGTGTCCGGTGTCGGCACCGGCGGCACGGTGACCGGGGTTGGCGAAGTCTTGAAGGCGAAAAAGCCCGGCGTGAAGATCGTTGCTGTCGAACCCGATGCTTCGCCGGTGCTTTCCGGCGGCGCCAAGGGCCCGCACCCGATCCAGGGCATCGGCGCCGGTTTCGTGCCCGGCGTGTTGAATACGGCGATTTACGACGAGGTGATTCGCGTCAAGAACGACGACGCCTTCGCCACCGCCCGCCGCATGGCAACCGAAGAGGGCCTGCTGGTCGGCATCTCCTCCGGTGCGGCTACCTGGGCTGCGCTGGAGCTGGCCAAGCGTCCGGAAAACGCAGGCAAGCTGATCGTCGTCATCATTCCTTCCTTCGGCGAGCGTTATCTGTCCACCGCGCTCTTCCAGCACCTAGAGGTTTGAGTACCTTCGATACGCCGATCGAGCGGCGCGACTCCGACTCCATCAAATGGGGCAAGTACGCCGGTCGCGACATCCTGCCGCTGTGGGTGGCGGACATGGATTTCGCCGCGCCGCCGCCGGTCGTCGCCGCCTTGCAGCAGCGCATCGGGCACGGCGTTTTCGGTTACGGCCACCCCTGGCCGGCGCTGGAAGAGTCAGTGCTCGCTCACCTGGAAAGCGAGTACGACTGGCGCATTGAAGCCGAATGGATCGTCTGGTTGCCGGGCCTGGTCACCGGGCTGAATGTTGCCTGCCGCGCCGTTGATGGCGAGGTGCTGACGGCGACGCCGATCTATCCGCCCTTCCTCTCGGCGCCGCGTTTTTCCGGCCGGCAACTGAATCGCGTCGCGTTGGAAAACAGCGATGGCCGCTGGCAATGGAACAAAATCGCCCTGCAAAACGCGTCGACCGCAGCCACCAAACTGTTCCTGCTCTGCCACCCGCACAACCCGGTCGGCCGCTGCTGGTCACGCGAAGAACTCGTCGATCTGGCGACCTTTGCCGAGCAGAACGACCTGATCGTCTGTTCCGACGAAATCCATTGCGGACTCATTCTCGACGCCGACAAGCGCCACATTCCCTTCGCCTCCCTGTCGGCGGATGCCGCCAAACGCAGCATCACGCTGATGGCGCCGTCGAAAACCTACAACATCCCCGGCCTCGGCTGCGCCTTTGCGGTGATTCCCGATGCTGTTCTGCGCCGCCGCTTCCTGCACGCCATGGACGGCATCGTGCCGCATGTAAACGTGCTGGGTCTGGCCGCCTGCGAAGCCGCCTACCGCGATTGCGGCGATTGGCATCGCGAACTGATCGCCTACCTCGCCGCCAACCGCGATTTGGTGGCTGTTGCGGTCAACGGCGAAAAAAAGGCAAAAATGAACCACGTCGAAGCCACCTACCTGGCCTGGATCGACGTGCGCGAACTCGGCCTTTCCAACCCGGCCGCCCATTTCGAGGCGCACGGCATCGGGCTTTCGGACGGCGCCGATTTTGGCGCCCCCGGCTGGCTGCGGCTCAACTTCGGCTGTCCGCGCAGCACGCTGGAGGAAGCCCTGATGCGCTTTTCCCTCGCTTGTCGCGCCGCATGAGCGCCTACAGCATGACCGTGTTGGCGCTGAGTTTGGCGGTGCTGGCCCAGTTCTGGGCGACCGGCGTGGCGACCGGGAATTTCCTGCGCAAGGAGCAAAGCGCGCTGGCGCGGCGCTCGTGGCTGGCGCTGGCCATCGCCACGCTGATCTTCGCGCTGCAATACGTGTACCTGCTCGAACTGGCCCTCAGCACCGGCCTTTACGACGTACGCCAGGCGATTCTCGCCGCCGTCGCCTCGCTCGTCATCGCCGCTGCGGTTTTCGGTTTCAGGCGTCTGGCCTGAACGCACCCTCTTCGGTGACGATCCAGTCCAGTCGTTGGTCGTGCGCTTCCGGCCGAATGCTGTCGACGCGATTGATCTCGAAGCCCACGCCGACCGCCAGCGGGCGCGGCGCAAGCGCCGCCAGCGTGCGGTCGAAATAGCCGCCGCCGTAGCCGAGCCGGTAGCCCGCCGCATCGAAGCCGTTGAGCGGCAACAGGATCAGGTCGGGCGTCAGCCAGGCGCCGCCGGTCGGTGTTGGAATGCCGTAGCGATCCGGCGCCAGCGGTGTCGTGGGTCTCCATTCGCGAAAGGCGAGCGGCTGCCCCTCGCCGACGACGACCGGCAGGGCGCTGCGGACGCCGGCCTCGGCCCAGACTGTCAGCAGGGCACGGATATCCGGTTCGTGCTTGATCGGCCAGCAGAAGGCGGCCACTTTGGGCAGCGCCAGCGCAGCCAGCGCCCGGTCGACGATGCGTGCCGACAAAGCCGCGTGCTCAGCCGTCGACAAGGCAGTGCGCCGGGCCACCATCGCCTGCCGCAATGCCCGTCGCCACGCCGTGTTATTCTCCGAAGGCTTCTCCATCCCAAGAATCTAGCATGAAGTTTCACGCCTTCCTTCTCAGCCTGTTGCTTTCCCTGCCGCTCTTCGCGCAGGATAGCCGCGACAGCACCTTCCTCGTCGCCCGCGATGCCTTCCGCGCGGGTGACCGCGCCAAGCTGGAACGCGCCGCCGGGCAGATCGGCAACCACGAACTGGCGCCCTACGTCGAAAACTTCGTGCTGCGCATGAATATCGATCAGGGCGACAGCACCGCCGTCCGCGCCTTTCTGGATCGCTACGAGCGCACTTATGTCGCCGAGCGGTTCCGCGCCGACTGGATACGCTGGCTCGGGAAGCGCGGCATGTGGGCCGAAATCGAAGTCGAGTACCCGAAGATGCTTGCCCCCGAGCCGGATGTCACCTGCTATTTCCAGCAGGCCCGGCTGGCGGCTGGCGACCCGGCAGTGCTCGACGATGTGCAGAAGCAATGGTTGACCCTGCTGGAGCCGCCGGAAGCCTGCCGCGCGGTGCTTGAAGCATTGATCCGCAACAACCGGGTGACGGCCGACGATGTCTGGGCGCGTGCGCGCCGGCAATTCGAGGCCAATCGTACCGGGCCGGCAAAAGTGACGCTGGGCGCCCTGCCGGTCAGCCAGACGCCGGATGCCAAGGCCGTCGAGCTCGTCATTTCCAGCCCGATGGCCTACCTGGCCAAGCAACCCGGCAACTGGTACGCCACGCGTGCCGGCCGCGAGCTGGCGGCACTGGCGATCCAGCGCGTTGCTGCCAACGATCCGCGCGCAGCGGCCAGCGAGCTGGAAAAACTGCAAGGCCGCATGCAGGCTGGCGAGCGCGACTGGGCGTGGAGCCAGATCGCGCTGCAAGGCGCGAAGAGACACTATGCCGAAGCCTTGGCCTGGTTCTTCCAGGCCGGAACGACGCCGCTGTCCGACGAAGGCTACCAATGGAAGGTGCGTGCTGCCCTGCGCGCCCACGACTGGAGCGTGGTGCCGGCAACGATCAACGACATGCCGCCGCCGCTCGCCGCGCAACCGGAATGGATCTACTGGCTCGGCCGTGCCTACAAGGCCGGCGGTCTGACCAGCGAGGCCGATGCCCTGTTCGAGAAAATCGCCGGTCAGGCGAATTTCTACGGCAACCTGGCCGACGAGGAACTTGGGCGCAAGATCGTCGTGCCGCCCAAGGCCAAGGCGCCGACCGCCGAAGAGCAGAAGGCCGCGCGCGACAACCCGGGCATTCGCCGGGCAATGGCTTTCTTCCGCCTCGACCTGCGTACCGAAGCGGTCAGGGAGTGGAACTGGGCGCTGCGCGGCATGGATGACCGCGAACTGCTGGCCGCCGCCGACCTGGCCAAGCGCAACCAGATCTGGGATCGCGCCATCAATACCGCCGACCGTACCAAGGCCGAGCACGACTTTACCGTCCGCTTTCTCGCGCCTTATGGGGATCAGGTGCGCCCGGCAGCGCAGAATCAGGCGCTTGACGACGCCTGGGTGTATGGCCTGATGCGTCAGGAAAGCCGCTTCATCACTGGCGCCAAATCGAATGTCGGTGCTTCCGGCCTGATGCAGCTGATGCCGGCGACCGCGAAGTGGGTGGCCAAGAAGATTGGCCTCAAGGACTACAACCATGGACGCGTCAATGACACCGAGTTGAATGTCCTGCTCGGCACCAGCTACATGCGCATCGTCATGGAAAACCTCGACAACCATCCGGTGCTGACCTCGGCGGCCTACAACGCCGGCCCCGGCCGCGCCAAGAAATGGCGCGCCGAGAAGCCGCTGGAGGGAGCCATCTATGCCGAAACGATTCCGTTCAACGAAACGCGCGACTACGTCAAGAAAGTGATGAGCAACGCGGTCTATTACTCGACGATCTTCACCGGTCGGCCGGATTCCTTGAAGGCGCGGCTCGGCGTCGTCGGGGCACGCACCGCCGATGCGCCAAAGGATTCTGATTTACCCTAAAATTCATCAGGTTGTGAAAGTCATGGACAGGAAAGCGGATGTTATTCAACGCTACGAATGAATCCCTGCAGACGCCGGACGATGCGTGGGAGATCCTGCGCGACTGTCGTGGCTGGTTCCTGAAGCAGGCGGACAAGCTGCTGCGTGAGGCCGAAGCGCTTCCCGACGATGCGGTGGCGGCATTTGCCAAGGCGGTTGGTGCCTACTTCGATGAAAAAACCAGCGCGGAAAGACGGACCTCCTTCGACCAGCTTGGCGATCTGACGGCTTCCAAGATATCGCTGCTTGGCGAGAGCGACCTCGAACTGGATATCCGGCTCGGCGAATTTTCTTCCTTGCTGACCGAGAGCAACGGCAAGGCCCTGTGGCGGGTCTATCTGCGTTTTGTCACCCTGCTCGGTCGCCCCGATCTCTCGCCGGCCGACAACCCGGTTGGCCCGAAAGCCATCGCCAAGGGGCTAGCTGCCCTGTCTACGGTGTTGGGCGAGGGTCCGGATAGCACCAGACAGCGGCTTGACCGCCTGGAGGATGTCTTTGCCGAATTTCTGCCTGCGCTTTATACCGGCCTCAACGATTTCCTGATCGCCCGCAAGGTGTCGGCGGCGCAGCCAACCATTGTCACTGCGCCAGACGTCGCCACGGCTGCGCAAGCCGGCGGCGTGTCGGGCGGGTTGGCGATCGATCCTGCCGCTGCATTGCAGCGCAGCCTCCTCGGCCAAGCCCAGCCAGGCGGTGCTAACGCCGTTTCCATGGGGGCGGGGGTTGCCGCCTCGCTGTTGACACAGGCGATGTTCGGCCGTCTGCTGGCGCGACTCGACGATCTCGAGCGGGCTGCCCCGTCAGTAGTCGTGGGCTCGCAAGCCACGGTGCCGCGCGCGCTCGACGCTACCCAGCTCGGTTTGCCGGCCGGGGCGCCCGAGGCTGCGGCAATCGATGCCCTGGCGATGATTTTCGAAGCGATTTTTGCCTCGCCGACCCTGCCAGACCCGATCAAGACGGCACTTTCCAGTCTCCAGATTCCGACCTTGCGCGCGGTAATGCTCGACCGGAATTTCTTCACTGCCGATGCTCATCCGGCGCGTCAGTTGCTCGACAAGATGGCACGGGCGGCGGTTGGCCTGCCGATCGACGTCACCTCGAAACATGCGCTCTGTATGATCATTCAGCAGATTGCGTCGCGCGTCCGCGCCGAATTCGTCAACGATACGCAGGTGCTATCGCATTACGCCGCCGAGCTTGACAAGCTGATCGCCCGCCGGGACAACGCGGCCGGCCAGGCGGCAGCCAGCTATCGGCCGTTGATTCAGCGCCTGGAACAAGGCGATCAGGCGGATCAGGCCAGCCGCCGGGTAATCGACACTTTCTGCCTGCGTGCCGATGTGCCGCCGGCCATTTCCCGCTTTCTGCGCGATCACTGGCAGCGCCTGCTGCGTCAGATCTGGCTGGAGTCGGGCGAAGAGAGCGCCGCCTGGCGAGATAACAAGGCGGTCGTCGACCAGCTATTGTGGAGTGTTCAGCCCAAGGTCGATATCGAAGACCGCAAGCGGCTGGCGCGCGAGTTGCCGCAGATGTTGAAGACCATCTCCGCCGGCATGCAGCATGTATCCGTTCCCGATACGGCGCGCGGCGAGTTTCTCGATGCCTGCTTCGCCTTACAGACGGCGGCGATGCGCGGTTCGCACAGTGAGCCTGCCGAGGCTGCTGCGAATCCGCAGACGCCGGCTGCAACGCGATCCGCCGCCGCCAGTCCAGCCGCGCCAACCCTGAGCGAATTGCGTAGCGGCGTCCAGCGGCTACGCATCTACGATCTTGGCGGTAGCCGGGGCGTTGGCCGCTACCGTCAGTCGGCACTGGTCATTGGCGACTGGTTGAGTTTCCAACTGGCGGACGAACCGCCGCTCTGTGGTCGTATTTGCCATATCGCCAAAGGCTCCGGCAAGCTGCTGCTGGCGAACCCGGACTGGGATTTCGCCGTGTTGATGCATCCGGCACTTGCCGAAGCCCAGCTCAAGGATGGCCGTGCCAGCATCCGCTCCGGAGTTTCGCTGTTCAATGCTGCAGCCGAGCAGGCGCTGCGCCGCGCACCGCAGGCGGCCGAAGTGCGCCCAAGCTGAGCAAATTGCCTTAAAATCACACTTTTAGAACTGTTTCCGGGGTTCCACATGGACATCAAAAAGGTCTTGCTGCTGGGGGGTAGCGGTTTCGTCGGTACCTATATCGCCAATCGGCTGTCGCAGCGTGGCGTCGAGGTCACCATTCCGACGCGCCGTCGCGAGCGCACCAAGGCGCTCATCATGCAGCCCAATGTCGAGATGCCGGAAGTCAATATCAATTCGGAAGAAGCGCTGGTCGAATTGATGCAGGGCAAGGATGTGGTCATCAACCTGGTTGGCATCCTGCACAGTCGCGATGTCGTTTTGCCTTACAGCAAGGACTTCGCCGAAGCCCACGTCGAACTGCCGAAGAAGATCGTCGCCGCCTGCAAGAAGGCTGGCGTGCGTCGTCTGGTGCACATGAGTGCGCTCGGTGCCGATCCCAAGGGGCCGTCCGAGTACCTCTGCTCCAAGGGTGACGGCGAGGCCATCGTGATGGCCGCTCAGGGCGAGCTTGACGTGACCGTTTTCCGCCCGTCGGTGATGTTCGGCCTTGGCGATTCCTTCCTGACGATGTTCGCCAGCGTGCTGCGCAAACTGCCCTTCTTCCCGCTTGGCCTCGGCCAGGCGAGGTTCCAGCCTGTCTGGGTTGCCGATGTCGCCGATGCCTTTGTCGACAGCCTAGGCAATCCCGCTGCGTTCGGACAGGCTTACGATCTGGTTGGCCCGAAAATCTACACCTTGCGCGAACTGGTCGATTACACGGCTGAACTGGTCGGCAGCACGGCCCGGGTGATCCCGCTCTCCGAAGGCTGGGCCTACCTGCAGGCCGGTCTGATGTGGCTGTCGCCGAAGCCGATGATGTCGCCGGATAACCTGCGCTCGATGCAAGTCGACAACGTCTGCGACGGCAAGTGCAACCTGCCGGCCAACTGGCGGCCGACGGCGCTGGAATCGATTGCGCCGACCTACATCGCGCGCAACACGCCCAAGGGCAAGCTGGACGGCTTCCGCTACCGGGCCGGAAGGTAAGCGCCCGCCGCCAATGAACATCTACCTCGTTGGCGGCGCGGTGCGCGACGAATTGCTCGGGCGGCCGGTTGTCGACCGCGATTACGTGGTCGTCGGCGCCAGCCCTCAAGCCATGCTCGATCAGGGTTTTCGCCCGGTCGGCAAGGATTTTCCGGTCTTTCTCCATCCCGAAACGCAAGCCGAATACGCGCTTGCCCGCACCGAGCGCAAGACCGGCCACGGTTATCACGGCTTCGCCTTCCACGCCGCGCCGGACGTCACGCTCGAACAGGATCTCGTCCGCCGCGACCTGACCATCAACGCGATGGCGCGGGCAGCCGATGGCTCGCTGATCGATCCCTTCTGCGGTCAACGCGATTTAAAGGCCAAAATCCTGCGCCATGTGGGGCCGGCCTTCGCCGAAGATCCGGTGCGCATTCTGCGCCTTGCCCGTTTTGCCGCCCGTTTTGCCGATTTTTCGCTGGCGCCGGAAACCCTCGATTTGATGCGCGCCATGGTTGTCGCCGGCGAAGTCGATCATCTGGTCGCCGAGCGTGTCTGGCAGGAAATGGCCAAAGGGCTGATGGAAGCGCAGCCGTCGCGGATGTTTGCCGTATTGCGCGAATGCGGGGCACTGGCGCGCCTGCTGCCCGAAGTTGAGGCACTGTTCGGCGTGCCGCAGCGGGCGGATTACCACCCGGAAATCGATACCGGCGTGCATGTCATGATGGTGATCGACGAAGCCGCGCGCCGCGATTTTGCCTTGCCTGTACGCTTTGCTGCGCTGACCCACGATCTCGGGAAGGCGACGACGCCGGCCGATGTCCTGCCGCGCCACATCGGTCACGAAATGCGTAGCGTCAACTTGGCGACGGCGCTGTGCGAACGACTCCGGGTGCCCGGCGAGTGCCGCGATCTGGCGCTGCTTACCGCGCGTTACCACGGCGATATCCACCGCGCCGCCGAATTGCGCCCGACGACCTTGGTCACGCTGCTGGAGCGCACCGACGCCCTGCGCCGCCCCGAGCGTTTCAGGCAGCTCCTGCAAGCCTGCCAGTGCGATTACAACGGCCGGCTGGGCTGGCAGGAGCGCCCCTATGAAAGTCCGCAACGCCTGCTGGCGGTGCTGGCTGCGGTCAACGGCGTAGAAGCGGGCAAAATCGCCGCCACCTGCGAAGACAAGGCGAAAATTCCCGAACGCATCCACGCGGCGCGCGTGGCGGCAGTCAAGCGTCTGCTAGATGAAACGCGAAACGACCAGCAGAATGATTGAAAAAAGGATCGTCGTCGTAAACGGCAGATAGTAGGTGCGGCCGCGAAAGCGGCAGGCGATGTCGCCCGGGAGCTTGCCGAAACGAACGAAGCGCGCGACATGCGGGGCAAGGATGCCAAGCAGGAAAATGGCGATTACCAGTGTCAGAATCCACTTCAACATGTCGACTTGCGCTACCCTTGGGATGTCCCATTTAAACACGCTTTTCCCAACGCCGAGCTGCAATGATAAAAACCGACAATATCGACGGCCTGGAGGTTTACTCCTGTGTGCCGTCGCGCAAGACCAAACGTCCTCCCCTGTTGTTCATTCACGGTGCCTTTGCCGGCGGCTGGATGTGGATCGACACCTTCATGCCGGCGTTGGCCAAGGCGGGTTATCCCTGCTACGCGCTATCCTTGCGCGGCCACGGTGGGAGTTTTGGGCGCGAACGCATCGACTGGCATTCGATCGCCGATTACGTTGACGATGTCTCGACGATCGTGGAATGGCTGGGGGTACCACCGGTGCTGATCGGACATTCGATGGGGGGGTTTATCGTTCAGAAATACCTTGAACGGCACGCCGTTCCCGGGGCCGCGCTGCTCTGCTCGGTGCCGCCGCAAGGGCTGATCGCCGCCCAGTTCCATTTGCTGTTCCAGAAACCGCATCTGTTCATGGACATCAACAACATCATGGCGGGCGACCATGCGGACAGCCAGACCTTGCGCGAAGCCCTGTTTGCCGGCGAAGTCGACGAAGTGATGCTGGCGCACTGGCTGACCCGGATGCAATCGGAATCGCACCGCGCACTGTGGGACATGTCGATGTTCAACCTGCCCAACCTGCATGCGATGAACCGCCCGCCGATGCTGATTCTCGGGGCCGAGCTCGATGTCCTGACGCCGGCTTTCCTGGTGCAGTCGACCGGCCACAGCTATGGGTTGCCGGTGCATATTTTCCGGGGCATGGGGCATGCCGTGACACATGAAAAAGACTGGCCACTGGTACTCGCGACCCTTCGCGACTGGCTCGACGAAATCGCAAACTGAAGTCGGCGCCGCACGGCCGCCGGCCACTGTTGCTTTTACCCCGGAATGGTTTCAATATTGAACCACCGTTCACCATTCACCAATCTGCCATGAGCGCCTCCGAAAAAACTGCGGAATCGAACAGAATTCTCGATGCCATCCGCGCCAAGCGCGAGCGTCGAACGAGCCATGTCGGCAACATTGCAGATCTGGAAGCTGCGCTTGTAGCCGACATCGAGAATTTTGACCTTGATGAAGCCGAACGGCTGGCCCGCCGTGAACAACTGGCGAGTTTGGGTGCTGGGATGGCAGATGCATCGCTGGCCTTCCCCGAGATCGTGCCGGCGGGAACCGTCCGTAGTCTTGAGCGTCGGCAAGGCATGGTTGAGGACAAACAGAATCCGCAAGGCATCATCAACGGCAGCAGTCTTCTCGGGCAGTTGCGTCAGCAGGCGGCGGTGCGCCAGGGCGAGCTGCATAGTGAGCTGGCCGAACGCACGGCCATCAACAGCGCCCTAGATCAGGCGCTCAAGTACCTGTTTTTCTATCTGCACGATCTGGTACAGCAGCTCAATATCGTCAAGCCGGCGATTCCGCGCGAATTCACAGCGGCCGGCGATGTCGTCTTTCGCAATCTGGTCTGGCAGGAGGGCTTTGCCGACTACCGGACGCAAACGCAGGCAGCCGGGGCGATGGTCGAGCTCGTCACGCTCTCCTATCAACTGGCGTCGCCCAATGGATTCACGATCGAACGCGGCGGCCCGGCTGTCGAACGCGTGCGCACCACGCTGTTCGATTACGGTCTCCAGTTCTCTTGCAAGGAATTCCGCAACGAGCGCAGCTATATCGAGCGGGCAGAGTTTTATATTGCCGGACAGATCAGCGTCAGCGCGCGCTGGAAGGCGGATTTCGCCTCCGGCACCCTGACTCTGGAAGCGCGCAATCTCGAACATCTTGGCAGTGTCGTCCAGACCAAGATCTCCCCTGAGGCAGTAGATCAGGCGCTGCTCGATGAATTCGGCCGGCTCGTGCTCGGCATGCCCAACCGCTTCCGCGAGCTGGCGCGTCGCTGAACGGCAAGCCGGCTAGCGCCGGCTATCGAATCTCAGGGCGGCGTGCTTGAGATTCTCGATGACGCTGGTCGCCAAGGCGATTTCCCGCAGGTAGCAGGCGAGTGCGGTGATCAGGGTCAGCATGGCGGCGATAAACAGGCCGCCGATCTTGGCGTAAACGTCGATCTGCAGTTCATGGCCGACGAAGAGTGCGACGACGACCAGACAGACCAGCAGGTAGCACGTCGTGCACAAAATGATCGCCCAGTGGATGAGGCGTGCCCGGCGCGACAGTGAAAACACCGACGACAGATTCCGGGCACGGTCGATCACTGGCGAATCCTCTTCCAGTTCTCTTTCGACTCGATGAAAGGCATCGATGATGCGGGCCAGCCGGTTGGAGAGCACGCCTAGCAAGGCGCCGACGCTGGTCAGAAGAAAGACCGGAGCAACGGCCAGCTGGATGATCTGGGCGATGCTGGAAACCTGATTCGGAATTTCGCTCATGGCATGACCTTAAGGAGTGGACGGGAGAGTTAACGGTAATGGATTTTACTGGAGCGCCAGGGCGCGGCTAAGCCGATGCCCTGCCATCACTATGTCGAACTATCGCCGGATTTGCTACTCTGACGCCAAGAGCCTTGCGCGGGTGAGATATTCCCGTAGCGGCCAGCGTATTTTTTCCCTTACAGACTGACGACTCCATGAATGCACCGGAAACCGGCACGCCTAGCGGCCGCCTTGAAGATCTAGACTTCGACAACAGTTTTGCCGGGCTGCCCGAGGCGTTTTATACCCGTCTTGCGCCGCATGGCTTACCCTCCCCTTATCTGGTTGCGGCCAGTGCCGAAGTGGGTGAACTGATCGGGATCGACGAAGCGGAGTTCGTGCGCCCCGAGTTCTGCGAAATCTTTGCCGGCAACAGCCTGCCAGCGGGGAGCGATGCGCTGGCGGCTGTCTATTCCGGGCACCAGTTCGGTGTCTGGGCCGGGCAACTGGGCGATGGTCGCGCGCATCTGCTGGGCGGCCTGCGCCATGCCGGCGAGCACTGGGAAATCCAGCTCAAGGGTGCCGGGCGCACGCCCTACTCGCGGGGTGCCGACGGGCGCGCCGTGCTGCGTTCATCGATTCGCGAATTCCTCTGTTCCGAGGCGATGGCCGGCCTTGGCATTCCGACCACGCGGGCGCTCTCCATCGTCGGGGCCGATTTGCCGGTTCGTCGCGAGACGATCGAGACGGCAGCAGTTGTTGCTCGCGTCGCGCCCAGTTTTGTCCGCTTCGGCTCCTTCGAGCACTGGAGTTCGCGCGACCGCAAGGCTGAATTGCGGCAACTCGCCGATTATGTGATCGACACCTTCCGCCCTGAGTGCCGCGCCGCCGCCAATCCCTATGCCGCGCTGCTCGCCGATGTCAGCCGTCGTACCGGCGAACTGATGGCGCACTGGATGGCAGTCGGCTTCATGCACGGGGTGATGAACACCGACAACATGTCGATTCTTGGCCTGACGCTCGATTACGGCCCCTTCGGTTTCATGGAAGCCTTCGACGCCGGCCACATCTGCAACCATTCCGATACCCACGGCCGTTACACCTTCCGCAACCAGCCGCATGTTGCTCAGTGGAATCTCTACCGCCTGGCCGATGCCTTTTTGCCGCTGATCGGCAAGCCGACCTTGGCGCAAGGCGCGGTCGATGACCATTTCGGTGCCGCTTTCGAGGCCAGATTCGAACACCTGATGTGCGCCAAGCTCGGTTTCCGCGCGCCACTGGATGACGACGAAGCCTTCATTGGCGAGACTTTTGGCCTGCTGCAACAGCATCGCCCCGACTTCACGCAGTTCTTTCGTGCCCTCTCCCAACTGCCTGCTGCGGTCGACCGCGAAAAACAGGCAAAAACCGATGCACCGCTGCGCGACCTGTTCGTCGACCGTTCGGCTTGCGACGCCTGGCTGGTCAACTGGCGCGCCCGGCTGGCGCAGACGCCGTGGGACGATGAGGCGCGGCAGGCCACGATGCGCGCCGCCAACCCGAAATACGTCTTGCGCAACTGGCTGGTCGAAGTGGCGATTCGCAAGGCGAAAGAAAAGGACTTTTCCGAAGTCGAACGCCTGCTCGCCTGCCTCCGCCGTCCCTTTGACGAGCAGCCGGAATTCGAACACTACGCCGCGTTGCCGCCGGACTGGGCGAACGGGCTGGAAGTGAGCTGTTCGAGTTAGTCCGGCACGAAGCAGCGCTGGCCGTCGTGCGCGAACTGATGCAGGCGGTAGCCGTAGAGCGCGCTGAGCTTTTCGGCGGTCAAAACGGCGTCGACCGCACCCAGTTCGCAATTGCCTTCGCCGTCGATCAGAAGCGCCCGGTCGCAAAAGCGGTGGGCCAGCGCCGGATCGTGCAGCACCATGACGATACCGGCACCGCAATCGCGCGCTGCGCTCGCAAATAGTTCAAGGACGGCCATCTGGTGGTTGAGGTCGAGGTGGGCGAGCGGTTCGTCGAGCAGGTAAAGCGGCGCTGCCTGAGCGAGTAGCGTGGCAATGGCCAAGCGCTGACGTTCGCCACCCGAAAGTGTGTGAATCTGGCGCGTTTCCATGCTGCCGAGGCCGACAGCGGCCAGCGCGCTGCGTGCCAGATCGGCATCGTGCGTGCTTTCCCAATCCCAGCGGCCGAGGTGGGGGTGGCGGCCGGTCAGGGCTGTTTCGAGCACTGTCGAGCCGAACGGGTCGGCTTGCGTCTGGCCCAGCCAGGCGCGATGCAGCGCCGCAGCGCGCGGTGTCAACCGGGCATAAGGCGTGCCGGCGAGTTCGATGCGTCCGGCGCTCGCTTCGCGCAGGCCGGCCAAAGTCGCCAGCAGCGTTGATTTGCCGGCGCCGTTGCGGCCGAGGATGGCCAGGCGCTGCCCGGGAGCGATATCGAGGTCGAGGGCACGAACGACGCGCCGGCCAGCGATGTCGACCGAGAGTCCGTGGGCGGCGAGCAGCGGCGTATTCATTTGCCCTGCCGTGACAGCAGAAAGAGGAAAACCGGCACTCCGATCAGCGCTGTCAGCACCCCGACTGGCAATTGCTGGGGAGCGATCAGCGTTCGCGCGAGCGTGTCGGCCAGCAGCAGCAGCGCCCCCCCCGCGACGGCCGAAGCGGGCAGCAGCAGACGCTGGTCGTTGCCGGTGGCGAGCCGCACCAGATGTGGCACGACGAGACCGATGAAGCCAATCGAGCCGGCAGTCGTCACCGAGGCGGCGGTGGCCAGCGAGGCGAGCAGGAAAATCGCCAGACGCAGGCGGTTGACCGCAACACCCAGTGCCTGAGCCTGCATCAGCCCGCGCGCCAGCAGGTTGAGTTCGCGCGCGAAGGGCATTGCCAGCAGCAGCGCGACGCTCAGGGCCAGCATCGGCGGCCACGGACTGATGGCCTGGCCGAGATCGCCGGTGAGCCAGAACAGCATGCCGCGCAGCCGGTCTTCGGGGGCAATTACCAGCATCAGCGAAATCAGCGCACCGCAGCCGGCGGCGACGATGACGCCGGTCAGCAGCAGGCGCGTCTGTGTCCAGCTACCGTCGCCGTGCGCCAGCCCGAAAACCAGGACCATGGCGCCGAGGGCGCCGAAGAAGGCCAGCCCATCGACACCCAAGGCCGGCAGGCCGACCATGATCGCGAACAGTGCGCCGACGCCGGCCCCGCCGGAAATCCCGAGAATGTAAGGGTCGGCCAACGGATTGCGCAGCAGTACCTGCATCAGCGCGCCGGCCAGCGCCAGTAGTCCACCGCAGGCAAAGCCGGCCAATGCGCGCGGCAGGCGCAATTGGCGGACGATGTCAGCACCGGGCGCCTCGCGCCCGAGCAGGGCGGAAAAAATATCGGCTGCCGCGAGCGGGATGCTGCCGGCCGCCAATGCTGTCCAGAAACTCGCCAGTGCCAGCAGCACGAGGACGGCGAGTATCAGGAAGGCACGGCGGCGGTTGGGCATCAGCGGAAGTTGTAGCTCGCGGTCATCAGGAAAGTACGGCCATCGGCAGGGTAGTAATAATAGTCCGACTGGAAGGTCGAATAGCCGGCGTAGGGCGAGTACTTTTCATTGAAGGCGTTGAGCAGGCGCGCGCTGACCGACCATGGCTTGAAGTTCCACGCGGCCATGAAATCGGCCGTGGTGTAGGCAGGCATCTTGTTTTGCGCGTTGGAGAAATCGCCGCTGTAGTACTGCTGGCCGACATAATTGACCACTACCGTGTAGGCGCCGAGAGCGTTGCCGTTCCAGGTCAGACGGGCGCCGGCCTTGTTGTTGGGCACCAGCGGTATTTGCTTTCCATCGTAGATGCCTTCGCGGAAGGTCGCATCGGTGTAAGTGTAGGTCAGGCGCGCCAGAACGGAGGGCACGATACGCCAGTCGCCTTCGAGCTCCAGGCCTTGGCGGCGGGTCTTGTCGAGGTTGACGTTGGAGAACAGGGCGCCGTCGTAGGCGATCTCGTCTTCCAGATTCATCCGGTAGAGTGCAGCGCGACCCGTGAACGGTCCGGCGCTGAAGCTGCCGCCGATTTCGCCAAGGGTGCCGGTCTGTGGCTTGAGATTACCGGCGAAGGTTGGATTGCCGGTGAAAGGGTCGTAGCCGAACAACTCGTCGGTATTGGCGAAACGGAAGGTAGTGCCGCCCTTGACGTAGGTACGCCAGCCGTCGCCGGCATAGCTGAGGCCGAGATCCCAGGCGCTGCGGGTGTATTCGGCGTTGCCGTTCATCGCCGGCTGCATGCCCCAGAATCCGGGGTAGGCGTCCTGCGACGCCGACTGGTCGACGCGCTGGCTGCGCGCGCCGAGCGTGGTGGCCAGCCCGGGGATCCATTCGGTGATGTTCTGGAAGTAGAAGCCGGTGCTGTCCTGCTTGGCGTTCTGGGCGGCGGAAGAAGAGTAGGTCGCATTGACTTCGCCCGAGTAGTAGTCGATACCGGCCACCGTTTCGCTCTTGAAGTTGCCCAGCCCGTGCTGCCAGCGCAGGCGTGGCGTCACCGACCAATTGTCGCGCGTACGCTCGGCCTGGCTGCCGAAGGAGACGTAGTTGGCGTTCTGATCCTGCTTGTCGTAGGAGACCTCGGCCTCGAAGCGCAAGGTGTCGGTGATCGGCAGGGCGACGCCGGGGCGCAGGCGGTAGCCGTCACTGCGCTGGGAGTCATAGGGCGAGCTCGCCGTTTTCGGGTTGGCCTGGTATGCGGCGCTGAGCAGGGGGCCGGGCAGGCCGCTCATGCTGTTGAAAAGCGCATAGTCGAGGAACACCTCGCCCTTGCCGACGTAGAGTCCGCCGCGTCCGCTGAGGGCGGCCTGCTCGGCCTGCGAATTTTCGCGCCAACCGCCGGTGTGGGCGTAGTGGGCGAAGGCGTTGGCATAACCGGTCTCGTTCCCGAAGGCGCCGTTGAGGTCGACTGTCTGGGTATCGTAGCTGCCGATGCCCACCGTTGCCCCGAAGCGCGGCGCGCCCGATTTGTCGGTAACGATGTTGACCACGCCGCCGGTCGCCTTGTCGCCGTACAGCACGGTGCCGGCGCCGCGCATGACCTCGATGCGCTGCACGCTGTCCAGAGGTATTGCCGACCAGTTGACGCTGCCCATGTCGATTGGGTTCATACGCTGGCCATCAAGCAGGATCAGGGTGTTGCTGCCGGCGGTTTCGCCAAAGCCGCGAATATCAATCGCGGAATCGATGCCCAGGCTGCCGTAAAGCGAGCGGACGCCGACGCCGGCGCTGCCTTTGAGCATGCTTGGCAGGTCGTAAGCCGGCGTGTTGTTGATATCGTCGCGCGTGATGACGCTGATGTTGGCCGCGACATTAGTGTCGGGTTCGCTGAAACGGGTGGCCGTGACAATGACCGGATCGAGGTCTGCGGTCTGGGCGTGGGCAGGTGCCAGGAAGGCAACGGATAGCGCCGCAGCGAGCGGCGTGAGGCGTGGATTCATGATTCTCCCTTTCCCGGCAGGCGTCCCCGCATGCCGGAATGACTGAAAAGGAAGCACTGGGAGAATGAACGCAGGTCGAGGCCCGGCACCACACCCCCGTGGTACTTCCGCTGGTTTGTCCCAGGCCGGTATCCGGGCTCGCAAGACTTGACGCGCCGCCTTCCCAGGTTGAACCCAGTGGCGTTGTGGCGCGTCCGCACTTGCTTACCGTTGCGGGGGCAGCAGCGGAGTTGTCTCGTTGGAGACGCACCGCTTTCCCGTTTAACTGCGGTTGGAGAATCCTTCCGCAGCACCTGACACGGCGCGCATTCTACATCGCCGCTTGTTGCGATGCATCAGAAACTTCTCGTCGTCATCTCGACAAAGCACTTTCAGAATAAAGGCTTAGTCCTTGACCACGCGCTGTTTTAGACTCTATAGTGCGCGCCATGAATACGGAACTCGATGCCCTCGAAGCCAAAGTCGAACAGGTGGTCGCCCTGGTTCACCAGTTGCGCGCCGAGAACGAAGTGCTGAAGAACCAGATTGCGGCGGCCGAGTCCGAGCGCCTGCAACTGCGTCAGACGATGACAGCCGCCCGCGAGCGCCTCGAAGGTCTGATGGACAAGCTGCCCGAGGATGCCTGAGATGAGTGCCGAGCCGAACTTTCTCGATGTGAAGATCATGGGCCGCGAATACCGCGTGGCGTGTACGCCGGAGGAACGCGAGGCGTTGCTGGCGGCGGTCGACCTGGTCGATGGCAAGATGCGCGAAATCGCCCAGCGTACCAAGAGCACCATCGCCGAACGCGTGGCGGTGATGGCGGCGCTCAACATCGCTCACGAGCACCTTTCGGCGCCACCGGCTACGGCGGAAAAAGAATTCGGCGAGGCGGTTGATACTTCCGACGCAAGGCGTAGAATCGACGACATGGGAGCACGGATCAGTACCGTGCTTGCGCCCCAGCAGCAACTGGACTTGTAGTCATTTGCCGCTGACCCCGGCGCCGTCCGCCGAGCGTCCCCTGCGGTGTTTGTTGAGACCATAGATTCCTTGAACCAATGCTAATTGGCATCGGTTGCAGACCATTGAAACCGCTGTTGTGCGCGCCCTTCGTCGGGTGGGCCTGATGCGGAAGGAAAGCAACCACTCTGGACCCAGGTTCAGGATGCCGGTCTTGACGGCACTTGCGGGGGCCTTTTTTTGGCCGTGAAAATGATCGAGCGACTTTCCTGAAGCGATGGGTTTCTGGCTGATGAAATCGGAGCCGGACGAGGTGTCGATCGACGACCTTGCGGCAGCACCTACGCAGGGCTTTCCCTGGTTTGGCGTGCGCAACTATCAGGCGCGCAATTTCATGCGCGATGCGATGCAGGTTGGCGACCTCGCTTTTTTTTACCATTCCGGTTGCAGTGAGCCTGGCATCGCCGGGATTTGCGAGGTCTGTTCCGAGCCTTATCCGGACGAAACCCAGTTTGTTGCGGTCAACCCCTATTTTGACCCGAAATCCAAATCCGGGAATCCGCGCTGGTGGCTGCGCGACGTTCGCTTCGTCGTCAAGTCGCGCTATTTGCCGCTAGCCGAACTGCGCCGGCATCCGGCGCTTGCCAGCATGCGTCTTCTTGCGCGCGGCAACCGCTTGTCGATTATGCCGGTGTCGGAAGAGGAGTGGCAGTTCATTACCGCGCATTTGCTCCGCATCGAAGGGATGAAAAGGTAGAAGATGAGTATCGAGTGGCTTGTCGCCTATTTGTTGCTGGGAGCCTTGGTCGGCTTTTTCGCCGGTTTGCTGGGGGTCGGCGGTGGCGGCATCATGGTGCCGTTGTTGACGACGATGTTCGCGGCGCAGGGTTTTCCGCGCGAGCACATGGTTCATCTGGCGCTCGGTACCTCGATGGCGGCCATCGTGATGACTTCGATTTCCAGTCTGCGGGCGCATCACGCGCATGGCGCCGTGCGCTGGGACATCGTCAGGGGTATCGCACCCGGCGTCCTGCTGGGAACGTTTGGCGGGACGTTCATTGCTTCCTCGGTGCCGACCCGGCCGCTGGCGATCTTTTTCGCCTGTTTCATGGCCTACGTGTCGTTGCAGATGATTCTCAACGTCAAGCCCAAGCCGTCGCGCGAGTTGCCCGGCACTGCCGGCATGGCGGGTGTCGGTGCCGGTATCGGCGTCGTTTCCGCGCTGGTGGCGATTGGTGGCGGTTCGCTCTCGGTGCCGTTCATGACCTGGTGCAACGTCAAGATGCAGAACGCCATCGGGACCTCGGCGGCTATCGGTTTGCCGATTGCGCTGGCGGGTGCCGCCGGCTATCTGGTCAACGGCTGGGGCGGCGCCGGCCTGCCGGACTGGTCGCTCGGCTATGTGTTCCTGCCGGCACTGGTGTTGATTAGTGTCGTATCCGTCTTTACCGCACCCATCGGTGCCCGGCTGGCGCATCGCCTGCCGGTGGCTGTCCTCAAGAAAATCTTCGCCGGGGTTCTGATGCTGCTTTCGGCGAAGATGCTGCATACCGTGTTTGTCGCGTGATCAGCGCGCCTTGAAGACGGGTTTGCGCTTTTCGAGAAAGGCAGCAAGGCCTTCCTTGTAGTCTTCGGTTTCGAGAAACGCGAACGAGGCGGCCTTTTCTTCATCGTTGAGCGGGCGGCCGCTTTGCAGGCGGCGGATCCACTGCTTGTGCCAGCCGGCAACCAGCGGAGCCCCGGCGCAGATGCGGCGGGCGCTGGCGTAGGCTTCGTCGACGACCTGGGCGTCGGGCACGACGCGCGTCACCAGCCCCTTTTCGTAGGCTTCGACGGCATTCAGGATGCGTCCTTCGAGCAGGATTTCCTTCATCACGGCGGCGCCGGCCAGCTTGAGCAGGCCTTCCATCTCGCCCGGATACATCGAGAAGCCGAGACGATTGATCGGTGCGCCGAAGCGGGCCGATTCGTTGCAGATGCGCAGGTCGCAGGCGCCGGCAATCTCCAGACCGCCGCCGATACAGGCGCCCTGAATCAGCGCGACGGTCGGGTGCGGGCAATCGGCGATGGCGTTGAGTGCAGTGGCGACCTGGCCGTGGTAGTGCAGCGCCTGGTCGAGCGTGGCGCGGGCGGTGACGAATTCTTCCAGGTCGCCGCCAGCGGCAAATGCTTCGCTGCCGGCACCGCGCAGCACGATGCAGCGGGTGTTGCGGTCAACCGCCAATTTGGCCATGTTTTCGGCCAGTTGTACCCACATGCCGAGGTCGATGGCATTCAGTTTGCCGGGGTTGTTGAGTGTCAGGGTGGCGATTTCGCCTTCCTGATAAAGGTCGACGTTATTCATTATGAGTTTTCCGGTGCGAATGGGTGCATTATAGTTGGCTTGATCGGGATCGTTTCCGATCAGGCCTGTATGGGGTATGGTTTTGTCTGCCGTTTCGACGGCAAAAAATTAAAAGGGAGGAAAAACCATGAGCAGTGCGATGTACGAGCGGATGCGGGGGAACCCGAAATTCCACGAGCTTGTCGCAAAACGGGGGCGCTTTGCCTGGACGTTGGCGGCAATTGTTTTGACCATGTTTTACGGGTTCGTGATGGTGGTCGCCTTCAATCCGGCCTCGCTGGGCCAGCCGGTGGCCGAAGGCGCAATGTTGACGGTCGGCGTGGCCGTCGAGCTTTTCATGTTCATCTTCTTCTGGGTGCTGACGGCCGTTTATGTCCGGCGCGCCAACACGGAGTTCGATGCCTTGACACAGGAAATCGTCAAGGAAGCCTGGAAGGAGAACAAATGATGCGTAAATTGATTACTGCGCTTGGCTTGCTGAGCCTCTCCGCACTGGTATTTGCCGCTGGCGATCCGCTTGGCGCCGCTGAAAAGCAGGCGACCAACTGGCACGCCATCATCATGTTCTGCATCTTCGTCACGATGACGATGGGCATTACCTATTGGGCAGCCAGCCGCACCAAATCGACGGCCGATTTCTACACGGCTGGCGGCGGCATCACCGGTTTTCAGAACGGCCTGGCGATTGCCGGCGACTACATGTCGGCCGCGACTCTGCTTGGTCTCACTGCCATGGTCTACTCCCAGGGCTACGACGGCTACATCTACATGCTGGCCTTTTTCGCCGGCTGGCCGATCATTCTGTTCCTGATGGCCGAACGCCTGCGTAATCTCGGCAAGTTCACCTTCTCCGACATCACTGCCTACCGCCTCGATCAGGGCAAGGTACGCACGATGGCCGCGATTTCCTCGCTGACCGTCGTCTGCTTCTACCTGATCGCACAGATGGTTGGTGCCGGTCAGCTCATCAAGCTGCTGTTCGGGCTGGAATACAACGTCGCCATCTTCGCCGTCGGCATTCTGATGATGGTGTATGTGACCTTCGGCGGCATGGTCGCGACGACCTGGGTACAGATCATCAAGGCCTGCATGCTGCTCGCCGGTGGTACGCTGGTGATGTTCCTCGCCTTCGGGCAGTTTGGGTTCTCGTTCCAGACGCTGCTGGAAAAAGCAACGGCTGTCCATAAGCTGGGGCCCAAGCTGATGTATCCGGGCAGCCTGCTGGCCGATCCGGTGACCGCCATCTCGCTCGGCCTTGGCCTGATGTTCGGCACCGCTGGCCTGCCGCACATCCTGATGCGCTTCTTCACTGTCACCGATGCCAAGGAGGCGCGCAAGTCGGTGTTGTATGCCTCCGGTTTCGTCGCCTACTTCTTCAACGTAATCTTCCTGATGGGTCTGTGCGGCATCCTGATCGTCGGTCAGAATCCGGACTTCTTCGAGGGCGGCGCGATCGGCGGCAAGCTGATCGGCGGCGGCAACATGGTGGCCATGCACCTGGCCAAGGCGGTTGGCGGCAACATGCTGCTCGGTTTCCTGGCAGCCGTGGCTTTCGCCACCATCCTGGCCGTTGTGTCCGGTCTGGCGCTGGCCGGTGCCTCGGCGATCTCGCACGATCTCTACGCCCGCGTCATCAAGAAGGGAACGGCCTCGGAAGCGGCTGAAATCCGCGTCTCCAAGATCGCGACCATCTGCCTGGGCTTCGTCGCCATCGTTCTCGGCATCCTGTTCGAAAAGCAGAACATCGCGTTCATGGTCGGTTTGGCCTTCGGGGTCGCCGCTGCGGCCAACTTCCCGGTGCTTATCCTTTCCATGTACTGGAAGGGTTTGACGACGCGCGGCGCACTGTTCGGCGGCTACGGCGGCCTGGTTTCCGCCGTGCTTTTCGTGCTGTTCTCGAAGTCGGTGTGGGTGGATGTGCTGGGCAACAAGGCGGCGCTCTTCCCCTACACCCAGCCGGCCTTGTTCGCGATGCCGATAGCCTTCCTGCTCGCCTACATTTTCTCGAAGACTGATTCGAGCGTGCGCGCCGGCAAGGAAATCGAGGCATTCGAGGATCAGTACGTGCGGGCCCAGACGGGCTACGGTGCCTCCGGCGCGGCCAGCCACTAAACGGCAGCGCGCACAAAAAACCCTGGCCGGTTCGCCCGCCAGGGTTTTTTATCGATTTGATTTTTGCCTGTTTTTCGGGGTCGACCGCAACTGGCTCGGAATGCGGCCTCAGGCCGCCTTGGTCGCCTTGCTGTCCATCCTTGCCAGCGCTTCGCGGCCGGACAGCAGGTGGTCGTGCATCAGCTTTTCGGCTTTGGCGCCATCGCCCGCTGCAAACGCGGCCATGATGCCGCGATGTTCGTCAAGCGACTGCTGCAGGCGCCCTTCAAGCGACAGCGAGTGCAGGCGCGAGAGCTTGAGCACCTTGCGCAGATCCTGGATCACCGACAGCAGCCAACGGTTGTTGGCCAGCTCCTGGATGCGGCGATGGAATTCCTGGTTGGCTTCGAAAAAGGCATTGATGCGCCCTTCCCGCGCCGCTGCTTCAAGGCGTTCGTGGATATCCTGAAGCCCCTTGATGTCGCCCGCTTTGGCCCGCCGGACGGCATCCGCAGCACAGCGCCCTTCCAGTAGCGCCATCAGCGGAAAGATGTCGTCGAGATCCTGACGCGAAATTTCGGTGACGTAGCAACCGCGACGCGGCTTGAGTTCGACCAGGCCTTCCGAAGCCAGCACCTTCAGCGCCTCGCGCAACGGGGTGCGCGAAATGCCATATTGTTCGGCGAGCTTCTGCTCGTCGATCCAGGTGCCAGGCGTCAGCTCATGGGCAAATATGCGTTGCCGCAAGCGTTCGGCCACTTCCTGATAAAGCGCGGTAGGTGCAATGCGGGTCATGGTTTGGCGTGGTCTCTGCAGGTGCAGTCGGTTCTTTGCCGACTTGCCCCCATAATTATGGATAAAGTATTATGCACTACTTGGTAAGTCAACCCGGGCTCAGAGGCGTAGAATTTTGAATTCTGCATCATCGGCCCGAAAAAATCGAATCGGCGAGGGGTTTTACATGTCTGAAAAGTTCTTTGATTCCAATAACCTGGATGTGTGGGAAAAGGCTGCGGCCAAGCAATCTCCGGGTGGCGATGTCAATAACCTGGTTTGGAATACCCCCGAAGGCCTCGCCGTCAAGGCGCTATATACCAAGAAAGACACCGAAGGCCTCGCGTTCGCCGATACCCTGCCCGGTGTCGCGCCCTTCCTGCGCGGCCCGCAGCCGACCATGTACGCGGTCAAGCCGTGGACCATTCGCCAGTACGCCGGTTTTTCCACTGCCGAAGCCTCCAATGCCTTCTACCGCAAGGCGCTGGCCGCCGGCGGTCAGGGTGTGTCGGTCGCTTTCGACCTGGCCACGCACCGGGGATACGATTCCGATAATCCGCGCGTCGTTGGCGACGTCGGCAAGGCCGGCGTGGCGATCGATTCCGTCGAAGACATGAAGATCCTGTTCGACAGCATCCCGCTCGACAAGATTTCGGTTTCGATGACGATGAACGGCGCAGTGCTGCCGATTCTCGCCGGTTACATCGTGGCTGCCGAAGAGCAGGGCGTGAAGCAGGAGCAGTTGTCTGGCACGATCCAGAACGACATCCTCAAGGAATTCATGGTGCGGAATACCTACATCTATCCGCCCAAGCCGTCGATGAAGATCATCGCCGACATCTTCGGTTACACCGCGCAGCACATGCCGAAGTTCAACTCGATCTCGATTTCGGGTTATCACATCCAGGAAGCTGGCGCCAACCAGGCCATCGAACTGGCCTTCACGCTGGCCGACGGCATGGAATACGTGCGTACCGGCGTTGCCTCGGGCATGGATGTGGATACTTTCGCCGGCCGTCTGTCCTTCTTCTGGGCCGTCGGCATGAACTTCTACCTCGAAATCGCCAAGATGCGCGCTGCCCGCCTGTTGTGGCACCGCATCATGACCCGGTTCAACGCCAAGAGTCCGAAGTCGATGATGCTGCGTACGCACTCGCAGACCTCCGGTTGGTCGCTGACCGAACAGGATCCCTACAACAACGTCGTGCGCACCACCATCGAAGCGATGGCGGCCGTGTTCGGCGGTACCCAGTCGCTGCACACCAACGCGCTCGACGAAGCCATCGCGCTGCCGACCGAGTTCTCGGCCCGTATCGCCCGCAATACCCAGCTGATCATTCAGGAAGAGACCCACATCACCAACGTCGTCGATCCGTGGGCCGGTTCCTACATGATGGAAAAGTTGACCCAGGACATGGCCGACAAGGCCTGGGGCATCATCGAGGAAATCGAGGCGATGGGCGGCATGACCAAGGCGGTCGAATCCGGCTGGGCCAAGATGCAGGTCGAAACCTGCGCTGCCGACAAGCAGGCGCGCATCGACTCCGGCAAGGACGTCATCGTTGGCGTCAACAAGTACAAGCTGGCCAAGCAGGATGCGATCGACATTCTCGATATCGACAACCACGTCGTACGCGAAGCCCAGGTCGAACGTCTGGCCCGCATCCGCAAGATGCGCGATCAGGCGGCTGTCGATGGCGCACTCGCCGCACTGACCGAATGCGCCAAGACCGGTGCAGGCAATCTGCTCGACCTGACGGTCAAGGCCATCCGTCTGCGCGCCACGGTTGGTGAAGTGTCCGATGCGCTGGAAGTCGTCTTCGGCCGTTTCCGCGCCAACAACCAGACCATTTCGGGAGTTTACGGAGGCGTCGTGCAAGGTCAGGAAAGCTGGGAACAGATCAAGGCCGATGTCGCCAAGTTCGCCGAAGAAGAAGGCCGTCGCCCGCGCATCATGATCGCCAAGCTCGGCCAGGACGGCCATGACCGGGGCGCCAAGGTGGTGGCTACCGCCTACGCCGACCTCGGCTTCGATATCGACATGGGGCCGCTGTTCCAGACGCCGGAAGAGGCTGCTCGCCAGGCCATCGAAAACGACGTGCACGCCGTTGGCGTGTCGTCGCTGGCCGCCGGGCACAAGACCCTGCTGCCCGCACTGGTCAAGGCACTCAAGGATCAGGGCGCCGACGACATCATCGTCTTCGCCGGTGGCGTGATCCCGGCCCAGGACTACGACTACCTGTTCAATGCCGGCGCCAAGGCCGTTTTCGGCCCCGGCACCCGCATCGAGGATTCCGCCAAGAAAGTGCTGGAAGAAATTCGCAAGGCAAGCGCCTGACTCCGGATGAAACTGGACGAAGCGCCCGTGCGTGCCAATCTTCTGTCCGCCGCCGACCAGTCGCTGGTCGATGGCGTGCTGGCCGGTCAGCGTCGTTCGCTGGCCAAGTCCATTACGCTGATCGAATCGACCCGCGCCGATCATCAGCAGCGGGCGCAGCAGGTGCTGACCGCACTTCTGCCGCACACCGGCAACGCGATTCGTATCGGGATCTCCGGCGTGCCGGGGGCGGGCAAGTCCACGTTTATCGAGGCGCTTGGTGTCTGGCTGATCGAGCAGGGCAAAAAACTGGCGGTGCTGGCCATTGACCCGTCGTCGTCGGTGACTGGCGGTTCCATCCTCGGTGACAAGACGCGCATGGAGTTGCTGTCGCAGCGCGAGGAAGCCTTTATCCGCCCCAGTCCTTCTGCCGGCTCGCTTGGCGGTGTCGCCGAAAAGACGCGCGAAGCAATGCTGCTTTGCGAAGCGGCGGGCTACGACGTGATCATCATCGAGACCGTCGGTGTCGGTCAGTCGGAAACGACGGTGGCGGGCATGGTCGACATGTTCTGTCTACTGCAATTGCCGAATGCCGGCGACGACCTGCAGGCGATCAAGAAGGGCATCGTCGAGATCGCCGACATGGTCGTCATCAACAAGGCCGATATCGACAAGCAGGCGACTGCGGTGGTGCGTGCCCAATGGCGCAACGCCCTGCACATGCTGCGTCCGGCGTCGCCCAACTGGTCGCCGCCGGTCATTGCGTTGTCGGCGCTGCACAAGCAGGGCATCGTCGAATTCTGGGAACAGGTCGACAAGTTCAGCACGACCTTGCGGTCGACCGGAGAATTTGAGCAAAAACGACAACATCAGTCGCTGGCCTGGATGTGGCAAATGATCGATGCCGGTCTGCGTCAGCACTTTCGTCATCACCCGCGCGTGCAGGAAAACCTGCCCGCCTTTACCCGCGCTGTCGAGGCCGGCCATACGACACCGGCCGCTGCCGCGTATGCCCTGCTCGACTATCTGAAACACTGATTTCTGAATTACCCGATCCACTTAGGGAGTTTTTTATGATCGACATCATCCGCCAGCTGGAAAAAAAGCGTGAACTGGCCCGTCTCGGCGGCGGCCAGAAGCGCATCGACAGCCAGCACAAGAAGGGCAAGCTGAGTGCCCGTGAACGTATAGAGCTGCTGCTCGACCCGGACTCTTTTGAAGAGTGGGATATGTTCAAGGAGCATCGCTGCACCGATTTCGGTATGGATCAGGCTGAAAAAACGCCGGGCGATGGCGTGGTGATCGGCTACGGCACGGTCAACGGCCGTCTGGTCTTCGTTTTCTCGCAGGATTTCACGGTGTTCGGCGGCTCGCTGTCCGAAACCCACGCCGAGAAGATCTGCAAGGTCATGGACCAGGCGATGAAGGTCGGTGCACCGGTGATCGGCCTGAACGACTCGGGCGGCGCCCGCATCCAGGAAGGCGTTGCCTCCCTCGGCGGTTACGCCGACGTATTCC
>ERZ1645187.906-NODE-906-length-28442-cov-7.904358_pt1 | contig 28442 bp, 31 predicted proteins | sample MGYA00575352_ERZ1645187 | MGnify/ENA primary metagenome ERZ1645187 (study PRJEB40837, sample SAMN11349314) | freshwater sediment metagenome | isolation source: river sediment | host: Sediment | place: India: Wazaribad , New Delhi | collected 2017-02-21 ...
GGCCCGGCGGGCGGCGCAGCAGCAGCGACATCTGGCGGTAGGCCACGGCCTGCTTCGACAAATCGTCATAGGCGATCAGGGCGTGCATGCCATTGTCACGGAAATATTCACCGATGGCGCAACCGGCAAAGGGTGCGAGATACTGCAACGGGGCCGGATCAGAGGCCGTGGCGGCGATGACCACCGAGTATTCCATGGCGCCGTTGTCTTCCAGCACCTTCACAAACTGGGCAACGGTGGAACGCTTCTGGCCGCACGCGACATAGACGCAATACAGCTTGTCCTTCTCGGGACCCGCAATGTGGATGGGCTTCTGGTTGAGGATGGTGTCGAGAATGATGGCGGTCTTGCCGGTCTGGCGGTCACCGATCACGAGTTCGCGCTGGCCGCGGCCAACGGGGATGAGGGCGTCAATGGCCTTGAGGCCAGTCGCCATCGGCTCATTCACCGACTTGCGGGGAATGATGCCCGGCGCCTTCACGTCCACGCGGCTTTTCTGCTTGGACTTGATCGGACCCTTGCCATCGAGCGGGTTGCCGAGTGGATCAACCACGCGGCCCAGCAGTTCCTTGCCGACGGGGATTTCCACGATGGCGCCGGTGCGCTTCACCGTGTCGCCCTCTTTGATGTCACGGTCGGAACCGAAGATCACGCAGCCGACGTTGTCGGATTCGAGGTTGAGGGCCATGCCCTTGATGCCGCCGGGGAATTCCACAAGCTCGCCGGCCTGCACATTGTCGAGGCCATAGACGCGGGCAATGCCGTCGCCGACGGAGAGAACCTGGCCGATTTCGGCGACCTGGGCATCCTTGCCGAAGTCCTTGATCTGCTTCTTGAGGATGGAAGAAATTTCGGCGGCGCGGATGTCCATTACTGGCTCCCCTTCATGGCGGCTTGGAGTGAATTGAGTTTGGTGCGAAGCGAGTTGTCCACCATGCGGCTGCCCACCTTGACGATGAGTCCCCCGAGGATGGCCGGATCAACCTTGGCGTCGATGGCGACGTCCGATCCGGTGGAGGCCTTGAGCGCGGCCTTGAGGTCGGCGAGCTGCTTGGCCGAAAGTTTTTCCGCCGACGTGACTTCGGCGGTGGTTTCACCCTTGGACTGGGCGACGAGCGCGTTGAAGGCCGAGATCGCGCCGGGAACGGCGGCGAGGCGGCGGTTGCCGCCCATGACCTTCAGGAAATTGAGGGCAAGGCCCTTGATGCCGGCCTTGGCGGCCAGCGCCTCGACCGCTGCCGTCTGGTCTTCCGTCTTGAAGACCGGAGAACGCATCAGACGCTTCAAGTCGGTCGATTCGTCGATGAGTCCCTGGAAGGCGGAAAGGGCCTTGGCGACATCGGCCACGGCCTTGTTTTCGGTCGCGAGGTCAAACAGCGCGCGGGCATAGCGGCCTGCAACACCGGACTGGGCTTGATCTGTCGTTGCCACGATCGATCTTTCACGTGTGACGCAGGGGCCGGGGAGGCACCCTAAGTCATTGAAATGAATGGGAAGCACTTTGCACAAGGCAAAACGCTGCGGTGCGGGATGATCCCGCCGCGGGCGGGAGCTAACATATGGGAACGAGACTCGCAACAGCGATTCGAGCGCGGCATTTTGGACTTTTGGCAGGCATCACGCCAACGCAGCAATCCGCGCCCGCAGCCAGGCGAGGGCGGCGTCGCCAGTGCTGCGCTGGTGCCAGATCAGGCAATAGTCGTAAGCGTCGACCGCCATCGGCAGCGCGAATGTCGCAAGTCCCCGCATGTGCGGCCCGCGACACAGGCGGGATGGGACGGTGGCAATGAGGTCGCTTCCGGAGAGGGCCGCGAGATTCGCCATGAAACTGGGAGTCGCTGCGGCAATCCGCCGGGCATGGCCTTTGCTGGCCAGCACCTCGTCAATGACATTGCGCCCCGGATCACCCAGCGAGACGACGGCATGCGGATGGGCGAGGTATTGCCGCAGGCTGACTCGCCGTGACGTCTGGCCGAACACCGGATGCCGGGACCGGGCGACGCCAACAAAATTCTCACGGAACAGTGTCATCTGCTGGAATTGGGCTTTTGGCAGTGTCGTGCCCCAGAAACTGACATCAACAATGCCGCGTTCAAGATGCAAAAGGGTTTCGGGGCCTACCGGCTGCACCTCGATCATCACGTGTGGCGCCGAGCGACTGGTCTCACGCAGCAGGGCCGGCACGATCGTCAACATCGCATATTCACTGGCTGCCACGCGCATGCGCCGCACATCCCTGGCGGGATCGAAGGGGCCGGCATGCAGCAACCTGTCGGCCTCCGCCAGCAGTTCCCGCACCGGCACCATGAGGGCATGGGCACGGGCCGTGGCGACGAGGCCTCGCCCGCTGCGCGCAAACAGCTGGTCACCCGTCAGGTCGCGCAGCCGGTTGAGGGCGTGGCTGACCGCAGGTTGGCTGAGTGCCAATTGCCGCGCCGCAGCTGTGACCGAACCGCTCTGGGCAACGGCGTCAAAAACCACGAGCAGGCCGAGTTCGCGTTTCATCACATTCAACCCGTGAATATCATGACAGAACGATTTTCATTTTTTGAATGATTGGGCAAGTGCCAGAGAGTTGCCAGACAGTCGCATGTCATCCCACGCCCCAAACCCACATCACAGAGGTTTTCCATGCAGACACTTTCCCCCCGCATTCCCCTATCCGCCAAGATATTCGGCTGGATACTCGTCGCTGCAGGGCTGTTCTTTGCCTGGGTTTACATGGCGGCGCCCGGCAGCTTCTTCCCGGGCGTCAGCATCACAAGCCATTCCGAACAATTCGGGCTCTACAGCACGGGCGTCAGGATTCTGGGGTCCGTGCTGGGACTTGTCATCGCACTGCTCCTCGACAGCGCGGCACTCCTCGCCCTGATGATCGCCACTCGCGTCTTCATTGAACTCGGCGATGTTGTGGTCGGACTGGTGATCAATAGCGGCGCGCCGGACGCCAACACCTTCACGTTGCTTGTGCTTGCCGCGGTTGAGGCCTTCTTCGTGGTACTTCTGGTGCGAACCGTGCGCGCCCACCACTCGTAACTGCCCACCCCAAAAAGGGTGGGGCCCGCCACCGTTTGCACGGCAACGAGCCCCGGGAGGAACTTTGGATGTGACGGCCTTACTTGAAGGCCTTCACCCGGGCCGCGTGGCCCATTTGGTAACGCTTGGCCCCGATATCGGCAAGATCGGCCTCACTGAGACCATCGAGCGCCTGGCGGACCGCCTGATACCCCTTGTAGCGGGCGCGGCGTTCCAGAAATCGGCCAATGAATGAAAAGCTGCCCATCGGACGGCTCCTCGGAAGGGGTTTAGCGGGTCGCTTCGCGGGCCACGCGCGGAATGTCGGCACGGGCCAGTCCGAGGTCGGACAGCTCACGGTTGGACAGCGCATTGAGTTCGCTGACGGTGCGGGAATAACGCTTCCAGGCGGAAATGCGGGTCTTGAGAACTTCAAACATGATGGTCTCCTTTCGATGTTCAAGCCGGAACACTTCCGGCGCTCTTTCTCTTTTCTTCGACGATCGGAAGATATGTGCGGTGCAGCAGAAAGTGAAATGCAAATTTTGCATATCTTGCATTCCACGAAAAAAGCCAATATTCACAAATCAGTAACAATCTTCTCGGTGCAAATCGGCCTGGATGGGGGATTTTGGTGTGATGTGCCGTCGTTTTCCTGACACATTTGAGCGAAAATGGGCGAATTAGACTCCCGTCAGATCGATTAGCATTCGTAATTTGCATAACAAATTGGCATTTTGCGTAGTATTCGAACAGAATTGCTGCAGCGCAATGTCACTTTGCCATCTGCGCCTCAGGCTGGAGCAACGGGGGTGGACGCCGGCCCCGGCAAAAGCCTAGCCTGCGGGCATGACAAGGGAATTCTCCAGGCCGGGCCGATCTGTGGCCCTCTCCCGCTCCGCCATGGCTGCAACATCTTCGCCGCAGGCCACGCTTGCAGCCGTTGACGTCCTGCGCGCCGGCGGCAATGCCGTGGATGCGGCTGTCACCGCGTCCGCGGTGCTCTGCGTCACCGAACCACACATGACCGGGATTGGCGGCGACTGCTTTGCCATTCTCGCCACGCCCGAAGGCAAGATTCTCGGCCTCAACGGGGCTGGCCGCAGCGCCTTTGCGGCAACCCCGGAATGGCTCGGGCGATCGGGCCTCAAATCCATCCCGCCACACTCCACCCATGCCGTCACCGTTCCGGGCGCCATTGACGCCTGGGATGAACTTCTGCGCGCCCACGGCACATGGTCCCTCGCGCAATGCCTGGCACCCGCCATTGAGCTGGCCGAGCGCGGTGTTGCCACCCTCCCGCGTGTCGCCCGTGACTGGCCCGAACATCTGTCTCTGCTCGCGGCTGATCCGGGCGGGCGCCGCCACTATCTCAAGGACGGCGCAGCACCTCTCATGGGCGAGAGCATGGCTTACCCCGCCCTTGCCGCCACGCTCAGGGCCATCGCCGAGGGCGGACGCGATGCCTTCTACACCGGGCCTGTCGCCCAGGACATGGTTCAGACACTGCAGGAAAGAGGCAGCCTGCTGACGCTGGAGGACTTCGCCGCCACCCAGTGTGACTGGGTGAAGCCCGTGTCCACGCTGTTTGCCGGACACCGCATCCACGAGATCCCGCCCTCAGGCCAGGGCCTCACGGTACTCATCGCCCTCAACATCCTCAAGTGTTTCGGTATCAGGGACCTTGATCCCGCGGGCCCGCAGCGCCGCCACCTCGACATCGAGGCGATGAAACGGGCCTGGGTCCTGCGCAACCGTCACATCGCCGACCCGGCCTTCGCCACCATCCCGGTGGAGGAACTTCTGAGTGAAACCACAGCCCAGCGCCTTGCGGCAACCATCGACCTGCGCAAAGCCAGCGACATGGCCGTGACCCTGCCGCCATCCGACACCGTTTATCTGGCGGTCGTCGACAGGAACCGCCTCTGCGTCTCCTTCATAAACTCGATTTACTGGGGCTTCGGCTCCGGCATCGTCACCGAAAAGACCGGCATCACCCTGCAGAACCGCGGTGCCGGTTTCAGTTGCGATCCATCCCACCCCAATGTCATGGCCCCCAACAAGCGGCCGCTTCACACCATCATCCCCGCCCTCGCCACGCGCAATGGCAAGGCCGACATGGTTTTCGGTGTGATGGGTGGTGATTTCCAGCCCATGGGCCACCTCAACATGGTGCTGAACCGCTATGCCTTCGGCATGGACCCCCAGGAGGCGCTCGACCTGCCGCGCTGCGTGCCATCCGGCGAACACGTCGAGACCGAAGCCTCCATGCCGCAGTCTGTGTGCAGCGACCTCACCGCCATGGGCCACAGAATCGTTCCCGCCGGCGAACCGCTCGGCGGTGGCCAGATCATCACGGTTGATCACGCAAGCGGACTGTTGTCGGGCGGCTCGGACCCCCGCAAGGACGGCTTCGCGCTGGGCTTCTGATGACAGGCGGCCAGTCATTGGTTAACGCCTGTTAGCCATGATCCTTCTGCAAAAATTTACGGGGTGGATTTAGCCTGTCTTTGCAATTGCAGGTCTGTCTCCGGGCGGTCCTGGAGTTTCCGCGGCGCAAATCAAAGACGGCACACCAGCAAAATGACAGACAACAATGCCACGTCCTTCGCCAATCCTGCGGCCGGACCCCTGTCAGGCGGTGGCCAGGTACAGGATCTCGACAGCATCTGTCTCGCGGTCGCCGCCGCCGGCGAAGCCACATACCGCTGGAACATTGAAGATGATTCGCTCGCCTGGAGTCCGGTGGCCGCCGCCGTTCTGAACCGGTCGCTGGAAGCATTGTCATCGGGAAAGCGTTTTGCCGCATTGCTTCACCCGGACAACCTGACGAGCCGCTATGACGCGGTGATCAACAGCACCGCCGAGGATGTGGGGGACGGTGTTGCCTACCACATCGAATACCAGATCAGGGGCGACGAGGAGGCAGGGCTTGCCAGCATGTGGGTCGAAGACCGTGGCCGCTGGTTTGCCGATCAGGACGGCCGCCCGCGCGAGGCCGTGGGACTGCTGCGCCCCATCAACGAACGCCACAGCCGCGACCAGAAACCGAGTGAACTCTCGCACACCGACCCGCTGACCGGCATGATGAACCGCACGCGCCTCGACGAGGCCCTGGCGGAAGCCATTGGCGAAGCGCAGAACAATGAAAACCACTGCGCTTTCGCGGTGGCGACCATCCGCAATCTCGACGTTGTCAACGAGGCCTACGGCTTTGAGGTTGCCGACGAAGTGATCGCCGCGCTGGCCGAACGCCTGCGGGCCGTGATGCGGACCGGAGACGGCATCGCCCGCTATTCCGGAAGCAAATTCGGTTTCATCCTCAACCAGTGTTCGGCGGCGGATCTGCCCGTGGCGCTGGAGCGCTTCCTCAACGTGGCGCGCGACAGCGTCATCGAGACCTCGCACGGGCCGGTCTGGGCCCTGCTCTCGGTCGGTGCGGTGCTCTTGCCGGTCCATGCCGAAAGCAGCAGCAGCGCCCGTGCCCTTGCCGAGGAATCACTCTCTTCGGCACTGCGCCTGTCGAGCGACAGTTATGTCATTCATCAGCCGTCCGAGAAGGTGGCGAACGCACGCATGCTCAATGCGCGCTGTGCCGCGGAGATTGTCGAGTGCCTGCGCTCGGGCAAGTTCCAGCTCGCCTTCCAGCCGCTGGTTGACGCCGCGACCGGCAAGGTGGCCTGCCATGAAGCGCTGCTGCGCATGCGTGATGCGTCCGGGGAACTCGTGACAGCAGGCCATCTCGTGCCCGTGGCCGAACGGCTTGGGCTGATCCGCCTCGTCGACCGCGCTGTTGTCCAGCTGGCCCTCGAGACACTGCATCGTCATGCCGATGCCTGCCTGTCAATCAACCTGTCGGCAACAACGGCGAATGATCCGCGCTGGAACACGCAGATCATTGAAATGATCGAGATGGCGGGTGAGGTCGCCTTGCGCCTCACCGTTGAAATCACCGAGACGACGGCGCTCACCGACCTCACGTCCGCCCTGCAATTCCTTGAGCGCCTGCGCAGCACCGGCTGTTGCGTCGCCATCGATGATTTCGGGGCCGGCTTCACGTCGTTCCGCAATCTCCGTGACCTGCCGATCGATGTGATCAAGCTCGACGGCAGCTATTGCCGCAACCTCGTGAAGGACAGCGAGAACGTCTACTTCGCCCGCACCCTGATCGAAATGGCCCATCACTTCGGCATCCGCACCGTGGCCGAGTGGGTGGAAACCGAAGCTGACGCGGAAATCCTCCGCAGCCTCGGCGTTGACTTCCTGCAGGGCAACCACATGGGCGTGCCGGATACCGCGACACCTTGGACCGAGACAGCCGAAGCGGCATTTGCCTTCCAGGAACAGGGCTCCGTGAACACCATCACAATGGAACCGGACGCCACGACCGCCGTTGCGGATGCCATCAGTGACGATCACGCCAGCGGCGAAACCGGGACAGTGGACGCCTCGCCGGAGCCGGAAGCGGAAAGTTCTTCCCCGGAGTTCGCCGGCATCAGCACCATGTTCGAACCCTTGGATGTTCCGGCAACAACGGCGATCGGCGAAGTTGCAGTGGCCGATGACACTCCAGCATCCACCTTCGACCCGCTCGAAAGCGATCTCGTCCCGGACCTTGAATACAATACGGAGCCCGCCGCTGGACTGCTGCATACCGAAGACCCGCCATCTGCTGAGACCGATGAGCCGGCAGCAGAATTGAGTGGCGAGTGTGCTGACAGCGTTGCGGAGGAGGGTCTCGAATCCCTCGACCATGCGGTCGACGGCAGCCTGACCCGCCTGCGCGAGGCGCTTGATCTCCTGACAAGGGAAATCAGCTCTTCAGGTGCAGCCATCGACAGCCCTGACCATTACACACCGGACGCCGAGAACGCCCGCCTCGCCGGCTAGCGCAACGGACGGTCAAATCGGAACGGTTTGAGAGTGGACAGTTGCGCCAACATATTGATTGTCGCGCCGCCTCAGCGGTTCAACTGATCGATCTTTTCCTGCATGGCCGCAAGCTGGTCCTTCAGCGATTGAAGGTCGTCCTTGCTCGGACTGCTGCTGACAGGCTTCTCGGCCGGTTTGGACGCAGCCGCAAAGGGATTGGGGAAGCCGGTGCCCATGCCCGGCATTGCCGCACCGAAGGGCGTGAACATCTTCAGTGAATCCTGGAACAGCTGCATGTTGCGCTTGGCGGCGTCTTCCATGGTCTTGAAGGCATCCCCGCCGAAAGCGTCCGCCATCTGCTTCCTGACCTTGTCCTGCTCCTTCATGAGGTTGCCCAGCGAGAACTCCAGATAGCCGGGCACCACGCCCTGCATGGAATCGCCGTAGAAGCGGATCAGCTGGCGCAGGAAGTTGATCGGCAGCAGGTTGTTGTCGCCCTTGTTTTCCTCTTCGAAGATGATCTGCGTCAGCACCGAGCGGGTGATGTCCTCGCCAGACTTGGCGTCATAGACGATGAAATCAGCACCCTCTTTGACCATGCGGGCCAGGTCTTCCAGCGTCACATAAGTTGAAGTCGCGGTGTTGTAGAGTCGCCGGTTGGCGTATTTCTTGATGACGGTGGCGTTGCGGGACTGGTCCGGCTTGGACTGGCCGGCAGAGGGGGTGGTTTCATCAGTCACGGATGTCGTCTCCACAAACACAATTCCGATGACCCGGGGGCGGGCCGTGCACTGCGAAAAAATCTGCGCTCCGCACCGCACAATTGCAAGTGCAAAAAAGTCGGGCTTGCCTGACCGAGTCCTATGTCGCATTGCGGCAAAAACCCTGCCATAGTGAATGGCAGTTGAGGTTCCGCACCCGTCCGGCCACCGTCCGGACCCAGACCAGCCCAGGAGAAGTCCATGTCTGACGTTGTCATCGTATCCGCCGCCCGCACCCCGATCGGCTCCTTCAACGGCGCCCTCTCGTCGCTCACGGGCGCACAGCTGGGCACCATCGCCCTCAAGGCCGCCATGGAGCGTGCGGGAATTGTCCCCGCTGACGTGAACGAAGTGATCCTGGGCCAGGTGCTGACCGCAGCTCAGGGCCAGAACCCGGCCCGCCAGGCCGCCATCAATGCCGGCATTCCCAATTCCGCCACCGCCTGGGGCCTGAACCAGGTCTGCGGTTCGGGCCTGCGCGCCGTGGCGCTGGCCGCCCAGCAGATCGCCGATGGCTCCGCCCGCATCGTCGCGGCGGGCGGGCAGGAAAGCATGTCGAGGTCAGCCCATGCTGCACACCTGCGTGATGGCGTGAAGATGGGCGACTGGAACCTGATCGATACCATGATCAAGGACGGCCTCTGGGATGCCTTCAACGGCTATCACATGGGCACGACTGCCGAGAACGTGGCCAAGCAGTGGCAGATCACCCGCGACGAACAGGACGCCTTTGCCGTGGCCTCGCAGAACAAGGCGGAAGCCGCGCAAGGCGCAGGCAAGTTCAAGGACGAGATCGCAGCCGTCACCATTTCCACCCGCAAGGGCGACGTGGTGGTGGATGCGGACGAATACATCAAGAAGGGTGTGACCCTCGATTCCGTGACCAAGTTGCGCCCGGCCTTCTCCAAGGATGGCACCGTCACCGCCGCCAACGCTTCCGGCATCAATGATGGCGCCGCCGTGCTGATGCTGATGTCGGCAGCGGAAGCGGCCAAGCGCGGCCTGACGCCTCTCGCCCGCATCGCTTCGTCGGCAACCGCGGGTGTTGATCCGGCCGTCATGGGCTCCGGCCCCATTCCGGCATCGCGGCTCGCCTTGCAGAAGGCAGGCTGGAAGGCCGCCGATCTTGATCTCGTGGAAGCCAACGAGGCCTTTGCCGCCCAGGCCTGCGCCGTCAACAAGGACATGGGCTGGGACACCGCCAAGGTCAACGTCAACGGCGGCGCCATTGCGCTCGGCCACCCCATCGGTGCGTCCGGTGCCCGCGTCCTCATCACGCTGCTGCACGAGATGAAGCGCCGCAATGCCAAGAAGGGCCTGACCACGCTCTGCATCGGTGGCGGCATGGGCATTGCCATGTGCGTGGAGCGGTAAAGACCGGTTAACCCTTCCCGCAGGTCGTGTCGCACGCGGCACCGCCGCTTAATCGGCCTGCAACACCCCGTGATTCATAACTCCCGCCCGAAGCAATTCGGGTGGGAGTTTTCACATGATGAACGATCTGATTTCCGCGGTGACCAAGGCAAGCCGCATCACGGCAGACGATGTTCTGGCCTTCCGCAAGGCCTACTACAGTGACGGGCGCATCAGCGAGGCCGAGGCCGGAGGCATTTTTGCCGCCAACACGGCTTGTGCACAGGCCCACCCCACATGGGCTGTCTTCTTCTGCGAAGCACTCTGCGACCATGTCGTTCACCAGATGCAGCCCCATGGTCATGTGAGCGAAGAGAACACCCGCTGGCTCATGCAGCACATCGACCATGACGGCCGGGTGGACAGCACGACCGAGCTGGATCTTCTCGTCGCCATTCTGGAACAGGCCAGGACCGTGCCTGAAGCACTCTCCGCCTATGCCCTGGCGCAGGTGCGCCACGCGGTCGTTTCGGGCAAAGGCCCGTTGCGCAGCGGCAAGACGCTGGCGCCGGGTGTTGTCGATGAGGCCGATATCGAACTGTTGCGCCGCATCCTCTATGCCTATGCAGGCGGTGGCAACATCGCGGTAACCGCTGCCGAGGCTGATGTCCTGTTCGACATCAATGATGCCACAGCCGATGGCGCGAACCATCCTGCCTGGAACGACCTGTTTGCCAAGGCCGTCGCCAACCACCTCATGTTCGCCACCAACCACGCCCCCGTCAGCCGTGCGGAGGCTCTGCGCCGCGAGGCCTGGGTCAACGACGCAAATGCCAATGCAGGGGCCTTCATCGTCCGCATGGTGACCTCGCTGCGCGACATCTACAATGCAGCCACCTTCAAGGAGACGCAGGTCCAGCGCGCCCGTCGCGAAAGCTATTTCGGTGAACTGAAGAGTGCCGAGGAGATCACCGAAGCCGAAGGCCGCTGGCTGACCGACCGCATCAACCGCGACGGCAAGCTGAGTGACGCCGAGCGCGCCGCTCTGCTCTTCATCAGGCAGGAGGCCACAGGCATCCATCCTGTTCTCGAGCCTCTGCTCGCCCGGGTGGCCTGAGACGCCTGAGATGTCTGAGACGCCTGGATAAGCTGAGCCGGGACATCCCGCCCCCCAGGCTTGACCAAATTGACTATGGCCTGCGCTCCGTGGCCCCGCTATGCCTTGGGGGAGAGAGCGCATGAAGGAGGTCAGCCATGGCACGCGTCGCATTGGTCACAGGTGGTTCCCGGGGTATCGGGGCTGCAATTTCAAAGGCATTGAAGGCGGCAGGCTGCAAGGTGGCCGCAAGCTATGCCGGCAATGACGAAGCCGCCCAGGCCTTCAAGGCGCAAACCGGCATTCCCGTTTTCAAGTGGGACGTGGCCAGCGCCGAAGCCTGTGCCGCGGGCATCAAGCAGGTGGAGGCCGAGCTTGGCCCCATCGACATCCTCGTCAACAACGCCGGCATCACCAAGGATGCCATGTTCCACAAGATGACGCTGGAGCAGTGGCAGGCCGTGATCAACACCAACCTGAACTCGCTCTTCAACATGACCCACCCTGTCTGGGGCGGCATGCGTGACCGTGGCTTCGGCCGCATCATCTGCATCTCCTCCATCAACGGCCAGAAGGGCCAGATGGGCCAGGCCAACTATTCCGCCGCCAAGGCGGGCGAGATCGGCTTCGTCAAGGCGCTGGCCCAGGAAGGGGCCGCCAAGAACATCACCGTCAACGCCATCTGTCCCGGCTACATCGGCACCGACATGGTCAAGGCCGTGCCGGAAAAGGTGATGAACGAACGCATCCTCCCCTTCATCCCCGTGGGCCGCGTCGGCGAGCCCGAGGAGATTGCCCGTGCGGTTGCCTTCCTTGCCGCCGATGACGCAGGCTTCATCACCGGCGCCACGCTTTCCGTGAACGGTGGACAATACATGGTCTGACCGGGTAACTCCGGTTGCATGAAACTCATTGGCAACGCGCTCAGCTGTGAACGGAATGGGCGCGTTGTCTTTTCTGGCCTGTCCTTTGCCGTGGGCGCTGGCGAATACGCCGAGCTGCGCGGGCCCAATGGTTCCGGCAAATCCTCGCTGTTACGGCTTCTGGCAGGTCTTGTGCCCGCCATGGCGGGCACCGTTTCAGCCGAACCCGCGGGCGACCTGACACTGCCCCAGCTCAGCCACTACATCGGCCATCACGACGCGCTGAAGAACGTGATGACGGTGCGCGAGAACATCCGGTTCTGGGCGCAGATGCTGGGAGGGGGCGAGCCGGCCGAGGCCCTGCACCCCTTCAAGATGGAACGGCTCGCTGACGATCCCGTGCAACTCCTCTCGGCAGGACAGCGCCGCCGCCTGTCCCTGTCGCGCCTTCTCGCCGCCGGGCGGCCTGTCTGGCTGCTCGACGAACCCATGACGGCGCTCGATGTCGAATCGCAGGCGACACTCTCCGGCATTGTTGACAAACACCTCGCGGGTGGCGGCATCGTGCTCGCCGCCATTCATGGTGAAGGCCTGCGCAGGCCCGACCACATCATCACGCTCAAAGGTGCGGCATGAGCGGCTTTGGCTCCCTGCTCTGGCGCGATCTCGTGCTGATGTTCCGCCAGGGCGGCAGCCTCGGCGCGGCCGTGTCCTTCATGCTTGCCTTCGTGGTCATGATCCCGCTGGCCATCGGACCGGATCAGGCCACCCTGTCACGTCTGGCCCCGGGGCTCATGTGGCTGGCGCTGCTCCTGGCCGTGCTGCTCACCACCGAACGCATGTTCCAGCAGGACCACGAGGACGGCTCCCTTGATCTTCTTGCCACGGGCAGGCTGCCGCTTGAACTCGTCTGTCTCGCCAAGGCGGCGGCGCACTGGCTTTCCGTCAGCCTGCCGCTCTCCGTCGTTGCTGCCCCCGTCGGCATTCTCCTCAACCTCGACACGCCCCGCATCCTGCCTGTCATGCTGGCCATGGTGACGGGCTCTCTCGCCCTGTCGCTTCTGGCCTCGGTCGCGGGTGCCGTGACAGCGGGCCTGCGCCGTGGCGGACTCGTTGTGCCGCTGCTGGTGCTGCCGCTCTATGTGCCGGTGCTGATCTTCGGCATCGCCGCCTCCACCGGTGACATGAACCCGTCCGGTGCCACGCCCGCCCTGCTGGTGCTCATGGCCATCGCACTGGTTTCGCTGGTCATCCAGCCCTGGGCCGCGGCTGCGGCGCTGAGGGCCTATTTTCGCTAGAATCAAGGCGCTAAAGGAACGGCCATGCAGACCTTCGAAATCCTCGCCAATCCCAATTTCTTCATGCGCGTCGCCCGGGCCATCCTGCCCTGGGGCTGGGCTGCCACCGTCATCACGCTGGGAGCGGGCCTCTACCTCGCGCTCTTCACCAGCCCTGCCGACTACCAGCAGGGTGAAACCGTGCGCATCATGTATGTGCATGTGCCCGCCGCCTGGATGGCACTCTTCATCTATGTGCTGATGGCAGTGTCGAGCGCCGTGGCCCTCATCTTCCGCCACCCCCTGGCCGATGCGGCGGCGAAGGCCGCAGCACCGTTCGGCGCGGCATTTTGCTTCCTCTCGCTGGCCACGGGTTCGATCTGGGGCAAGCCCATGTGGGGCACCTGGTGGGTGTGGGACGCCCGACTCACCTCCATGTTTGTGCTGATGCTGCTCTATCTCGGCTACATGGCGGTGTGGCGCGCCTTCGACGATCCGCACCGCGCCGCAGGGCTGGCCCGTGTTGTGGCACTGGTTGGCGTCATCAACATCCCCATCGTCAAGTTCTCGGTGGACTGGTGGAACACCCTGCACCAGCCCGCCAGCGTCGTGAAGATGTCAGGCCCTGCCATCGATCCGGCAATGCTCTGGCCACTGCTGCTGATGGCACTGGGCTACACCCTGCTGTTCATCTGCCTGCACCTCATGGCCATCGGCAATGAAATCACCGCCCGCAAGATCAGGGCCGCGCGCCTGCGCGCCGTTGGAGCACATTGATGGATACAACCTCGCCGCATTTCGCCTACGTGCTCGCCTCCTATGTTCTATCTGGAGCGGTCCTGCTCGGCCTTCTCCTCTGGACTGTGGTGCGCAAGCGCAATCTCGATGCCGAAGCGCGCCGCGTTCTCAAGAGCGGGGAATAGCGCCATGAACCGCCGCAACCTCCTGCTCCTCATTCCTGCTGTGGCCTTCACGGCCCTTGGCCTGCTGTTCTACAAAGGCCTTTCGGGCGATCCCTCAACCCTGCCGTCAGCCCTGATCAACAAGCCGGTTCCCGCTTTCACGCTTCCGGCGGTCGAGCAACTGGGCGTTCCCGGCCTGTCGGACGCCGACCTCAAGGCCGGACAGGTGACCGTCGTCAACATCTGGGCGTCGTGGTGTGTTCCCTGCCGCCAGGAACATCCCGTTCTCATGGAACTGGCAAAGCGTGGCGACATCAGGCTTGTAGGCATCAACAACAAGGATGAACCGGACAATGCCCGCCGCTTTCTCGGCGCGTTGGGCCAGCCCTTTGCCGCGGTGGGCGCCGACCGCGATGGCCGCGTGACCATTGACTGGGGCGGCTATGGCGTGCCCGAGACCTTCATCATCGATGGCAAGGGCATGATCCGCCACAAGCATGTGGGGCCGCTTTCGCTTGCCGACATCAGCGGACCGTTTGACAAGAAGATCGAAGCAGCAAAGACACCGCTGCCGTGAGGTGAAGCCCGTTTACTGCGGACGGCGCTTCAGCTTGACCTTGGCCGGTGCCGGCTTCTCGCTCTCGGCATCATCCAGTCTGTCCATCTCGGCAGCAAGAAGCGAAAGATTGTCGAGCAGGCTCTTGCGTTCCGACGCCGGAAACAGCGACAGCAGCTTCTTGTCGACGTCTTCCGCGCCCGCCTGTGCTGATTTCAGCGATTTCTTGCCCTGCGGTGTCAGCTTGATCGAATTGGTGCGGGCGTCTTCCTTGGTGCGGCGGCGCTGCACGTAACCCTGTGCCATCAGGCGGGCCACCAGATCGGCAAGGGTCGAACGGTCAATCCCGGTCACCTTGACGAGTTCGGTCTGGCTCTTGCCGTCATGCACGTCAACGGCGGACAGCACGGTGAACTGCCTGTGGGTCAGTCCCGACTTGCCAGCCTCTTCCATGTAACAATGCACCGAGTACTGCACGGCGCGTTTCAACAGGTGAGAGAAAGACCGCGCAAATGTTTTTGCGTCTCTGCTGCCCGACATCTGTAACCCTTTATTCCCGCTGCAGCCCACCCTCCTGAAGCCCCTTCAGTCAGTCCGGCCGTTCATCTTGCCTGCGGCGCGGCGAGCGCCGCACCAGAAACCGTTTTCAATCCGGCGCGTGTCCTAGCTTCATGGCACTTGCCCCGCAAGCACAAAGAAGACCGTCACGCCTCATGTGTCGAAGAAACTTTCGCTCCGGTTGCTTGCGAATTACAAGTCTTGACTCTTGGCGCGAAAAGTGTGCAGCCGATCATCCGTCAACGGATGGTTTCTCGTCCATTGCCGCGGAATCATCAGCCATGTGGCGCGCCATGAACGGCGCATTGGCAAGGGCAAACACCAATGTCAGCCCCATCAGGCCGAAAACCTTGAAGGTCACCCACTGGTCCGTGGTGAAGCTGCGCCACACCGCTTCGTTGACCAGCGCAAGCACGGCAAAAAAGACACCCCAGCGCAGGCTGAGCGTCCGCCACGCCTCTTCCGGGAGCTTCAACGCCTCGCCCATGACGTCTTTGATGAAATGGCGGCCAAAGGCCACGCCCCCCAGCAGCAGCACGGCGAAGATGGCATTGACCAGCGTCACCTTCACCTTGATGAAGGTTTCATCCTGGAGATAGAGCGTCAGGCCGCCGAACACGCCCACCAGCACGGCCGAAGCAAGCGGCACCTTCGCCACCTTGCCCGTCGCCAGATAGGTGTAGACGAGCACCGCCGCGGTCACCGCCATGAAGATGCCGGTCGCCCAGAAAATGCCGGCCTGCCAGTTGACGATGAAGAACACCAGCAGCGGTCCGAACTCCAGAATTTGTTTCTTGCCTTGGCTCATCTCAGAATCTCTCAATTTCCATCAAGACCGGCAATCGCCCGCGAGAAGGCCTCGGCATCAAAGGGCTGCAGGTCTTCAATCGATTCGCCCACGCCAATGGCGTGGATGGGAAGTTTGAACCGTTCGGCAATGGCCACGAGAATGCCGCCGCGCGCCGTGCCGTCCAGTTTGGTCATGATCAGCCCGGTGACGCCCGCAACCTTGGTGAAGGCTTCGGCCTGGGCCAGCGCGTTCTGTCCGGTCGTGGCATCCAGCACCAGCAGCACGGCATGGGGTGCTGCCTCGTCATACTTCCTGATGACGCGCACCACCTTGTCGAGTTCATCCATCAGGTAGGTCTTGTTGTGCAGCCGTCCCGCAGTATCGATGAAGACGATGTCCGTGCCGTCTTCCTTGGCCGACTTCATGGCATCGAAGGCGAGGCCTGCGGCATCCGACCCCGGCGGGCGCGACACGGTCTCCGCCCCGATGCGCTTGCCCCAGACCGTGAGTTGTTCAATCGCTGCGGCGCGGAAGGTATCACAGGCAGCAAACTTCACCTTGAACCCCTCGCCAGCCGCAATGGCGCCGAGCTTGCCGATCGTCGTGGTCTTGCCGGAACCGTTCACGCCGACCACAAGGATGACGAAGGGTTTCTCGGCACCGAAATTGAACGGCACCTCGACGGGCTTCAACACCTTGCCCACCTCGCTGGCCAGAATCTGCTTCACCTCTTCCGGATCGATTTCCTTGTCGTAGCGACCCTGCGACACGGCCTTGATGATGCGTTCGGAAACCGTCACGCCGAGGTCGGCCTGGATCAGCGTATCTTCCAGGTCCTGCAGCGTTTCCGCGTCCAGCTTGCGCTTGGTGAAGATCGCGGTGATGGAGCCGGTGATCAACTTCGAAGACTTCGACAGGCCTTGCGTCAGCCGCGACAGCCATCCGCTCTTGGCCTTGGGTGTTTCTGCTGGCGCGGCCGCAACGGGCGCTGGAGCGGGTGCTGCGGCAGGAACAACGTTGGGTACCGTCACAATCTCTTCGACAGGTGCGACAGCCTTGACCGGGACAGGCGGAGGAGCCGGAGGTGTCGTTTCAGCGGGTGCAACGGCTTTGGGTTTGGGCGCGGCCTTCACCGGAGCCACAGGCGCCGTAACCTTCTTCGCCGTCACCGCCTTGGGAGCTGGCTTCTTCTGTTCGGTCTTCTTCGACCCTGCCTTTGCAGGTGCCGGTTTTTTCGTCTCTGGTTTGGCAGCCGGTTTTGCCACCGGCTTTGCTTTCTGTGCCACAGCCTTTGTCGCAGGCCGCCTCACCTCGGTTGCAGCCTCGGCAGGTGCGGTCGCCTCAGGCGCGGAAACGTCCGGCTCCGCTGCTGGTGCCTGCAGCTCCGGCACGATGTCGGACGCAGACTCGTGTTCGAGTGGTTCCGGCACGGCTGGTTCCGGTGCAGGCAGCGCCACCGCTTCGGACGCCGGTGCCGGTGTGTCCGGCTTGCCGGTGATCCGGTTGAAGAGCTTCTTGAAGAATCCGCTCATGCCGCCGCTCCCTGTGCCAGCGCCACCTCCAGGGCATCGTCATTGGCAGCGGTGACAACGGCACGCACGATGGCCCCGGGCATCATCTGCTGGCCAAACCGCGCCAGGGCAAAATGCGGTGTGCGGCCAAGTTGCGGCGTCTCCACCAGCACATCCTGGGAAGAGCCCACCTGCGCCGCAAGAAACGCCTTCAGCCGTTCGCTGCCCTTTTCGCGCAGCATGGCCGCGCGGCGTTTCACCACCTGGCCTTCAACGGCGGGCATGCGGGCCGCCGGCGTGCCCGGACGTGGCGAGAACGGAAAAACATGCAGGAAGGTGAGTCCGCACTCATCCACGATGCGCAGCGAGTTCTGGAACATCTCGTCTGTCTCGGTCGGGAACCCGGCAATGATGTCGGCACCAAACACCATGTCCCTGCGCTTCGCCCGCAGGTCCTCGCAGAATCGGATCGTGTCTTCGCGGGCGTGGCGGCGCTTCATGCGCTTGAGGATCATGTTGTCGCCGGATTGCAGCGAGAGGTGAAGGTGCGGCATCACCCGCTCCTCGCCCGCCAGGATGTCGGTCAGCTCCGCATCGGCCTCGATGGAATCAATTGATGACAGGCGCAGCCGCTTGAGATCAGGCACGCCCCGCAGGATGCGCCCCAGCAGCTGCCCGAGCTTCGGCGCGCCCTCGAGGTCAGCGCCCCAGCTTGTGAGATCGACGCCCGACAGCACCACCTCGTTGTGGCCTTCCGCCACAAGGCGGCGCACCTGTTCGACCGCGGCATCGGTTGGCACCGAGCGCGAATTGCCCCGGCCAAAAGGAATGATGCAGAAGGTGCAGCGGTGATCGCAGCCATTCTGCACCTGGGCAAAGGCGCGCGTGCGTCCCGAAAGCCGATCGATCACCGGAACATGCGCCTCTTTCACCTGCATGATGTCGGAGACATTCACCCGTGGCGCGTTGGAGCCTGGCCACCAGCTCGCGGCCTGCAGCTTGTCCTCATTGCCGAGAATGCGCGTCACCTCGGGCATGGCCGCGAAGGTTTCGGCTTCCGTCTGCGCCGCACACCCCGTGACGATGATGTCGGCTTGCGGGTTTTCCTTGTGAGCCTTGCGGATGGCCTGCCGCACCTGGCGTGTGGCCTCCGCCGTCACGGCGCAGGTGTTGAAGACAATGGCATCGGCAAGCCCCGCCTTCTCCGCATGGCCGCGCATGATCTCGGACTCGAAGGTATTGAGCCGGCAGCCGAAGGTTTCGATGCGTATCCCGCTCATTCCGGCAATCCGGCCAGCAGTCCGGCGGGCAGCACGTCATCGAATTCGTAGGCCACCGGCCCGGTCATCAGCACATGGCCGTTGTCTTCATTCACCGCCATCAACAGGTCACCACCCGGAAGCGTGACACGGCATTTGGCGTCAATGAGCTTGAGACGGTAGCCCGCCGCCACCACGGCACAGGCCGCCGTGCCGCAGGCCTTCGTCAATCCCGCACCCCGCTCCCACACCTTGAGGATGACATGGTCGCGCGCCACCACCTTGGCCAGTTCCACATTGGTGCGCTCCGGAAACAGCGGGTGATGCTCGATCATCGGTCCCACCTTTGCGAGATCGACAACATCAAGGTCCTTGACCCAGAAGATGCAGTGCGGATTGCCGACATTGACGACGGAGGGCGAGTGCAGCAGCGGCTTGTCGATGGGGCCGACCTGCAGTTCAATGTGGCGCGTGTCGGCGAAAGCTTCCGAGAGAGGAATCTCCTTCCAGCCGAAGCGCGGGCTGCCCTGATCAATGGTGACCATGAGCGGGCCGGCCTTGCGCGCCGTGAGGAAGCCGCCCTTGGTGTCGATGGTGGCGGACGTGATTCCCGTCTCCGCCATCACGATGTCGGCGATGCAGCGCGAGGCGTTGCCGCAGGATTGCACCTCGCCACCTTCGGCGTTCCAGATGCGCATGCGCACATCCGCCGTGGGTGATTGCTCCATCACGATCAGCTGGTCGCAGCCAATGCCGGTCTTGCGGTCAGCAATGGCGCGGGCCTGGTCTTCGCTGATGGCCAACGGGCTTTGGCGCGCGTCCAGCACGACGAAATCATTGCCGAGACCGTTCATCTTTCGGAACGGAATCGGGCCGGAACGGGACGCGGCAGTGGAGATGGCACTGGACATGGAGCGCCTTATATGGGGAAAGGAGCGCCGAATCCAACCGTTCTGCGCAATCACACTGAACCGGACATGACCAAAACACCCATTCTCATCGGCCGCATCCTTGGCGCCCACGGCATCCGCGGCGCCGTGAAGCTGAAAAGCTTCGCTGCGACACCCGCCGACATCGCCCGCTACCGGCCGCTCACCACGGCAGACGGTCGCGTACTGGAGATTTCCCATCTCAAGCCCGCCCGCGATGAGTTCATCGCCGACCTGAAGGACGTGCGCGACCGCGATGCCGCCGAGGCCTTGAAAGGAACGGACCTCTTTGTCACCCGCGAACAGCTTCCCCCGGCGAAGGCTGGGGAATTCTACCTTGCCGATCTCGTGGGCAGGACGGTGTCTGCCGGTGGCCAGGATCTCGGCGAGGTGACCGGCCTCCAGAACTATGGCGCGGGCGATCTCATGGAATTGGCCTCAGGTGAATTGGTCCCCGTGTCTTTCATCACGGAGGTGGGCGGGACCATCACCGTCGATTTGCCGGACGGCTATCTCGACGCGGCCGACGAAAGCCAGCGCGGCCAGAACGGCCGGCCCTGAGAAATCCTGGCAGCAATGGCCTTTGCCGCAACCATCCTCAGTCTCTTTCCGGAGATGTTCCCGGGCCCGCTGGGCCATTCCCTCGCGGGCCGGGCCCTGAAGGAAGGACTGTGGTCGCTCGCCGCCCATGACATCCGGTCCTTCGCCACCGACCGCCACCGCACGGTGGACGATCACCCAGCAGGAGGTGGCGTGGGCATGGTGCTGAAACCGGACATTCTGGCCGCCGCCATTGATGGCACACCCCATGCGGGACCACGCCTTCTCATGTCGCCCCGGGGCGAACCCCTGTCCCAGCCGCTGGTGGCGGAACTCGCCACCGGTCCCGGTGCCCTCATCGTCTGCGGCCGTTTTGAGGGCGTGGACCAGCGCGTCATCGAGCGCCGCGGCCTGCGCGAGGTGTCGGTGGGGGACTATATATTGTCGGGCGGAGAACCCGCCGCCATGATCCTGCTGGACGCCATTGTCCGGCTTCTTCCCGGCGTCATGGGCAAGCTGGAAAGTGCCGCCGAAGAGAGTTTCGCCGACGGCCTTCTCGAACACCCCCACTACACCAAGCCAAATCTCTGGGAAGACACGGAGATTCCCCCGATTCTCCTGTCCGGCGACCACAAGGCCATTGCCCGCTGGAAGCGCCGCCAGCGGGAAGCCCTGACCGAGGCCCGCCGCCCGGACCTCTGGCGCAGATTCCGGCACGGGGAAGGTTGACTTTTCCACAGTCATGGATTTAGAAGCCCCCCGAAACGGCTTCCACGTCACGTGTGAAGCCCGGAAAGGTATTCAGACATGAACATTATCGCGCAGCTCGAAGCCGAGCAGATGGCCGCTGTTGCCACCAAGCGCCAGCTCCCCGAGTTCGATTCGGGTGACACGGTGATCGTCAATGTGAAGGTGGTCGAAGGCGACCGCACCCGCGTCCAGGCCTACGAAGGCGTGGTCATCGCCCGCTCGGGTGGCGGCCTCAACGAGAGCTTCACGGTCCGCAAGCTGTCTTACGGCGAAGGTGTGGAACGCATCTTCCCGGTCTATTCGCCGATGATCGACTCGGTGAAGGTGATCCGGCGCGGCAAGGTCCGTCGCGCCAAGCTCTATTACCTCAAGGGCCGTACCGGCAAGTCGGCGCGCATCGCCGAAGATCAGCGCCAGGCCTTTGCCGATCTCGGCAACATCGCCACGGCTGCCGTCAAGGTGGAAGTCGCCGCCGATGACGTCTCGCTCATCGCGGGCGTTGGCCCCAAGATCAAGGAAGCCCTCGCCAAGGAAGGCATCACCAGCCTCAAGCAGATCGCCGAGATGGACGATGCCGCGATTTTCGCGATCGACGAAAAGCTCGGCCTCAAGGGCAAGACCAAGCGTGAGGAATGGGTGACGCAGGCCAAGGAAATGCTGGCCGGTGCAGCGCCCCGCGCCAAGGTCGACCAGAAGGCCGCCGAAGCCAAGGCCTGATTGCTGCTTCTGGACTGAAAATGTAAAGGGTCGGCGTTCTGCCGGCCCTTTTTTGTTGCAGTATCGGGTCTTGCTTACGGCGCGGGCGCAATCCCGACAAGACGACCTGCCCCGCCAAACTCGGCGGCATAATGTTCGGCCTGGGTACGCGCCGCCGTCAGCGCGTTGCGCATCAGGATCGAGACAGTCACCGGACCCACACCTCCCGGCACCGGCGTGATCCAGCCCGCCACATCGGCGCATGGCTCGTAATCCACGTCGCCCACCGTGATCATCTTGCCCTGTTCCTCGATCTGGTTGATGCCGATGTCGATCACCGCCGCACCGGGCTTGATCATTGAGGCGGTGATGAAGCGGGGTTTGCCCACCGCGATGAACACCGCATCCGCCGCGCGCGAATGAATTGCAAGATTGCGCGTCATGTGATGGCACACGGTCACGGTCGCTCCTTCGGCCATGAGCAGGAAGGCGATGGGCTTTCCGACGATTTCCGAATGCCCGATCACCACCGCGTTGAGGCCTTCGAGCTGTAGCCCTGTGCGCTTCAGCAGTTCCACAGAGGCCGCCGCCGTGCACGGCGCCAGCGCCACATCACGATAAACGATGTTGCCGATGGAAGCGGGATGCATGCCTTCCACATCCTTCAGCGGATGGATGGCTGTCTGCAGTTCCTTGATGTTGAGGTGCGCCGGTACCGGCCGCTGGATGATGATTCCCGTCACGCGCGGGTCGGTGTTGAGGGCCTGCAGGATGCCCAGCATTTCCACCCGTGAGACGGTTTCCGGCAGGTTGCGCTCCTCGAACAGGATGCCCGCCCGCTCGGCACCACGCGCCTGGTTGCGCACATAGAGGTTGATCGCGGGTACATCGCCGATCGTGATGGAAACAAGTTTGGTGGGCCAGCCCTTGGCCGCAAGCCCGGCTACACCGTCCCGCACGGTCTGGAGAATCTCATCGGCAACAGGCTTGCCGAGCAGGGCATTGTGGCGATGCTGGAGGGTCATGGAAATTCCTTGCGTGGGGCTTGGCCGTGCCAAACCATGCCCCGGGGATCAAGTGTTTTGCAGCACGCCAGCGACGCTTTTTGCGATCACGGTTTCAAGTTGCTTCATGGCCGCCACCAGCGCCGCCTCGGGGGCCTGCCGCAAGCGTGCCGCGAGATAGGCTCCGGCGAGATAGTCGCCCGTGCCATTGGGCACGCTGGCGCGCTTCGCGGTCTGGATGAAGCGCTTCATGTGACCTGCGCAAAGAAGCGTGCCAAGCTGTTGATCGTCAACGGGGACTGACGTGACCAGCACTTCAGGAACAGCAAGGCGCGCTGCTGCGGCAGCCGCACTGTCCCGGTCCGTGACCGAGGCACCCGTGAGCCACGACAGTTCGAAGGCATTGGGTGTAAGGATCGTCGCCAGCGGAACGAGGTGGTCACGGATGGCCCGCGCCACATCCTCCGCCACATAGAGACGCCCGTCATCGCCCAGCACGGGATCGGTGAGCACCACCACATCGGGATCATTGCCGCGCAACCGGCGGATCACCGCTGCGGCCGCCTCCACTTGTCCGGGTGACGCGAAATATCCCGTCATCACGGCAGCACAGCCCGCAAGCCCACCCCGCGCCTCCACTGATTCGATCAGTCCGGCAAAGGCGGCCACCTCCACCCGAAGCACGGCAGGCGCACCATGTCCCGGATGATGCGACAAAAGGATCGTCGGAACCTGCAACGCCTCGTGGCCCGCCGCCTGCAGCACTGGCACCGCCGCCGTATTGCCCACAGGCCCCCACACCACTTGCGACGAGAGGCAGAGGACCTTGGCCATCAGAAGATGTTCTTTTCGAACAGCGGCTCCTTGCGCTGGATGCGTTCCAGCCCCATGCGCGTGAGATCCATGGTCTTGAAGCCGCCATGGATGATCAGTTCGGAAATGGCGTTGCCCGTGGCCGGCCCCTGCTGGATGCCATGGCCGGAGAAGCCGTTGCCGAGATAGAAGTTGGGCACCTGCGGATGCCGCCCGATGATGCCGTTCTGGTCGAACCAGTTATAGTCATAGTGGCCGACCCAGCCGCCCACCATCTTCACCGCTTCGAACACCGGCACACGGTGCGCCAGCCCCGGCCACACCTTGCTCTCGAACCAGCTCTCATCCATTTCCCAGTCCTTGACCTTGGGTTCTTCATCGTCCGAGGGCGTGAAGCTCCAGATAAAGTTGCGGCCCTCAGGGCGGAAGTAGTCGCCGGACACGTCAAAGGTCAGCGGCCCCTTGCGCAGGCCTTCCGGCGCATCCGGGCAGTCAATCACATAGACATAGCGTTTTGCCGGAGACACCGGCATCTCAAGCCCTGCCATGGCAGCGAGTGCGCCCGCCCCCGCGCCAGCTGCATTGACCAGCGCGCCGACGGTATATTCCTCACCATTTGCCAAGGTGATGCTGCGGATCTGCCCGTCGTTCTTCACCGCCGTCACGGCCTGCTGCACCAGCGTCACGTCGCGCGCCAGGGCCGCCTTGCGCACCAGCGTCATCAGCGAATAGGGATCGAAGTAACCCTCGTTCTTCGGCCCGAAAGAGCCCGCCGCAATGCCGTCGAAATTGATCCACGGAAAGCGCTTCGCCAGTTCCTCACCCTTGAGAACGACCGTGTCGGCACCCATCGAGGCCTGCAGGCGCTGGTTTTCTTCCAGAACCTCCACCCCCTTCTCGGTGGCGAGCACCAGATAGCCACTCTCCTTGAAGCCGATCTCGGCGTCTGCACCAAATTCCTCTTTCAGGTTGCGGATCAGCCGCAATCCGAACTGCGACAGCAGGATGTTTTCCGGTGTCGAGAACTGCTGCCGGATGCCACCCCACGAAAGTGACGTGCAGGCGTGCTTGAAACTGGTGTCCTGCTCGAACATGGCGATCGAGCCCTTGAAACCGTTCTTGCGAAGATAATAGGCGGTGGAACTGCCGACAATTCCGCCACCGGCAATGGCTACATCGATATGGGTCATGAGTGTCCTCATGCCCCAGCGCCCGCAAACTCTCAAGCGGCAGTCCCGCCGCATCCACCCTGCCAGCAGTGCAACTGTCCGCATCCGCCGAGGGCAATGACCTGTGACAAAAGTCTGCTTTCCATGCTGCACTGCACAAGCTAGCCTTTCCCCATGACCAGTCTCAGCTTTCGCCCCCGCCGCAGCGTGCTCTACATGCCCGGCGCCAATGCCCGCGCCCTCGAGAAGGCCAAGTCGCTTCCCGTCGATGCGGTCATCGTGGATCTTGAGGACTCGGTCGCACCGGAGGCCAAGGCTGAGGCCCGCACAACCGCTTGCGCCGCCCTCACAGCCGGAGGCTACGGACGCCGCGAAGTGGTGCTGCGCATCAACGGTCTGGACACGCCCTGGGGCGAGGCTGACATGGCCGCAGCCGTGGCCGCCCGGCCCGACGCCATTCTCGTCCCCAAGGTCTCGACCGCCGCCGACGTGACGCGCGCCGCAGCCCTGGCTCACGGCCTGCCGCTGTGGGTCATGATCGAGACTCCTCTCGCCATTCTCAATCTGAAGGAGATCGGGCAGGCGGCCCGTGCTGCCAACCTCACCTGCTTCGTGCTCGGCACCAATGACCTGCTCAAGGATACGCGCATGAAGGCGGGTGACGCACGTGCCGCCCTTGTGCCGTCCCTGTCACAGACCGTGCTCGCCGCCCGCGCCTTCGCGCTGGATTGCATTGATGGCGTTTACAACGATTTCAGGAACGAGGCCGGTTTCACGGTTGAATGCGAACAGGGCGTGGCACTGGGCATGGATGGAAAAACCCTGATCCACCCTGCCCAGATTGACATCTGCAACCGGGTCTTCTCTCCGTCGGAGATCGACATGGACTGGGCGCAGAAGGTGATTTCCGCCTTCGCAATCCCTGAGAATGCGGCGAAGGGGGTCATCACCGTTGAGGGGCGCATGGTCGAACGCCTCCATCTCGCCATGGCCGAGCGCGTGGCCGCCATCGCCGGGGCCATCGCGTCATGAGCAAGACGGTCACCGGCAACTTCTTCGAGGATTTCCGTGTGGGCCAGGCGCTGCGCCATGCCACGCCGCGCACGCTCACATCAGGCGATGTGGCACTCTACACCGCACTTTATGGCTCGCGCTTCGCCGTGCAGTCGGCAGATGTCTTTGCCCGCAGCGTGGGCTACCCGAGAGCGCCCGTGGATGACCTGTTGGTCTTCCACATCGTCTTTGGCAAGTCGGTGCCGGATATCTCCCTCAATGCCGTTGCCAACCTCGGCTACGCCCAATGCCGCTTCCTCAAGCCGGTCTATGCCGGTGACACGCTCTACGCCGTCAGCACGGTGGTGGGGCTCAGGGAAAACTCCAATGGCAAGACGGGTGTTGTCTATGTCCACACCCGAGGCTTCAACCAGGATGATGTGGAAGTTCTCTCCTTCGTGCGCTGGGTCATGGTGCGCAAGCGCGACGAGGCGTCACCAGCGCCTGATCCCGTGGTGCCGGAGCTGGCGGAAGTTGTGAACGTCACGGAACTGGGCAGCGCCTGCCCCGCCATCAGCCTCACCAACTGGAACGACGCCTTCTCCGGCAGTCCGCACCGCTTCACCGACTACAAGGTCGGCGAACGCATCAATCACATGGATGGCATGACGGTGGAGGAAGCCGAGCACCAGCTCGCCACGCGCCTTTACCAGAACACCGCCAAGGTGCACTTCAACCAGCACACCGAGGGCGCAGGCCGCTTTGGCCGCAGGCTGATCTATGGCGGGCACGTCATATCGCTCGCCCGGGCCCTGTCCTTCAACGGCCTCGCCAACGCCTTCCACATCGCCGCCATCAATGCTGGCCGCCATGTGGCACCCCTATTCGCTGGCGGCACCGTTTATGCGTGGTCGGAAATTCTCGCGGAATCATGGTTGCCGGGCCGTGATGATGTCGGCGCGCTCCGCATCCGCACCCGCGCCACCTGCAACCTCGCCTGCCGCGACTTTCCGCAGGCCGATGGCAGCCCGGACCAGCCCGGCGTCATTCTTGATCTCGACTACTGGGCGCTCATGCCCGTCTAGATCACGCCACTGTCCATCAGCCACAGCAGGATGGAAGCAGTGATGGCGGCAAGGCCGGTGCCGAGCGCCACCGCACCTGACACGGCAGGCACGGCTTCGTCGTTGCGTTGCGCGAAGAGGAAGGCATTGGCTCCGGTCGGCATCGCCGCCAGCAACACCGCGATCTTGATCCACATCGGTGGCAACGTCACCGCATGGCGCGCCAGCAGGAACACGGCCACCGGCATCAGCACCATCTTGAGGGCGATAAGCGCAAACATGCCGCCCCACGAGCCGCGCAGCGAATAGCCTGCCAGCGAAACGCCCAGCGCCACAAGTGCTGTGGGCACGCTGGCATCCGCCAGCATCTCCAGCATGCGCGCCGCAATGGGATGGAGGCCAAACCCGGTTGCGCGCCACACGCCACCCGCCAGCAGGGCAAGGATGATGGCATTGGTCGCCAGCATCCAACCCAACTCGCGCGCCGTGCCTGTGACGGAAAAACGCCCGCTCTGCCGTGACAGTTCCCGGTGCAGCGTGGCGGACGTCCACAGGATCGGCGCATGGATGGAGAGAATCAGGCCGAGTGGCACGGCGATCTGCGGTCCGAAATGCGCCAGTGCCAAAGGCGTTCCCAGCAGTGCGAGATTGCCGAACCCCGCCGCCATCGAGGCGGCTGCCCCCCCGCTCACGTTGAGGCTTTCAATGAAGTGCGAGACAATGGCCGCCGCAATCCACGACAGCGCAAGTCCGCCGAAGAAGGCAATCCACAGGGCCCAGGGTGCCGCCTCCGCCGAGGACATGGTGGCCACCGTCTGGAACAGCAGGGCGGGGATGGCGACATTGAAAACAAACAGCGTGATGCCGCGCCCCGCTGCCTGGTCGATGATGTTGCCCTTGGCAAGTCCATAGCCCAGCACGATCATGCCGAAGACCGGAAGAACCGTGGTGAGGATGGCATCCATGCCCGCGCTCACCTTAACGCGTGCTGTCCGGGTCCCAGCCCGTCTCGGGCAAGGGAACCACGTAGCTGGTCATCTTGAAAATCTTGCCGTCGCGCAAACGGTAGGCATTGTGGAAGAGGCCACGGAATTCGCCGCCTGACTTGAAGCGGTTAGTGACATAGCCCTCCGCCGTCACCACCTCGCCATCAGCCGCGAGACTGCGCAACTCGATCACCGGCGGTCCATCCGCCTCCGGGCTGCTGATCTGCGCCCGGAAGGCCTCTTTCCCGCGCGCCGTGAAGTGCGGCGGCACGTGCCACACCACATCGTCGCTGAGGCAGGCGAGAATCGCCTCGGCATCACCGGCTTCAAAACCGCCATTGAGCGCGCGGATGATATCCTTGTTGCGCGCGCCCATCTCACAGCCAGGAATGGCTGACAGCGTTCTTCTTCTCGTAGGTATCGATGCTCGCCGACTTCTCCAGTGTCAGGCCGATGTCGTCGAGGCCGTTGAGCAGGCAATGCTTGCGATGCGCGTCGATGCTGAACTTGATCGTGCCGCCATCAGGTCCGCGGATTTCCTGCTTCGGCAGGTCGATGGTCAGCGTCGCATTGGCGCCGCGCTCGGCGTCGTCCATCAGCTTCTTGAGATCATCCGGTGAGACCACGATGGGCAGGATGCCGTTCTTGAAGCAGTTGTTGTAGAAGATGTCGGCGAAGCTGGTGG
>ERZ1645187.907-NODE-907-length-28441-cov-160.913760_pt1 | contig 28441 bp, 29 predicted proteins | sample MGYA00575352_ERZ1645187 | MGnify/ENA primary metagenome ERZ1645187 (study PRJEB40837, sample SAMN11349314) | freshwater sediment metagenome | isolation source: river sediment | host: Sediment | place: India: Wazaribad , New Delhi | collected 2017-02-21 ...
AGTTCTTCAACGCCATGGACACCATCGTCCTCGACACGCTGGAGATCGGCGACGTGCCGGTCACCGCCTGCGCCGCCGTCGAGGACTTCCGCGATTCGGCCGAACGGCTGGCGGAGATCGAGGAGGCCTACTTCCGATGAGTTCCTTCGAGAACTTCGGCGAACAGGGCGACGTGTCGGCCGAGACCCGCATGGAATGCGGCATCTGCTGGCACGTCTACGACCCGGCCGAGGGCGACGAGGTCTGGCAGGTGCCCCCGGGCACCGCCTTCCTCGACCTGCCGGAGGAGTGGCGTTGCCCCAACTGCGACGCGCCGCGCTCGAAGTTCATGGCGCTCGGCGCGGAAGGATCCGGCCATGGCGGCTGAGACCGGCGCCACCGCGGCGGAGCGGAAAGCGGCGGCCGAGGCCCTCGGTGCCCGCCTCGCCGCGACCTATGCCGACATCGCCGAGCGCTCGATGCGCGATCTGCCGGTGTTCAATCCGAAGCTCCGGGTCGAGGCGATCGGCTTCCACGACGACGGCGCCCGGGTGATCGGCATCGTCGCCACGCCGTGGTTCATGAACGTCGTGGTCGCCGCCTCGCCGCTCGGTCCGGACCTCGCCTTCCGCCCGGCCGGCGCCACCGTCACCCACGACCTGCCGAGCGGCGCCTACGACTTCGTCGTCGGCGAGATCGGTGACTTCGGCCGGCTCGACAGCCTGTCGCTGTTCTCGCCGATGTTCGAGTTCGACGACCCCGAGGTCGTCCGCGCCACCGCCGAGGCGGCGATGACCGAGCTCGAGCGTGCCCCCGAACCGCCGAAGACCGAGGAGAAGGAAAAGCCGGCGATCGACCGCCGCGCCCTGCTCTTCGGCCGCCGGCCGCGCGAGCAAGCGACACCGCCATGACCGCCTCCGCCACCGCCTTCGGCCCCGGCGCCATCGCCGTGACGGTCGTCGTCGCCTCCGCCGACGGCGGGCGCGTCGAGGCGGTGCGCGTCGCCTCGACCCGCCCGGTCGGCTTCTCCTCGGCGCTCTTCCTCAATCGCCCGGCGGACGAGATCCCCGGCCTCGTCGGCCGCCTCCATTCGCTCTGCGGCCTCTCCCATGCGACCGCGAGCGCCGCGGCGATCGCCGCCGCCCGCGGTCTCGACACCGAGGCCGTCGCGGCGAACCGCTTCGACGGGCTCCTCGCCGAACGGCTCGGCGAACATCTGCGCTCGACCTTCCTCGGCCCCGCCGGGGCGTCCGGAGACGAGGTCCAACGAGAGGCCCTCGCCGATCTGCGCGCCGTGCTCGCCGCCACCCGTGAACTCGTCGCCGCCGCCGACGCGCCGATCGAACAGGCCCGCCGCCGGGCCGCGATCGACGGCATCCGCCGCGGCACCGAGCGGCTCGGCCTCGCCCTCGACGGCCACGGCCGACCGTGGTGGCCCACCGCCTCCTGGGCCGGCTCCGTGTTGCAGCGGGCCGAAGCGGACGGCGGCTCACCGGCGATCGCCCTCGACCCGCTGTCGCGCGGCGACGACGCGGCGGTGATCGCCGCCCTCGCCGCCGACCCGACCGGCTTCGCCGCCATCCCGCACCTCGGCACCCGCCGCCCCGAGACCGGCCCCTTCGCCCGCGCCACGGGTTCCGATCCGGCCGGCGAACGCGCCCGCATCGCCGCCCGCCTGGCCGAGATCGCCCGCGCCGCCGCCACACTCGAGGCGATACCGGAGGCCCGTCGGCGCGAACTCGCCGACTGGGTGAGCGCCGGCTCCCTCGGCGAGCGTACGGGTTATGCCGCCGTGGAAAGCCCGCGGGGCCGGCTCCATCATCTGGTGCGGCTGGATGCCGCGGGCCGGGTCGCCGCCTATGCGGTGCTGGCCCCGACCGAATGGAACTTCGGCCCGGACGGCCCCTTCGTGGCGACCGTCGGCGCCGATCGGGTGACGGCCGACGCGGCCGGCCGGGCGCGGGTCGAGCGGATCGCCGCCGCCTTCGACCCCTGCGTCGGCTTCGCCGTCACCGTGGAGGACCGAGATCGTGCATGAGATGTCGCTCATGGAGAGCGTGCTGGAGATCGTCGAGGAGGAGGCCCGCAAAGCCGGGGCGACGAGAGTCAAGGCGGTGCGCCTCGACATCGGCGAACTCTCCCATGTCGAACCGGAGGCGATGCGCTTCTGCTTCGACGCCGTGGTCGCCGGGACGATCGCGGCGGAGGCGGTGTTGGAGATCGTGCGTGTGCCGGGGGCGGGATGGTGCCTCGACTGCGCGGAGACGGTGGCGCTCTCGGAGCGTTTCGGGGCCTGCCCCAAGTGCGGCGGCCACATGGTTCAGATGACGGCGGGCGACGACATGCGGGTCGCCGAGTTGGAGGTGGAGTGATGTGCACGGTCTGCGGCTGCGGTCAGGCGACGGTCGAGGGCAAGAAGGTCGGCGCGCACGACCATTCCCACGATCACGACCACGATCATCATCACGACCATGGTCACGGGCACGACCACGATCACGTCCACGACGCCGATCACGCCCATCCCCACGACCACGGCCACGTCCACACCCATTCCCACGCCCACGATCATGGCGACGGCCACGTCCATGCCCACGAACACGCGCACGGTCACGACCATTCCCACCCGCACGGTCATGCCCACACCCATTCGCACGACCATGATCACGACCATGATCACGACCATGGCCACGTCCACGGCCCGGGCTGCGGCCACGACCACGACCACGACCATGGTCACGATCACGACCACTCCCACGTGGCGCGGTCGGAAGGGGCGATCCACTACGGTGCCGGCATCGCCGGGGTCCACGTCCCGGGTCTCCCCCAGGAGCGCATCGTCAAGATCGAGCGAGACATCCTCGGCAAGAACGACGGCCTCGCCCGCGCCAACCGCCGCCGGCTGGCCGAGAAGGGCGTCTTTGCCCTGAACTTCGTCTCCTCCCCCGGCTCGGGCAAGACGACGCTGCTCGTCAAGGCGATCACCGACCTCGCGGCGAACCATTCGATCGCCGTGGTCGAGGGCGACCAGCAGACCTCCAACGACGCCGAACGCATCCGCGCCACCGGTGTCCCCGCCATCCAGGTCAACACCGGCAAGGGCTGCCACCTCGACGCCTCGATGGTCGGCCACGCGATCGACGATCTCGATCTGCCGCAGAACTCGATCCTGTTCATCGAGAACGTCGGCAACCTCGTCTGCCCCGCCGCCTTCGATCTCGGCGAGGCCCACAAGGTGGTGGTGCTGTCGGTGACCGAGGGCGAGGACAAGCCGCTCAAGTACCCGGACATGTTCGCCGCCGCCGATCTGATGCTGCTCAACAAGGCCGATCTGCTGCCGCACCTCGACTTCGACGTGAACGCCTGCATCGCCAACGCCCTGAAGGTCAATCCGCGCCTCCAGGTGATGACGGTGTCGGCCCGCTCGGGCGAGGGCATGAGCGTCTTCTACGCCTGGGTCGAGGCCCGCGCCGCGCTCGCCGCCCGCACCGCGAACTGAGCGAGGTCGCGCGTCGATGACCCTCCGCCCCGCCGGCGACGCACTCGATCGGCTCTTCGCCCCCGGCGGAGAGATCGAACGGCTGCGCATCCGCGTCCGCGGAGCGGTCCAGGGCGTCGGCATGCGCCCCTTCGTCCACGGCCTGGCGAATCGCATGGGGCTCGCCGGCCATGTCCTCAACGATGGCGACGGCGTGGTGATCGAGGCGGAGGGGGCGGACGTCGCCACCTTCGTCGTGGCGCTCACCGCCGAAAAGCCGCCGCTGGCGATCATCGACGCGATCGAGACCGAGAGGGCGACACCGACCGGCGAGGCCGGCTTCCGCATCGTCGACAGCATCGCCTCCAAGGCCCGCACCCGCGTCCCGGCCGACGCCGCGACCTGCGAGGCCTGTCTCGACGACCTCTTCGACCCCGCCGGCCGCTTCCACCTCTACCCCTTCGTCAACTGCACCCACTGCGGCCCGCGCTTCACCATCACCGCCCGTCTGCCCTACGACCGGCCGCAGACGGCGATGGCCGGCTTCCCGATGTGCGACGCCTGCGCCCGCGACTACCGCGACCCGGCGAATCGTCGCTTCCACGCCGAGCCGATCGCCTGTCCGCTCTGCGGGCCGCGGCTGACGCACCCCGTCGCCGAGATCGTCGCCGCCATCCGGGCCGGGGCGATTGTCGCGGTGAAGGGCATCGGCGGCTTCCATTTGATGTGCGACGCCCGTTCCGAGATCGCCGTCGCCGAGCTCCGCCGCCGCAAGATCCGCGATGCCAAGCCCTTCGCGGTGATGGTCGCCAACCCCGCCTCGCTCGACGGCGTGGCGATCGCCGGCGAGATCGAACGCGACCTCTTCCTCTCCCCCGCCGCGCCGATCGTCGTCATGGACGAGGTCACCGGCGCCCTCGCCTCCGGCATCGCCCCCGGCCTCGGCCGCCTCGGCGTGATGCGTGCCTACGCGCCGCTGCATCACCTGATCTTCTGGGAGGCCGCCGGCCGGCCGACCGGCACGACTTGGCGCGAGGCCCGCAACGACCTCGTCCTCGTCGCCACCTCCGCCAACCCGGGCGGCGAGCCGCTGGTCATCGACGACGCCGACGCCCACCGACGCCTCGGCGGCATCGCCGACCTGATCGTCGGCCACGACCGGCCGATCGTCATCCGCGCCGACGATTCGGTCGCCCAGGTCGTCGCCGGCAGGCCGAGCCTGATCCGCCGCGCCCGCGGCTTCGTGCCGAACCCGATCGATCTCGGGTCCGACGGCCCGATGGTGCTGGCGACCGGCGCCCACCTCAAGGCGACGGTCACCGTCACCCGCGGTCGCGAGGCCTTCGTCTCCCAACACGTCGGCGATCTCGACACCGTCGAGACGGTGAAGTTCTACCGCGAGACCGCCGCTCATCTGCTGTCGCTTCTCGACGTGAAGCCGGATCTCGTCGCCTGCGACCTCCATCCAGACTTCCGCTCGTCGCAGTTCGCGCTGGAGTTCGACGCGCCCGTCCTCCCCGTGCAGCACCATGCCGCCCACATCGCGGCGATTGCGGCGGAACACGGCGTCACCGGCCCGATCCTCGGCCTCGCCCTCGACGGCATCGGCCACGGCGACGACGGCGCGGCCTGGGGCGGCGAGATGATCCGCCTCGACGGCCCGCGCTGGCAGCGCCTCGGCCATCTCGCGCCGCTGGCGCTCCCCGGTGGCGACAGGGCGGCGCGCGAGCCCTGGCGCATGGCGGTCGCGGCGCTGCACGCCATCGGCGAGGGCGAACGCGCCCTCGCCCTCTTCCCGGACGAGCCGCTGGTGCCGGCGGTCCTCGCCCGCCTCGCCTCCGGCCGCGAGGCGACGACCACATCGGCCGGCCGCCTCTTCGACGCCGTCGCCGGCCTCGTCGGCCTGCGCCGCCGCCAGGACCACGAGGGACAGGCGGCGATGGAACTCGAGGCGCTGGTCGGCGAGGCGAAGCGCGGCAGCGGCCTCTATCGCCTGGCGAACGGCGTCCTCGACTTCGCGCCGCTCCTCGCCGAACTGGCGCGCCCCGGGGTGAAGCCGCGCTGCGCCGCCGAGTTCTTCCACGGCACGCTGATCGACGGGCTCGTCACCCTGGTCGCCGGCCATGCCCGGCCGGGCGATCCGATCGCGCTGGGCGGTGGCTGTCTGATGAACCGCGTCCTCGCCGAGGGTCTCGTCGCGGCGCTCGCCGAGCTCGGCTTCCGCCCGCTCTCGGCGGCGAAGGTACCGGCCAACGACGGCGGTCTGTCGCTCGGTCAGGCGGCTCTCGCCCGGGCGCACGCCGCCGATCTCACGACTTTCGAACCCACCAAGAAGATCCCCTGAAGAGGAGACGGTCCCCATGTGCCTCGCGATACCCGCTCTGGTGAGCGAACTGCTCCCCGGCGACATGGCCAGGGTGAGCCTCGACGGCGTCACCAAGGAGATCTCGATCGCCATGGTCGAGGACGTCGCGGTCGGCGACTACGTCATCATCCATGTCGGCTACGCGCTCTCCAAGATCGACGCCGAAGAGGCGGAGAAGACGCTGGCGCTGCTCGCCGAGGCCGGGGCTCTCCAGGGGGCGGCACAATGAAGTACGTCGACGAATATCGCGACGGCAAGCTCGCCCGCGCCATCGCCGAGACCATCCGCGCCGAGGCCGATCCGGCGAAGACCTACCATTTCATGGAGTTCTGCGGCGGCCACACCCACGCCATCTCGCGCTACGGCCTCGAGGACCTGCTTCCCGGCAACGTCCGCATGATCCACGGCCCCGGCTGCCCGGTCTGCGTCCTGCCGATCGGCCGCATCGACGAGGCGATCGAACTGGCCAAGAACCCCAAGGTGACGCTCCTCACCTACGCCGACCTGATGCGCGTGCCGGGCTCCAAGGGCCAGAGCCTGATCAAGGCCAAGGCCGCCGGCTCCGACATCCGCATGATCTATTCGACCCTCGACGCGCTGCGCATCGCCGAGGAGAACCCGGATCGCGAGGTGGTCTTCTTCGCCATCGGCTTCGAGACGACGACCCCACCGACCGCGCTGGCGATCAAGGCGGCGGAGAAGAAGGGGCTCGCCAACTTCTCGGTCTTCTGCAACCACGTGCTCACCCCCTCGGCGATCCGCGCCATTCTCGAGGCGCCGAAGACCGGCAGGCTGCCACCGGTCAAGATCCAGGGCTTCATCGGCCCGGCCCACGTCTCGGTGGTGATCGGCTCCAACCCCTATCGGGTCTTCGTCGAGGAGTTCGGCCAGCGCATCGTCGTCTCCGGCTTCGAACCGCTCGACGTCATGCAGTCGGTGCTGATGCTGGTGCGTCAGGTCAACGAGGGCCGGGCCGCGGTCGAGAACCAGTACATCCGCGCCGTCGTGCCGGAGGGCAACCTCCAGGCCCAGAAGCTCTGCGACGAGGTCTTCGACTTGCGCGACACCTTCGAATGGCGCGGCCTCGGCTACATGGAGCGCTCGGCCCTGAAGCTCAGGGACGAATATGCCCGCTTCGACGCCGAGAAGCGCTTCGTCGTTCCTCGCATCCATGCCTCGGACAACCCGGCCTGCGAGTGCGGCGTGATCCTGATCGGCGCCAAGCAGCCGGCCGACTGCAGGCTGTTCGGCACCGTCTGCACCCCGGAGACCCCGATGGGCTCCTGCATGGTGTCTTCGGAAGGCGCCTGCGCCGCCCATTGGACCTACGGTCGCTTCCGCGACAAGACCAAGAAGAACGAGCGGAGGATCGCCTCGTGAACGACGTGAAGGAACCCCGCCTGCGCCACCGCAAGATGGACGTGAAGTCCGGTCGCGTCGATCTCTCCCACGGCTCGGGCGGCCGCGCCATGGCGCAGCTCATCGCCGAGATCTTCCACGACGCCTTCTCCAACGAGTGGCTCGACCAGGGCAACGATCAGGCGACCTTCCCCGCCCCCGCCGGCCCCGGCGGACGCATGGTGATGACCACCGACGGCTACGTCGTCTCGCCGCTGTTCTTCCCCGGCGGCGACATCGGCTCGCTCGCCGTCCACGGCACCATCAACGACGTCGCCATGGGCGGCGCCCGCCCGGTGGCGCTCTCCGCCTCCTTCATCATCGAGGAGGGCTTCCCGCTCGCCGATCTCCAGCGCATCGCCCGCTCGATGGGCGAGGCGGCGCGCGAGGCCGGCGTGCCGATCGTCACCGGCGACACCAAGGTGGTCGAGCGCGGCAAGGCCGACGGCGTCTTCATCTCCACCGCCGGCATCGGCGTCGTCGCCGACGGCCTCGAACTCGGCGGCCACCTCGCCCGCCCCGGCGACCGGATCATCGTCTCCGGCTCGATCGGCGACCACGGCGTGGCGATCATGTCGAGCCGCGAGAACCTCACCTTCGAGACGGCGATCCTGTCGGATTCGGCGGCGCTGCACGGGCTCACCGAGGTGATGATCGCGGCGAGCGGCCCCTCGCTGCGGCTGATGCGCGACCCGACCCGCGGTGGTCTCGCCGCCACCCTCAACGAGGTGGCGAACCAGTCGAAGGTCGGCATCCGCATCGAGGAGGACGCTCTGCCGATCAAGGCGGAGGTCGCGGCCGCCTGCGAGTTCCTCGGCCTCGATCCCCTGAACGTCGCCAACGAGGGCAAGCTGATCGCCGTCGTCGCCCCCGACGCCGCCGAGGCCATCGTCGCGGCGATGCGCGCCCACCCGCTCGGCCGCGATGCCGCGATCATCGGCGAGGTGATCGAGGACGATCAGTGCTTCGTCCAGATGACCACCGCCTTCGGCGGCGGCCGCATCGTCGATTGGCTCTCCGGCGAACAACTGCCGCGCATCTGTTGAGGCGAACCCCCATGCCCCACGATCAGATCCGCGACCGCAGCGGACACGCCCGCGAACCGAGCCCTCCGGCGAGCGGCGCCACCGTGCTCGTCATCGACGACGAGATCCGCAGCCTCGAGGCCATCCGCCGGGTGCTCGCCGAGGAATTCGAGGTCATCTCGGTGCGCGGCGCCGAGGAGGCCGAGGAGGTGCTCGCCGGCGAGATGGTGCAGGTCATCCTCTGCGACCAGCGCATGCCCGGCGAGAACGGCGTCGACTTCCTCAAGCGCGTCCGCGACCTGTGGCCCGACCCGGTCCGCATGATCATCTCCGGCTACACCGATTCGGAAGACATCATCGCCGGCGTCAACGAGGCCGGCATCTACCACTACATCACCAAGCCCTGGCACCCGGAAAAGCTCGTCGCCTCGGTGCGCGAGGCGGCCAACCTCTATCGCCTCCAGCGCGAGACCGGCGCCGCCACCGTCGAGGCCAAGCCGAGCCAGACCCGTCTCTCCAAGGCGGTCAGCGACAAGCGCAAGGCCGAGCGCCGCTTCTGGGAGTTCGACCGCATCGTCCACGAGCCGTCGAGCCCGGTCGCCGAGGTGCTGGCGCTGGCCCGGCGGGCGACCGAATACGACATCTCGGTGCTGATCACCGGCGCCTCGGGCACCGGCAAGGAACTCCTCGCCCGCGCCATCCACCACGGCTCGGGGCGCGCCGAACAGGCCTTCGTCGTCGAGAACTGCGGCGCGCTTCCCGACGAGTTGCTCGAGAGCGAACTCTTCGGCTGCAAGAAGGGCGCCTTCACCGGCGCCTATCAGGACCGCATCGGCCTCTTCGAAGTGGCCGACGGCGGCACCATCTTCCTCGACGAGATCGGCGAGACCTCGCCGGCCTTCCAGGTGAAGCTGCTGCGCGTCCTCCAGGAGGGCGAGATCCGGCCGCTCGGTGCCCAGCGCACCCGCAAGGTCGACGTCCGAGTGATCGCCGCGACCAACCGCGACCTCCTCGCCGACGTCGACGCCGGCCGCTTCCGTCGCGACCTCTACTACCGGCTCGCCGCCTTCCCGATCCATCTGCCGTCGCTCGCCGAACGGCCGATGGACGTGCCCCCGATCGCGGCGCGCATCCTCGACGAGGTCAATCAGGCCTTCCACCGCGAGGTGCCGGGTTTCCACCCCGAGACCATGGCGGCGCTCACCGCCCACGACTGGCCGGGCAACGTGCGCGAACTCTACAACGAGATCCAGCGCATGGTGGCGCTCTCCGACCACGACCGCCTGCTCGAGCCGCGCCTCCTCTCCCCCCGCCTCGCCGCGCCCGTGGCCGTGCCTCCCGGGCGGAGCTGGAATGCCGGCGACCGGTTGCAACTCAAGGATCGGGTGGAGATGTTGGAGAAGCAGGTGATCGCCGAGACGCTCGATCGCCTCTCCGGCAACATCTCCCGCGCCGCGGCCGAACTCGGTCTGTCGCGGGTCGGGCTCCGGGCCAAGATCCAGCGCTACGACCTGAAGCGAGACCTCGAGGATGACGACTGACGCCGACCTCCGCCGCCCGGAGAACCTCCTCGCCCACGTCATGCGGGGCGAGGAGCCGACGCTGGACGGCGAAGGCGAGGCGATGTGGATCGACGTCATCGCCAAGATGGACGCGGTCTATTCGGACCTCCTGCGCTACGAGGCCGATCTCGAGGCCAAGAACGCCGAACTGGAGGCGGCCGAGGGCTTCATCTCCTCGGTGATCGCCTCGGTCTCCGACATCCTCGTCGTCGTCGACGAACGCGGCGTGGTGGTCCAGGTCAACCCGGCCTTCGTCCGCCTCGTCGCCCGTCCGGTGATCGACGTCGTCGGTCGCCCGCTCACCGATCTGGTGGTCGAGAGCGACGCCACCCGCGCCCGCGTCGCGCTCAATTCCGGCGTCGAAGGCGAGGTCCGCGAGCTCGAACTCTCCTTCCGCACCCCGGCCGGCCCCTCCGACCTGATGGCGGTCAACTGTTCCGCCCGTTTCGACCACAACGGCCAGCGCGTCGGCGCGGTGCTCACCGGCCGGCCGATCGGCGAACTCCGCCGCGCCTACGAGGCCCTCCACAAGGCCCATCTCGAGCTGCAACAGGCCCAGCGCAAGCTGGTCGAGCAGGAGAAGATGGCGAGCCTCGGCCGCCTCGTCGCCGGCGTCGCCCACGAGCTCAACAACCCGATCAGCTTCGTCTACGGCAACATCCACACGCTGGAGCGCTATCGCCGCAGCCTCGACGGCTACGTCCACGACCTCGAGGCCGCCGCCGACCCGCGCGCCGTGGCCCGGCTGAAGCGCGAGACCAAGATCGACGCCATCCTCGCCGATCTCGCCCCCCTCATCGACGGCACGCTCGAAGGCGCGGTGCGCATCTCCGAGATCGTCAAGAACCTCCGCCGCCTGTCCTTCTCCAAATCGAACCAGCGCGAGGTGGTCGACCTCACCCGCCTGATCGGCACCGCGGCGCAATGGGCGGTGCGCGCCAAGAACGTCCGCGCCCGGCTCGACACCGACTTCGAGGCGGGACTGACGGTCGAAGGCCAGGAGGGCCAGATCCACCAGGTGCTGGTCAATCTCATCGACAACGCCCTCGACGCGGTGCGCAATGCCGCCGACCCCCAGGTCGTCATCTCCACCCGATCGCACGGCGCGGAGGTGGTGATCGAGGTCGGCGACAACGGCGAAGGCATCCGCGACGAGGTCGCAGACAAGATCTTCGAGCCCTTCTTCACCACCAAGGTGGTGGGTGAGGGCACCGGTCTCGGCCTGTGGATCTCCTATTCCATCGTCCGCGACCACGGCGGCACGCTCTCCGCCCACAACCGATCCCCACGCGGCGCCGTTTTCCGCCTCACCCTGCCGCGTCACGCCCCGGCGGCAACGCCGAAAGGCGGCTGAGCCGTCCGGAAGCTGCCGGCCCGCCGCTCACTCCACCACCTCGACCGCCGTCCGGTTCTCGGTATCGGAATCCGACCCGACGAAGATCTCGAAGCGGCCCGGCTCGACCCGGTAGCGTCCCAGATCGTCGTGGAAGCCGAGATCGCCGACCGGCACCGCGAGGCGCACCTCGCGGCTCTCCCCCGGCGCCAGATCGACCATGGCGAAGGCCTTCAGCTCCCGTCGCGGCCGCGACCGCGAGGCGAGCACGTCGTGGACGTAGAGCTGCACGCTCTCCCGCCCCCGCCGCGCTCCCGTGTTGGTCACCGTCGTCACCACCTCGAGTGTCTCGCCGAGCCGCAGCGTCGCCCGCGCCGGCTTCGGCGCTGTCGTGGTGAATCGGGTGTAGGAGAGGCCGAAGCCGAAGGGGAAGAGCGGCGTGATCTCCTCGTCGACGTAGCGGGTGGCGAGTTCGTCGCCCGGCTTCCACGGCCGCCCGGTCGGCAGCCGGTCGTAGGAGATCGGCACCTGACCGACCGCCCGCGGCATCGACATCGGCAGCCGCCCCGACGGGTTCGCCTCGCCGAGGAGGATGTCGGCGAGCGCCGCCCCGCCCATGGTGCCCGGCGAATAGGCCCAGAGGATCGCCTTGACCTTCGGCGCCGCGTCGCGCAGCACCATCGGCCGCCCGGCGAAGACGACGAGCACCACCGGCCTGCCCGTCGCCGCCAACCGGTCGAGCAGCGCCTGCTGGTGGTTGGGCAGCCCGAGCCGGGTGCGCGAGGTCGATTCCGCCGTCATCCACCACGGCTCGCCCAGCACCGCGACGATCAGATCCGCCGCCTTGGCGACCTTCTCCGCCGCCGCGAAGCCCTCGGTCGAGCGGCAGGCGTCGTCGCAGCCGGCGGCGAACTCGACCTTCGTCCCCGTCGCCCCGAGCCGCGTGCGAAGCTCGTCGACGAGGAGCGGCACCTCGTCGCGCCGGCCGAGCGCCCCCCAGGCCCCCATGTGATCGCCGGCGTCCGCCGCCATGGCGCCGATCACCGCCACCCGCTTCGGCGCCGGCGCCAGCGGCAGGATCGCCCCCTCGTTCTTCAGCATCACCACCGAGCGGCGGGCGACGTCGCGCGCCGCCTCCCGCGTCTCGGGCGTGGCGAGCGCCGCCGCGGCCGCCTTCATGTCGATCCGCCGCGCCTTCTCCGCCTCGTCGAAGAGCCCGAGCCGGAACTTCACTCGCAGCACCCGTGACGCCGCCTCGTCGATCCGCGCCAGCGGCAGCCGCCCGTCGCGCACCAGAGAGACGAGATGCTGGCGATAGAGCCCGCTCGCCATGTCCATGTCGACGCCGGCCATCACCGCCTTCTCGACCGCCTCGCGCTCGTCCGCCGCCACCCCGTGGGCGATCAGCTCGCGCACCGCGTCCCAATCGGACATGACGATGCCGTCGAAGCCCCAGTCCCGGCGCAGGATGTCGATCAACGTGTGGGGATTGCCGGTGCCGGGCACGCCGTTGAGCGTGTTGAACGCCGCCATCACCACCTGCGCCCCCGCCTCGATCCCGGCCTTGAACGGCGGCAGATAGAGATCGCGCAGCCGCGATTCGGAGAGATCGACGGCGTTGTAGTCGCGCCCCGATTCGGCCGCGCCGTAGCCGACGAAGTGCTTCAGCGTCGCCGCCATGCCCCCCGCCGAGAGCCCACGCACCATCGCGCCGGCGAAGACCTTCGCCAGATGCGGGTCCTCGCCCGGCCCCTCGACCACCCGCCCCCAGCGCGCGTCGCGGGAGAGATCGAGCATCGGCCCGAGATTGAGGCTGAGCCCCTGGGCCGACCCCTCCTTCGCCGTGTGCAGCCCGGCGGTGAACATCGCCTCGGCGTCGAAGGTGGCGGCGATGCCGAGCGGCATCGGAAACAGCGTGCGATAGCCGTGGATGAGATCGCGCGAAAACAGCAGCGGGATGCCGTGGCGCACGCCATGAGCCCGGTCGCGGATCTTCGCCGTGGTCGCCGCCTCGTCCATGTTGGAGAGGATGCCGAGCGACCCGTCGTCGACTTCCCGCATGTCGAACTCCGGCGACCAGCCGCCGAGGAACATCTGCCCGACCTTCTCCTCGAGGCTCATGCGGGAGAGGAGATCGGCGATCTTCGCCTCGAGCACCGGATCGGGTGTGCGGCGGCCGGCATCGTCGGCACAGACGGCGATCGGGGCGAGGAGGAGCGCCAGGGCGGCGAGGGTGCGGGCGATGGCCTTCATGGGTCGAGCGGCGTCTTCCGGCGAATGGGAGCCGCACCATCGCCCGCCGCTCGGGCGCGGTCAAACCCCCTGTCTTCGCCGCGACTTGCACCGGACCGCGAAGGATGGTCTCTTGCGCATCGTCGGAAGGCGGCGCGACCCGACCAGATTCGCGCGCCCGCAGCGTGCCGCGACGGCGGCACCCCGACCCTCGGAGGCTGCGACGAGAGGATGCCCATGGCGGCCCGCAAGATTCTGATCTGCGACGACGACCGCGACCTGCGCGAGGCGCTGGTCGAACAACTCTCGCTCTACGAAGAGTTCGAGACCCGCGACACCGACAGCGCCACCAAGGCCATCGCCATGGCCCGCGCCGAGCCGGTCGATCTCCTGATCATGGACGTCGGTCTGCCCGAGATGGACGGCCGCGAGGCGGTGAAGCTCTTACGCAAGGGCGGCTTCAAGGCGCCGATCATCATGCTGACCGGCCACGACGGCGAGTCCGACACCATCCTCGGCCTCGAGGCCGGCGCCAACGACTACGTGACGAAGCCGTTCAAGTTCGCCGTGCTGCTCGCCCGTATCCGCGCCCACCTGCGCCAGCACGAGCAGACCGAGGACGCCGTCTTCTCCATCGGCCGCTACACCTTCCGCCCCTCGACCAAGCTGATGGTCGACGAGCGCGGCTCCAAGGTGCGGCTGACCGAGAAGGAGACCGCCATCCTCAAGTACCTCTACCGCGCCGGCGAGCGCCCGGTGACCCGCGAGGTGCTGCTGCACGAGGTCTGGGGCTACAACTCCGGCGTCACCACCCACACGCTCGAGACCCACATCTATCGCCTGCGCCAGAAGATCGAACGCGACCCGTCGAACGCCGAGCTCCTCGTCACCGAGGCAGGCGGCTACAAGCTGGTGCCCTGACCCCGGGACGGCCCCCGCCGCCCCATCGCCCGGACGGCCGCGACGGCCGGGGCCCTCGGATGACACCCGCATGACCCTCGAACGCGACATCGACCTCCTCAAGTCCGTGCCCTTCTTCGAGGGCATCCCGGCCGAGCCGTTGAAGCTGATCGCCTTCTCCGCCGACAGCCGCGAGGTCGCCGACGGGCAATTCCTGTTCACCGCCGGCGACACGGCGGAGGGCGGCTACATCGTCGTCGAGGGCCGCATCGATCTGGTCGACGAGGCCAAGACCCCGCCCAAGGTGCTGGAGCGCCTCGGCCCCGGCGCGCTGATCGGCGAACTGGCGCTGATCGTCGAAACAACCCGCCCGGCGACGGCGATCGCCGTCGGCCCCGCCCGCGTCCTCGTCGTCCGCCGCTCCCTCTTCCGCCGCATGCTCGGCGAATACGCTGAGATCGCAGTCACCCTGCGCGACCGCATCGCCGACCGGCTCGGCGCGCTGGCCCCGGAGATCGGGCGGATCCGGGATGTGATGGAGGGCGGGGAGAGACGGTGAGGGAGGGGGGAGAGCCCGATGAAAGGCGGGTACGCTCGAAACTAACCTCTCACGCCGAACTACAGACGGCGATGCCGCTAGGGGCAGCGCTCAAATCCGCAAGCCATTGGATCGACCACTACCCTATAGGGTAGCCGATTTTAATAAAATCGCTTTCGCAAGAATTGCGTTGCACTAGAACATCGACGCCTCCACTGTGGGAGCAGTCCATGCCGTATTTCCGTGATGAGCACATCCAACAGATGGCAGACGCTTACTCGACCATTCCACTTAGGGCTCTGGCTCTCACAGAATCTCTACTGCAACATCAGTTCACTTCGGTCTCCGCAAAGGAATACGCACACCACGGACTCGGGCGTCGGCTTTCCATTCTAAAACGGTGCATCACCCGGATTTTCGAATTACTTCCGCCTGAGCAAGAAAAAATCCCAGAACAAGAGATCGTGCTAGATGTAACGATTTTCCTTCAAGCTTTTGTTTTTAACATTTTTGGTGCACTAGATGACCTCGCCTTCATTTGGGTTCGTGAGAAGCAAATAACAAAGGAAAACGGCCAGCCGCTTCCGAATGGCCGCATCGGCCTTTCAAGAGAAATGTCTGAAGTTCGTAGCTCTTTTCCGAAAGATTTACAGGACTACCTCACCTCGGTCGACCCGTGGTTCACGCATATAAAAAGTTATCGGCATGCTCTTGGGCACCGAATTCCACTTTACATCCCACCGTTCAATATTCGTCCCAAGAATGTCGAACGATATCAGATACTTGATAAGCAGACCCGTGAGGCTCTCTATTTTCGCAGAGATGAACAGGAACATCTCCGGCTTTCAGCTGAGCGAGATGCTCTTGCATTCTTCCGGCCCTGGATGAAACACTCCTTTGACGACCCTTCCGCTCCAATCGCCTTCCACCCCCAAGTACTAGCTGATTTTGCGACGGTTGAAAAAATGGTGCGAATGATCATTGCGGAACTCTGATCGCAATATTTGGCAAAGCATAACCTAAGCTGGTTTAGCAGCCCGAATTAGTCGGTGGTTCCACATCCTTTCGCTTCGGATCAACTGCGCTGCCTGCGATCTTCAATTGCCCCCTTCACCCCCGCCCCCACTTCCCCTCGATATACTCCGCCACCATCGCCTTGAACTCCGCCGCGATGCCCGCGCCCTTCAGCGTCGCGACCTTCTTGCCGTCGACGAAGACCGGGGCGGAGGGGGCTTCGCCGGTGCCGGGGAGCGAGATGCCGATGTTCGCGTGTTTCGATTCGCCGGGGCCGTTGACGATGCAGCCCATCACCGCCACCTCCAGCGCCTCGACGCCCGGATACTTGCCGCGCCACTCCGGCATCGACTCGCGGATGTGCGTCTGGATCTCGTGGGCGAGCTCCTGGAACACCGTCGAGGTCGTCCGCCCGCAGCCGGGACAGGCCGCGACGATCGGCGCGAAGGTGCGCAGGCCCATCGTCTGCAGCAGTTCCTGCGCCGCGATCACCTCCTTCGTCCGGTCGCCGCCGGGCTCGGGGGTGAGCGAATAGCGGATCGTGTCGCCGATCCCCTGCTGCAACAGGATGCCGAGCGCCGCGGACGAGGCGACCAGCCCCTTCGAGCCCATCCCCGCCTCGGTCAGCCCGAGATGGAGGGCGTAAGGCGAGCGCGCCGCGATCTCGCAGGAGACCTTCACCAGATCCTGGATCTGGCTGACCTTGGCCGAGACGACGATCTTGTCGCGCGAAAGGCCGATCTCCTCGGCCAGTTCCGCCGAGAGCACCGCCGACTGCACCATCGCCTCGTGCATCACCTCGCGCGCGGTGAGCGGCGCGCCCTTGGCGGTGTTCTCGTCCATCAGCCGGGTGAGCAGCTCCTGATCGAGCGAGCCCCAGTTGACGCCGATGCGGACGGGCTTGGCATGCCGGATCGCCGTCTCGACGATCGCCGCGAACTGGCGGTCGCGCTTGTCCTTGAAGCCGACGTTGCCGGGGTTGATGCGATACTTCGCCAGCGCCGCCGCACAGGCGGGATGATCGGCGAGCAGCTTGTGGCCGATGTAGTGGAAGTCGCCGATCAGCGGCACCGAGATGCCCCATTGGTCGAGCCGGTCGCGGATCTTCGGCACGGCGGCGGCGGATTCGTCGCGATCGACGGTGATGCGGACGAGTTCGGACCCCGCCCGGGCGAGCGCGCGGACCTGCTCGGCGGTGGCGAAGACGTCGGCCGTGTCGGTGTTGGTCATCGACTGTACGACGATCGGCGCCCCGCCGCCGATCCTCACCCCGTCGACGTCGACGGCGACCGAGGAGCGGCGGGAGAGCGGCGTGGCGAGCGGATACATGGGTCTCTCCGGGCGGACAGGGACGTCCGGAGATGTCGTCGGATTCGCGACGCCGTCAAGACCGCGCCGCACCGAGCGGTTCACTTGGAGCCTCCGCCCCCCGGCACCAGCAGCCCGGCGAGCGCCCCGAGCGCCGTCGAGCCGATCGAGATCAGCACCTCGGGGATCTTGATGTCGCCGGTGCCGACCGAATGCCACTGCCAGCCGATGATCCCGATCACCGACAGGATCGCGGCGGAGAGCACCACCACCGCCAGCCGATAGGTGAACTTGTCGGTGTTCGCCGTGGTCGGCGGATACTGGGTCTTGATCTGCGTCCCGATCTCGTTGAGCACCGCGAGCGGCTCGGCCTTCAGCCGGTCGAGGATGTCGGGGTTGGTGGCGACCCGATCGATCAGCACGTCGACCGACCGTGGGCGGATGTCCTCGCTCATGATGACCTCCCTCGCCCGCGGACTCCGTCGTCGCCGGGCGCACCGCGAGAATACACCATTTCCGATTGCAATTCGACCGTTGCTCGTCCGGGTCATGCCGGATCGGCCGGCGCGCCCTTGCACGCTCGCGCGTTATGGCTAGAGTGCCGGCCGATTTCCGCCCTTCCTCCACTCGATGCCTCGGGGAGCCGACATGGCCGCGAACGACGTCAAGAAGGTGGTGCTGGCCTATTCCGGTGGCCTCGACACCTCGATCATCCTCAAGTGGCTGCAGGTCACCTACGGCTGCGAAGTCGTGACCTTCACCGCCGATCTCGGCCAGGGCGAGGAGCTCGAGCCGGCGCGCAAGAAGGCCGAGATGCTCGGCATCAAGGAGATCTTCATCGACGATCTGCGCGAGGAGTTCGTCCGCGACTTCGTCTTCCCGATGTTCCGCGCCAACGCCCAGTACGAGGGCGACTATCTGCTCGGCACCTCGATCGCCCGGCCGCTGATCGCCAAGCGCCAGATCGAGATCGCCCGTCAGGTCGGCGCCGACGCCGTCTGCCACGGCGCCACCGGCAAGGGCAACGATCAGGTCCGCTTCGAGCTCGGCTACTACGCGCTCGAGCCGGACATCAAGATCATCGCCCCCTGGCGCGAATGGGACTTCAAGTCGCGCGAGGCGCTGATCGACTTCGCCGAGAAGCACCAGATCCAGATCGCCAAGGACAAGCGCGGCGAAGCCCCCTTCTCGGTCGACGCCAACCTGCTGCACTCCTCGTCGGAAGGTAAGGTGCTCGAGGATCCGTGGGTCGAGCCGCCGGAATACGTCCACATGCGGACGATCTCGCCCAAGGAGGCCCCGGACGCCTCGACCGAGATCACCATTCGCTTCGAGAAGGGCGACGCGGTGGCGATCGACGGCGTCGAGATGTCTCCTGCGACCCTGCTGACGAAGCTCAACGACCTCGGCCGCGACAACGGCATCGGCCGCCTCGATCTGGTCGAGAACCGCTTCGTCGGCATGAAGTCGCGCGGCGTCTACGAGACCCCGGGCGGCACCATCCTGCTCGCCGCCCATCGCGGCATCGAGTCCATCACCCTCGACCGCGGCGCCGCTCACCTCAAGGACGAGCTGATGCCGCGCTACGCCGAGCTGATCTACAACGGCTTCTGGTTCTCGCCGGAGCGCGAGATGCTGCAGGCGCTGATCGACAAGTGCCAGGAGGCGGTCACCGGCGAGGTGCGGCTCGAGCTCTACAAGGGCAACGTCCGCGTCACCGGCCGCCGCTCGCCCTGGTCGCTCTACGACCAGGAGCTGGTCACCTTCGAGGAAGGCAAGGTCGCCTACGACCACCGCGACGCCGCCGGCTTCATCAAGCTCAACGCCCTGCGTCTGCGCACGCTGGGCCGGCGGAAGAACCGTCTCGGCGCCTGATCCGGGCGGAACGAGAGCGAACACGAGAAGGGCGGCGACCGCAGGGTTCGCCGCCCTTTTCTCTAAGTCAGCCGTGCCCGGGCGCGGTCCCGTCGCGAGCGATCGCCCGCCGCCACAGCCCCGCCAGAACCGCCACCATCAGCATCGTCGGGAACACCACCTTCAGCCCGGTCACCGGGTCGGTGAACAGCGTCGCCGCGGTGCCGCCGAGGAAGCCGGTGCTCATCTGCAGGAAGCCCATCAGCGCCGAGGCCGAGCCGGCGGTCGTGGCGAAGGGGGCGAGCGCCGCGGTGGTCAGCGGCGGGATCACCAGCGCCATGGCGAAGGCGAAGACGCCGACCGGGATCATCACCGCCGCATAGCTCGCCGGCCACAGCACGCCGATCGCCAGCGTCGCCGCCGCGCCTGAGAACGACAGCACCAGGCCGGGCAGCACCATCCGGTCGGCCGACACCACCGCCATCAGCCGCCGGGCGAAGAGACCGCCGGCGAAGAACGACCCGGTCTGCGCCAGCATGCCGACGCCGAAGGCGGTGGGCGTGAGCCCGACCCGGTCGATCAGCACGAAGGGCAGCATGGTGCCGAGCGAATAGATCGGCCCGACCGAGAAGGAGATGGCGAGCGCCGGGGCGAGGAAGCGCCGATCGGCGAGGAGGCTGCGATAGGTGGCGAGCACCCGGGCCGGTCGCGCCAGCGCCGGATCGGGCATCCGGTTGGTCTCCGGCAGGGCGAAATAGACCGACGCCAGCGCCCCGGCGCCGAACACCGTCATCGCGACGAACACCGCCCGCCAGCCGAACCCCTCGGAGAGCAGCCCGCCGATGGTCGGCGAGATCGCCGGGCCGACCGACAGCACGATACCGATGGCGTTCATCACCCGGGCCGACTCCTGCCCGGTGAAGAGATCGCGCACCACCGCCCGGCTGATCGCCACCCCGACCGCCGCGCCGACGCCCTGGACGAGCCGCGCCGCGATCAACACCTCGACCGTGCCGGCGAGGCTCGCCGCGACGCCGGCCACGGTGTAGAGCGCCAGGAAGGCGAAGGCGATCGGCCGCCGGCCGTAGGCGTCGGAGAGCGGCCCGCACACCAGCTGCGCCAGGGCGAAGCCGGCGAAATAGGCGGTGAGCGACAGCTTGATCGTCGCCATCGTCGTGCCGAGCGCCGCGACCAGCGCCGGCATCGCCGGGGTGTAGAGCGCCATCGACACCGAGGCGATGGCGGTGAGGAGCCCGCCGATGATCGTGGCGCGCGCCGGCGACACCGCCGGCGGGGAAATCTCGCTCATGTCCGCCCCTCCCCACCGTCGAAGCCGGCGAGATTGGCGCGGACCCGGGTCATGAGGCGACGCAGCGTCGCGATCTCCTCGGCCGAGAACCCCGCCGTCTGCACCTCCCTTATCCCGGGCGATGTCGCCCGGAGCTCCTCGAGCATCGGACCCGCCCGCTCCGTCGGATGGACGAGCTTCGCCCGCCGATCGGCCGGATCGGGCCGGCGCTCGGCGAGCCCGCGCCCGACCAGCCGGTCGAGATGGCCGACCAGCGTCATCGGCTCGATGTAGAGCCGCTCGGCGAGCTGCGCCTGCCTCAGACCGGGGTTGTCGATGATGGTGATCAGCACCCGCACCTCGGCCGAGCCGAAGTCGTGGCCGGCGCGCGCCCAGGCGGTCTCGAGCCGCCGCCAGAACAGCCGCGCCACGTCGGAGAACAGGGTGCCGAGCGGTTCGTCGCCGCGGTCGCTCATCGTCTCGTCCCGAAATTCGATCCCCTGATGATAAGGAAACCTTATCTTCTGTCCAGCCCCGTCGTCCTGAAATCGTCTCTCGCCCGCGCCATCGCCGGCTGTCGACCGCTTGCGGCGAAGGAATGCTTGACGTCGGGCGGATCATCGGGTGAGAGATCGCCCCGACGCGAGGCCGTTCCGGGTGGGACGGTACGACGGGGACGAGACCGAGTGCATCGGCATCCGAACGAGCCCTCGACCGAGGACGGGACCGTGACCATGGCCAGCGAGCCGAAACGGGTGGACGCCCGCAGCCGGAGGATCCTCTCCGCGCTGGGTGACCGCTCGATCGTCTTCGTCGGCATGATGGGCGCCGGCAAGACCACCATCGGCCGCCGCGTCGCCGCCCGCCTCGACATTCCCTTCGCCGACGTCGACGTCGAGATCGAGAAGGCGGCGGCCAAGACCATCCCCGAGATCTTCGCCGAACACGGCGAGGCCTATTTCCGCGACGGCGAGCGCCGCGTCATCGCCCGTCTGCTCGGCGACGGCCCGCAGGTGCTGGCGACCGGCGGCGGCGCCTTCATGAACGCCGAGACCCGCCGGGCCATCGCCGCTCGCGCCGTCTCGGTATGGATCGCCGCCGACCCCGACGTGCTCTGGGCCCGGGTCCGCAGCAAGGCGACCCGGCCTCTGCTCCAGACCGCCGACCCGGAAGGGACGCTGCGCCGCCTCGTCGCCGAGCGCTACCCGGTCTATGCCGAGGCCGACGTCACGGTGAATTCGCACGACGTCTCCAAGGACGTCATGGCGGAAGAGATCCTCGCCGCCCTCGATCGCCATTTCTCCGCGCCCGTCGCCGATCCGGCGGCCGTCGCGACCCCACCGGGAGATCCGACATGACCGCCCCCACCGTGGTGCCCGTGGAACTCGCCGGCCGCGCCTACGACATCCTCATCGGCCCGGGACTGATCGAGACCGCCGGTGCCGAGCTGAAGGCCCGCTTCCCCGGCGCCCGCTTCTGCGTGATCACCGACGAGATCGTCGCCGAGACCCATCTCGACACCCTCGCCCGCTCGCTCACCGACGCCGATCTCGCCTTCTCGTCGATCGTCGTCTCCCCCGGCGAGAGTTCCAAGTCCTTCGAGACCCTGGAGAACGTCGTCGACGGTGTCCTCTCCGCCCGGCTCGAGCGCGGCGACCTGCTGATCGCGCTGGGCGGCGGGGTCATCGGCGACCTCGTCGGCTTCACCGCCGGCATGATCCGCCGCGGCATGCGCTTCGTCCAGGTGCCGACCACCCTGCTCTCCCAGGTCGACAGCTCGGTCGGCGGCAAGACCGGCATCAACACCCGCCACGGCAAGAACCTCGTCGGCCTCTTCCACCAGCCCTCGCTGGTCGTCGCCGACACCGCCACCCTCGACACCCTACCGGCCCGCCACCTGCGCGCCGGCTATGCCGAGGTGGCAAAATACGGCCTCATCGACGACGCCGAGTTCTTCCGTTGGCTGGAAGGCAACTGGGGCGAGATCTTCGCCGGCGGGCCGGCCCGGGTCGGCGCCATCGCCGCCTCCTGCCGCGCCAAGGCCCAGGTGGTGCGCATCGACGAGACCGAGCAGGGCCCGCGCGCCCTCCTCAACCTCGGCCACACCTTCGGCCACGCCTTCGAGACCGCCTGTGACTACGACGCCGAACGCCTCGTCCACGGCGAGGCGGTGGCGATCGGCATGGTGCTGGCGCACGAGTTCTCCGCCCGCCTCAACCTCGCCTCGCCCGACGACGCGGCGCGGGTCGCGGCCCATCTCGCCGCCGTCGGCCTGCCCACCACGATCGGTGAGATCCCCGGCGGCGTCGGCGCCGCCGACGAGTTGATGCGGGCGATCTTCCAGGACAAGAAGGTCAAGCGCGGTCGTCTGACCTTCATCCTGACCCGCGGCATCGGCGAGGCCTTCATCGCCGACGACGTGGTGCCGGAACAGGTCCGCGACTTCCTCGAGGAGAAGCTCGTCGCCTGACCCGGCCGACGGGACGACCCGGTGCCTCCGGCGCGCTCGTCGGCGGATGCCCTTCTGTCACTTCTCCCCTCGCCCCCCCGGTGCTAGGCCCGAAGGTGGCAGGAGCGGCGGACCCGCGGCCTGCCGCGAGGAGGGTTCAATGAACCACCACCGGTCTTTCGGTCGCCTCCTGGCCTGCGTCCTGGCTCTCGCCCCGACCTCCGCCATGGCCACTCCCTACTTCAACCAGATCTTCAGCCCGGCCGGCATCGCTCTCGACGTCGACAACGTCGAGGACCGCGCCTACGACTGCACCGTCACCTGGGATCTCACCTGGATCGAGGCCGGCCGCACCAAGCCGAGCCGCTTCGATCAGAAGCTCACCATCCAGCCGCGTTGGCGCGGCCGCGTCACCACCATCCCCGCCACCGACGGCGCGGCATCGCTCCGGACCTATCGCTTCGACATCGTCTGCAACTGAGGCCTCGGCCGAACCCGCGCCTTCGGGAGCCGGTTCGGCGCCGCCTTGGTGCGATCCGCGGCGCTCAACCGACTTCGGCGAGGTCGCTCGGGAGAGGTCGATCGCCGCTCAGGCGCACGACCGTCGCCGCCGCTGCGGCGTCGCCCGTCTCGACCCGATCGCGACCGGCCTGCTTGGCGAGATAGAGCCCGGCATCGGCCGAGGCGATCAGCCGATCGAGGTTCGACTCGATCATCGGCACCGCCGCGACGCCGATGCTGACCGTCGCCGCGATCGCCTGCCCGCCGTGTCGAATACCCAGCCCGGCGAAGTCGCGCCGGATGTCCTCGGCCACCCGCCATGCCGCCGTGATGTCGGCCTCGGCCAGGAACAGCGCGAACTCCTCGCCACCGTAGCGACCGAACACGTCGTCGCGGCCCAACCGTGCGTTCACCACCTCGGCGAAGTCGGCGAGCACCCGATCGCCGGCGCCGTGACCATGGGTATCGTTGATCGCCTTGAAGCGGTCGAGGTCGAAGATCAGCATCGCCCCGCGTGACGGATCGGCCGCGAGTCTCGCGGCGGCGCGATCACGGAAGGCACGGCGCGTCAGAATGCCGGTCAGCCCATCGATTTCGGCCGCCCGTCGCTGGCGCGATTCGGCTCGCTCCTTGACCATCGCCAGCAGTGCGTAGCCGAGCAGCACCTCCTGCATCAGGATCTGCAGCGCGACGAAGGCCGCCCAGCCGCGACCGAGGACGGCGAAACTCTCCGAGACCGGGACCTGGAAGGCCAGCCCGGCGCGCGCCATGTGGGCGGCACCGGCCAGCGCGAACAGCGTGGCGACCAGCGGCCGGGTCGGCAGTGGCTCGCGCGCCTGCCCGCGCCAGATGATCGCCGCGGCGGCGAAGCCGTGCGCCGAGATCATGCACGAGATCAATACGACCCGGACCGAGAAGTTGCCCCAGACGAAGGGGATCTGCGTCGCCACCAACCACGCGCTCGCGCCGGCCAGGACCAGATACGGCCGCACCCGCCGCCCTTCGAAGGTGAGGGCCCCCGCCACCACCAGCCCGAAGGCGGTCAGGACGAGGACGTTGGCGATCCCGATCGACACCCAGCCGGGGATCTCGCCGCGCAGGGCGAGCAGCACGCAGGCCGGCGCACCGAGCAGGTGCGCCGCCGCCCAGGGCAGCATGGCGTCGTTGTTGGTTCGATCCTGCCGCCAGGTGACGAAGAACATCACCGCCATCAGGACGAACAACGCGGTCGACACCAGGAACAGGGTCGGCAGATCGATCGTCGGCATCTCGGATCCGGTCGGGGGCCTCGAGCTGGCAACGCAGCCATGCGGTATCGCATTTCTACTTATGCCGCCTCGCAATATGCCAGACTTCCCCCAACGGGAGGTTAAGTTTCCCGGACGCTCGTACGATTGTGATCGGTCCGAATCATGCCGGATCGGCCTCGATGCTCAGCGCATGGACCCGCTCGGCCAGCTCGTCCTTCAACACCTCGTTGATCAATCTGTGGCGTTGCAGGCGGGACGTGCCGCGAAACGCCGCCGCGGCGATCTGCACCGCGAAATGGGTCTCCCCGTCGGCGTGCGATCCGCCGTGGCCGTGATGACGATCCGACTCGTCGATCACCTCGAGGAATGTCGGCTGAAAGGCGGCGGTCAGCTTGTCGATCATACGTTGGCGGTAGGTCATCGGCCGTCCGGTCGTCCCTGTCGTTGGAGGTCGCCTTCATGCTACCCCTGCCGCCGACGAATCGGAACCGCTCCGAACGCCGGGACGCCCTGCACGGCGAACCTTGTGACCGACCGCGCGAGGCACCATTATCCGCCGATGAAGTTCGACAGCGACATCTTCGAGCGCATTCGCGTCAAGCCGGACCCCGAGATCCTGGCTCGACGCAGCGCGCCTCGGTGCGATTGGGAGGGCTGCGAAGCCGCCGGCACCCATCCGGCGCCGAAGGGCCGCGGCCACGAAGGCGAGTACCACCGCTTCTGCATCGATCACGTCCGCCTCTACAACAAGTCCTACAACTACTTCTCCGGCCTCGCCGCACCCGACGTCGCCGCCTTCCACGAGGACGCCGTCACCGGTCATCGCCCGACCTGGACCATGGGATCGAATCCCGACGCGACCGGACCGCGCCGCTCGGCCGACGAATTCGAGATCCCCAGGAACTGGACCCGCCGCTCCGGCGACCCGCGCATCCAATTCGGCCGCGCCGCCCGTTTCCGGGCCGAGTTCCAGGCCCGTCCGGTGCGCCGCAAGCCGCTGGAGAAGAAGGCCCTCGACACTCTCGGCCTGCCCGAGGCAGCGACCGGCGACGAGATCCGCGCCCGCTACAAGGACCTGGTCAAGCGCCACCACCCCGACGCCAACGGCGGCGACCGCTCCAGCGAAGGCCGGCTGCAGGAGATCATCCACGCCTACAAGCTGCTGCGCGCCGGCGGCCTCGCCTGACATGGGACCCATGCGTCTCGCCCATGGCCGACACGCAGAGCCTGCTGCGACGTCGCACCACGACTGGTGCGGCGACGCTCGCTCGGCTAGTGTGCGCCGGTTCGAAACGATGACCCCCACCGGGCGTCGCGCGCGCGAGCCGAGTGCCCGCGCCCATCCGGTGGGGACGGAGGCAAGATGAGCGAGACCGAGAAGAGCGTCGCCGGCCAGCCCGATCGGATGATCTCCGTGAAGGAGACCTTCGGCTTCGAGAGCGACCTGATGGTGCCGGCCTATTCGACCGCCGAGGACCACGTCCCCGACATCGACCCCGACTATCTCTTCGACCGCGACACCACCCTCGCCATCCTCGCCGGCTTCGCCAAGAACCGCCGCGTCATGGTCACCGGCTTCCACGGCACCGGCAAGTCGACCCACATCGAGCAGGTCGCCGCCCGCCTCAACTGGCCCTGCGTCCGCGTCAACCTCGACAGCCACATCTCCCGCATCGACCTGATCGGCAAGGACGCCATCGTCGTGCGTGACGGCATGCAGGTGACCGAGTTCCGCGACGGCATCCTGCCCTGGGCCTATCAGAACAACGTCGCCCTGGTCTTCGACGAATACGACGCCGGCCGCCCGGACGTGATGTTCGTCATCCAGCGCGTGCTCGAATCCTCCGGCCGCCTGACGCTGCTCGACCAGAACCGCGTCATCCGCCCGCACCCGGCCTTCCGCCTCTTCGCCACCGCCAACACCATCGGCCTCGGCGACACCTCGGGCCTCTACCACGGCACCCAGCAGATCAATCAGGCGCAGATGGACCGCTGGTCGATCGTCACGACCCTGAACTATCTGCCGCACGACGAGGAAGTCGGCATCGTCCTGTCCAAGGCGAAGCACTACCAGAACGCCGAGGGCCGCGACATCGTCGCCAAGATGGTCCGCGTCGCCGACATGACCCGCAACGCCTTCGTCCAGGGCGAACTGTCGACCGTCATGAGCCCGCGCACGGTGATCACCTGGGCCGAGAACGCCGAGATCTTCGGCGACGTCGGCTTCGCGCTGCGCGTCACCTTCCTCAACAAGTGCGACGAGACCGAGCGGCCGAAGGTCGCCGAGTTCTACCAGCGCTGCTTCGGCAAGGAACTGCCGGAGAGCGCCATCAACGTCGTGCTGAGCTGAGGGGCGGGCGATGGCGGAACGGCTCACCCATCGCGGCGGCTGCCACTGCGGCGCGGTGCGCTGGGAGGTCGACGCCGTCATCGACGAAGTGATCGCCTGCAACTGCTCGATCTGCCAGAAGCGGGGCTCGCTCCTCGCCTTCGCCCCGGCGGCCGACTTCCGCCTGCTCTCGGGCGCCGAGAAGCTGAAGGACTATCGCTTCGCGTCGAAGCGCATCGCTCATCTCTTCTGCTCCGACTGCGGCCAGGAATCCTTCGGCCGCAGCGCCAAGCCGGACGGCAGTGAGATGGTCGCGATCAACATCCGCTGCATCGACGACGTCGACCTCGACGCCCACCCCGTCCGTCGCTTCGACGGTCGGTCTCTCTGATCCCCCGACGAGGTTCCGAGCCTTGGCCCCGAAGGACAAGACCCCGCCCAACGAGCCGTTCAAGCAGGCGCTCACCGCCTGTGTGCGGGCGATCGCGCGGGTTTCCGACCTCGAGGTCGCCTTCGGCACCGACAAGGCGGTGACCACCGGCCACACCGTCCGTCTGCCCGAACCGGCCCGCAAGCTCTCCCGCGCCGAGGCCGCCGTGCTGCGCGGTCAGGCCGACAGTCTGGCGCTGCGCCTCGCCGTCCACGACGGCGCCGTCCATCGCCGCTACATGCCCGATGGCTCCCAGGCCCGCGCCGTCTACGAGGCGGTCGAGCAGGCGCGCTGCGAGGCGGTCGGCGCCCGCCGCATGGAGGGGGTGAAGGGCAACCTCGCCGCCATGCTGGAGGAGCGCTACGCCAAGGCCCACAAGGCCGACGTCACCGACAAGGCCGAGGCGCCGCTCGCCGACGCCCTCGCCCTCCTGGTGCGCGAGCGCCTCACCGGGGCCCGGCCGCCGGCCTCCGCCACCAATCTCGTCGAGCTCTGGCGCAACTGGGTCGAGTTGAAGGCCGGCTCGCGCCTCGACGCGCTCGAGAGCGCCATCGCCGACCAGCGCGCCTTCTCCCATCTCGTGCGCGACCTCCTCGCCGACCTCGACATGTCCGACGAACTCGGCGAGGACCCCGACGAGCCCGACGAATCCGAGGGTGGCGACGAGGAACAGGGTCAGGACGAGGACACCGCCGGCGAACCCGAGGGCGAGGACGGCTCCGACCAGTCCGAGACCTCCTCGACCGAGAGTTCCGGCGACGAGCCCGAGGAGGGCGAGACCGAGGCCCACGACGGTTACACCGACGAGGTCTCCGACGACGAGATCACCGAGACCGAGACCACCGCCGAAGCGAGCCGTCCCGATCAGCCCTTCTCCAACAAGCCGCCGATCGACGACTACAAGGTCTTCACCACCCGCTTCGACGAGGTCATCCACGCCGAGGACCTCTGCGACGGCCCCGAGCTCGAGCGCCTGCGCGCCTATCTCGACAAGCAGCTGGCGCCGCTGCAGGGCGCCGTCGCCCGCCTCGCCAACCGCCTGCAGCGGAAATTGATGGCCCAGCAGAACCGCTCCTGGATGTTCGACCTGGAGGAGGGCGTGCTCGACACCGCCCGCCTCACCCGCGTCGTCATCGACCCGATGTCGCCGCTGTCGTTCAAGCGCGAGCGCGACACCGACTTCCGTGACACCATCGTCACGCTCTTGATCG
>ERZ1645187.908-NODE-908-length-28425-cov-37.046105_pt1 | contig 28425 bp, 24 predicted proteins | sample MGYA00575352_ERZ1645187 | MGnify/ENA primary metagenome ERZ1645187 (study PRJEB40837, sample SAMN11349314) | freshwater sediment metagenome | isolation source: river sediment | host: Sediment | place: India: Wazaribad , New Delhi | collected 2017-02-21 ...
CATGCGCCGCAACCTCCCACATCGTTGGTTGCAACAGCCGTTAGAAACCGCCCGGGCCAGTCCCTCTGGAAATGCGCACGGGCGTCACCCGATCAGGTGACGCCCGTGCGTGATGGGTTTCGAGCTGCTCAGCGGCGGCGGTCCACGTCGACGAAGTCGATCTGGGGCCGGCCGCGACCGGCCAACGCCGAGATGACGGTGCGGAAGGCGGTCGCGGTGCGACCTCCCCGCCCGATCACCTTGCCCAGGTCCTCGGGGTGCACGCGCACCTCCAAGACCTGGCCGCGGCGCAGCTGCTTGTCGCTGACCCGCACGTCGTCCGGGTGGTCGACGATGCCGCGGACCAGGTGCTCCAGCGCGTCGGCGAGCATGACCTCAGGCCTTGTCGGCCGTGGCCTCGGCGGCCTCGGCGTTCTCGGCGGCGCCCTCGGGGGTCTCGTCGGCCGGCACCGGGGCCGGAGCCTCAGCGGCCGGAGCCTCAGCGGCGGGGGCCTCGGCGGCCGGAGCCTCAGCAGCAGGAGCCTCGCCGGCCGGCGCCTCGGCAGCGGCCTCAGCCTTGGCGGCCTTCGGCTCAGCCTTCTTCTCGGCCTTCTTGGTCACCGCCGCGCCCTTCGGCTCGTTGGCGGCGTCCTTGAGCGCCTCGTTGAAGATCTCGAGCTTGTCGCGCTTGGGCTCCTTGACCTTCAGGGTGCCTTCGGCACCGGGCAGGCCCTTGAACTTCTGCCAGTCACCGGTCACCTTGAGGATCACCTCGACGGCCTCGGTCGGCTGAGCGCCGACGCCGAGCCAGTACTGGGCCCGCTCGGAGCTCACCTCGATGAACGAGGGGTCCTCCTTGGGGTGGTACTTGCCGATCTCCTCGATGACGCGACCGTCGCGCTTCTTGCGCGAGTCCACGACGACGATGCGGTACTGCGGCACCCGGATCTTGCCCAGGCGCTTCAAACGGATCTTGACGGCCACGTGGGTGGTGTCTCCTTGAAAGTGGTGGTCGATGAGCGGCCCTCAACCAGGTGGGGACCGGGTCGGACCGCTCGAAGGGCACTGCCACGACCGGATGAGAGGGGCCGGACGGGCAGGACTCAGCGGGTGATTCTGCCAGATCACCGCGGCTGGCCACGAATCGAGTCCGCTCAGGCGACCACGGCCCCACGCAGCACGACCCGGGCGGGCTGGTAGAGCGCCGACAGGTCGAGCCGCGGGTCCCGGTCGTAGACCACGAAGTCCGCCGGCGCCCCCTCGGCCAGGGTCGGATTCCAGCCCAGCCACTCGCGCCCCTTCCAGGACGCCGCGGCGAGCACCGCCTCGGCGGGCAGACCGAGCTCGGCCATCGCCAGCGCCTCCCCGGCCAGGTGCCCGTGCCGCTGCGGGCCGCCGCCGTCGCTGCCGACGTACAGCTCGACGCCCGCCTCGTGGGCCGCCATCAACACCTCGCGACGGCGGGCGTACAGCTCGTCCATGGTGGCCGAGTACGCCGGGAACTTCTCCCGACCCTCGGCCGCAAACAGGGGGAACTTGGCGGTCTGCATGACCGTCGGCACCAACGCGGTGCCGTTGGCGGCCATCTGGTCCACCTGGTCGATCGAGAGCCCGGTGCCGTGCTCGATGCAGTCGATGCCGGCGTCCAACAGGCCCTGGAGCACCCCGCTGCCGAAGCAGTGCGCGGTGACCTTCGCCCCGTGCTCGTGGGCCGCCGCGACGGCGGCCGCGAACGTCTCGGCGGGGAACGACGGCGCCAGGTCGCCCTCCTCCCGGGAGATCCAGTCGCCGACCAGCTTGACCCAGCCGTCGCCGGCCCGAGCCTGCTCGGCGACGGCGTCGCATAGCTGCTCCGGCTCGACCTCGTCGCCGTAGTTGCGCAGGTAGCGCCGGGTGCGGGCCAGGTGCCGCCCGGCCCGGATCAGCCGCGGCAGGTCCGCTCGGTCCTGGACCCACCGGGTGTCTGCCGGCGACCCGCAGTCGCGCAGGAGCAGGGCTCCGGCGTCCCGGTCGGCGAGGGCCTGGCGCTCCACCTCGTCGTCGGGCACCGCGCCAGGGTCGTCCAGGCCGAGGTGGTTGTGGGCGTCGACGAGTCCGGGCACGATCCAGCCGTGGGCCGCGGTCTCCGCACCGGGCTGGGGTTCGTAGGTGACCCGGCCGTCCACGACGTACAACTCGGCTGCCTCGGCGTGCGGCAGCACCGGACCGGTGAACCTGAGGGCGCGCATGCCCCGACCGTATGCCACCCCGGCTCCGGCTAGGGTCTGGCGGGTGATCGCCGAGGGACTCCAGGACCGGGTGCGACGCAACCTGCGCCTGTTCGGGCGCTTCGGGGTGGTGGGCGCGTCAGGCGTGGTGGTCAACCTGGTGACGCTGGTGCTGCTCAAGCGCCTCGGTCCGGCGCCCGACCTGGCGGTGGTGGGCCTGCCCGTCGGCGACTACCACGTCCGCTGGTACCACGTCTTCTCCACCGTCGCCTTCCTGGTCGCCAACCTGTGGAACTTCCAGCTCAACCGCTCGTGGACCTTCCACTCGGCCAAGCACGCGCGCTGGTGGGCGGAGTACCTGCCGTTCCTGATGGTGGGGCTGCTGGCCCAGATGGTCGGTCTGGTGCTGCTGACCCTGCTGATGCACCCGGGCTCGGCGATCGCGCTCTCCCCGGAGGTCTTCGACGACAGCACCGGGTTCCGGACCAGGCTCTACTGGGCTCAGCTGGTGGTGATCGCGCTGGTGACCCCGCTCTCGTTCGTCCTGAACAAGCTGTGGACCTTCGCCGCGGTACGCGGGCCCCACCGGGCTCAGCCCGACGGAGGCCCCGGCTGAGGAGTCAGTTGAGGAACTTGGAGAAGTCCTTCGGCAGGTCGAGCGCCGCGGCGGCCGACTCGTAGTCGACCTCGGCGGCCGGCTTCTCGAAGGCGCTGCCCGCGGTCGCGGCCCGCTTCTCGGCCTCCGCCTTCCGGTCGGCGGCGGCCTTGGCCGGGTTGCCGGAGACCCGCCGGCCCTTGCCCTTCTTGACCGCCTTCTGGCGCCGGGCCCCTGCACCGCCGCCCATCCCGGGCATCCCCGGCATCCCGGGCATGCCGCCCTTGGCCATCTGCTGCATCATCTTGCGGGCCTCGAAGAACCGGTCGACGAGCTGGTTGACGTCCGCGACCGTGGTGCCCGAGCCCTTGGAGATCCGGGCCCGGCGGGAGCCGTCGATGATCTTGGGGTTGTCCCGCTCGGCGGGGGTCATCGAGTAGATGATCGCCTGGATCTTGTCCAGCTCGCGCTCGTCGAAGTTCTCCAGCTGCTCGCGGTACTGACCCATCCCGGGCAGCATGCCCATGATCTTGGTCATCGAGCCCAGCTTGCGCAGCTGCTGCATCTGCTGCAGGAAGTCGTTGAGGGTGAAGTCGCCCTTGCCGCTGAGCAGCTTCTCCGCGGCCTTGGCCGACTCCTCGGCGTCGAACGCCTTCTCGGCCTGCTCGATCAGGGTGAGCACGTCACCCATGTCCAGGATCCGCGAGGCCATCCGGTCGGGGTGGAACAGGTCGAAGTCGGTCATCTTCTCGCCCGCCGAGGCGAACATGACCGGCTTGCCGGTGATCGAGGCGATCGAGAGGGCCGCACCACCGCGGGCGTCGCCGTCGAGCTTGGTCAGGACCACACCGTCGTACCCGACCCCGGTCAGGAAGGCCATCGCGGTGTTGACCGCGTCCTGGCCGATCATCGCGTCGACGACGAAGAGCACCTCGTCGGGCTGAACGGCGTCGCGGATGTCGATCGCCTGCTTCATCATCTCCGCGTCCACGCCGAGGCGGCCCGCGGTGTCGATGATGATCACGTCGTGGAGCTTGCGCTTGGCCTCCTCGACCGAGGCCCGAGCGACCGCCACGGGGTCTCCGACGCCGTTGCCGGACTCCGGGGCGAAGACGGGTACGCCGACCCGCTCGCCGTTCACCTGCAGCTGGTTGACCGCGTTGGGCCGCTGCAGGTCGGCCGCGACCAGCATCGGGGTCTTGTCCTGCTCCTTGAGCCACAGCGCGAGCTTGGCGGCCAGCGTGGTCTTGCCGGCACCCTGGAGGCCGGCCAGCATGATCACGGTCGGCCCGCTCTTGGCATAGCGCAGCCGCCGGGTCTCACCGCCCAGGATCTCGACCAGTTCGTCGTTGACGATCTTGACGACCTGCTGGGCCGGGTTCAGCGCCTGGCTGACCTCCTCGCCACGGGCGCGCTCCTTGACCGCGGCCACGAACTCCTTGACCACGGGCAGCGCGACGTCGGCCTCGAGCAGCGCGATCCGGATCTCGCGGGCGGTGGCGTCGATGTCGGCCTCGGAGAGCCTGCCCTTGCCCCGGAGGTTCTTGAAGGTGTCGGCGAGCCGGTCGGAGAGTGTGGCGAACAAGTGCGGTCCCTAGTGGGTTTCAAGATGGCGATGGGTCTGAAGGGCAGTGCGTCTGGAACGGTCCCCAAGGGTAACCGGGCTCACCACGCTTCGTGATCTTCCGGGGTGGGGGTGGCCGCCTGGGTCAGGGCCGCACGCACGGCGTGCGCGGCCTCGGCGGCCCGGCCCTCGGCCAGCGCCTGGGCGCCGTCCTCCTGCAGGTAGAAGACGTCGACGGCCTGCGGACCCAGGGTGTCGACGTGCGCCGACCGGACGGTCAGCCCGAGGTCGGCCACTGCCGACAGCACGTGGAAGAGCAGGCCGGGTCGGTCCGCGGCCCGGACCTCCAGCACGGTGGCCTGGCGGGAGGCCTCCGGGCGCACCGCCACCGCCGGGTCCAGCCCGTCCGGGTCCGGTCGGCGCAACCGCTCGGTCGCCTTCGCCTTGCCCTCGGCGACCAGCTCGAAGCGCTGGCGCAGCAGCGCCGGGTCCAGCTCGGTCTGGGTGACCTCCCACTCCGAGACCGCGATCGCCCCCTGTGACCAGGCCCGGGCGCCGCGCACCGAGATGCGCTGCAGGGCCAGCATCGCGGCCACGTCGGCCAACAGCCCGACCCGGTCCGGCGCCATCACGATCACCCGCGAACCGTCGTCCCGGCCCTCGACCCTGATCACGACGGGTGCCTGCCCCCTGGCCAACGCGTCGGGCACCGGCAGCTCCGCGACGCTCGGCTCGGGCAGCTCGGTCCCGGCGTCCTGGGCCTCCAGCGTCGCCGAGACCCGCGCGGCCAGCGCCTTGACCAGCCCGGCGCGCCAGCTGGACCAGGCCTTCTCCGAGGCGGCCAGCGCGTCAGCCTCGGTCAGGGCCGCCAGCAGGGCCAACGCCAGCGGCGAGGTGATCCGCCGGGTCACCTGGTCGACGGTCACCGGGTCCTCGATGTCTCGGGTGGTGGCGATCTCGGGGAGCAGCAGGTGCCACCGGACCAGGGTCCCGATCATCGCCACGTCCTCGGCGTTGAAGCCCATCCGCGTGGCCACGGCCCGCGCGATCGGCTCACCCGCCACGCTGTGCTCGATCAGGCCGCCCTTGCCGATGTCGTGCAGCAGGGCCGCCACCATCAGCAGGTCCGGCCGGGCCACCCGCCGGATCAGCCCGGCGGCGCTGATGCAGGTCTCGATCACGTGCCGATCGACGGTGAACCGGTGGATCGGCGAGGCGTGCGGGAGCAGGCGGATCCGCTCCCACTCCGGCAGGATCCGCGCCATCCCGTCGGTCTCCTCCAGGGTCTCCCAGACCGCGAGCAGCCCGTGCCCGGCGGCCAGCAGCCGCACCATCAGGTGCCGCGCCTCCTCCGGCCACAGCTCGGGCAACGGCGGGGACTCGGCCAGCAGCCGGGCCACGGTGGGTGGGGCGAGCACCAGGTCTCGCTCGGCCGCCTCGGCGGCGGCGCGCAGCAGCAGCAGCGGGTCCGAGGCCGGGTCGACCCGGCCGTCGAGCACCACCTCGCCGGCCGAGGCGGCGATGCCGGGTGCGAGCGGCTCCAGCTGCGGGCCGCGCTGCCCCGGCGGCCGGCTGGGCCGGGCCAGGACGGCATCGACCCGCCGCCAGGTGAGCCTAGTCAGGTGCGCCACTCGGCGACCGTTCCAGCGCACGTGCCTCTGCGCGGCCGCCGCATCGGCCAGGCCGAGCGTCTCGGCCAGGTCCGACCACACCTCGGGGGCGATCCGGTCCACTCCTCGACCGGCGATCGCGTGCACCAGGTCCCGCACGTCCAGCAGCGCCTGGCGGCAGCGCTCCAGCTCCACGTGCGGTACGTCGACCAGCCAGGTGGCGACCAGGGCCTTGAGGATGACCGCGTCCCGCAGGCCGCCGGCGGCCTCCTTCAGGTCGGGCACCGCGACGTGCGCGAGCTCGCCGACCACCTCGTGGCGCCGGCGTACCATCGCGGCCAGCTCGGGCAGCCGGCTGCGGGCGGAGCGACGCCAGTCGGCCAGCACCGTGGTGCGCAGCCGCAGGGTCAGGTTGGGGTCCCCGGCCAGGTGTCGCACGTCGAGCAGGCCCAGCGCCACCCGCACGTCGGCGTCGGCGGCGGCGGTCATCTCGGTGAAGCCGCGCACCGAGTGGTCGACCTTCCACTGGCTGTCCCACAGCGGGTACCACAGCTCGGTGGCCAGCTCCCCGAGCTCGACGCCGTCGTCGTGCACCAGGACCACGTCCAGGTCCGAGTACGGCGCCAGCTCGGCGCGCCCGTACCCGCCGACCGCAACCAGCGCCACGCCGGCCTCCGGTCCACCGAGCTCGGCGTAGGCCTGCACACACAGCGCGTCGGCCTGCCTGGCCCGGTGCGCTCTCTCGGCGGCGGTCATCTGGTGGGCTCCTCAGCGGACGTGGGCCGTCGGTGAACAGGCCGGCGAAGACAGCGGTGGACATGGCGAGAGCCCACCCCGCACCGTAGACCCGGTGCGGGGTGGGCCCCATGGAGCTCAGGCCCCACTGGTTCAGAGGGCGGCCTCGTCCTTGTCGCCGGTGCGGACCCGCACCACCGTCTCGACCGGGCTCACCCACACCTTGCCGTCGCCGATCCGACCGGTCTGGGCCGTCTTGACCACGATGCCGACCACGTCGTCCACGTCGGCGTCGTCGATCACGATCTCGATCCGGATCTTGGGCACCAGGGCGATGTCGTACTCCGCGCCCCGGTAGACCTCGGTGTGACCCTTCTGCCGGCCGTAGCCGCTGACCTCGGAGACCGTCATCCCGGCGACCCCGAAGGTCTCCAGGGCCTCACGGACGTCCTCCCACTTGTGCGGCTTGATGACCGCGGTGACCAGCTTCATGCGGTGGCTCCTTCCTTGACCTTCTCAGAGGCGGTCGCGCCGCCCAGGACGCTGCGTCGGCTGCTGCCGGCCGCTCCCAGGTCGTAGCCCGACTCACCGTGCTCGGCGAAGTCGATCCCGTCGACCTCGACGTCTTCGTCGACCCGCAGGCCGATGACCGCCTTGACTCCGAACGCCACGATCAGGGTGGCCGCGGCCGACCAGAGCATGGCGAACAGGGCGACAGCGACCTGGACGACGAGCTGCTTGACCCCGTCACCGTAGAACAGGCCGCCACTGGTGGCCAGGAACCCGATGCCGACGGTGCCGACCAGACCACCGACCAGGTGGACGCCCACCACGTCGAGCGAGTCGTCGTACCCGAACCGGTACTTCAGGCCCACGGCGAGGGCACAGGTGGCACCGGCGACCAGGCCGAGGATGATCGAGCCGACCGGGGACAGGGCGCCACAGGCGGGGGTGATGGCGACCAGACCGGCCACCACGCCCGAGGCGGCACCCAGCGAGGTCGCCTTGCCGTCGCGGATCTTCTCGATCAGCAGCCAGCCCAGGATCGCGGCCGCCGCAGCGACGGTGGTGTTCAGCCAGACCAGGCTGGTCTCGCTGAGGAACTGCTCGGCGTTGGCCTCGTCGGTCTCGCCGGTGAACACGATCGAGCCGACGTTGAAGCCGAACCAGCCGAACCACAGCAGGCCGGCGCCGATCATCGTCAGGGGCAGGTTGTGCGGCTTGATGGGCTCCTTGCCGAACCCGAGCCGCTTGCCCAGCAGGATCGCCAGCAGCAGGCCGGCGATACCGGCGTTGATGTGCACCACGGTGCCACCGGCGTAGTCGATGGGCGCCACCTCGGCGCCACCGTCACCGGAGAAGATCAGGTCGGCCAGGGAGTTGCTGACGCCGCTCAGGAAGCCGCCGCCCCAGACCATGTGGGCCAGCGGGAAGTAGGAGAGCGTGACCCACAGGGGCACGAACAGCAGCCAGGCCGAGAACTTCATCCGGTCCGCGACCGCACCGCTGATCAGGGCCGCGGTGATGACCGCGAACGTCAGCTGGAAGCCGACGAAGATGTAGCCCTGACCTGAGATCCCGTCGAGGCCGAAGTTCTCGAACGGGTTGTTGATCAACATGGCGATGTCTTGGGCCGGGTCGAAGGTCCCGTAGGACATCGACCAGCCCCAGAGCACGTAGATGATCGCCACGACGCCCATCGCCGAGAACGACATCATCATCATGTTCAGGACGGACTTCGAGCGGCTCATGCCGCCGTAGAACAGCGCCAGTGCGGGCACGGTCATCATCAGGACCAGTGATGCCGACACCAGCATCCAGGCGTGATAGCCGTAGTCCATTGGACCTCCAGTTGCTTCGGGGGGGGTGATGCAAGAACCCTCCGCGAGGGACGTTTCGACACCCGCGCGCTCATGTTGCGGGCAGGAAACGTCTCGGCCAGTTGTGTTACAGCCAGGTGAACGCCGCGACGCCCCCGGCCGGCGACCACCGGTGAACTAGGGTGCTGGCTTGTGAGGATCATCGGCACGCTGATGGTGCGCGACGAGGTGGACATCGTCGCGGCCATGGTCGAGCACCACCTCGACCAGGGCATCGACACCCTGATCGTGACCGACAACGCCTCCGTGGACGGCACCCGGGAGGTGCTGGAGAGCTACGCCGAGACCGGCCTGGTCGAGCTGCACGAGGACACCGAGCACCGCAAGCAGCAGCGCGACGTGGTGACCCGGATGGCGCGGCGGGCCCGCACCCGGTTCCGCGCCGACTGGGTGCTGAACCTGGACGCCGACGAGTTTCTGGTCGCCCAGGACCACAGCCTCACGGTGCGGCAGGCGCTGGAGCGGACCCCGCTGTACCTGAACGCCTTCACCGTGCCGGTGGTGAACCTGATCGGGCCGGCCGGCTGGTCGGGCAGCGGGTTGTCCCGCCTGGTCTGGCGCGACCAGCGCAGCGACTCCGAGCTGCGCGCCATCGGGCTGCACGCCCAGCCGACCCCGAACGCCGTACACCGCGGCGAGAGCGACATCGTGGTCCAGCAGGGCAACCACTTCACCTCCATGTCCAGCAACGGCCAGCCCGACCCCGCGGTCGCGCTGGAGGTGCTGCACCTGCCCTGGCGGTCCTGGACCCAGTTCGAGGGCAAGGTGGTCAACGCCGGCCGGGGGTACGAGGCGTCCCCGGACCTGAAGCCGAGCCCGAATCACCACGGCATGGCCGACTACCGGCGGTGGAAGGAGGGCACCCTCGAGGCGTCCTACCTGGCCCGCAGCCCCGACCTCGAGGAGCTGCAGGCCGGCGAGGCGGCCGGGAGCTTCCGCCACGACCCGTGGCTGCTGGAGCACCTCACCGCGCTCCAGCCCACCGGGCTGCGCCCCGAACTGCTGGCGGCCGTCCTGCGCTCCGACGTCGAGGCGGAGGTGCCGGCCGACCTGCCCGAGGGCCCGCTGCGCCGCCACCTGCAGGCGGGCCTGTCCCGCCGCTGACAACCGAACCGGACACCGGCGCCGCACCTCGCGTGCCGCCCCCGCAACGTCATCACGTGCGCGGGGTATCCCACCGCGCGGTGATGACGCTGTCGGCGTACGTCATCAGGGGTGAGCGCAATTGCGTCGCGCGGTGATGACGTTGCGGGAGGCGAACGCGGTCGCGAGGTCCACCACCGGGCCCGTTGGGGTCAGCGGTCGAAGCCCCGCTCGCGGCGGGCCTCCAGCGCCACCTGCACCAGGCGGTGGGCGCGGGCCCGGAACGAGTGGTCGCGGTGCACGCGCGCGGCCACCTGCCGGCGCTCGTGGTCGCTGCCGAAGATCTCGTCCAGGTCCGGGGCCGAGGTCCAGGCCACCAGGTCCTCGGGCGAGCGCATCACCCGCACGGAGCGGCCGAAGAGGTCACCCAGACCGACCACGTCGTCGGTGATCACCCGAGCCCCGCTGGCCGCGGCGTCGAAGAGCCGGTTGGACAGGAAGCCCTCCAGCCGCATGTCCTCCCAGTGGTCGTTGAGCACCACCCCGGCGGCCCGGTACGCCGCGCCGAGCCGGGCGTTGGGCAGGTAGGTCTCCTTGACCAGCCGGATCGGCACGAAGGGCCGCCACTGCGTGCCGTAGATCGAGATCGGCAGCCCGCACTCCACGGCCGAGCGCACGATCGGGCGGAACTCCTTGCGCGAGCCCCCGACGAAGAGGACCGGGTGACCGGTGTCCGGCACGGCCAGGTCGGGGTGGAACAGCCGGGGATCGGTGGCCTGGAGCATCGGCTCCACCCTGATCCCCCAGTCCGCGGACTTGCGCTGCGACCAGGCCACCGAGGCGGCCAGCAGCCGGTCGTAGGCGACGGCCTCGGCGGTGGGCAGCTGCTCGGGGTGCGAGATGACCCAGCCGAGGGTCACCTGCTCGAAGGAGGGCCGGTACGGCGCCAGGCCGCGCAGCACCAGCGCCACGTCGTCGAAGCGTCCGGTGTAGCGCTCGTGCTCGGGGCGGTGGTCGATCACCACCTCCTGCCCCTCCTCGCGCAGCGCCGAGGCCAGGGCCCGGGCGAAGTGCGTGTCGCCCCAGCGCTCGGCCTCGGCCCCGAACGGCGCCGGGTTCTTGATCGCCCAGCGCAGCCGCGGCGGGGACTCCCGCACCTCCAGGCGCGGGCGCACCAGGACCGGCTCGGGCACCCCCAGGCGACGCTGCTTGCGGTGCCGGTAGGAGATCGCGTGCCCGACCACGTCGAAGCCGCGGGAGGCCCACAGCTCGACGTCGTCGCGCGGGGTCTCGCGCTCCCAGCGCTGCAGGAAGATCGCCCGGTTGGTGTCGAAGGCGTCGTACCGGCCGGGCGTCTGGGACTCGAAGTGGGTGACCCTCGAGGCCGGCTGCACGGTGAACCGACCCGGGCGGGACCGGGCCAGCCGCAGGCACAGGTCGATGTCCTCCATGCCGTTGCGGTAGACCGGGTCGAACCCCTGCAGGGCCACGACGTCGTCGGTGCGCAGCGCCAGCGCCGCCCCGGTGAGCGCGGCGAACGGCAGGTCCTCCGCCCCCGCGGCGTCCTCGATCGGGAAGCCCTGGAGGAAGGCGTGCGGCAGCCCCCCGGTGGCCGGGAACGCCACGCCGGCGGACTGGACCACGCCGGTGGGGTAGAGCAGCAGCGACTGGGCGCCCAGCACCTGCTCGTCCGCCAGGGCGGTGACCAGCGGGGCGAGCCAGCCCGGCTCGACCGCCGTGTCGTTGTTGAGGAACACCACGGTGCCGCCGCGTACGTGCGGCAGGGCCAGGTTGTTGCCCAGCGCGAAGCCGTGGTTGGTGCCGAAGTGCAGCACCGTGACCGCCTCGTATCGGGCGGCCAGGGAGTCCAGGATCACCGAGGTGTCGGCGTCGCAGCCGTTGTTGACCACCACGCACTCCACCGGCTGGGCCTCGGCGTCGGCCATCACGCTCTCGACCGCGACGGTGGTCATCGCCCAGTCGGCGTAGGTGGGGATGATCACCGACACCAGGCCGGGGTCGCGCTCGCGATCGGTCAGGGCCGGCCAGTCGATCAGCGCCCGGTTCAGCACCACGTCGGCCCAGGCCTTGACGTTGCCGTGCTCCAGCACCGGCCGCTCCCCGGCGGGGCGACGCCTGGCCTCCCGCGCCCAGGCGGTGTGCCGCGTCAGGCCGTGGAAGGGCACCGCGCGCACCCCGTTGCGCGCCGCCAGGCCCGCCACCAGGCCGAACTCCCAGGCGCCGGGCAGCTCCTCGTCCAGGCCGCCCAGGTCCAGCACGTCCTCGCGCCGGGCCACGAGCCGACCCAGGTCCACGGTGTTGCGGTTGCGCACCTGGCCCGGCGGCAGCCCGTGCCCGGTCAGGGTGGTCGAGCCGTCGCGCCGCACCCGGCGCAGTACGTCGACCAGCGCGACCTCGTGGTCGGCCTGGCCGACCGCGACCAGCAGCCGCAACCGGTCCTCGTCCCAGAGGTCCCCGGCCTGCAGGAAGGCCACCCACTCCCCCGAACCCTGCTGGATGGCCCGGTTGAGCGCCGCGGGGGTGCCCAGGCCCTGGGCCGGCACGATGCGGAACGTGCCCTCGGCCAGCTCGGCCGCCACCAGGTCGGCGAGCGCGGGCAGCCGTCCGTCGTCGGGCACCACCGCCTGCCAGCTGGCCAGCCGCTGCGAGCGCAGGGTGCGCAGCGAGGAGGTGAGGTGGTCGGCGTCCACGCCCGGGATCAGCGCCACCAGGACCAGGGGCTCGGAGCCCGCGGCTCGGGGGCGCAGGTGCGCGTAGCCGGCGCAGACCCGCTGGCCGGCGCGCAGGTCGTCGCGGGAGAAGGGCTGCTGCTCGCCCGCCTCGTGCCGCTCCACCCACTCCTCGCGCCGCTCGGCGATCCAGTCCAACAGGCTGGGGGTGGGCTCGGCGTCCCGGCCGACCAGCCAGCGGTTGGCCGGGATCCCGGCCCGGGCCCCGATCTCCTGGTAGTGGCCGAGCGGGCCGTCGCGGTGGCTGCGGGCGCCCGGCGTACGGCGCAGGTACGTCGCGGTGTCGAACAGCGGGTGGGTCGGGGCGCGCCACGCCTTGCGCCGCAGGTACACCAGGAACGCGTCGCGCTCCTTGAGCTGGGCGTGGTGGTGCTCGGCGAACCACTCGCGGTCGAAGAGCCGGTTGGGCGAGAGCCGCTTGGCCACCGGCGTGCGCAGGTAGTGGCGGACCAGCTCCAGGCGGCTGCCCTCGGCACCGCTGACCAGCGAGTACCAGTCGGGGTCGAAGAGAGTGGACTCCATCAGCAGGCTGGCGTCGGCGCCCAGCCCGGCGACCGACGGCACGGGGGCGCGGGTCTCCACGAAGCGGCCCACGGCACGGCGTAGCCGGACGACGTGCCCTTCCTCCACTTGCCAGCCTTCCTGGTGCGGGTCCCCCGGGGCTCAGCCCAGGAGCGCGTCGACGAAGGCCTCCGCGTCGAACGGTGCCAGGTCGTCCGGCCCCTCGCCGAGGCCTACCAGCTTCACCGGTACGCCGAGCTCACGTTGGACCGCCACGACGATACCGCCCTTGGCGGAGCCGTCCAGCTTGGTCAACACGATTCCGGTGACGTCGACCACCTCGGAGAAGACCCGGGCCTGGATCATCCCGTTCTGCCCGGTGGTGGCGTCGAGCACCAGCAGCACCTCGGTGACCGGGGCCTGCTTCTCGATGACCCGCTTGACCTTGCTCAGCTCGTCCATCAGGCCGGCCTTGTTCTGCAGCCGGCCGGCGGTGTCGACCAGCACGGTGTCGATGCCGCGCTCGACGCCGTGCTTGACGGCCTCGAAGGCGACGCTCGCGGGGTCGCTGCCCTCGGGGCCGCGCACCACCTCCACGCCCACCCGGTCACCCCAGGTGGCCAACTGCTCGACGGCGGCGGCCCGGAAGGTGTCGGCCGCCCCCATCACCACGGTGCGGTCCTCGGCGACCAGGATGCGGCCGATCTTGCCCACGGTGGTGGTCTTGCCCGCGCCGTTGACGCCCACGATCAGCACCACGCCAGGCTTGCCGTCGGCGCCGCTGACCTGCAGCCGGCGGTCCAGGTCGGGGTTGACCAGGGCCACGAGCTCCTCACGCAGCACCCGGCGGGGTTCGGCGCTGTCGCCGCCCTCGACCCGCAGCCGCGTGCGCAGCCGCTCCACCAGCTCCTGGGTGGGGGCGACCCCGATGTCCGCGGTGAGCAGGGTGTCCTCGATCGACTCCCAGGTGTCCTCGTCGAGGCGGTCGCGCGAGAGCAGCGCGAGCAGGCCGCGACCCAGGGTGCCCTGGGAGCGGGCCAATCGCTGCCGCAGCCGGACCAGCCGGGAGGCCGTCGGCTCCGGCCGCTCCAGGGTGGGCGTGACCGGGCCCGGCTCCTCGAGACCCGGCTCCTCCGCTTCCGGCTCCTCGAGCCCGGGTTCGACCGGCGCCTCCGGCTCCGCCTCGGTCGGCGGCGCGATGACCTGTGTACCCGCTTTCGGGCCGGTCACCTCGCCGCGACGGCGGCCGCTGACCAGCAGTCCGGCGGTGGTGAGCACGGCCAGAACGGCGATGCCGATGATCAGATAGAGCCATTCACCCATGCGGCAATCCAACCAGACAGCCGGAGAGATCCGGTCGGCCGGACGGCCTGCCGGATCCGGTGGTTCAGCGGTGGGGCTTGGCGCCGAACGAGAACTCGGCGGCGTGCGCGGCGTCCTCGTCCAGGGTGGGCAGCGCCTCCACGCGCCTGCGGACGGCCTCGCCCAGGGCAGGGGCGACCGGCAGGTCCTCCCCACGGTGCGGGTAGGCCACGTAGGCGAGCACCGCGGCGCTCACCAGCAGCGCGAGCACCATCACCAGCACGAGGGCAAGCACGTCTGTCTCCTGTCGGTCTCAGGGCTGCCTGGCGAGGCCCAGGCGAGAGCCCCACGAGGGCTGCCGCCAACCCTCGCACACCGCACCCCCAGGTCCCAGGCGACTCGGCCGGGGCGCGGCGTGGCCAATCTCACCCCTGCTGCAGTCGCAGCACCACGTCGCGGATCTCCGGCGGAATCGGCACGACAGGGCGCTCGCCGGCGCCCTGGGTGTTGTCGACGTACACGTGCACGAACCGGCCCTCGGCGGCCGCCTCGTCGCCCGGCCCCTGGAACAGGCCGATCCGGTAGACCACCGAGGAGTTGCCCACCCGGTCCACCACCAGCCCGGTCTCGATCGGCTCGGGGAAGCCGAGCTCGCGGAAGTAGCGGCACCCGGTCTCGGCCACGATGCCGATCGCGGGCAGCTCGCGGACGTTCACCCCCGTGGCCTCGAACAGGTGCGCGTTGACCGCGGTGTCGAACAGCTCGTAGTAGGTGGCGTTGTTCAGGTGGCCGTAGGCGTCGTCGTCGCGCCAGCGGGTGGTCACCGTCCGCCAGGCGACGTAGTCGGCCCGGGTCGGTCGGCCGCTCCCTGAACCGGAGCAGGCGGACTCCGCCCGCTCGTGCCGCCCGGTCATGCCGGCTCGGCCTCGCGCAGACGTTGGCTGATCACCGCCGAGACCCCGTCGCCGCGCATCGTGACGCCGTACAGCGCGTCGCCGACCTCCATGGTCCGCTTCTGGTGGGTGATCACCAGCAGCTGGGAGTTCTCCCGAAGCTCCTCGTAGATCTCCAGCAGCCGACCCAGGTTGACGTCGTCCAGCGCGGCCTCGACCTCGTCCAGGATGTAGAAGGGCGAGGGGCGCGCCTTGAACAGCGCCACCAGGAAGGCGACCGCCACCAGGGACCGCTCCCCGCCGGAGAGCAGCGAGAGCCGCTTGACCTTCTTGCCCGGCGGCCGCGCCTCCACCTCGACCCCGGTGGTCAGCATGTCGTCGGGGTTGGTCAGCACCAGCCGCCCCTCCCCGCCCGGGAACAGCCGCGAGAACGTGGCCACGAACGCCTTCTCGACGTCGGCGTACGCCTCGGTGAAGACCTGCTCGACCCGCTGGTCGACCTCGCGGACGATGTCCAACAGGTCGCGGCGGGTCTTCTTCAGGTCCTCCAGCTGCTCGGTCAGGAAGCGGTGCCGCTCCTCCATCGCCGAGTACTCCTCGAGCGCCAGCGGGTTGACCCGCCCGAGCATGTTGAGCTGGCGCTCGGCGGCCCGCAGCCGGCGCTGCTGCTCCTCGCGCACGAAGGGCACGGGCTCGGGCGTCTCCTCCCCCTCGGGGACCTCGCCCACGAACGGCACCAAGGTGTGCGGCCCGAACTCCTCGGCCAGGGAGACCGGGTCCAGGCCGAGCTCCTCCAGCGCCCGCTCCTCCAGCTGCTCGATCCGCATGCGCTGCTGGGTGCGGGCGACCTCGTCGCGGTGCACCGAGTTGACCAGGTCGTCGTGCTCGCGGCCCAGGTCGCGGAGGCGGGCGCGGGCGGCCAGCAGCTCCTGCTCGCGGCCGTAGCGTCCGCGCTCGATCTCGGCGCGCTCCTCCGCGGCCTGGTTGACCGACCCCTCCAGCCGGTGCAGTACGACGGCCACGGCGGCGCCCACCGCCTCCGCGGCGCGACCCTCCGCGGCGATCCGCTGCCGGCGGGCCAGCGCCTTGGCTCGCGCCTCCCGCTCGGCCTGGGCCGCTCGCAGCAGGGCGTCGGCCCGCCCGTGCACCGCGCGGGCCCGCTCCTCGGCGGTGCGCAGCGCCAGCCGGGCGTCCATCTCCTGTTGCCGGGTGGTGCGGGCCGCCTGGGAGAGCCGCTCGGACTCGCTGAGGTCGGCGTCGTCCTCGGGCGCCTCCTGGGCCGCGGTCAGCCGCGCCTCCAGCTCGGCGAGCCCGGCCAGGTCCTGCTCGCGGGCCTCGGTCGCGGTGGCCAGGGAGCGGGCCAGGCGCTCGGCCTCCCCGCGGGCCGCGCGCAGGACGGAGCCGTGCTGGCCCAGCTCCTCGGCGACCGCGGCCAGCGTGGCGTCCGACTCGTGCAGCTTGGCCAGCGCCACGTCGACGCGCTTGAGCGCCTCGAGGCGCTCGGCCTCGACGCGGGAGATCTCGAACCCGAGGCGCTCACCGCTGGCGGTGGCCTCGGCCAGCTTGGCGCTCGCCTCGTCGTGCGCCGCCTGCACCTCCAACAGACTCGGCTGACTGGAGGATCCGCCGGAGGCGAAGTGCGAGCCGAGCAGGTCGCCCTCGCGGGTCACGGCGATCAGGCCGGGGTGCTCGGCGACCAGCTCGCCGGCCAGGGACAGATCCTCGACCACGGCGACCTGGCGCAGCGCCGAGGTCACCGCGCCGCGCAGCTCGCCGGGGCAGGAGACCACGTCCAGGGCGTAGCGCGTGCCCTCGGGCAGGGCCGGCCAGTCCTGCTCGGCGGCCCCATCGCCCCCGAGCAGCAGCCCGGCCCGGCCGAGGTCCTGGTCCTTGAGGTGGCCGATGGCCGACACCGCGGCCTGGGCGCCGGTCACGACCACCGCGTCGGCCGCCGGCCCGAGGGCCGCGGCCACCGCCGCCTCGTACCCGGCCTCGACGTTGAGCAGCGCCGCCACCGAGCCCAGCAGCCCGGGGACCTGCTCGGTGGCCGCGAGCAGCGCGCCGGCCCCGTCCTTGCGGCGCAGGCCCAGCTCGAGGGCGTCTCGCCGCGCCATCAGCCCGGTGCGGTCGCGGTCCGCGGCGCCCGCCTGCTCCCGCAGCCCGGCCAGCAGCTCCTCGACCTCGTCGAGCGCCTGCACCGCCTCCTCGTGCTCGGCGTCCAGGCCCTCCTCGCCGGCGTCCAACCCGGCGACGCGGGTCTCCAGGGCGGCGAAGTCGCGCTGCGCGCGCGCGGCCCGGGCCAACGCGTCCTCGCGGTTGGCCTCGAGCCGGCCCAGCTCGTCGTCGGCGGCGGCCGCCCGGGACTTCAGGGCGTTGACCTGGCCGGTCAGCCGGGCCAGCCCTTCGCGGCGGTCCGCGGCGGCGCGCTGCAGGCCGGCGATCCGCTTGGCCTCCTCGGCGGCGGCATCCTCGGCGCCGCGGCGCAGCGCCACGACCTCCTCCAGGGCGGTGCGCAGCTGCTCGGTCTCGGCGCTGGCCCGGTCCTCGGCCTCGCGGGCCTGGGCGGCCTCGGCCTCCAGCTGGTCGGGGTCGCGTCCGGAGTCGCCCTGGTCCTCCTGGGAGCCGGCGGCGTGCCGGATGCGCTCGGCAGCCAGCGACTGGGTGCCGCGCAGGCGTTCGCGCAGCCCGGAGAGGGCGAACCAGGTCTCCTGGGCCGTCGCCAACGCGGGCAGGTCCTCGCGCAGCGCGGCCTCCAGCGCGGCCTCGGCCTGGCGCACCTTGGCGATCTCGGCCTCGACCTCCTCGCGCCGCTGCACCAGCAGGGACTCGTCGGCCATCTCCTGCTCCAGGGCGGTGCGGGCGGTGACCAGGTCGTCGGCCAGCAGCCGGGCCTTGGCCTCGCGGGCGTCGGCCTGGACGGCGGCCGCCTTGCGCGCCACCTCGGCCTGGCGGCCCAGCGGCTTGAGCTGGCGGCGGATCTCGGTGAGCAGGTCACCGAGCCGGGTCAGGTTGCCCTCGGTGGAGTCCAGCTTCCGCAGCGCCTTCTCCTTGCGCTTGCGGTGCTTGAGGACCCCGGCGGCCTCCTCGATGAAGCCGCGCCGGTCCTCCGGCGTGGCGTGCAGGATCGAGTCGAGCTGGCCCTGACCCACGATGACGTGCATCTCCCGGCCGATGCCGGAGTCCGAGAGCAGGTCCTGGACGTCGAGCAGCCGGCACGGGCTCTGGTTGATCGCGTACTCCGAGCCGCCGTTGCGGAACATCGTGCGGCTGATCGTCACCTCGGCGTACTCGATCGGCAGGGCGCCGTCGCTGTTGTCGATGGTCAGCTGCACCTCGGCGCGGCCCAGCGGCGGGCGACCGGCGGTGCCGGCGAAGATGACGTCCTCCATCTTGCCGCCGCGCAGCGACTTCGCGCCCTGCTCGCCCATCACCCACGCCAGCGCGTCGACGACGTTGGACTTGCCCGAGCCGTTGGGCCCGACGATGCAGGTGATGCCGGGTTCGAGCTGGAGCGTCGTGGCCGACGCGAAGGACTTGAACCCCTTCAGGGTCAGGCTCTTCAGGTACAAGGGCTGGGGCTTCCTGTGGCGAGGTCCAGGGCTGCTGGCTCACCCTACCCGCGCTCAGCCTCCGGATGCGGCTCCGCGCCGGGGCGCGCGATCTGATCGAGCTGCGCCCAGACCAGGGCCAACGTCAGCCCCGAGCCGACGAAGGCGAACCAGAACGGCGCCGCCAGCCCCCACCGGTGCGCGATGAACCCGCCGAGCACCTGCCCGATCACCAGGCCGGCGAAGACGGCCACGGTGTAGGTGGACCCGACCCGGCCCTGGAACTCGGTGGGCACCGCGCGTTGGCGCACCGTCACCGAGACCGAGTACCAGACGAAGGCGTAGGCCCCGAAGCCCACCATGATGGCCAGCGCCACCCAGCCGACGGTGGTCAGCGCCAGCCCGAGGTGCATCACCACCTCCAGCAGCAGGCAGGCCTTCATCAGCGCCGCCATCGAGAAGCGCCGCTCCAGCCAGTCGTACGACGCGGTGCCCACCAGACCGCCCACGGCGGCCGCGGTGGTGAGCAGGCCAAAGCCGACCTCGCCCATGTGCAGCCGGTCCAGCGACCACAGCACCAGCACCGACCAGGCCGCGCCCCAGGTGATGTTGAACGTGAAGATCACCAGCGCCAGGGTGCGCATCGCGCTGTGGTGCAGCAGCCAGCTCAGCCCGTCGCGGATGTCGGCGAGGAGGTGGGTGTCGGTCTCCCCGCGCACCCCACCGGCGGCGGTGCCGATCCGCGAGACCAGGACCACCGCGAGCAGCACGGTCACGATCTGCACCATGAACGGCCAGGCCATGCCGGCGGCGAACAGGAACGCCCCCACCGGCGGCCCGAGCAGCTGGTTGGCGGTCAGGAAGCCGGCCTGGAGTCGAGCGTTGGCGATCCCCAGGTGGGCCGGCGGCACCAGCATCGGGGTCAACGTGGCCGAGGTGGTGTCGGCGAAGACCTCCGCGACGCCGAGGGCGAACATCGCGACCAGGACGACGGCGATGCCCAGGTGCCCGGTGCTGATGCTCAGGCACAGCACCACCAGGACCCCGGCCCGCATCAGGTCGGCCAGCATCACCAGCAGCCGCCGGTCCACGCGGTCGGCGATCGCGCCGGCCGGCAGCCCCAGGAGCAGCCAGGGCAGCCGCTGCAGCACCGCGGCCAGCGCCACCAGGCGCGCGTCGTCGGTCTGGGCGGCGATCAGCAGCGGGCCGGCCGCCAGGGCGATGCCGTCACCGACGTTCGAGGTCCACGACGAGGCCAGCAGCCACCGGAACCCGGAGCCGAGACGGGCGGGGACAACCGTCTCGACGAGGCGTGACGCCAGCACTCAGGTGACCACCCTCAGGCGGGGAGCATCTCCTGCAGCGAGGAGTCGTCGAGCAGCGCCGCGGCCTGGAGGTCGGTGAGCCGGTCGTTCTCCTGCTGGAGCCGGAGCACGAGCGTCTCGAGCTCCTCGATGCGCAACCGGAGCCTGGCGTTCTCCCCGGTGAGCCGCGTAGTGCTGCGCGGGTCCATTGCGAGATGTCCGAGGAGCGCCTTGGCCATCGTGAGCCTTTCGACAGGGAAGTCCGACAGGCCCGGAAAGGGGCCATCGGCAAGCGTCCCACCGCGACGGCGGTGCGGTCAACTTGGCGACGGGCCTCGCCGGGTGACCCGCGGCGCGGGCTGGCAGAGGGGGCAGAAGTAGGACGAGCGGTTCATGAACGCGACCCGGCGGATCGCGGTGCCGCACCGCAGGCACGGCTGGCCCTCCAGCCCGTAGGCGTGCAGGCTGCGGTCGAAGTAGCCGGACTCGCCGTTGACGTTGACGTACAGGGAGTCGAACGACGTCCCGCCCACCTCCAGCGCCGCCTCCATCACGGCGCGGGCGTGGTTCAGGACCTCCTCGACCTGGGCCCGCGTGAGCCGGTCCCCGCGGCGCTCGCCGTGCAGCCGGGCCCGCCACAGCGCCTCGTCGGCGTAGATGTTGCCCACCCCGGAGACCAGGCCCTGGTCGAGTAGCTGGCGCTTGATCGCGACGTGGCGCCGCCGGATCCGCAGCCCCACCGCGGCCTGGTCGAACTCGGGGTCCAGCGGGTCGCGACCGATGTGCGCGATCTGGCTGGGCAGCTGGGCGCCGCCCGGCGCGAAGCACAGCCCGCCGAACATCCGCTGGTCGACGAACCGCAGCTCGGTGCCGGTGGAGAGGTGGAATCGGACCCGCAGGTGGCGCTCGTCGGCCGCCTCGGGCGGCTGCAGCAGCATCTGCCCGCTCATCCCGAGGTGCCCCAGCAGCGCGTCGGTCTCCTCCAGCGCGAGCCAGAAGTACTTCCCGCGGCGACGCACGGCGCTCACGGTGCGGCCGGTCAGCGCCTCGGCGAAGCCGGCCGGACCCAGCGCGTCACGCCGCAGCGGCCGCGGGTGCAGCACCTGCACCCCGAGCACCGTGGCCCCGACGACGTGCCGCTCCAGGCCGCGGCGTACCACCTCGACCTCGGGCAGCTCGGGCACCGCTCAGGCCCGCCCGGCCTCGCCAGACGCGGCCTGGGTTGCGTCGGGGGTCTCGCCCTTGCCGTTGCCGCCTCGGGCGGCGTCGGCCTCCAACCGGGCGGCCACGATCTCGCCGTACGCCGTCTCCGCGGCGGCCTGCTCGGCCTCCTTCTTGGAGCGGCCCACGCCGTGACCGTAGAGGGACTCCCCCACCTGCACCTGGGCGGTGAAGGTCTTCATGTGGTCGGGTCCGGCGTCCTCGATCACGTAGTCGGGCACGCCCAACCCGTGGGCGGCCGAGAGCTCCTGCAGCGAGGTCTTCCAGTCCAGGCCGGCGCCCATCGCCGCGGCGGCCTCCATCAGCGGGTCGAACAGGCGGTGCACCACGGCGCCGGAGGCGTCGAAGCCGCCGGAGAGGTGGATCGCGCCGATCACGGCCTCCACGGTGTCGGAGAGGATCGAGGCCTTCTCGCGACCGCCGGTCGACTCCTCCCCCCGACCCAGCTTGATGTGCGCGCCGAGCTCGATCTCCCGCGCGACGGCCGCCAGGGCCCGGGCGTTGACCACGGCCGCCCGCAGCTTGGCCAGCCGACCCTCGGACAGGTCGGGGTGGGTGGCGTAGAGGGTCTCGGTGACCACCACGCCGAGCACCGAGTCCCCCAGGAACTCCAGGCGCTCGTTGGTCGGGATGCCGCCGTTCTCGTAGGCGTAGGAGCGGTGCGTCAGGGCACGCTCGAGCAGCTCGGGATCCAGTACCGGATCTCCGAGCGCCGCGCGGAGGCGGTCGGTGCCCTGGGCCGCCGACGTGCTCAGCGTGCGCGCCTGGTCAGAGGACCTGGCGGCGGTCGCTGCGGGCGCCGTACTGGCCGCACTCGCCGCACGCGCGGTGCGGCAGGTGCTTGGCACCGCAGGCGGGGTTGGCGCAGGTCACCAGGGAGGGCGCGACGGCCTTCCACTGCGAACGACGGTGACGGGTGTTGCTCCGCGACATCTTCCGCTTCGGGACAGCCATCGTGATCTCCTCATAGCTGGGCCGTACGGCCCTGGTTGCTTCGTGCCGGTCGGGTTCCCGTCCGGCCCTGGTCGTGAGTCCTGCTGTGTTCAGTCCTGCTGGGTTTCAGTCCTGCTGGCCCTGCAGGCCCTCCAGGCCCTGCAAGCCGGCCCAACGCGGGTCGATCGCGGCCTCGTGCGCATGCTCGGGGTCATCCGCGAGCCGGGCACCGCACTCGGTGCACAACCCTGGACAGTCCTCTTGGCACAGCGGCTGGAAGGGCAGCGCCAGCACCACCGCGTTCCGCAGTAGCGGCTCCAGGTCGAGCAGGTCGTCCTCGAGCTTGCTGGTCTCCTCGTCCAGTTCCACGTCCGCATGGTCGCGCCGGACGTCGTCGTAGACGAAGAGCTCCTGGAGGTTCACCAGGATCTCGTCCTGGATCGGCTCCAGGCACCGTGCGCACTCGCCCTCGAGCTCGGCCTGCGCCGAACCCGTGAGCAACACGCCCTCCATGACCGCCTCCAGCCGCAGGTCGAGCTCGACCTGCGATCCTTCGGGGACACGGAGCACCTCGATGCCAAGCTCTGCCGGAGCCGACACGGATCGGACCACTTCACGCTGGGACCCCGGGCGGCGGCCGAGCTCGCGGGTGTCGAGCACGAGCGGCGCTCTCGGGTCCAAGCTCTTCAAGGTCCAGTCTCTAGTCGGGCACGGCAGAACCGGTGAATCCTAACCGGCCCCGCGCACCGCGGGCAAAACGACCGGTCCGGCCCCGTCTCCGGCCCTGCCTCAGTCCCCCGCCGCGGCCCGCTCGGCCAGCCGCACCGTCAGCAGCTCCCGCACGAAGTCCGGCACCAGGCCGGACACGTCGCCGCCGAAGGCCGCGACCTCCTTGACCAGGCTGGAGGCCAGGAAGGAGTACTCCGGGCTGGTCGGCACGAAGACCGTCTCGATCGGCGCCAGGCTGGCGTTCATCTGCGCCATCTGCAGCTCGTAGTCGAAGTCGCTGACCGCGCGAAGCCCCTTCACGATCGCGATGATGTCGTGCTCGGAGCAGAAGTCGGTGAGCAGCCCCCGGAAGCCCGCGACCTGCACGTTGTCGAACCCCGCGCACGCCTGGCGCAGCATGTCCATCCGCTCCTCGGCGTCGAACAGCCGGTTCTTCGACTTGTTCACCCCGACCGCGACGACGACCTCGTCGAACAGCTTCGAGGCCCGTCCCACGATGTCCAGGTGTCCGTTGGTCACCGGGTCGAACGAACCGGGGCACACCGCACGGCGCACGCGCTACTCCTCGGGGGTGGTCGGGGCCTCAGCTGCAGCCGGGGCCGGGCCCCGCGCTGATTCGGGGGCACCGGCGTGACCGTACCAAAGCGTGGTCTCCCCGTAGCTCCGCTCCCGGTCCCCCACCAACCCGTCCGGCCACTGCAGCCGCGGGCTGCGCGCCGAGCGCTCCACCACGACCAGCGCGTCGGGCACCAGCCACCGGTGGGCCACCAGGGCGTTCAGGTCCTCGACCACCCGCTCGTCGGCCAGCGGGTACGGCGGGTCGGAGAACACCACGTCGTAGCTCGCCGGCGGGGTGCGGTGCAGCACGCTGGCCACCGGCGCCCGGAGCACCTCGGCCCTGGGGAACCCGAGGCTGCGGGCGTTGCTGGTGATCAGGTCGGCGGTACGCCGGTCCTGCTCGACCAGCGTGACCACGCCCGCGCCGCGGGACCAGGCCTCCAGGCCCACGGCGCCGCAGCCGGCGTACAGGTCCAGGAAGCGCAGGCCGCTGAGCGACCCGCACCAGGACTCGATGGCGGAGAACAGCGCCTCGCGGACCCGGTCGCTGGTCGGCCGGGTGGCCGACCCCCGCGGGGTGAGGAGTCGTCGTCCCCCCGCGCTGCCACCGATGATCCGGGTCATGCCTTCTCCATGAACTCAGACTGACTGCTGCGCTCGATCTCGTCCACCGCCTCGGCCAAACCGGGCGCTGCCCGCAGCTCGGGGTCCTCGGCCAGGAGCTGCTCGGCGGCCTCCCTGGCCGCCAGGATCGTCTTCTCGTCGCGCAGCACCCGCAGGTTCTCCAGGCTGGAGCGGAAGCCGCTCTGGCTGCGGCCCAGCACGTCGCCCTCGCGGCGCTGCTCCAGGTCCACCCGGCTCAGCTCGAAGCCGTCGGTGGTGGCCGCCACCGCGTCCAGGCGGTCCCGAGCGGGACTCCCCGGCTCGGCGTGGCTGACCAGCAGGCACAGGCCGGGATGGCCGCCGCGACCCACCCGCCCGCGCAGCTGGTGCAGCTGCGAGACCCCGAACCGGTCGGCGTCCATCAGCACCATGGTCGTGGCGTTGCCCACGTCGACCCCGACCTCGATCACGGTGGTGGCCACCAGCACGTCGATCTCGCCGGCGGCGAAGGCCCGCATCGTGGCGTCCTTGTCGTCGGCGGCCAGCCGGCCGTGCAGCGCCGCCACCCGCAGGTGGGCCAGCGGCCCCTCGCGCAGCTGGGCCAGCACCTCCTCGACGGCGGCCGGCGCCCGGCTCTGGGCGATCACCTCGCCGTCCTCGTCGACGTCGACCTGGTCGCTCTCGCCCTGCTCGGCGACCTCGCCGCTGATCCGGGGGCACACCACGTAGGCCTGATGGCCCTTGGCAACCTCCTCGGCCACCCGCTGCCAGACCCGGTCCTGCCAGTGCGGCTGCTCGGCCAGCGGCACCACGTTGGTCTGGATCGGGGCCCGGCCGGCGGGCAGCTCGCGCAGCAACGAGGTCTCCAGGTCGCCGAAGACGGTCATCGCCACCGTCCGCGGGATCGGGGTCGCGGTCATCACCAGGATGTGCGGCGGCGTCCCCGCCTTGTCCGCCAGCGCGGCCCGCTGCTCGACGCCGAACCGGTGCTGCTCGTCGACCACCACGAGCCCGAGGTCGGCGAAGCTGACGTGCTCCTGCAGCAGCGCGTGGGTGCCGATCACGATCCCGGCCTCACCGCTGACGATCCTGAGCAGGGCGGCGGCGCGCTGGCTCTTGGGCATCGACCCGGTCAGCAGGGTCACGCTGGTGGCCTCGGCGGCGCCGCCGAGCATCCCGGCGGCCGCCAGGTCGCCCATCATCGCGGTGATGCTGCGGTGGTGCTGTTGGGCCAACACCTCGGTGGGGGCCAGCAGCGCGGCCTGGCCACCGGAGTCGACGACGCGGAGCATGGCGCGCAGCGCGACCAGCGTCTTGCCCGAGCCCACCTCGCCCTGCAGCAGCCTGTTCATCGGGTGCGGCTGGGCCAGCTCGAGCTCGAGCAGCTCCCCGATCTCGCGCTGCCCGGCGGTGAGCTCGAACGGCAGCCGGGAGTCGAACTCCGCGAGCAGGCGCCCCCGGTCGCCGGTCCGGGCCTGCGCGCCCTCGGCCCGTCGTACGGCGCGGCGCCGGGCCAGCACCAGCTGCAGGACCAGCGCCTCCTCGAACCGGAACCGCTTGCGCGCCGCGCCCAGCTGCGTGTGGTCCTCCGGGCTGTGGATCCACCGCAGGGCGGTCATCACGTCCAACAGGCCATACCTGGCCAGCAGGTGCGCCGGGAACACCTCGGGCACGTCGGTGACCAGGTCGAGGGCCACCTGGACGACGCGCTGCAGGTCCCAGGAGTACAGGCCCGCGGTCAGCGGGTACACCGGGACCAGCCCGCGCAGGCTGGCGGCGAGCGTCACCGGCGAGGCGTCCGAGTCCGCGTCGCGATCCTCGCCACTCGCGGGGTCGTCGTCGCTGCCGAACAGCACCGCCTGGGGCTGGGCCAGCTGCCAGGTCCGGTTGAACAGCTTCGCCTTGCCGATGAACAGGCCGCGGGTGCCGGGCCTCATCCGGGCCTGCTGCTGCTCGGCCAGCCGCTGGTAGGGCAGGAAGAAGGTGAGGGTGAAGGCCGGGCCGTCGGTGGCGATCCGTACCTCGACGCGGTGGCTCAGCTTGCGGGTGCGCCGGTTGACGAAGGACTTGAGCTGGCTGTCGGTGACCCGACCCACCACGGTCAGCAGCTGTCCCTCGGTGAGCGACTCGACCTTGGAGAGCTCGGTCGTGGCCAGGTAGCGACGCGGGAACCAGTGCAGCAGGTCACCGACGGTGTTCAGCCCCAGGCCCTCGACGGCTCGGGTCCGCTTCTTGTGCGCCTTGCCGAACACGCTCGCGATCGGCGATTCGGGGGTGATGGTGGGCACCGGGCTACTCCACGCACATCAGCAGCGGGTACCGCTCCTGGCCACCCTCATAGACCACCACGTCCACGTGCGGGTGGTTGGCCTCGGCGGCCGCCGCCAGCCGGGCGGCGAGCTCGGTGGCACCCGGGTCGCGGCCCGAGACGATGGTGGCCAGCTCACCGCCGCCGCCCAGCAGCCGGTCCAGGATCTCGGTCGAGACCGTGAGCAGGTCCTCCCCCACCACGGCGAAGTCGCCCTCGATCACCCCCAGCACGTCGCCGGGCTCGCACGGCCCGGCCATGGTCATGGCCTGCTTGACCGCCACCGTCACCGCGCCGTGCCGGGCGTGACGGGCGGTGGCGGTCATCTCGAGCACGTCCTGCTCGAAGCTGCGCCCCGGCTCGTGCACCGCGACCGCGGCGAGCCCCTGCACCTGGGCGTGGGTCGCGATGACCGCCACCTTCACGTGCCCCGACTCCTCCGCGGTCCGCGCGGCGATCTCCGCGACGCGGACCGAGTCGGGGTCGTTGGGCAGCACGATCACCTCGGCGGCTCGGGTGCTCTCGATGGCGTGCAGGATCTGGCCGGTCGAGGGGCGGCGGCCCTGGCTCGCCTCGACCACGAGGGCGCCGGCGCCGGAGAACAGCTCGACCAGGCCCGGCCCGGCGGCCACCGCCACGATGCTGCGCCCGGTGTGGCGGGCGACCACGGGGCGACGCTGCTCGATCTGCTCGGCGAAGTGGGTCACCCGGATCCGGTAGGGCCGCCCGGCGGCGATGCCCGCCTCGATCGCGGCCCCCACGTCGTCGACGTGGACGTGCACGTTCCAAAGGCCCTCGGAACCCACCACGACCAGCGAGTCGCCTAGCGGTCCCAGGGTCTGCCGCAGCGGACCGATCGCCGCCTCCTCGGCCTCGAGCAGGTACATCACCTCGTACGCCGGCCCGTCCTCGGTCAGGTCCCCGTCCGGCACCGGGGTGGGGATCCGGTGCACCCCGATCCGGTGCTCGGGGCTGACCGGGATCCGGCCGGTCAGCACGGTCTCGGCCGCATCGAGCACCACGCTGAGCCCCCGGCCGCCGGCGTCCACGACCCCGGCGTCGGCCAGCACCTTCAGCTGCAGCGGGGTGCGCGCCAGCGCCTCGCGGGCCGCCGCGGCGGCCGCGCAGAAGACGTCACGGGCCCGCACCTCGGTGCCCTCGGTGGCCATGAGCTCGGCGGCCGCGTCGCTCGCGGCCCGGGCCACGGTGAGCATGGTGCCCTCCACGGGCTGGCCGACGGCCGCGTAGCTGGCGTCCGTGGCCAGCCGCAGGGCGTCGACCATCACCTGGGCGTACTGCTCGTGGGGCTCGGCGTGCTCCATCCGCACCGCCATCGCCCCCAGCATCTGGCTCAGGATCACCCCCGAGTTGCCGCGAGCGCCGAGCAGCGCGCCCCGGCCGAACGCCCTCAGGGCCGGCGCCAGCTCGGAGCCGTCGCGCGCCGCCTCGCGAATCGCGTCCCGGGCGGCGGAGAAGGTGAGGAACATGTTGGTCCCGGTGTCCCCGTCGGGCACCGGGTAGACGTTGAGCGCGTCGATCTCCTCACGGGCCTGGCTCAGCGCGTCGGTGGCGATGTCGACGAAGCGCAGCACGGTCGCCAACGAGATCCCGTTGGGCACCTGCTCCATGCCGACTCCTGTTCTCGGGTGTGCGGAGGAGGTCACAGGCTAGTCGGAGGGGCGGACAGATACCGAGGACCCCGCGAGCTCGGCTCACGGGGTCCTGGAGGTGGTCCTTCGACTGCGCCGGCTCAGAGGGCCGGGAGGGGCAGTCGGGGTCGGGTCAGCGGGTGACCTTGCCGGCCTTCAGGCAGCTGGTGCACACGTGGAGGCGCTTGGGCGAGCCGTTCACGGTCGCCCGCACCCGCTGGATGTTGGGGTTGAAGCGACGCTTGGTCAGCTTGCGGGACCAGGGACGGTTGTTGCCGAAGCCCGGCTTCTTGGCGCAGATGTCGCAGACGGCAGCCACCGTGCACTCCGATCAGTTCGTGGTTCGTTCGTCGAGGTGTGCTCACGTCCGGCCGGGCAGAGGTGCCTCAAGGCCCGAGCGAGCAACCGCACAAGAGTATCCGACGCACCCCTGGGCGGTGAAATCGAGCATTCGGCCCTCAGAAGTGCACCCA
>ERZ1645187.909-NODE-909-length-28388-cov-19.015318_pt1 | contig 28388 bp, 17 predicted proteins | sample MGYA00575352_ERZ1645187 | MGnify/ENA primary metagenome ERZ1645187 (study PRJEB40837, sample SAMN11349314) | freshwater sediment metagenome | isolation source: river sediment | host: Sediment | place: India: Wazaribad , New Delhi | collected 2017-02-21 ...
AACCGCATGAAACCAATCGAGACCTTATCGCTTTTTGAGGAATTAAACCAGGAGCTTGTGTATTTTTTAGCCGACCTTTCAAAAGAAGAATGGCTTTTGCCGACCGCGCTGCCTGACCGGACAGTCAAAGACCTTGCAGCGCACCTGGCCGATGGTTCATTGAGAAGAATTTCGATGCAGCGTGATCACTTTTTTGTTGAACACAAGCTTGACCTGAACCAGCTCGACACGCTTGTGCAGTATATTCAACAGCTCAACAGGGAGTGGATTGTGGCCATGCGCAGGGTGAGTCCGCGTTTGCTTGTCGAGATGATCAAAAAGTATGACAAAGAAGTATTTGAAATATTTTCAAGCCTGAAACCAGACGACGATGCCATGTTGCCCGTGGCCTGGGCTTTCCAGCAAAGCTCGCCCAACTGGTTCGACATTGCCAGGGAATATACTGAGCGCTGGCACCACCAAATGCAAATGCGGTTGGCCATAGGCAGGCCTTTGCTGATGAGCGAACGCTTTTTGAAGCCTGTTTATGAAACCTTTCTGCTTGCTTTGCCGGCCCACCTCAATCATTGTACTTTGCCCAAGGAAGATCATCTGCTTGTGGTTGAGCTGTTTGGTGAAATCCAACTTCGCAACCGTTTGCAATATAAAAACGGATGTTGGGATTTTTGCGAAACGGATTCCAATATGGCCAAAACGAATGTAAGAATCCCCGCATCCATAGGCTGGATGCTCTTCACAAATACCGACAGAAATATTGATAATCACTTAGATGTCATTAAGATAGAGGGAGACATGGAGTTGGCGATAAGTGTTTTAAACATGAAAACAGTCTTGTCGTAAAAGCAAATTTCTTTTATCACCCAAAGATGTTTTATTTGGTTTGAACTTCTATTTTTGTTGTTCAAGGCTGCGAATTAATCCCAATAATACTTATGAAACAGGATTGGCTCTTTGTCGGAATATTGTCGTAAATCATTAAAAAACAAATATATGTGTGGAATTGTAGGTGTTTTTGATCTCAAAACCGAAGCCCGGCTCATCAGACCGCAGGTTTTGGATATGTCGAAAAAGGTACGTCATCGCGGGCCGGACTGGTCGGGTATGTTTTATGGCGAAAAGGCTGTGATGGCGCATGAACGTCTTGCCATTGTTGATCCGATTTCAGGCGGACAACCTCTTTACAGTGCCGACAAGCAATTGGTGCTTGCTGTGAATGGTGAAATATACAACCACCTTGAATTGCGCGAAAAACTCACAAAGCCATATGATTTTCTTACACAGTCGGACTGCGAAATCATTTTGGCGCTGTATCGCGAAAAAGGAACGGACTTTCTGGAAGATCTCAATGGCATTTTTGCCTTTGCCCTCTATGATGTTGAAAAAAACAGCTATCTGATCGGCAGGGATCATATCGGAATCATACCATTATATATGGGTTGGGATCAAATGGGCAACTTCTATGTTGCATCGGAGCTGAAGGCCCTCGAAGGCGTTTGTCCGAAGATCGAAGAGTTTCCTCCCGGGCATTACTTATCAAGCACTGACGGGGTGCTGAAAAAATGGTATTCGAGGGATTGGACCGATTATGAAAATGTTGAAGCACAGACAAGCAGCATAGCCGTATTGCGCAAAGCCCTCGAAGATGCTGTGCACCGCCAACTTATGTCGGATGTTCCATATGGCGTTTTACTCTCGGGAGGTCTGGATTCGTCAGTCATCTCGGCCATTGCAGCCCGTTTTGCCGAAAACAGGATCGAGAGCGGTGACCGTCAAAAAGCATGGTGGCCTAGGTTGCACTCGTTTGCCATCGGTCTCGAAGGTTCGCCCGATCTTGCTGCCGCGCGCAAGGTGGCCGATCATCTCGGCACTGTTCATCACGAAGTGCATTTCACGGTTCAGGAAGGGCTCGACGCCATCCGCGATGTGATTTACCACATCGAAACCTATGATGTGACCACCGTCAGGGCATCCACACCGATGTATCTGCTGGCAAGGGTGATCAAGTCAATGGGTATAAAGATGGTGCTGTCAGGCGAGGGTGCCGACGAAGTGTTTGGCGGCTACCTCTATTTTCACAAAGCACCCAATGCGGCAGCTTTTCATGAAGAAACCGTAAGAAAACTCAGCAAACTTCATCTGTATGACTGCCTCAGGGCGAACAAATCGCTTGCTTCGTGGGGCGTTGAAGGCCGTGTGCCTTTCCTCGACAAGGAGTTTCTGGATGTGGCAATGAGGCTCAACCCCGAGGACAAACGACCATTTGGTGGCCGCATTGAAAAATGGATACTGCGCAAAGCGTTTGAAGACTATTTGCCTGCCGATGTTGCATGGAGGCAGAAAGAACAGTTCTCGGATGGGGTAGGATACAACTGGATTGACAGCCTGAAAAAGCTTGTTGCTGATATCGTTAGCGATACAGAGATGGAAAATGCGCGCTTTCGTTTTCCAATCAATACGCCGCAGAGCAAGGAAGAGTATTACTACCGCAGCATCTTCAGCACGCACTTCCCATCAGATGCCGCGGCACGGTGCGTTCCATCGCTGCCATCGGTAGCCTGCAGCACACCCGAGGCACTGGCCTGGGACGCCTCCTTCCGCAATATGATCGACCCATCGGGCAGGGCGGTGGCAGGCGTTCACAAAGAGTCTTATTAGATTCTGCATCAAAGTCCGGGCTCCTGACGCAACAGCTTAACAGCTTTGTATCGTACGATGGCTCACAGCCGGCTAACGATGCTAAACCATGGCTTGTTTGCAAATATTACATACTTTTACTCCCGCAATACCGTTGTTCAACAATATTTAACGCACGTGAACATCTATAGCCGGAAAAAACGCTGGAAAATTGTGCTGGCCACCATCGCTTTGGTCATTATAAGCCTTTCTATCTATTACACCAACAACCTTGTGAAGCAGTTTGCCACCGAGGAGCGCAACCAGGTGCGCAACTGGGCCGATGCCGTTGAACGCCGGGCTAGTCTAATGCGTTATCAGGAAGATTTTTTCATAGCGCTGCGCAAACAAGAGCGCGCAAGGGTTGAGCTTTTGGCAAAAACCTACCAAAAGGTGCTTTATGGCTCGCTTGAGGAGGAGTTTACATTCTATCTTGAGATTATAAGCAACAACACCAGCATACCCGTCATCATCGTTGATCAGGAAGGCAATATCCTCGAACGGCAAAACGTGGACAAACGTTTTGAATCGCAAAAAACCTTCGATGGCGAGCTGCGCGAATCCTTTGCTGCATATAGTCCAATCCCTATCAAAGACACCCGTCAATTGCTCTACTACCGCGAGTCGATCATTTTCAGCGACCTCAAGCGCGTGCTTGATGATTTGGTGAGTTCGTTTCTGACCGAGATTGCCAACAATGCCTCCAGTGTTCCTGTTATCATCACTGACAGCACCTTGCGTAATGTGTTGCAATATGGCAACCTGAGCATTCCCGAGCAGGCCGATTCGCTCTTCTGGCAGCAGCAGATTTTGCTCATGCGTTCGGAAAACACGCCCATCGAAATAAGTTTTCTTGATCATGGCAAAACGTTCATTTTTTATAAAAGTTCGCCGCTTTTACTCAAAATGCAGTTTTTTCCGCTGTTGCAGATCATCGTTTTCGGATTGTTTCTGCTGATAGCCTATCTGCTTTTTAGTTACGCCAGGCGCTCCGAGCAAAACCAGGTGTGGGCCGGGATGGCAAAAGAAACGGCACACCAGATCGGAACGCCGCTTTCGAGCCTCATCGCCTGGCTCGAATTGCTCAAAATGGAAGACAGCAGCTTTGCAGGTATTGAGGAGATGGAAAAAGACATCGAACGGCTTGAAACCATCACCGAACGTTTTTCGAAGATCGGATCAACACCTGTGCTTGAGCCTGCCAACCTGGTGCAACTCATCGAAAAAACCATCGAATACCTGCGACCACGCAGCTCAAAAAAAGTTATCTACAAACTTGACCTGCCTTTGCAGGAAAAGGTGATTCTTCCGCTCAACGAAGCCCTTTTTCAATGGGTGATTGAGAACCTGTGCAAAAACGCCATAGATGCCATGAACGGGCAAGGCACCATCACCATCAGCTTAAAAACCGAAGACAGCAAAATAATCCTTGATTTGGAAGATACCGGAAAAGGCATCCCCAAGTCGAACCTTAAAGCGGTGTTTAAACCAGGCTTCACGAGCAAGAAACGTGGCTGGGGACTCGGTCTCACCTTAGCCCGCAGAATCATCAAGGACTACCACAAAGGCAGGATTTTCATCAAAAGCTCAGTCATCAACGAAGGAACAACTTTCAGGATTGTACTGAAGAAGGACCGGTAGTGCTGCTACAATGAATACCTGAAAAATCCAAGGCAAAAATCTTGGTTCTATTTCATTGACGATTACCTAAACTCCTGTAGCTGATGTGGTTTGTTTTGCAATATTTCCTCAATCTGTTCCAAAAGTTCAGCTGTGAGCAAAGGCACTAATTCGGCAGCCTTCAGGTTTTCTGACAATTGTTCAGGTTTTGAAGCACCTGTGATCACCGTTGACACGTTGGGATTTTTTAGACACCATGCAAGCGCCAACTGCGGAAGACTAAGGCCATATTGTTGCGATAACGCATGAAGGCGGCTCGCTTTTTGCAGTTTTACCAGGCCTTCGGGTGTTTCATATCTCTTTTTCAGCCACTCATTTTCAGCCTGACTCAGCCGACTTCCTTCAGGAAAGCCTGAGGCATATTTATTCGTCAGCACACCACTGGCCAACGGACTCCAGATGGTTGTGCCAAGCCCCATCGAAGTGTAGAGTGGAAGATATTCTGCCTCAATCTTTTGGCGGTTAAGCATATTGTATTCCGGTTGCTCCATAAGCGGAGGTATCAGGTGTTCCTGCCGCGCAAAATCATACGCCGAACGAATCATCCAGGCAGGCCACTCACTTGTGCCCCAATACATGGCTTTGCCCTGCTGCAACAGGTGATTCATGGCCCACACAGTTTCTTCAACAGGTGTCTGGTAATCAGGACGATGACAAAAAATGAGGTCAACATACTCAAGGCCAAGCCTTTTCAGCGCAGCATCAGTGCCTTCGAGGATATGTTTGCGTGAGAGGCCGGTGTCGTTTGGTCCCGGTCCACCCCAGAAAATCTTTGTCGAAACCACATAATCCGAACGTTTCCAGCCTGCACGCCGCAAAGCCTTGCCCATGATGATTTCGGACAAGCCGCTGGCATAAACCTCGGCATTGTCGAAAAAGTTTACACCTTGATCAAAAGCCATAACCATCAGGCGATAGGCCAAATCTTCATCCACCTGTGTGCCAAAGGTTGTCCACGATCCAAAAGAGAGTTCCGAGACCTTAAGGCCTGATTTTCCAAGAAAACGATAGTTCATTTGTAAGTTATTTTCGGTTTATAAATCATCTTGTCTATGAAACCCAAAAATAAACAAATTGTTTTTTATTGAACGAAAGTATAAATTCTTTTAAGGCAGCAAATTGTAAGCTGAAGCGAAAAAATATGGATTGAAAACTAAGTAAAATCACCTGTTTTTTTGAAAAAATTATATCATCCTATTTAATCATTATAAAATGATTACCTTGCAGGCTTATAAGGTGAAAAGCAATCATGGTAGCGCATAACAGACTTATAAATCCATTTCCGGGAATACGCAGCTATGAAATGGAAGAAAGCCACTACTTTTTCGGGAGGGAAAAGCAGGTGGCCGAACTGGTGAATAAGCTGGAAACAACACGTTTTCTGGCTATTGTCGGTTCATCGGGATGCGGGAAGTCATCACTTATCAAAGCAGGATTGATTCCCACACTCACCGGACACGGCAAAGCCGGCAACAGCGCCAACTGGCTGCAGCTGACCTTCAGGCCCGGCAGCGATCCTTTCGACAGCCTGACAAAAGCCCTTGCCGGAACAAAACATCCACATGAACAGATCAGGCAGCTACTCGATTCGGGCAGCCATGGACTTCTTAATGCCATCAGACAGATTGCCCCACCCGGACAAGAAACACTCATTTACATTGATCAGTTTGAAGAATTGTTCCGCTTCGGACGGACTCAGCAAGAGCGCAACCCGGCAGGAATCACAGATCGTTTCATTGCATTATTGCCACCTTTGACAGAAGAATCCGGCAATGGCATCCACCTCATCCTCTCGATGCGTACCGATTTTCTTGATGATTGCACAACATACCGCGAACTCAGCGAGCTTATCAACAAAGGCTATTATCTTGTGCCACGCATGAACGATGAGGAGCGCCGCCTTGCCATCACGGGACCGGTGAGTGCTGCAGGAGCCGAAATCAGCCAAACCCTTGTTGATCGTCTGCTACAGTACACGGGTGATGATCCGGACCAGTTGCCCATACTGCAACATGCCATGATGCGCAGCTGGGACAATTGGTTGATGGCCGGCAACCGGTCGCAGGAGCTGGGTATCAGTCATTACGAAGCAATCGGAACCATGAAGGAAGCCCTTTCTGTTCACCTTGAAGAAGTGTTTAACAGCCTGGGCGATGAACGAGCGTTTTTTCTGAGTGAGAAAATATTTAAGTCGCTCACCGACCTTTCGAATCAAAACCGTGGCACCCGCCGTCCAACTTCGCTGGCTGCAATTTGCACCCTCACCCACGGACGCGAAGATGAGATTGTTCGCATCATTGACCATTTTCGCAGTCCGGGATGCGCCTTCCTGATGCCTCCGGCACATCTGCCACTTGATTCAGAAACACTGATTGATATCAGCCACGAGAGCATCATGCGTGTGTGGCAGCGCCTGAGGCGATGGGTTGAGGAGGAAGGAGAGTCGGCCCAGCTTTACCTGCGGTTGTCGCATTCGGCTGCATTGTACCAGGAAGGAAAAACAGCGCTGTGGGTCAATCCCGAGTTGCAGCTTGCCCTTCAGTGGAAAGAGAACACCCGCCCCAACGCCACCTGGGCCGAGCGCTACGACCCGGCTTTTGAGCGGGCAATGACATTTCTCGACCAAAGCAAAAAGAGCTACGAGCGTGAAATCATGCGCAAGGAACAACAGCAAAAGCGCAATCTGCGTCGTGCCCGCAACTCGGCCATCGTGCTGGGTATCGCATCTGTTGTATCATTGCTGTTTCTTGTCATCTCGCTCAACCTGCGTTTCAAAGCCGAAGCCAGCCAGCGCCAGGCCCTCGAAAAAGAGAAGATGGCTGTGCAGGAACGCATCCGCACCGAGGAGCAACGCAAGGAAGCTGTCGTTCAGCGAAAAATCTCCGAACAGCAACAGCAGATAGCGGCACAGCAGGAGCTTATCGCCAACGAGCAACGGGGGTATGCAGTGAGCCAGCAGCGCATTGCACAGCAACAAACAGCCGAAGCCATACAACAACGCCAGCAAGCCGACCTTGCCCGCCACGAGGCACTCACTGCACGTGATGAGGCACGGCAGCAACGCCGCGAAGCCCTCACGCAAAAGCAAATAGCCGAAACCGAACGCAGCAAGGCCGAAGAATCCGAGCGGGAGGCACAACGCCTGCGCATGCTGGCCATTGCCAATGCCCTTGCCACCCAGGCCATACAGCTGCACTCGACCCTGGCTGATGACACACCTGCACTGTACGCACTTACGGCCTACAAGCTTCACAGCGAAAACGGCGGAAACAAAGGCGATCCCGCAATTTACAACGCGCTTTCAGCCACTGCCGGCGACCCACGCATCCTGCGCGCGCACCAGGATGCCGTTCGCGATATCACCATCTCCGGCAACGGCAAATACCTCTACAGCTGCGGTGATGATCAGCAGGTGCTTCGGTGGGATCTCGCCGAAACAAAAAATGCACCCGTAGCTGCCACCTTGCCACGTGGCTTCAAAGAAAACTTCCGTGCCATCATGCTTACAAAAGATGGAAAATGGCTCGTTGCCGGAACAATCTCGGGAAAACTCATCGTCTGGAACACTGCCAACTTTCCCTTTGCTGCGCAACAGTTGGAGGCTCATACGCAGATTGTGAATGCCCTGCGCCCCGATCCCGTTCGCAATGCGTTTTACTCTGTAGCCTCCGATGGGAAAGTGCTCCGCTGGAACAGCGAAATAATGCCTTTTCAACACAGCCTCATTGACCAGTTGCCCGAAGCCGTGCAGAGTGCAGCACTCACAGCTGATGGCAATGCCCTGGCACTGGCGCAGGCTTCAGGAAAGATCAAGCTCATTCTGCTCGCCGGAAACAGCCCGGCACTTGGTGCAATGCAGGCTGTAAACAGTCCTGTGAGGGTGTTGCGCTTCAGCCCCGACGCAAAAACACTGCTCATGGGATGCCTTGATGGATCGTTGCGCAGCAGCCGTTTCGACGGAAGCAATCTGGATGAAGCCATCGTGTTGGCAGGACGACATATTTCGGGGATCAACGCCTTTGATTTCGATCCGGCCGGAAAGCATATCAGCACAGCATCCTACGACCAGACCATACGTCTTTCGCAATTCCCGCTCACCGAAGAAAGCCCGGTCACGATAAGCAGTCACGAAGGCTGGGTTTATGGGCTGAGCTATTCGCCTGACGGCCTGAATATCATCAGCTGCAGTGCCGATCGCAGCATCAGGATTTTCTCATCCGATGAGCAACAAATCGCGCAGCGACTTCAGCAGAAGGTCAAACGCAACTTCAGTCAGGCCGAATGGGCCAAAGTTATAGGTGCCGACGTGCCTTATCAAAAAACCATCAACGAACTGCCATGAAAGCTTTTATACATTTATTCCAAAGCATTAATACAGGCGCTTCTTCGCGTTTGAAGCTGATGGGCCTGCTGATTGGATTACTCGCCTTTGGGGCAGCACAAAGCCAGCAGTGTGATGAAGTCACACTCAACGAAGCACGCAAAGCTTATGACCTTGGCCGATTTGGTCAGGTGATCAACAACCTGGAACGGTGCAGCAAGAACGGGTTTTCCGAAAAGCAAAAGATAGAAGCGCACCGTTTGTGTGCGATGGCATGGTTGGCGCAGGACAGCATTCAGTCAGCAATACATGAAACAGCTTTGTTGTTGCAAATCAATCCGGCCTACGAGCCCAATCTGTTTGATCAGCCGGCCTTTATCAGGATGGTAAACCGACTGAAAACAGCCGATGTCGGGCAAATTGTTACCTCAGTATCCAAAAAGGCAGAAAATATTTTTGAAGCACCGGCTTCGATCATGGTTGTTACGCGTGAAGACATATTGCGGCGCGGCTACAACGACCTTGTTGAACTGCTGAAAGACGTGCCTGGCTTTGACCTCACACTTTTCTACGGACCGGAATATGCCAATATTTACCAGCGTGGTTTCAGACAAAACAATACCGAAAAAACCCTGTTGCTGTTTGACGGGATGGAAGAAAACGACCTTTGGACCAACTGGGCATATATTGACAGGCAATATCCGCTCTCGAACATCGAACGTGTTGAAATTATCTACGGCCCTGCTTCAACCATGTATGGTCCCAATGCTTTTGCAGGTGTCATCAATGTGATCAGCCGCAATTCGACCGATGCCATCCGTCCCGGGCGAAACATAGGTGTAAGTGGAAAAATGAATTACGGCAGCTATAACACACGCACCCTCGACCTCAGTGTTTCGGGCAAAAAAAGAAACATCTCCTTCACCCTTTCCGGCCGGTTGTATCACTCAGACGAACATGATCTTTCGGGTCAGAAATATTTCGACTACGATGCGTCGGTTTATGATCAGGTTGATTACAACGCACTGCTTGGCATCGGCAGCGATGCCCTGACCTATCTTACTTCAAATAATTTGCCTCTTTCGCATCCCTTTTATCAGCTTTCGGCCGACTCAACAAAACTCAACCTCACTACTTTGGGTGAGGAAACAGCACGAGACCTCGATAAATCAGCCTATGAACAAATCGTCGGCGGCAAAAAAATAGGCTTCTCCAACAATACCGACAGCTGGCTTCTCAATGGCAAGGTGAGTGTGGGCAACTTCAGCTTTGGTTTCCAGACATGGAAATATTTCAGGGGAGGCACCACCCAATACACCGATTTGTATGTTGCCGGATCGGAAAACGGCTTCAACTGGGTGCCGCAGCTCAGCAATTTTTACACAAAATATGAAACCCATCTGGGCGAAAACCTCTATCTGTCGAACCTTACCACCTTCCGCATTCACGAAGTGACTGATGATACGCGTTTTGTTTCGCTAAGCAATTATGCCCGGGGCAATAAAAAACTCGCTGCCCTTGTGCGCGAAGAAGCGCCGGTGTGGAACAGTCTTTATATGTTTGAACGCTCCAAACAGCTGCGTAACGAATTGAAAATCAATTATCGTCCTTCATCACGTTTAGATGTGGTGACAGGGCTCGAGGTACGCAACAGCAGTTTGCAAGGGGCTTATTACACCAGCTTTACCGATACGCCACAGGATTCGGCGGTTATTTTGCCCTCGCCCAAAGGCGGAAACGAGTTCAATGTCTGGGACCTTGGTATTTACAGCCAGGGAACATGGTTGCTTTACAAAACCCTGCGCATGACCTTAGGTTTGCGTTACGACTACAACAAGGTGCGCAAGAGCGATGGCTTCGGCAGCGAGTTCAGCCCGAGAGCTGCCCTGGTATGGTCGCCCGGACGCTCAACCTTCAAGGCTATCTACTCCAGAGGTATCATGAATGTGTCGAACTGGACAAAGTATTCCTCGGCCGGAAACCGGATACCCAATCCAAGCCTGAAAACCGAAAACATCCAGAACATTGAATTCAGCGCGGCCTGGCGTTTCAGCAGCAAACTGCAGGCCGACCTGGCTTTCTATCAAAATTATATTGACAACGTGGTTGGTACGGTGGATGTGCCCGACAACCCGGGAAAGATACAGAACGCCAACATCGGGAAGTTTGACATCCGCGGGATACAAGCCAATGCCACCTATAAACAAGGCACTTTCAGCAGCTGGATCAATTATACTTACAGTCATCCGCGTCAAACCTATTCCGAAGCCGGAGAAGTGGACAACAGGGTGGGCGACATTGCTGCACATCAGTTCAATGCAGGTGTCAATAAGCTGTTTTTCAATCAACTTAATGTCAATCTAAGACTCAACTACAGCGGCGAACGTCCTGTGGGCGAAGGCACAACAGTTCCGCTCAACAACGATCATTTTCCTGCCGTCACGATCCTGAACAGCGCCGTCAACTACTCCAACCCGGAGCTGTTGAAGGGTTTTGCGCTGCAATTGGTGTGCAACAACATTTTCAATACCGTATATTACCACCCGGGAACGAAGGCTGCCGAAGGCATTAACAGTCCAACGGCCATCCTGCAACGCGGACGGCATTTTCTGGTTAGCCTGAGCTATGATTTTTAACAACCAAACCATGACATCTGCAGATAATTATACAATCTATAAGCATCCCGACATGCGCTGGGGGGCGTTCTACCAACCGCTAAAACCCCGGCCTGCGGCTTCGAAGGGCCTGCGCATCGTGCTTTTTGCCAGTTGTGAATGCGGCATCATGCTGCTTGAACATCTGGCCTTGCTTGAGAAAAAATTTCCGGGCACCATTCACCTTACCGGCATTGCAACCGACGATCCGGTGGATGCTGCTGCACGGATATCGCTGAAAAAGCGTGTCTGGAGTCAGTTTTCAGCCGAAGAGCGCCGCAGTGTATTTGACAGGATGGTAAAAACCGCCACAGATATGGGACTACCCGTGTATTCGGGAGCCGTGAAAACTGACTATTTCAGGGAGATCTACCGGCAGTGGAATCCGGATGCGCTGCTGATGTTTTGCTTTGGTCAAAAAATTGATGCCGTACTGTATGACAGTCCGCCGGCCGGCGCTTACAACTTTCATCCTTCGAGCCTGCACAAACAGATTGGTGCCGGATCACAGCCCTTTCACAAAGCCATTGAAAACGGGCAAAAAAGCTCGCAGATGGTCATTCATAAGGTTACTGAACAGATTGATGTCGGCCCTATTGTAGGCATTTCGCCCGAGGTCAACATCTGCCTCGCCGATGGCAGCTATCCCGTTTCGGTGAGAAGTTTGCTCGATAAGATTACGAGCACCGGCGGGTGGATGGGTGTGGAATTGGTTCACGCGCTTTGCTCCCGAAACAGCGGCAGCCACCCTGCGCAAATTGATTTCATTGACTTTGATGGTTTAATGCCGCCGGAAATTAAACACACCCTTGGGCAGGCTGCAGTGAACGACCTCAATGAGAAATATATCCTCGCACTCCATCCGCTCATTCAAAGTTAGGCAAGATGAATAACGAAAACGCGTTGCTCCGATTGATGAACATCCGTGGTGATGAGGCCAGGGCTGTGTTCATGCTTATCGCGTTTTCGTTTTTTACGGGTCTCACCTTATCGTTTTATTTCACAGCTTCCAACGCCTTGTTTCTGAAATATTTCGATTCAAAGATGATTCCTGTTTCCTTCATAGCTTCGGGCGTACTCATCTATCTCAGCTGGCTGGTTTTTTCGCGACTCGATGCCCGCCTGAACTTCAAAAACCAGGTTAGCCTGAAGATGTTGTTTGTTTTTGTAACAGTAGCGTTGCTCACGGCGGGGGTTTATTATCTACCAAACAACTGGCTCATTTTCATCCTTTATACCTGGGTGCGTGTTGTTGTTTTTGTGACGTTGGTCACCTTTTGGGGCATTGCCGGCAGGTTGTTTAATCTGCGTCAGGGAAAGCGCATCTTCGGGCTGATCACTACAGGCGAAGTGGTTTCGATCATCATCGGCTATTTTTCAATTCCGCTGCTTCTGCGCTTTCTCAAGGCGCCCGACCTGTTGCTTCTTGCATCTGTCACACTGCTCCTTTGTTTGGTGATGGCGCGCTGGATTCTGCTTAGCTTCAGCACACTGATGGGCGGCAACACACACAATGCAAACGCCGCCCTTAAAGAAGCCAAAACCAACACCAGCTACCTCAAGCTGATCAGGAAACCCTATTTCAGCCTTATTTCGCTCATGGCACTGATGCCCATATTCGGCTATCTCTTTGTTGATTTCCTTTTTCTTTCGCAAACCAAGGTGGAGTTTGCCCAAAAGCCCGAAGCCATAGCAGGATTTTTTGGTATTTTTTTAGGTTCGGTAGCCGTCATTGAGTTGCTAATGAAATTGGTTTCGGGTCGTTTTCTCAATAAATTTGGAATCAGGCCGAGCCTTCTGTCGTTACCGGTGGTGATGGTTGGCTCTGTGCTTGTTGCAGCCATTGCCGGACTTTTTTATGGCCCGTCCACGCTTTTTTTCGCTTTTATCGCGCTCTCACGGCTTTTTGAGCGTTCGGTGAGGGCGGCAGTGTATGAGCCTTCTTTTCAATTGCTTTATCAGCCTGTTCCTACCGAACAGCGCCTTGTTTTTCAGAACCAGATCGAAGGCATCCCCAAGGCACTTGGAACCATACTCACTGGTCTTGTCATACTGTTTTTTTCGGCCTTTGGCTCGCTGGGTCTGGTGTTTTACTCCTGGTTTTTTGTGCTGGCTCTGCTGGCTTGGGTATGGATTTCCTTAAGGATGTATGATTCATACCGCGGTATATTAAAAAGCAAATTGCACGAATTAGACAACAGCCAACCCGAAAAAATGTCGCTTGAAAGTATGATGTATCATGCACTCAGCAAGTGTGATCCGGCAAATTTTAAGATGCTCGTACTGCGATGCGAAGCCATTGACCCTCCGTTGACAGCGCGTGTTCTCATCAAAATTTTCGACACCACAAACGATGAAATCCGCCTGCAGATACTGCAACATCAGGCCGCGATGCTTCATTTTGGCACCTTGCCGCTCTTGTATGAACTCAAAAAGCAAACATCCGCACCGGCTGTTGAAGCTGCCGTTGCACACAGCATCAGTGTGCTGGAAGAAGGTCGTGCGGCATCTGTTGATATGATCGGGGCAATGGCAGCTTCGGACCAGCCAGTCCAAAGAATCAGGGCTGCCCGCATGCTGGGCGCTTCGGCGCGCTACCAAAGCATCAGGCTCTTGCTGGGTCTTGCTGCTGACACCGATCCCGAAGTGAAGAAAGCCGCCATTATAAGTTGTGGAAAGCTCAAACGGATGGAGTTGCTGCCTGTGGTCACAGGGCATCTTTCAAAACCTGCCTTTGCCGCCATCGCCGAAAGGGCAGCCCTCTTGATCGGCGAGCCGGTGTTGAATCCCTTGTTCAAACTTTTTGAAAAATCAGGACGAGACCCGATTCTTCAGCTCAGAATCATTGGTCTTATTGCACGAATACCCGGAGAAAATGCGGCAAAGTGGCTGCGTTCGGCACTTAAAATTACAGGCAGCGACATTCAACGGCAAATCGTTGTTGCATTAAGCCAGCGAAACCACAGGGCATTAGCCGGCGAAATAAGCCTGTTCAACGAATTGATAGCAGTGGCTGTTGAGAATATCATCCGCAACCTCGCCTCCATTCGCGACCTCGAAAAAAATCCTGATTCGGCCAACCTCCGCCTGGCACTCATGACAGAGATGGACGAGGAGAAAGAAGCCGTTTTCAGTCTGCTTACCCTGTTATATGAACCGGCAACCATCCGTCATATCCGTGATTTTATCGAAAGCAGCGATGGCAATGCACGCGTTTATGCACTCGAAATCGGCGAGATGACACTAAGCCGCGAAATGCGCCAGCTTGTGTTTCCTGTGTTTGAAGACCTGGGGGTGAACGAAAAACTCGCCCGCTTTGCCGAACGTTTTCCTCAGGAAAAGCTCACAGCTGAGGAGCGACTGTGCGAACTGATAAACCGCCCTTATTCTCTTTCTGAAAGATACATCAAGGCGAGTGCGCTGTTGCTCTTTATAAACCTTGATGGTGCTGATGATAAGCGCATTCAGCTGCTCGCAGCCAACATTCTTCATCCCGATCCCCTTATTACCGAAGCGGCTGCATTGGCTTTTCAACAGATAAACCCAAAGGCCTTTGCCGCCAAATGCAACACCCTGGCCAACGGAGGCTATCCGAATGCCCAATGGCTCCCACAACTGATTGATGATTACCATAATAAACAAAAACTGCTGCTAATCAACAAAATAGAATTGCTCAAAAACAGCAGCTTGTTTGCAACCCTTGCCGAAAACAAAATTGCAAACCTGCTAAGTTTCTACACCGATATCCGGTTTGTCAACGATTCGGACGCATCATCTTCTGCTGAAGAGTGTTCCGACCGCCTGCAAATCCGGGTCTCTGACTTTATTGTTTCCCTGCCGATCAGCTGCCTGACCGAAAACATGGTGACCGAAGCCGGTTTGCAGGAAAAATTATTCAGCCTCACGGTTTTGAACCAATAACTGAAAAGCCATGTACAAGTTGATCCTATCCATCTTTTTGCTTAGTCCGGTCTTTTTGCTCCAGGCACAAACCGGCCACGAAACAGGCTATCCCTCCGTGAAAAACTATACAGCCGCCGATTACCATGCCCATGCTCAGAATTTTGCCATCACCAGCGACAAGGACGGGATGCTTTATGCAGGCAATTTTGCCGGTGTTTTGCAATTCGATGGTGAAAGATGGCGCTTGATTCCCACAGCCAACGGGACCAAGGTTTCAGCATTGGCCACTGCAGCTGACGGCACCATCTATGTTGGTGCAAGAGGCGAAGCCGGATTTCTCCAAACAAGCCCAAACGGCGCCACTGTTTACCAATCTCTTCCTTTTGATACCGCCTTCCCTCAGCCTGTTTTCGGCGAGATAATCAGCATACTGAATCTGGGAGAGACCATGTTTTTTGTGTCGGCCAAAGGAATTATTTCCTACGAGAACCACCAGACGGCTTTCTGGGAATCGGAATTTACAATCCTGTCTGCCTTTGCTTTTAATGATCGTATATTGCTACAAATCAAAGAGAAAGGGCTTTGCTGGTGGGAAAACAATCTGTTGCAGCCTTTGGGTGGTGCGGCTGCAGTTTCGCAGGCCGACGTGATCACTGCGCTCATAGCCCTTGATGCGGGCAATGCCTTGCTGGCAGGAAGCAGCAGCGGACTAATGCTTTTCGACGGAAGGGGGATTTCGGTCCCCGACCTTCCTGTGCAAAAACTTTTGAACGAAAACCCCGTGAGTTGTGCACTCAAACTTTCTGACGGAAACATTGCATTGGGCACCACAAGAAAAGGTGTTGTGGTTATCAATCCTGCTTTACAGCTTGTTCAACTTATTGACAAAGAAGCGTCTATGCAGAACAGCTTTGTCAGGGCGCTGCATGCAACAACAGAAAATAGTTTTTATGCAGCCCTCAACAACGGAATTTCGTTGGTCGAGAGCCCTGCTGCGCTTAACTTTTTCAACACCAACTCCGGTCTCGAAGGCGGTGTAAAAGACCTGCTGCGTTTCAAAGGGCAATTGTATGCTGCAACTTTTCAGGGACTTTTTGTTTACGAAGCAGGCACCTTCAGGTTTCGTGCGCTGCCTCAGATCACAACGGCAGTCTGGGATTTGCAGCTTGCCAACGAAAGCTTGTTTGCAGCCGGTTCAGGTGGCTTGTTCATACTTGAAGAGGAGCTGCCTAAACGTATTTTCGGGGCTTTTACCCTTTCACTGGCAAGCAATGAATCAGGAAGTATTTTGTATGCCGGCACCACAAACGGACTGTTTATTCTGAAAAAACAGGGAAAAGACTGGGTGAGTCAGCAGCTTGCAGGGCCGGATGATGAGGTGAACAGACTCTTGTGCGATGCTGACGGAACGCTCTGGGGATTGAGTGCAGGCCGGGGACTGTTCAGCTTTGATGCAGGCGCAGACAGCGTTGTTTTCTACACTGCTGAATCAGGGTTACCCATGCTTGCCGGACTCACCCTCAACTTCGATGGTAGTCAAATGCTCGTGGGCAGTCCGGCCGGTGTTTTCCGCTTTGATCGGCTTAGCAAAAAGTTTGTTTCAGCGCCGCTTACGGTTTCAGCCGCTGAGGCTGACAAGGAATGGCTTTCGCTGATCGTAGCCGACGGGATTGGGAAGCTTTGGCTCACCAACGGCACCGAAACCCGGGCCGCCGTCTATGAACGCAACAATGATCGCTGGCAACACGCTTCAAAGGCAATGATGCCTGTGGGCGATGCTGTTGTCTGGACAATATATCCCGAAAACGAGCAAAGCGTATGGCTCGGAGGTCCTGACGGATTGATGTGTTTCAACAGCAAACGCGAAAACAAAAACTACCAAGCCCAAAAGGTGCAGCTGCGGAAAATTGTATTTGGTAACGACAAGGTTTATCGCGAAGGTGAAGTGGCCGACAGCCTTGCTCAACTGATCATAAACCACGCCGACAACAGCCTCCGGCTTGAGTTTGCACTGCCTTTTCATGCTGCCAAACGCGGAGTGGAGTATCAGTATTTCCTGGATGGATTTGATGAAAACTGGAGTGAGTGGAATCCTTTGGCCCACAAAGAATACACCAATCTGCCGGGTGGTAACTATATCTTCAAGCTCAGAGCAAGAACCATTTATGGTGATATAACCGGTGAAAACCACTTTCGTTTTCACGTCAGATCACCCTGGTATGCAATGTGGTGGGCCGTGTTGATCTATATAGTTTTGGCTGCCATCATCGTGTGGTTGATTGTTGTTGTGCGCAACCGCAGTCTGATGAAAGAAAAAAAGATACTGGAGGAACGTATTGCCAGCCGCACAGCCGAGGTGGTGCAGCAAAAGGAAGAAATCGAATTGCAGTCGCGCGAACTGGCCGACAAAAACGAAGAGCTTGAAAAAATTAACACAGCCATCAAATACATCAATGCCGAAGTGCAACTCGACAACCTGTTGCAGTCGCTGCTTGACAAGCTGCGCATCATCAAAGCCGCCGAAAAATCGGTGGCACTGCTGCCCGACAACGACGGCAGCGCATTTCGCTACAAGGCAGCCATTGGTTACGACATGGAAGATATTGGCGGTCTGCGCCTGAGCCTTGCCGAAGCCGAAAGCCGCTACTTGAGCCAGGCTGATGAGGTGTTTGAAGACCTTTTTATCAAAACTGATTTTTCGTCGCTCGAGCTGACGGAAACCTTGCAACGATTTGCCAAACCGCGCTCAATGATGGTGCTTGTGATCAGGATCGAAAACAGGGTGGAGGCATTTCTGATATTCGAAAATTTCAGCCGAGAAAAGGCTTTCGGCCAACGCGACCTCAGCCTGATGCGCAATGCCAAAGAACACATCATCTCGGCCATCATCCGTACGCGCATCCTCGACGACCTGCAACAAACACTTCACAACCTGCGCGACACCCAGGAGCAGCTCATCCAGTCAGAAAAGCTGGCATCGCTGGGACAGCTCACCGCCGGCATCGCCCATGAAATACAAAACCCGCTCAATTTTGTCAACAATTTTGCCAGCCTCTCCGCCGATCTCTCAAACGAACTGCTTGAAATCTTGCAAACCACCAAAACACAAATCCCGGCGGAAACTTTTGAGGAAGCAGATGAAGTGATAGGCATGATCCGCAGCAATGTGATAAAGATCAACGAACACGGCAAACGTGTGGAGAGTATTGTGAAGGGAATGCTGCAACACTCAAGAGGTAAGACAGGTGAGTTTGAAGATGTTGACATCAACAGCATGGTTGAAGAATATGTGAGCTTGGCCTATCATGGCATGAAAGCCAAAGACAAGAGCTTTAATACCGCGCTCACCAGCCGGCTCGATCCGCTTGTTGGCAAGGCTGCCATTATTCCGCAGGACCTCAGCCGTGTGATCCTCAACATCACCAACAACGCCTGCTATGCCGTTGACGAAAGAGCCAAAAAAAATGTTCCCGGCTATAAACCGGAGGTGGTGATCAGCACACGCAAGGCCGGCGACAAGGTGGTGATCAGCATACGCGACAACGGAACAGGCATCCCGCCTCATGTGATCGAAAAGATTTTCAATCCGTTTTTTACCACCAAACCCACCGGCAAAGGAACTGGCCTTGGTCTCTCAATGAGTTTCGACATCGTGAGCAAGCTGCACAAAGGCAAGCTCGAAGTCAGGTCGGAGGACGGTGAGTTTACCGAGTTTGTGATTACAATACCCGAAAAGCAGCCAAAAGGATGAAAAAAAACGTGTTACTGTTTCTGTTGCTATGCACGATCAGCGCGGGCAGCGCTCAGGCGCTTTTCAGGCTCAACCAGTATAACATTCTCTACAACGACAAGATCATGCCTGTTTTCACACTTTATGCCGGTCAGAATCTGAGCAATCATTGGGGTGTTTCGGCTTATTTTTATGTGAATGGCACCAAAGGAAGCAGCTGGGGCGAAGGACTTGCAGGTCCGGTCTGGACGCCGGTCAAAGGCCTGTCGCTGGCATTTCTTGCAGGTTTTCAGTCAAACGAGGAGCAGCTCTTCAGGTTTTCGCCCATCGTGATGGCTTCCAGGGGAAAGTTTTCGGGTTTTGCTGCTTTTGAATACGGTGGCAAACGTCACCGCTGGGATGTGATGGCTTTTTACAACACCGGTCGCTGGAAAACAGGAGCAGAACTGATACGTTTTTATGATATGTATGCTGCCGGTCCACGCGTGGAGTTGTTGTGTTGCAAAAAACAGGCAATCACAACGTTCCTCAGCGGAATGTGGGACTGGGTGAACGGTAAACCGGTGCTTATGTTTGGTATTTATGCCACTTTTGCAGGCAAAACGCCGGAATAGATACTGCTACATCGAAGCGGCTGTTGTAAAATCTTTGGCATGGATACACATCACCGGGATGGCGCTGTGGTTGACCATCTGCTGCGCATATGGCCCGAGCCAAAGGTTTGATGTGGTCACCTCCTGCTCATCCATGATGCTGATCAGGTTGGCATGAACCTGCTCGGCATACGTAATGGTTGCATCAGTGAGGTTAGCAGCTTCTAGTTCCCTGACCAAATATTTTACTTCGTTTTCTTTCAGGTAAACCTCCACCTGATTCACATACTCACGCACCGTGTCATGCACTTCATCAGCCTGATCCGAAAACAAGGCAAGCACGTGAATCGTGGCATCGAAATATTTGGACAGGAGTGCCGTCATCGGTACTTTTTGCCGGCTTTCGATGGTGCTGTCAACAGGCATCACAATATTGCGGATGCTTCGCTGCACATTAACACCGCTGCGGATGGTGATGATCGGGCGCTCGGTAGCTCCCACGATTTTGAAGGCATTGCTTCCGATCCAAAATTCCTCAACTCCCGAAGCACCATGTGTGCCAATCACAATCAGGAAAGCATCCATCTCTTCGGCCGCCTGAACAATCTCCTGATACACTTTCCCTTTTCGAATTTCGTAGCTCAGTTTTCCCATCTTAAGCCGGGGCTGATAACGGCTCATCAAACTGTCGAAACGTTTAACAACTTCGGCAAGAATATGATCCTGATCAATGGTGTAAATTTCTTTTCCGCTCACCGGCCTGTTCACCCAGATCATACACAGGTCGGCTTCGGCTTTTTCAGCAATGGTCAGCGCATGTTCCAACGCATTGATGGAGCAATCGGAAAAATCAATTCCGGTTAAAATTAGTTTTTTCATGGCTCGGGATTGTTGTTTGATGGTGGATAGAGGGCAGGTGGCTCAATGGTTTCTTTGATGACAAAGGCTTTTGGATAGCTGATGATGATAAACCGCAGCTGGCTTTCGGCTTCAAGCCGGGTGCGAAAGTTTCCAACCCTCACACGGTAATAGGGCTGGCCAAAACTTAAATATGCCGGCAAACCCGGATAACTTGCTTCAAAGTTGGCTATGGTTTCCTGCGCGTGACTCACCGCCTGGTTTCCCGACTCCATAAAGACCTGGATGCGAAAACCCTCTGTCTTGTTCAAAGCCGGTTGGCGACTGATGCTGACAAGGCTGTCAACCACTGCGGATTGTATCACCTCCACCTTTCCTTTTTGTTGTGCCTGCGGCAGCAGGGGCAGTAAAAGAAAAAGCAAGGTAAAAATCATCGTTTTAACCATTGAAAATACCAAAGCTTGTGGTCTGCAATATATTATCTGATTTGTCATAAAAGCATATGTTCGCCAGAGCCTGACTGCAGGCTTAACACCGGTATTAACGAATTATTGATCAATTGTTGTGCATAAGGCCCTAAAAATAGTTCGCCCGAGGTGCCTCCCTGTTCGGTCATTATCGAAATCATATCGGCATCGTTGGCAGCGGCATAGTGCAACAGGCTGCTAACAAGATTTTCGGCCTCGAGTTCCTGAACCACACACGGCACCTGCTGCTGGTTGAGATAGCGAAGGGCCTCGTTGGCATAGGATTTCATGCGCTGCCTGATAACGCCTATCGGGCTGTCGCAGGCTACAGCCAGATGGATGGTGGCTCCGAGCAGTGATGCAATCTGTGCTGTCAGGGGCAGTTTCTGACGGGTTTCGGAAGTGCTGTCAATGGGGAGCAGTATGTTTTTTACATCGTCCTTCACGGCGTAATCTCCCCTGACTGTAATCACCGGGCAGGGTGCGTGGGTCACTATTCGGTAGGCGTTGCTTCCAATCCAGAATTGTTCAAAGCCGCTCACACCGTGTGTTCCGGCAAGCACAAGATCGGCTTTGCACAGCCTGGCTGCTGCGGCTACTTCGTTGTAAACCTTCCCTTTGCGGAGGATGACATTGATTTTTCCGTTATGGATTTTCGGCTCATAGCGGGGGATTATTTCTTCAAAAAGTTTTTTGGTTTCGATACGCAGGCTTTGCTCAATATTGAGCATATTGTCGGGTGTGCTGCTGCAATCCACCCAAACGAGGCTGAGCGATGCACCGGTTTTGTTTGCCAGCACCAGCGCATATTCGAGCGTGTTTACGGCGTTTTTCGAAAAGTCGAAAGCCACAAGTAACTGTTTCATAGCATTCCTTATTTATGTGACAGGCCAACAGGCAGGTCGTTTTACCTTTGGCCGCCTGCCCGGCTTATCCGATGCTAATTTACATCATTTTAAAAGAAAAGCAAAGAATTCTTGAGCCGAAAGGTTCAAAGCTTTACTTTTGCCGGCAGAAGCAAGGAATGTATGAACGAAAATCTTGATGCACAGGGCACTAAATTGAGCAAGGCCGAGAAAGAGCTTGAAAATGTGCTCCGGCCTGATGCTTTTTCCAGTTTTGCCGGACAGGAGCAGGTGGTTGACAACCTCCGCATTTTTGTCAAGGCAGCTGTTCAGCGTGGAGAGGCCCTCGACCATGTGCTGCTGCACGGCCCCCCGGGATTGGGCAAAACCACCTTGTCGCATATCATCGCCAACGAGCTGGGTGTGAGCCTTAAACTCACCTCGGGTCCGGTGCTTGACAAACCCGGCGATCTGGCCGGCCTGCTCACCAACCTCGAAAGCAATGATGTGCTTTTTATTGATGAGATTCATCGTTTAAGTCCCATCGTGGAGGAATACCTTTACTCAGCCATGGAAGACTTCAAGATAGACATCATGATCGAGACAGGTCCCAATGCCCGCTCGGTGCAGATTGTCCTCAATCCTTTCACGCTTATCGGTGCCACCACTCGCTCAGGATTGCTCACTTCGCCGCTGCGATCACGTTTTGGCATCACCTCGCGGCTTTCATATTACGATGCCAAAACATTGGCGGGCATCGTGAAACGTTCTGCCGCCATCCTTCGTGTGCCCATCGTGGATGAAGCTGCCTATGAAATTGCACGCCGAAGCCGTGGCACTCCGCGTATTGCCAACCTGCTGCTGCGCCGCGTACGCGACTTTGCCCAGATTAAAGGAAACGGAACAATTGACCTTGCCATCGCGCAGTTTGCACTCACAGCGCTGCATGTGGATCAACACGGCCTCGATGAAATGGACAACAGGATTCTGAGTGCCATCATTGATAAGTTTAAAGGAGGTCCGGTGGGCATAAACACCATTGCAACAGCTGTGGGCGAAGAGGGTGGAACCATCGAGGAGGTTTATGAGCCTTTTCTCATCCAGGAGGGCTACCTCATGCGCACACCGCGTGGCCGCGAGGCTACTGATTTGGCCTATAGGCATCTGGGCAAAACCAAAACCCCCACGCAAGGTTCTCTTTTTGGCGACTGATTCCCGCAACCTGATAAAAAAGAGAACCGGCGCCTTGGTCATTTCCTTGTTTTTTTAAGGACTACCCAGAATGATCTTTTGTATTTTCTTCTTTTCTTCTTTTCTTACTTCAAAAATGCGCCGCCCAAGATGGCAGCGTGATTCGTATCACATGTTGTTGTGATTGTTACAGAATCGTCTTGTCACAAGTGTCTGTTTCCGGATAAAAAAAGGGAACCAGCATCTGATTCCCTTTCTCATTATCGTTTTTGAAAACTTTATTTTAGCACTTCGGCCACTTTGTTGCGGAGCTCTTCGCCACGCAGGTCTTTGGCAATGATCACACCGTTGGCATCGAGGAGCAGGCTGTGAGGTATTGATTGAACACCGTAGAGTTTTCCTGCCGCGTTGCCCCACCGTTTGAGATCAGACACATGTGTCCAGCTAAGCTTGTCATCGGCAATGGCTTGCAACCATTTTTCGCGGTTGTTGTCGAGCGAAACACCAAAAACATCAAAACCTTTGCTGTGATAGTCTTTGTAGATTGCCACAATGTTCGGATTTTCGGCACGACAGGGCGAACACCATGAAGCCCAGAAATCTACCAACAAGAGTTTTGCTCCTACTTTTTCAGAAAGTTTTACCAGACTGTCGTTGACATCTTTCATTTCAAAATCAACAAAAGGCATCCCGACAACCACACGCTTCAACACCTGAACACGTTTGTGGAGCTCAGTAAGATAGTTGGAACCAAAGGCAGGATCAAAATTGATGACGAGCGACTCAAATTCTTCCAGCTCAAACTGATAGGAGTTGCTGAAGAGAATGTAATGTGACACCAGGTCTTTGTTATTGGTACGCAGGTAATCAACCAAAAATTGCTTTTTGTCTTTTTCGGTTTGCTCATAAGCGGCCTCGGCAGCAAGTTTGGCCTCTTCGTTTGCTGCTTCTTCTGCTGCGCTGTATGATTTGTAATGCTGATACATCTGCTCATCATAAGTCTGAAATTTGTCCATGAAGGCAGCATAACGCTCATGTGCGACAGAACCGTTGATTTCGGAATCTTCCAGTTTATTAATTGCTGCTTTAATGGTTATTTCGGCCGGCTCGGCGAAGAAAGGGATAGAGCCGCGCATGCCTTCAAAGACAACAAACATCATTTCGGGTTCGGAAACGGCTCCGGTCAAATGTGCAACACCGGCTTCAACCTTCACGGAATCAACACCTACCCAGCTGTCGTCAACACGTTTTTGAACTTTAACCTGTTTTCCTTCAAAATTGTCAACACCCAGGGTGAGCTTAAAAGAAGATTTTTTTTCGGTTGTGCTGCATGCAGCAAAGCCCATCAAGGCGATCAGGGCAATCAAATAAATTCGGTTCATGCTTTTTGGATTAACTTATCTCGCAAAACTACCATTTTTTGCTTTCAGCAAAACCCGTTTTGCTTTTTTAACAAAACCTTATTACAGCATTTGATCGAAATGTTGATTTCGTCGGTGGCTCGAAATGGAATTATTTTTTCTTTCCCTGACGTGCCGAGAAGAAATAGCTCAGCAAGAGGATCAGCAGCTCAGTGGCGATCACACTCAGGATGATACGAATCAATGTATAGCCCAACTGACTGAAGCTGAACGACTCCAATATAAACAATGCAAAGTGATGGAGCACCACAAGCGACAGTGTATAGCTGAACCACCAGCGCATACCCATTTGCGACAAGCCCGGGTCGTTCACCGTTTCGGGTTGTTTAGCACCTGTGGCCAGCTGAATCACATAAGGCCTCGCGAAGGCCATGAACACAGTGGCTGCAGTGTGCAGGCCGGCTCCCGTCATAAACAAATCTATTGTGTAGCCGGTGCCAAAACCAAGCAGGAGCAAGAGCCAACCCGGTATTGACAAGGGAAGCATCATGATAAACAGGATGTAAACAAAAGGATTTACATAACCGATGAATTCGATCTGGTTTAGAATGAGTACCTGAAGCAATACCAGGCCGATAAACCGAAGGCTGTTAAAAATCAGGCTATTCATTGGTCTTTATGGTTGATAGTGCATCGAGTTCTTTGCGATGGGCATTCTTCACAACAAACACATGTCGGAGTTTGCCAAAGTTGGTACTAAATAATACTTTAGCTGTATTCAGATTTCCGCGTTCTGAATCAACGTGTTCGGCCACCGTTCCAACCATGATTCCTTCGGGAAAAACAAAAGAATGCCCGCTTGTGATGATGGTGTCGCCTTCTTTAGGAATCACATGCGAGGGGATGTCAACCACCTCGGCTAGGTGGTAATCGCCACCGCGCCAATGCAGGTTGGCAATCTGATCGTTGTTCAGAAAGCGGATACTCAATGCCGCATGTTTGTGCAGCAGCGACATGGCTGTGGCATAGTGTTCGCTCACACCGATGATGATGCCGGCCACCCCATCGGGCGACACAAGACCCATATCTCTTGTCACGCCGTCGCGGTAGCCCTTGTTGATGATGATGTAGTTGTTGCGCAGGTCAACGGTATTGTTGATAACCGTTGCGGGGATATAGTCATAAATCTGGCTTTTGAGGGCGCTGTCGGGTTCGGGCAGCTGTTCTTTCACCAGAGCGAGCTGTTTCAGAAGTTCCGCGTTTTGTTTCTGCAGCATGATATTTTGGTGCCGGAGGGAGAAATAACCGCTGATATCACTTCGCAGGTGATAGATGTTTGCGGCAATGGCATTGGTTCGGTGGTTGACGGCCGCGCGCTGATAGCTGTGGCTACGGCTCAGCATCACCAATGCAACCACTTCGAGAAACACAAACAACAGGATGAAGTAATGTTTCTGCAGAAAGCGAACCAGGTTGTACATATGCTTCGGTCAGGGTGCTTCGGCCTGTTACTTAATCAGGAAGGGGAACTTGTCAAAGTTCTTGAGGGCTATTCCTGTGCCGCGTGCCACAGCCCGCAAGGGGTCTTCGGCCACATGCACCGGAAGTTTGGTTTTTTGATGCAGGCGCTTGTCCAGACCACGCAGCAGCGAACCGCCGCCTGCCAGGTAAATCCCTGTGCGGAAGATGTCGGCCGAAAGCTCGGGCGGTGTCATTTCCAGCGCATTGAGCACGGCTGCTTCGATCTTTGAAATGCTCTTGTCGAGGCAATGGGCAATCTCGGTATAATTCACTTTAATCTCTTTTGGAATACCTGTCAGCATGTCGCGGCCATGCACCGGGAAGTCGTCCGGCGGATTGTCAATGACCGGAAGGGCAGCGCCCACTTCTATCTTGATGCGTTCGGCTGTGCGTTCTCCGATGTTGATATTGTGCTGTTTGCGCATATACTCTTCGATATCGGAGTTGAAGTCGTCACCAGCAATGCGGATAGATTTGTTGTTGACAATACCGCCAAGGGCAATAACTGCAATTTCGCTTGTTCCACCGCCAATGTCAATAATCATGTTTCCGGTAGGTTCAAGCACGTCAATACCAATCCCGATAGCGGCGGCCATCGGCTCGTGGATGAGGCGCACTTCTTTGGCTCCGGCCTGTTCGGCTGAGTCTTTCACGGCCCTTTCCTCCACTTCGGTGATACCTGATGGAATACAGATAACCATTTTGAGTGCCGGCGGAAAAAACCTTCCTTTGATGCCGATCATCTTGATCATTTCGCGCATCATATGTTCGGCAGCCTGAAAGTCGGCTATCACGCCGTCGCGCAAGGGGCGGATGGTTTTGATGTTTTCATGCGTCTTACCGTGCATCATCATGGCTTTTTTGCCTACGGCGATGATGCGCCCTGTATTGCGCTCGATGGCCACAATGCTTGGTTCGTCAACAACCACTTTGTCATTAAAGATGATGATGGTGTTTGCTGTCCCAAGGTCAATGGCGATTTCTTTGTTCAGGAATGAAAAAAGTCCCATATTGTGTGTTATTTACTTCATTATCAATGTTTAAAATGTCTGATGCCTGTAAACACCATGCGCAGGCCGGCGGTGTTGCAGAAGGCGATGGTTTCGTTGTCGCGCACCGAACCACCGGGCTGTATCACTGCCGTGATGCCGGCTTGTGAAGCGATCTCCACGGAGTCGGCAAAAGGGAAAAAGGCATCCGACGCCATCACCGCACCATGCAGGTCGAAACCAAATTCCCTGGCTTTGACAATGGCCTGCTTGAGTGCATCAACACGTGATGTTTGCCCGATTCCGCTTCCCGCCAGTTGCTTGTTCTTTACGAGCACTATGGCATTGCTGCGGGTATGTTTCACTATTTTGTTGGCAAAAACAAGATCATCCTGCTCGGTTGTTGAGGGCGATTGCAAGGTGACGACTTCCATATCAGTCACGTTTTCTGTCTGCAAATCCTTGTCCTGGGCCAACAAACCGTTGAGGATAGTCCTGTAGTGTGTCCTGAGAAACACATCCGTACGCAATTGCAAAATTATTCTATTTTTCCGAGAAAAGAGCAATTGCAATGCATTTTCTTCATAATCAGGGGCTATGATGACTTCAAAAAACAGTTCGTTGATGCGTGCTGCAGTGGTTTCGTCCACCTTTCGGTTGGTGACGAGCACGCCGCCGAATGCCGAAACAGGATCGCCGGCTAATGCAGCCTCCCAGGCATCGGCCAACTTATCGCGCGAGGCAATGCCACAGGCGTTGTTGTGTTTGAGGATGGCAAAAGTGGGCTCGTCAAATTCACGGATCAGGCTGAGGCCGGCATCGAGGTCGAGCAGGTTGTTGTATGACAGTTCCTTGCCATGCAACTGATCAAAAACCTCTGAAAGTTTGCCATGAAACACGCCTTTCTGGTGTGGGTTTTCGCCATATCTGAGCGTTGAATGGTCGTTGATGGCAAGGCGCAGCTCTTTTTCGCCTCCGCTGAACCAATTGTAGATGGCAGCATCATAAGCCGAACTCACCGCAAAGGCATAACCGGCAAAGCGACGCCGCGCTTCGAGGCTGGTTTCGGCGCCTTCGCTGAGCAGGCTGATGAGCTCGTTGTAATATTTTGATGCAGGAACGATCAAAACGTCGTTATAGTTTTTTCCGGCAGCACGAATGAGTGAAATGCCCCCGATGTCAATCTTTTCAATGATCTGCTGTTCCTCGGCGGTTTGCTTCACGGTTTCCTCAAAAGGATACAAATCAACAATCACCAGGTCGAAGGAGGGGATTTCATACTGCGCCATCTCAGACAGATCCTTCTCATTGGCCGTCCGGCCAAGGATAGCGCCAAAGACTTTTGGATGAAGCGTCTTCACGCGACCTCCCAGTATTGACGGATAGCCCGTCAGGTCTTCAACAGCGATTGCCGGTATTCCGAGTGATTTAATAAAGTCGAAAGTGCCACCGGTGGAATAGATTACCACATTTTCAGCATGGAGTTTGCTCACAATCTCATCCAGACGATCTTTGTAATAAACAGAGATTAAGGCAGTTCGTATCTTTTTTAACATATTGATTTTAAGCTTGAAACATTTTGCAAGATTAGAGAATTTTCCT
>ERZ1645187.910-NODE-910-length-28384-cov-8.754810_pt1 | contig 28384 bp, 36 predicted proteins | sample MGYA00575352_ERZ1645187 | MGnify/ENA primary metagenome ERZ1645187 (study PRJEB40837, sample SAMN11349314) | freshwater sediment metagenome | isolation source: river sediment | host: Sediment | place: India: Wazaribad , New Delhi | collected 2017-02-21 ...
ATCTCGACGAAGTCGGGCGGCTGGTGATTACCGACCGCAAGAAGGACATGATCGTTAACGACAAGGGCGACAATATCTCGCCCGCCAGGGTTGAAGGGTTGCTGACGCTGCAGCCCGAAATCGCCCAGGCGATGGTTGTCGGAGATCGCCATCCCTATGTGGTCGGTCTGATCGTTCCCGATACCGAATGGGCGATCGAATGGGCGCAGGCCAATGGCGAGAAGTTCGACATGAAGGCGCTGCAAGACCTGCCCGCCTTCCGCTCGGCAGTGCGCGCTGCGGTGGACCGGGTCAATCAGGACCTTTCGGTGATCGAAAAGGTTCGCCAGTTCACCTTTGCCGATGAACCTTTCACCATCGAAAATGAAGAACTCACCCCCAAGCAGTCGATCCGCCGCCACAAGCTGAAGGCGCGGTACGGCGACCGCCTCGACGGGCTGTACAAGGCATGAGCGGCGATCTGACCAAACCGGGGATGCTCGACGGCATCCGGGTTCTCGATCTGACCAGCGTGGTCTTTGGCCCCTATTGCACCCAATTGCTGGCCGATCTGGGGGCAGAGGTGATCAAGGTGGAAACGCCGGGCCTAGGCGACCCGTTCCGCTGGTCGGGCCCTGCTCCGGCCAGTCCGAACATGGCGCCAGGCTTCATGGCGCTGAACCGGGGCAAGCGCTCGATCGTGCTGGACCTCAAGACCGAAGACGATCAGGCGGTGATGCAGCAATTGCTGGCCCAGGCCGATGTCTTTGTCGTCAATGTCCGGGGCAAGGCGCTGGAACGGCTGGGGCTGGACTATGAAGCGGTGCGGAAAGTCCGCCCGGACATCATCTATGTCCACTGCGTCGGTTTCGGTCAGGACGGCCCCTATGCCGATCTGCAAGCCTATGACGATGTCATTCAGGCCGCTACCGGCACGGCAACGCTGCTGCCGCGCGTGGATGGCAATCCGCGCCCGCGCTATCTGCCCTCGCTGATTGCCGACAAGGTTGCAGGCCTGCACGCGGCCTATGGGGCACTGGCCGCGATCGTCCACCACCAGCGCACTGGCGAGGGGCAACTGGTCGAAGTGCCGATGTTCGAAGCCTTTACCAGCTTCATGATGCTGGAGCATCTGGGCGGGCAGGCCTACGATCCGCCGGTCGGACCGGCCGGTTATGGCCGCCAGATCGACCCGCTGCGCCAGCCCTTTCCCACGGCGGACGGCCATATCAGCATCGTGATCTATACCCATGATGCCTGGGACCGGGTCTTTGCCCTGCTGGGTGCGGCGGATTTCATTGCCGAGGAACGCTTCAACGTGCCGGGCGGGCGGGCAGATCATCAGGACGAGCTATATGCCCGCCTGGCCGAACTGACCCCGCAAATGACGACAGCGGAACTGCTGAAACAGTGCCACGCCGCGCAATTGCCTGCGCAGCCAGTGCGCGATCTGGGTGAAGTGATTGACGATCCGCACCTCAATGCCACCGGCTTTTTCCGGCGGCGGCAGCATCCCAGCGAAGGGACCTATATCGAACAGGCGCAGCCAGTGCGGTTTGGCGCGCAAAGTGGGCGGGAACTTTCGCCGCCGCCAAATATGGATGCGGATGGCGTTGCTATCCGCGAGGAACTGTCAAAGGGCAGTCGGCCCAAATAAAAAGGGCCGGGGCGGCAGTGGTCCACACCCGCCAGCCCCAGCCCTTTGATCGCTTGCGCGATGCTTGCTTACTTGGCTTCTTCAGCCGGAGCAGCAGCAGCGTCGGTCGCAGCAGCAGCGTCTTCCGAAGCAGCAGCCGAAGCGTCGGCAGCAGCAGCGGTTTCTTCAGCAACCGGGGTTGCTTCTTCAGCCGGCTTTTCACCACCGCAAGCGGCGAGGGCGAGCGAGCCAGCAGCAACGGCTGCGAACAGAGCAATCTTCTTCATTGGGAATCCCCTTGTGTTAACCCTTGCCCGCCTTGGGCGAGCAGGCTGCGGTTTGCCCGCTAAATCGCCGCTTGTCGATTCTGAAAATTGCACGAATGCTGATTCCGGGGGCTAAGCAGCCTCTTTTTCCACCCATTCCGGGTAAAAACAGGGCGGACGAAGCGACCATGCAGGGGCCGTCGCCGCCGCTTCGCTAATCGATTGCAGCAAATTCTTGCGCCGCAAGGGGCGGATTTGCGGCAATGCCGCCGCCGCACAAAAGGCGGCAGGCAGGAACGGACGAACCTCTGGCCCGAGCAGGCGTTCATACAGAAAACGGAATGCGGAAAATGTAGAAAGCCGCTCCTGCGCCAGGTCAAAGGCGACAAGGCGGATCAATCTGCCAAGGAAACCGGCCACTTCTTCCAGCGCATTTTCCGGCGGGATGGCGCCGCGCAGCTCTGCCAGGTCGCGGTACATATCGGTCTGGCTGCGGATCGAAGCCGCCTCTGCAGCGTTGCGCGCCCACAGTTGCAAGGCGTCCTACCGCTCCAGCCCGATATCCAGACTGCGGCGAATATAACGCTGATCACCAGCCGAAAAGCTGGCAAATTCGCGCAGTTCGGAAATGGTCAGCGATGCGGTTCCGGTCTCAGACATGATCGAGCCCCCTGATGGACAGCGCAATCACATCATAAGTTGGTAACGATCGCGTTAACCAAATTGCCTAAATCAGGCCTGCCAGCGGGCTTGAGGGATCTGCGTACTTGCGGGTAGCCATTCGTCCGGAAAGATAGGCGAGTCGGCCGGCTTCCACGGCAAGCTTCATTGCGCGGGCCATGCGGATCGGGTCCTTGGCCTCGGCAATGGCGGTGTTCATCAACACCCCGTCGCAGCCCAGTTCCAGAGCGACTGCTGCATCGCTGGCCGTACCCACGCCTGCATCAACCAGCACCGGCACATTGGCGCCTTCGACGATCAGGCGCACGGTTACGCGGTTCTGGATGCCCAGACCCGAACCGATCGGCGCACCCAGCGGCATGACCGCGACCGCACCGGCTCTTTCCAGCTGCTTGGCCGCGATCGGATCGTCGACGCAGTAGACCATCGGCAAAAAGCCTTCGTTGGCCAGCACTTCGCAGGCCTTCAGCGTTTCGCGCATGTCGGGATAAAGCGTGCGAGCCTCGCCCAGCACTTCCAGCTTGACCAGATCCCAGCCGCCAGCCTCACGCGCCAGCCGCAGGGTGCGGATCGCCTCGTCCGCGGTAAAGCAGCCTGCCGTGTTGGGCAGATAAGTGATCTTCTTGGGGTCGATATAGTCGGTCAGCATCGGCGCCTTGGGGTCCGATACGTTGACCCGGCGCACGGCTACGGTGACGATTTCCGCGCCCGACGCTTCAACCGCCGCTGCGTTCTGTTCGAAATCCTTGTACTTGCCGGTGCCGACGATCAGGCGCGAACGGAAGGTTCGGCCTGCCACGGTCCAGCTATCGTCCGCCGCGTCAGCCCCCTGACCGCCGCCAACGAAATGGACGATTTCCAGCACGTCGCCATCATTCAGGCCCACCTCGCCAAGGGTCGAACGCGGCACGATCAGGCCATTGCGTTCAACCGCGACCTTGGCCGGATCGAGTTCGAGGCTGCGGACAAGATCGGCAATCGTACCGGCATCGGCGCGGCGCGGTTCACCATTGAGCGTGATGGAAAGCTGGGCAGTCATGCCCCTGCAAATAGCGATCACTTGCTCAATCGCAAGTTGCGCAATCGTTCATCCGCAGGTTGCGCAGGTGCGCCCAGGCCAGCAGCGTCACGCCAGAGATCGTCAGCACCGCTTCCGGCACGCCATGACCCACGACCAGCGCCGCGATCATCAGCGCCAGACCGGCCACGCCAATCTGCAGCGGACGGGAATCGCCATGCCGCAGCACACCCATCAACAGGGTGATGCCGCCGATCACGATGGCCAAGGCCAGACCGATCCGATGGATCGAGGGTGCAAACAGAAATTCGCCGCCCAGTCCCAGCCCGGCGACCAGCACGATGCCGGCGAGGCAATGCAACACGCATAGCCCGGAGAGCAGGATGCCCATCCGGTCAAGCCGATTGCGAATCAGGACTAGAGCTGCGCGCATGATTGAGGCGATATATGTTATAGTGTAACATGCTTCAAGCCCTGCGACGATCCGAACTGCCCATTTGGCACCTGTTCGCAGGAACAGGGTTGCGCTTTGGCGGACTTGTGCCACTAGCGCGCTCATGAATACGTCGGATTCTGCCGCGTCCGCGCCGCGCCCGCTCGCTCTTGCCCGCTGGCTCTTTTTCGTCGCTGGCCTTGTCGTCCTGATGGTGGTCGTTGGCGGTATCACGCGCCTGACCGAATCCGGCCTTTCGATCACGGAATGGAAACCGATTACCGGCACGATCCCGCCGCTGACCGAGGCGCAGTGGCAATCCGAATTCGAAGCCTATCAGCGCATTCCGCAATATACCGAGGTGAATGGTCCGGCGGGGATGACGCTGGACGATTTCAAATTCATCTTCTTCTGGGAATGGTTCCACCGCTTGCTGGGCCGCGTGATCGGGCTGGCCTTTGCCCTGCCGCTGGCCTGGTTCTGGATCAGGCGCGCGATCCCCAAGGGCTATCACCTGCGCCTGGTCGGCCTGCTTGCACTGGGCGGACTGCAGGGTGCAGTGGGCTGGTGGATGGTGAAGTCCGGCCTGACCCAGGACGTCAAGGTCAGCCACCTGCGCCTTGCCACGCATCTTTCGCTGGCACTCACCACTCTGGCCCTGCTGGTCTGGACTGCTCTGGACTTGCGCGCCCATGCCCGGGGCGAGCGCAATGCGCGCCTTACCGGATATGCGACAATCGCCCTGCTGGGACTGGGCGTTCAACTGTTCTACGGCGCACTGGTTGCAGGTCTGCGCGCAGGCTATGTTGCCGGGGCAGGCTGGTTCGAATGGGGTGCCTGGCCACTGATGCAGGGCAGCTTCTTTCCGCGCGGCATCGACGCAGCGAAAGGCTTGGGCCACGCAATCGTCGCCGATCCCTATCTGGTCCATTTCATCCACCGCTGGTGGGCGTGGGTGGTCGTAGCCCTGCTGGTCGTGATGTCACGCAAGCTGCGCCCGCTGGAGCGCCGCGCCTCGATTGCGATTCATGCGGCCTTCGGCACCCAGATTCTGCTTGGCATTATGACGGTGTGGAGCGGCATGGCGATCTGGCTGGCCGCACTGCACCAGTTGACCGGCGCTCTGCTGCTAGCCGCAACGGTCTGGGGCGTTCACATCCTAGGCCGACAGCGCGCGTGAGCGGAAAGGTTGCCGAGGCGGCGGCGCTGATCTGGTGCCCCTTTCCCGATGCAGCCACGGCGGAGTCCATCGCGACAGAAATGCTTGACGAACAACTGGTTGCCTGTGCGAATATCATGGGCCCGGTCCGTTCGCTGTTCGTCTGGCAAGGCGAACGGTCGGCAACGCAGGAGGTTGGCGTGTTGTTCAAGACCGATGCCGCGGTGCTGAGCCGCGCGATTGCCCGGCTGGAGCAACTGCATCCCTATGAATGCCCCGCCATCGCTGGCTGGCGCTGTGACAATGCGCCCGCCGAAACACTGGCCTGGCTGGCCGAGGCAACCCGGCAATGACACTGCGAGGTCTGGGGGCAGGCCTGGCCTTACTGTTGTCGGTCATGGCTGGAGCAACTGCCGTATCCGCCCGGGCCGGATCTCCCGCTCCGGCCTTTGCCCCGCCGTCGGTCCCCCTCGTGCTGACCCGCACTGTCCATCGCCCTTTGCCTGATGGCGAGCAGATCACCGTCACCCGGCGCTACGAAATTCGCTTCTCGCCGGACGGAACCGGCTATCGCCTTGACGGGCGATTGCTGGATGCCCGCGTCGACGCGCCGCCAAGGCTTGCCCGCCTGGCAGAACGGGAACTGTCCCGTACGGACACGGCCCTGTTTCCGGTTTCGCTCGATGCGCAGGGGATGATTCGAACAGTAGCGAATGTGGCCGACCATGGTCTGGCAGCACAGCAAGCGATGCCGGGCGTGCAGGAACTGCTCGACAAATCGGGTATGCCGCCGGAGGACAGAGAGGGAGTTGCCAGATCGATGGATATGCTGGCGGCCTCGAATCGTGGTTCAGCCTGGCCGGTCTTCTTGTTCAACCCCGGCAGCTCGGAACGCACGACGGTTTCTGAAATCAAGCTGCGCGATGGCACGGTGGGGCGGGCCGAAACGCGTATTCGCGCTGAGGAACTGACCCCCGGCGGCCTGCCGCGACGGATCGAGCGAATCATAACCACGACCGTTGCGCAGACCGAACGGAGAACCCGCGAGGTCTGGACTATTTCCTTCTGAGAACGGCCACGCCAGCCTTTACGGTATTATTTTACCTCATCGGAGGCGGGCGGAAAACTTGACTTTTATCCCCGATTGCACGATTGGCCCGGTCTTCCCGTGGATCCAGACATCGGATTCGCGGCAACAGCCAAGGGATTCACAGCCATGAAGGCGCTCAGCAAGGTCACCCGGTCGATCAAACCGGCCGAGGTGGAAAAGAAGTGGCATCTGATCGATGCCGAAGGTCTGGTGGTCGGCCGTCTCGCCGTCATCATCGCCGACCTGCTGCGCGGCAAGCACAAGCCGAGCTTCACCCCGCACGTCGATTGCGGCGACCACGTCGTCGTCATCAACGCCGACAAGGTCAAGTTCACCGGCAACAAGCTGAAGCAGCAGACCTACTACAAGCACACCGGCTATGCTGGCGGGATCAAGGAAATCACCGCTGACAAGGTTCTGGAAGGCCGCTTCCCCGAGCGCGTTCTGGAAAAGGCCGTGGAACGCATGATTCCGCGTGGCCCGCTTGGCCGCGCCCAGATGCGTGCCCTGCACCTCTACGCCGGCACCGAGCATCCGCACGGTGGCACCCAGCCGCAGCCGCTCGACGTGGCTGCCATGAACCGCAAGAACAAGGTGGGCGCGTAATGTCTGAAGAAACCGTCACCGATCTCGCCGCTCTCGGCACCATTGCCGAAACCCCGGTTGCTGCCGCTCCCACCGCGCCGCTGCGCGAAAAGGAAGTCGACGCCCAGGGTCGCGCCTATGCCACCGGTCGCCGTAAGGACGCCGTGGCCCGCGTGTGGATCAAGCCGGGCACCGGCAAGGTCATCGTCAACGGCCGTGACCAGGAAGTCTACTTCGCACGTCCGACCCTGCGTCTCGTGATCGACCAGCCGTTCCAGGTTGCCGACCGCGCTGGCCAGTACGACGTGATCGCCACCGTAAAGGGCGGCGGTCTCTCGGGCCAGGCAGGCGCCGTGAAGCACGGTATCGCCACCGCTCTGACCAAGTTCGAACCCGCCCTGCGCGGTGTGGTCAAGGCCGCTGGCTTCCTCACCCGCGACAGCCGCGTGGTCGAGCGCAAGAAGTACGGTCGCGCCAAGGCACGCCGCAGCTTCCAGTTCTCGAAGCGTTAAGGCGTCCGGCTCAGGCCGTTTCGTAAAAATGGGGTCGGCCGCAAGGTCGGCCCCTTTTTGTTGGTCCAGCGGAGTTACAGAATTGCAGACCCCTTCCCCGCTTTCCGGTGCCGCACCTGTATTGCTGGCTGGTCTGGCCCGCTGGTTGCCGGGCACCCTGGGCGCGGCCATTGCGATTGCACTGACCGGCTATGCCACCCATCTGCTGATGGCGGGCGAACCGGCCTTGCCGTGGCTGGTGGCCTCGATCGGAGCGACTGCGGTGCTGGTCTTTGTCCTCCCCGCCAGTCCGCTCGCCCAGCCCTGGCCGGTTGCCGGGGGACACTTGCTTGCCGCCGTAATCGGACTATTGGCGCGCCATGTTGCCCCGGAGCAGTGGGTTGCGGCCGGATTGGGCCTGGGGCTGGCGATCGGCGCAATGAGCCTGACTCGTTCGCTCCACCCCCCGGCAGGCGGAACCGTTTTGCTCACCGCCCTGGCACCAGCTGGCAGCGCGGCTGCAAAGCTCTCTTTCCTGATTGCCCCGCTGGCGATGAACATCGCCGTCATTCTGCTCTTCGGGCTAGCGTGGAACCGCCTGACCGGCCACTCTTACCCGCATCGCGCCGCGCCAGTTCCGGCTCCGGCAGCTTGGGTCGGCCATATCGAGGATGCGGATCTCGATGCGGTTCTGGAGGAATGGGACGAAGTGCTGGATGTCAGCCGCGATGACCTGCTTGCCCTGCTCCACGCCGCAGAAGCGCGGGTGCTTGCCCGGGTTCAGAACAAGGCCTAGCCCAGGTGCAGCGAAGGGGCTTCCTCGGGCAAGCGTCCGGTCGGAACTTCGCCAACCTGCACTGCTGACGTGGGCTGATGTTCACGGTTACGCGCCGTGACCCTGATCGCTTCCGCATCAATCTCGATCCGGTTGTAGCTGGGCGGGCTAGAGCGCAGCCGGTGGGAAAGCGTGCCCGCGCCGATCATCCGCAACGGGCCTGACGCCGTCTCGCGCACCAGATCGAAAGGATCGTGGACATGGCCGCTCAGCACCGCGGCCACCTTCTTTTCCGCCAGGGCCGCCATCGTCTTTTCGCCATTGATGGTCAGGCGCCGGCCATTGGGCGCCCGTTCCAGCAAGGGGTGGTGCGCAGTGACCAAAACCTTGGTGCCAGCGGGCAGCGCATCAATCGCATCCAGCGTGTGCTGCAAGGCGCTGGGCCGCACCCAGCCTTCCACCCAGGGCCAGCGCGGCTGCGCCCGCGTCGTCGTCTTGAGCGGCACGACGGCAAAGCCCGGAAAGTCCAGCTCCTGCTCCAGCAGCTTTTCAATCGCGCGATAGCGGCGATAGGGCTGCACGAAACGCTCGATCAGGTTGAAATAGGGCAGATCGTGATTGCCGATCTCGACCGTTACCGGCACGCCGAGTTCTGAAATCCACGCGCAGGCAGCGCGGAACTCACGGTGGCGGGCGCGCATGGTCAGGTCGCCGGTGATCAACACGGCATCGGGCCGCTCGGTCGCAATCGCATCGCGTACCCAGGCAAGAGCTGCGACGTCCTCCCGTCCGAAATGCAGATCGCTGATATGGAACAGAACCAACGGCTTCATCAGATTCGTCCGGAATGAAACAACCAGGCCGAAGCCAGATTGCCTGCAGTATAGAATGCATAGACCCAGCTGGCGGTGGCCCAGCCGTCTGCCGACATCAGCATGACCCCGGTCAGCATGGCGAACTCGAAGGCCAAGGTAAACCACGGCGCCATCGGGTAACGCTGCAAGAGCAATTGCAGCACCGGATGCCCGCTATCCCAGGCAGCCCCCTGCGCCGCGAAATTGCCGATACCCAGCAGGAAGAGTAAAAACAGGCCCACGGCGGCTCCATAGCCGATTCGCCCTGCTTGGCCAGAGTGGTCGCGACAGGTGATATATCTCAATAATGCACTCGCCGGTCAGAATCGGCCGTTCGTCGAGCCGGATTGCCACCCGTCCGCCATTTCAGGTGCCAGGTCGATGCCGGCTGGCTCGTCCCGCAGCAAGGTCTATCACGCAATCAGGCGCCGCCCCAACTTCACCGGGAAAGGATACCAGCCATGACCAAGTTGCTTGTTTCGACCATCGCCCTCGCCCTGCTTGGCACGACTGCCGCTCAGGCCCGCACCGCCGAAGTGCGCCATGCCGACCTCAATCTGACCAGTGCCGCTGGCCAGGCGGAGCTTGAGCGCCGGATCGAGCGCGCGGCGCGCAAGGTGTGTTCCGAAGAAGCCAATACCGGCACCCACATCAAGGATTACCGCGCGGTCGATCGCTGCAAGGCGGACGTTCGCGCCCAGGTTGCCGCTGTCCTCAAGGCCTGAGGCAGCGCGCTACGGCCCCGGGATCGCCCCCAGTCCCCCGCAAGCCCGGGGCCGCTTCACCCGATTGAATAGCCGATTCAGCGGCCAGCCATGGCCTTGGCCTTGGCCAGATAGGTCCGCCCGATGCGCACCAGCGTGCCGTCTTCCAGTTCCGCCGACCAGACCCCCAGGCCATCATGCCGCAGCCCTTTGATCCGGTCGCGGCGCAGGATGGTGGAGCGGTGCAGGCGAATGAAGCGATCCGGATCAAGCCGTGCTTCCAGCCCACTGACAGTCTGCAGCAAGAGATAGGACCGGCTCGCCCCTTCCTTTTGCCCCACATGCAGGCGGACATAGTCGCGCTCGGCATCAATGCGGTCCACGTCCTCAACCGAGATCCGCAGCAGTTCGGACCGATAGGGCACCCAGAATTCGCTGAGCCAGTCGCTGCCACCGCTGGCGCGCAGTCCACGGCGGGCGGCCGCGCGGGATACGGCGCGCTCCAGCCGTTCAGGCGTAACCGGCTTCAGCACGTAATCGACCGCTTCCAGATCGAAGGCCTCAACCGCGAATTTATCATGCGCAGTGACGAAGATCACGGCGGGCGCATCTTCCTGCCGCGACAGGGCGCGGGCCACGGCCAGCCCATCCAGTTCCGGCATGGTCATGTCGAGCAGGACCAGATCGGGCGCAAGGGCTCCGATCTGGCGCAGGGCCGCTGCGCCATCCTGCGCCGTGCCGGCCACTTCGATGCCGGGGATGTCGCGGCAGATGATCTCCATCCGCTCCAGCGCGAGCGGCTCGTCATCGACGATCAGGGTGCGTAGCGGTTTATCCGTCATGGCGCTCCAGCGGCAGGCGCAGGATTGCCCGCCATCCTCCTTGTTCACCCGGTTCGGCCGTCAGGCTGGCTTCGGCGCCATAGCGCGCTGCCAGCCGGTCACGCACATTGGCAAGACCAATGCCGAAACCGCCATTGCGCCCCTTGGGAGCGCCGGGTCCATTGTCGCTGACCTCGATCACCAGACAGCCCTGCTCTTCCCGCGCGGCAATCGCCACGGTCACCGGCTGGCGAGTGGGGGCCACGGCATATTTGACTGCGTTTTCAACCAGGGGCTGCAGGATCATGCCCGGGACACTGGCAGTCTCAAGGCTCTCGGGAATGTCGAACCGCGTCACCAGCCGGTCGGGAAAGCGCTCCGATTCAATTTCCAGATAGGCACGCTGCAAGGCGACTTCCTGATCCAGCCCGACATCGCTGGTCGGGTCCTCCGCCAGACTGCGGCGGTAGAAACTAGACAGGGCCTGGATCATCTTTTCCGCCGCCTGACCGCGCCCGGTCATCACCAGCGAGGACAGCGAATTGAGCGTGTTGAACAGGAAGTGCGGATTGACCTGATAGCGCAAGCTGCGCAGCTCTGCCGCCTTGGCCGCGCGTTTGTATTCCCCTTCACGCCGCTCTGCCGCGCGGGCCTGTTCCGCCGTTACCATGGCAAAGTAGAGCGCAGCCCAGGCCAGCAGCAGGAAATAGCGACCAATCGCAATGTCAGTCAGCTGCCGCCACAGCGCCTGTTCGGCGAACTTCTTTTGCAGCGCGGCCAATTGGTCCGGAGTCAGTTCCGGCGGATCGGGAATATCGACCAGCACGTTACCCGCCGTGTCGTGGCGAATCTGCACTTCGGTCGGGTTGCGCTTTTCCTGCAGGATCTTCTGGTCCAACCCGGAAAAGACCTGACGGTTGATCATCGCCAGACCCAGCGCAGCCGGAAGCATGACGATCAGGGCCACCCCCATGCGCAGGCCGATCCTGGCATTGTCGAACAGGCGCAGGATCAGCCAGGCCAGGGCCGTGACCGTCATCCCGGCCAGCGTCACCAATGCGCGCAGGCCCAGCATTTCGCCAAAGTAGGAACGATCCAGCAGCAGGCTGCGCAGGGTGATCAGCCCCAGATAGCACAGCCAGATCCCGGCAATCGAGATCAACACCGTGCGAGTCGGCACACGGGCAGGGCGGTGGTCGGTTTCCTCCATCACGGCAGATGGATAGACCTCCGCTGGCCGAAAAGGCCAGCGGATTGGTCGAACCGACTCACCGCTTGGTCGATGGATCAGGCGTTCAGATGCTCTTTCGCGATCTTGTCCTTCCAGACCAGCGGAGCCAGCTGGTGGACATTGTTGCCCTCGGAATCGACGGCCACCGTTACCGGCATATCCTCGACCGAGAATTCGTAGATCGCTTCCATGCCCAGGTCTTCAAAGGCGATGACCTTGGCTTCGCGGATCGCGCGGGCGACCAGATAGGCGGCGCCGCCGACGGCCATCAGATAGGCCACCTTGTGCTTGGCAATGCACTGCACCGCGCCCTGCCCGCGCTCGGCCTTGCCGATCATGGTCAGCAGGCCAAGATCGAGCATCATGTCGGTGAACTTGTCCATGCGGGTCGCCGTGGTCGGGCCAGCCGGACCGACAACTTCGCCCATGACCGGATCGACCGGGCCGACGTAGTAAATCGCGCGGCCCCGGAAATCGACCGGCAGTTCTTCGCCCTTGGCCAGCATTTCCTGAATACGCTTGTGCGCGGCATCGCGGCCGGTCAGCATCTTGCCGTTGAGCAGCAGCCGGTCGCCGTGCTTCCAGCTCTGCACTTCCTCGTGCGTCAGGGTGTCGAGGTTGACGCGCTTGGCCGCCTTGTCCGGCGACCAGGTCACTTCCGGCCAATCGTCCAGCTTGGGCGTTTCAAGGAAGGCCGGACCCGACCCGTCCAGCGTGACATGAGCGTGGCGCGTGGCCGAGCAGTTCGGAATCATCGCCACCGGCTTGCCCGCGGCGTGGCACGGCCATTCGCGAATCTTGACGTCGAGCACGGTGGTCATGCCGCCCAGGCCCTGCGCGCCAATGCCCAGTGCGTTGATCTTGTCATAGAGTTCGACGCGCAGCTTCTCGATGTCGGTCTGCGGACCACGAGCCTTCAGCTCGTGCATGTCGATCTCTTCCGTCAGCGATTCCTTGGCGAGGAGCACGGCCTTTTCCGCCGTACCGCCAATGCCGATGCCGATCTGGCCCGGCGGGCACCAGCCGGCGCCCATCTGCGGGATCATTTCCAGCACCCAGTCAACGATCGAATCGCTGGGGTTCATCATCTTGAACTTGGACTTGTTCTCGCTCCCGCCGCCCTTGGCCGCGACGTCGATGGAAACGGTGCGGCCCGGAACCATTTCGACGTTGAGCACGCAGGGAGTGTTGTCGCGAGTGTTGCGGCGGGTGAAGGCCGGATCGGCGACGATCGAGGCGCGCAGCTTGTTTTCCGGGTGGTTGTAGGCGCGGCGCACCCCTTCATCGACCACTTCCTGCAAGGAACGGTTCGATTCGAGGCGACATTCCTGGCCCCATTTCAGGAACACGTTGACGATTCCGGTGTCCTGACAGATCGGACGATGACCTTCGGCGCACATCCGGCTGTTTGCCAGAACCTGGGCCATGGCATCCTTGGCCGCGGGGTTTTCTTCCCGTTCCCAGGCCGCCGCCAGCGCGCGAATATAGTCCATCGGGTGGAAATAGCTGATGTACTGCAGCGCGTCGGCCACGCTTTCGATCAGGTCTTCCTCGCGGATCGTTACCATGTTCATGGGCCTTGCCTCACTCCATTGGAAAGCACTTCGCCGCCCCCATAGGCCTGTAAACCGCCTCGCGTCAAAGCGCTTGGCGCATGGCGGCGCTTCCCCTAAGAGGCGAAGGAATTGCGTTACTGTATTGTCTGTGCAATACAGCTTGTCAGAGGCCCGATATGAACCTTGCCGCCCAGACGATTGCATCCCAGTCAGAAGAGCTTGCCGCCGCCCGCCGCGCGATGATCGACAGCCAGCTGCGCGTATCCGGAATCAACCAGGAATGGCTGCTTGCCGTGCTGGCCCGCGTGCCGCGCGAAGACCATGTACCTGCCAATGCGCGCGGCCATGCCTATATCGACCGCGCAATCCCGCTGGGCAACGGGCAGTCCCTGCCCGCGCCGCTGTTTCAGGCCAGCTTGCTGGCCGAAGCGCAGCCGCAGCAGCAGGAAAAGGTGCTGGTGATCAGCCCGGCCGGCTATCTCTCGGCGCTGGTCGAACCTCTGGTGCAGTCGGTCGAAACGGTCGACCCGGCTGGCGCAAATGGCGTTCAGACACTGCCCGCATATGATCTGGTGCTGATCGACGGTGCGGTCGAACAGCTGCCGGACAATCTGGTGAATGCGCTGCTCGATGGTGGCCGCGTGGTTTCCGGGCTTGTCCTGCGCGGAGTCACCCGGCTTGCCGCAGGCACCAAGAGCGGCGGGACAGTCAATCTGGCCCCGCTGGCAGAGATGGGGATTCCGGTCCTGCGCGAATTCGCAGCACCGAAAAGTTGGAGTTTCTAAACGGATGGCGAAGTCCAGCGGTTCAAGGATTGCGCGTCAGGCGCTGATTTCCGGCATGGTTGCACTGGTGGCAACCCCGGTCCTGGCGGACGATCTGCGCGAGGCGCTGGTCATGGCCTACAACACCAACCCGTCGCTGCAGGCCGCCCGCGCCCAGCAGCGCGCGGTGGACGAAGGCGTGCCGATTGCCCGTGCGCCAGGCCTGCCTTCGGTTTCCGGCACGGCAACCTACAGCGAATTCATTGAAACCAGTTCGGACAGTCCGCTGGCCCCGCAGCGCAATCTTGATGCGGCGGTAAACCTGGGCGTGCCCATCTATGCCGGGGGCGGGATTCGCAATTCGGTGAACGCGGCCAAGACCCGCGTCGTCGCCGGTCAGGCCGATCTGCGCGCGGTGGAATCCGGCGTGTTCAGTCAGGTCGTTGCGACCTACATGGACGTCATCCTGGCCGAGGCCGTGGTCAAGCTGAACCGCGCCAATGTGCAGCGGCTCGAAGTGAACCTGCAGGCCACCCGTGACCGCTTTGAAATCGGCGACCTGACCCGCACCGACGTGGCCCAGTCGGCCAGCCGCCTTGCCCTGGCCCAGGGCCAGACCCGCAGCGCCGAGGCCAACCTGATCGCCGCGCGCGAACGCTATATTCAGGTGATCGGCAAGGCCCCGCAGGACTTGGCCACCCCGCCCGCGCTGCAAGGCCTGCCGGGTAGCGCCGATGAAGCGGTGGGAGTGGCGCTCGATTCGAATCCCGATCTGATCGCGGCGCGCGAACGTTCCAAGGCCGCTGGTTATGATACGGCAGCCGCCAATGCCCGCCGCCTGCCGCAGGTCTCGGTTTTCGCCCGCAGCGGCTATAACGATTACCTTGGCAGCAACAAATTGCCTCAGGTGGCGCAAAGCACGACCGACACTTCGGTCGGCGTCCGCGCCACGGTGCCGCTCTATCAGGGCGGTCTGCCCTCGGCGCAAAAGCGTCAGGCCCAGGCCCGCGAAGGTGCGGTGCTGGAACAGGAAATCGGCGTCGAACGTCAGGTGATCGCTTCGGTCCGGGCTGCCTTTGCGCAGTGGCAGGCCGCGCAATCGCTGACCGTCAGTTCGCAGACTGCAGTCGATGCAGCCGAACTCAGCCTTGAAGGCGTGCGGGCGGAAAATACCGTCGGCAACCGCACGATCCTCGACATCCTCAATGCCGAGAACGAACGGCTTAACGCGCAGGTCCAGCTCGTTACGGCCAAGCGCAATGCCTATGTCGCCGGGTTCAACCTGCTCGCCGCTATGGGCAAGGCCGAGGCCCGCGATCTGGGGCTGGACGGCGGCACGCTCTACGATCCCGAAGTCAACGCCCGCCGCGCGCGCAATTCGGTCTGGGACTGGAACGACAATCCCAAGCCCAAGCCGGCATCGACTCGCACCGTTGACTCAAAGGCGCAGGACGGTTCAGTAGCCGATCAGTGATTCCGTCCCGCAATGGGACGACATGGGGAATGGGCATGCGTCAGGCGGGCGAACCTTCGGTCGAAGAAATCCTTGACTCGATCAAGAAAGTGATCGCGCGCGACAGCCGCGTCACCGCCGAATCTCCGGCCCGCCGCCAGAATTCCGCGCCGGTGATCCGCGACGAGGAAGAGGACGACATCCTCGACCTCGAAACCGCAGGTGAAATGGTCGACGAAGAAGTAGCCAGCGAAGGCCCGCTGCTGCCCAGCGAAACGGTCAGCTCGATCAGCGAATCGCTCGCCGCACTGGCGATCATGGCCGAACCGCGCGCCGCACCGCAGATCGTCCGTTCGGGTGAAACCTCGCTAGAGGGGCTGACCCGCGAACTGCTCCGCCCGGCTCTGGCCGAATGGTTGGACAAGAACCTGCCCCCCCTGGTGGAAAAGATGGTCGCGGCAGAAATCGCCCGGATCGTCGGCAAGCGGGTTTGATCGATCCGGCCTAGTATGGGGCCGAATCTGCGGCTAATCCTTGCCGCATGAAGAAATCCGCCATTGCGCTTTCCGCGCTCGCCTTCGCCCTTACCGCTGCCCCGGCTCTGGCCCAAAGCGCACCGCGCGCGATGACTGCGGAAGACCTGATCACCCTCAAGCGTGTTGGCGCTCCCACCGCTTCGCCGGATGGCAAATGGGTTGTGTTCCAGCAGACCGACACCGACCCGCAAAGCTACAAGCGTTCGACCGGCCTGTGGCGCGTTGCGGCCAAGGGCGGCGCGGCAGAACGCATTGCCGATCTGGCCGATGCTGGCGAAAACAGCCCGTCCTTCAGCCCGGATGGCAAGCGGCTCTACTTCATCTCGGACAAGAGCGGGAAGGATCAGGTCTGGTTCCTCGATCTGACCGTGCCGGGAGCCGCGCCGGTGCAGGCCAGCGATTTCAAGGCTGACGTTGCCGGATTCCAGCTGTCGCCCGATGGCAAGCGCATTCTGGTCTGGGGCGATGTGGCGCGCGATTGCCCCACCCTTGGCTGCGACAATAGCGGCGACACCAGCCAGCCGGGACCGGGCACAGGCCGCCACTACAAGAACGGCACCGGCTTCGTCCGTCACTGGGATAGCTGGGAAACGCCGGGCAATTACAGCCGCGCCTTTGCGGTCGCACTTGGCCGCGATGGCAAGGTTACGGGCGAAGCAGTCGCGCTGGACGGTCCGGTTGGCACCCTGACCGGCGACACCCCTTCGAAACCGATGGGTGGCGGCGAGGAACTCGCCTGGGCGGCAGATTCGCAAAGCGTGTTCTTCACCGCGCGCCAGTCCGACGCGAAAGAGCCGCTTTCGACCAATCTCGATATCTGGCACGCGATGCTGGACGGCAAGGCCCCGCATAGCCCGACCAAGGCCAATCTCGGCACAGACACCCAGCCGCGCCCCTCTCCGGATGGCAAGTGGCTGGCCTGGGTCGCGATGGAGCGCGCTGGTTATGAAGCCGATCGCCTCGTGCTGCACGTCATGAACCTTGCCACCCATGACCGCCGTGTCGTTACCGGTGCCTGGGATCGCTCGATCAGCTCGCTGGCCTGGACGCCGGATTCGCGCGCTCTGATCGTCACGGCAGAGGACGTGCTGGATACCCCGGCCTTCCGCATCGAACGCGATAGCGGCAAGATCACCCGCCTGCGCCTTGCCCCCAAGGGCGCGCGCGAAGGCCACATCGGCAACGTAACGCCGCTGGCCAATGGCGCGATCCTGTACACCCGCGATGGCGTGGCCAGCCCGGCCGAAGTGTGGATTGCCGAACAGGGCAAGGCCCCGCGCCAGCTGAGCCGCGCCAACGATGCCCAACTGGCCGCGCTGGTCCCGCTCAAAACCGAACGCTTCAGCTTCAAGGGCGCAGGCGGGGCGACGGTCTGGGGCCAGATTCACACGCCTGCAAACGCAACCGGCAAGCTGCCGGTCCTGCTGTTCGTCCATGGCGGGCCGCAGGGATCATACAACGATAGCTGGTCGACGCGCTGGAATCCCCGCGTCTTTGCAGCCCAAGGCTATGGCGTGGTCTCGATCGATTTCCACGGCAGCACCGGTTACGGTCAGGCCTTTACCGATGCGATCAATCAGGACTGGGGCGGAAAGCCGCTGGAAGACCTGAAGCTGGGTCTGGAAGCGGCCCTTGCCGGACGCCCGCAGCTGGATGGCAGCAAGGCCTGCGCGCTAGGTGCCTCCTATGGCGGCTACATGATGAACTGGATCGAAGGACAGTGGCCCGACCGGTTCCGTTGCCTGGTCAATCACAACGGCGTGTTCGATTCGCGCGCCATGGCCTATTCGACCGAGGAACTGTGGTTCGACGAGTGGGAGCACGGCGGCAAACCCTATTACGAAGCGCCCGAAGCCTACGAAAAGTGGAACCCGGCAAACCACGTCGACAAGTGGAAAACGCCGATGCTGGTCGTGCTGGGCGAAAAGGACTTCCGCATTCCCTACAGCCAGGGCCTGGGCGCCTTCACCGCCCTGCAGCGCAAGGGCGTAGAGGCCGAACTGCTGGTCTTCCCGGACGAGAATCACTGGGTGCTTAAGCCCAAGAACTCGCTGCAATGGCACCAGACGGTCTTTGGCTGGCTGGCCCGCTTCCTGAAGAAGGGAGAATAACTCGTGGCCCGTCCCGATGCCGCGCTGCTTGATGCAGCCCGCTATCCCTTTGCCTATACGATCACGACCCGCTTTGCCGACGTCGATCCGAACCAGCACCTCAATAACGTGGCACTCGCCGCGATGATGGAAGACGCCCGGGTGCGCTTCAACATGTCGATGGGCAATGCAGTGACGATCGGCGGGCGCCGCGCCATGGTGGCCAGCGTAGCGATGGAATATCTCAGCCAGGGGCATTTCCCCGATCCGGTAACGGTCCACTGCGCGGTCGAACGGGTCGGCAATTCGAGCTGGACCGTAATCCAGTTGCTGGCACAGAACGGCCGCCCAGTGGCCTTCGCCCGCTCGGCGCTGGTTGCCATTGCCGATGACCGCCCGACCCCGATTGCCGAGGATTACCGCGCGATTCTGGCCGAATGGACGCTGAAGAAATGAGCGAGCGCGCGGCAGAACTGGCCCGGGCCCGCGCCGCCCTGGCCACCAATGGCGGGGAAAATATCCAGCGCCACATCTTCCTGTGCGCCGAAGCGCAAAAGGGCGAATGCTGTTCTGCCGCGGTTGGCGCACCGGCGTGGAAATTCCTGAAAAGGCGGCTCAAGGAACTGAAGCTGGACCGCGATGGCGGGATTGCCCGGACCAAGGCCGACTGCCTGAAGATCTGCGCCGCCGGACCAATCGCGGTCGTCTATCCGGAAGGGGTCTGGTACCATTCCGCGACCGAACCGGTGCTGGAACGGATCATTCAGGAACATCTGGTTGGCGGCGTTCCGGTCGAGGAATTCCGCCTCTATCCGCAGGAAAAAGACGCAGGCTGAGTCCGACTCGCCAAGCGCCCCGCTTCGTGTCATCATCCCGGGACAAGAACAGACCCGGGAGAGTTGCCATGACGATTGCGCGACTGATCGAAGGGCGGAGCGGCGAAATCGTCGCCTGCGACACCCACACGAGCGTCAGGGACGCGGTGCGACTGCTGGCCGAACGACGAATTGGCGCGCTTCCGGTCTATGCCGGGGGCAAAGTGGCCGGGATCTTTTCCGAACGTGACGTGGTCCATCAACTGGCCGAAAGAGGACCGGACATGCTGGACAAGACGGTGGGTGAAGTGATGACCTCGCCGCCGATCACGGTTTCCCCCGCCACCGGCGTGCTTGAGGCGCTGGGCCTGATGACCCGCCGCCGCATTCGCCATCTGCCAGTGGTAAGCGGCGACACCATGATCGCCTTCGTCTCGATCGGCGATCTGGTCAAACACCGCATCGACCGCGTCGTCGCCGATGCCGAGGCGATGCGGGCCTATATCCAGAGCGCGTGATTCCTTGCCGCTGGGGCTGCGAGGCTTTACATTGGCGGTATGGATGCACCGACGATGATACTCAGCCCCTCGGCCGCCGCGCGCGTGGCGACAATTGCGCAAAAACAGGGCAAGCCGGCGATCCTGCGGCTTTCGGTCGAAGGTGGCGGGTGTTCGGGCTTTCAGTACAAGTTCGGTCTGGCCGAAGCGGCCGAACCGGATGACCTGATCGTGGAGCGTGACGGTGTGACCCTGGTGGTCGATCCGGTCAGCCTCGATCTCGTGTCCGGCAGCATGGTGGACTATGTCGAATCGCTTGGCGGCGCGGCGTTCCGGGTGGAAAATCCCAACGCCAGCGCCGGCTGCGGCTGCGGTTCGAGCTTCGCCGTCTGATGAAGATCGCCACGTTCAACATCAACGGGATCAAGGCACGATTGCCGCGCTTGCTGGAATGGCTGGAGGAAACCCGTCCGGCCGTTGCCTGCCTGCAGGAAATCAAGACACAGGACGAAGGCTTTCCGGCCGACGAATTTCACAAGCTGGGTTATCACGCGATCTGGCACGGCCAGAAAAGCTTTAACGGCGTCGCAATCCTGGCCGACGGCACCACTCCGGTCGAAGTGCAGCGCGGCCTGGAGGGTGAGCCAGAGGACGATCACTCCCGCTATCTGGAAGCAGAGGTTTTCGGCACCCGGATCGTCAACATCTACCTGCCCAACGGCAATCCCCAGCCGGGGCCAAAGTTTGATTACAAGCTGCGCTGGATGGAGCGGCTGCGCAAACGCATGGCCCAGATCAAGGCCGAGGAAGTGCCGGCTATCGTGCTGGGTGACTTTAACGTGATCCCCACCGACCGCGATATCTGGTCGCCCAAGGCCATGGCCGACGATGCCCTGATGCAGCCGGAATCGCGGGATGCCTATTTCCGCCTGCTTGGCGACGGCTGGACCGATGCCCTGGCCACGCACAATCCCGAAGGCGGGGTCTGGACCTATTGGGACTATCAGGCCGGAGCCTGGCAGCGCGACCACGGCTTTCGCATCGACCATGCCCTGCTCTCGCCAGAACTGGCAGACCGGCTGGTCGCCTGCGGCGTCGACAAGGCACACCGTGGCCGGGAAAAGGCCAGCGACCATGCCCCGGTCTGGGTAGAGCTGCGGCCCGAGGCATAACTTGGCAGGCTCAGCCTCAGCCTGTCGAAAGGCTTTGCGCACCAACGAAAAAGGGCGGGAATAATCCCGCCCTTTTGCTTTGCGCTATCTCGCCGTCTCAGCGGTAGAAAACGTGGTTGTCGACGCGGCCGACACGGCGCAGACGCCAATCGGGATCGACATAGGCCGCGTGGAAGAACAGCGCGCCTTCAACCGGGCTGCTCCAGCTGTTCTCATGCGCGATCTGAGCCACGGCCACGGCGTTCTTCCAGGCCTTCGACCCCTTGGGGATCGCCGGCATGGAACCGCCACGGACAAACGAGAACTGCGACGGCTGATAAACTACGCCGCAATAGGACGTGGGGAAGCGGCCCGACTTTGCGCGCGCCACGACCACCCGGCCCACGGCCAGCTGGCCAGCCAGGGTTTCGCTCTTCGCTTCGAAATAGATTGCGCCTGCCAGGCACTGCATTTCGCTGGAAAGTTCGCTCGGCGCGTCATGGGCGGCAACCAGTTCAGCCAACGATTCCGGCTTTTCGGCAATGGTCGGACCCTGCGCAGCCTCAACCGCCTGAACCACAGTAATCTGGGCTTCAGCAGGAAGCGGGGTGACAATCACCGGCGAATTGTTCTGGGACATTGGTTCCTGAATGACCGGCGCAGGGACTCTGCTCTGTGCGGACGCGCCCGAACCACCGGCGCTGACAACAATGGTGAAAATCGTTGCGGCCACCGCAATGGCGGAAGCCTTTTGAACCTTGGAACTCACTATAAGGTCTTTTTGGGCGGTGGACGCGCCTGGCGCAGGATGGGTCGGGAATGTTCAGCCAGGCGAACCTGTTTCACTTGTTCCCGCCGGATTCCTGCCGACTGCCCCCCGTCTGCGTGCTAGTGCAAGAGACCGAAATGCCCGCTCACACCGCCTGCGCGTCAAAGAGAGCGGTGCTTTTGGTTGTGCAGCGCAACAGAGTCAACCCACCTAACCTTGCGGCAGGATGAACCGTTCACCATCCGCGATATCCAGTTCGACAATCCACAGATCGGGATCGCGGGCCGCGCGGCGGTCAAGATAGTCGGAGAATTCGTAAGGATTTTCAGAAACTTGGCTCTTAGAAAGGGTCCAGACACGGCCCTTTTCAACGTCCGGCATCAGTTCGAAAAGACGCTGATTCCGGCCATTTTCAGCCAGTACGATAATAATTGTGCCGCCTTCGCGTTCACCTTTATGCAGGACTGCACCGAACCCGCCCGCAGCCTCAACCGCGCGGATCATACCCGCCACTTCCATGTGGGCGGGCAAGCGCGCGGTCAGGCCGCGTCCTTTTCGATGGAATTCGACAGCAAGCCGTAAAGCGCCTCAGCCCCCGGTGCTTCAGCCAAGGCACGGTGCATGGCTTCATCACGCATCAGGCGGCTGATTGCAGCCAGGGCGTGCAGGTGTGCCGCCCCCGCCGCTTCGGGCGAAAGCAGGCCAAACACCATGTTCACCGGCATGCCATCCGCCGCATCGAATGCAACCGGATTGGCCAGACGCAGAAAGACGCCGACCGGACGGTTCAGTTCGGGAATTCGGGCGTGGGGAATGGCTACCCCGCGACCGAAACCGGTCGATCCCAGCTTCTCACGCTCTTCAATGCGTTCCAGCACCAGAGTCAGATCAAGGCCGTAAACGCTGGCGAATCGCTCTGCCAACTGTGCCAGAATCGCCTGCTTGCTATCAGCATCGATGGTGCCAACGGCTTCGGGCATCAGGGTGAAAAGTGCTGTCATTTCAGACGTAAGATCCAAAGTTGCTCGACCGGGCCGGTTAAAGCCCGGTCAGCGGTTGACCCCGCTTCAAGCTCCCTCGCCTGTCGGATAGACGCGCGCCTTTACCCCGCGCGTCAGCGGGGTTCAACCCACCCGATCGAACCATCCCCACGTCGGTACACCATATTGTGCCGCCCGGTTCCCGCGTTCTTGAACAGCAAGGCGTTGGTATTGCGCAGATCGAGCATCATCACCGCGTCGGAAACGGTTGCCTCCGGCACGTCGACCCGGGTTTCGGCGATCACGACCGGGGCATCGATGGTGACTTCCTCGGCTTCCACATCCGGTTCGGCGAAGACGGTGTAGGCCGCTTCCTCGGTGCGGATCGCATGGGCGCTTTCCTCATGGCGGTCCTTGATCCGACGCTTGTAGCGGCGCATCTGCTTGGCAACCTTTTCCACCGCCTGATCGAGTGCGATATGGGCGTCCTGGGCAATGCCTGCGCCTTTCAGCACCAGACCCTGCATCACGTGGGTGACGATATCGCAGCGGAAGGCCGCTGCCGGAGCACGGTTGAAAGTGACCGTGCTGGATAATGCGTGGGGGAAGTACTTCTCGACAATCGCGGTCAGTCGATCCTGCGCATGCGCCTGCAGCGCTTCACCCGTTTCCACCTGGTGGCCCGATACGCGAATGTCCATCGTTGCTTCTCCTCTTCAAAAGCTCGAAACGATGTCAGTCACGCCACAGCGGTGACTTCATCGTGTCGAGGAATGCGGCATGTGCCGCGCGTTCAGCCTCGCTTGGCCCATGTGGCCTTGCGGGACGGAATGTCCGTTCACGCCGGGTAACGGCGAGTGTGGTAACTTCGATCGTCTGGGTTTCGGCCGCCAGCGACAGACCGATTTGCCGGCCCCCTGTCAGTTCGACATAGACCTGAGCCAGCAGTTCGGCGTCAAGCAGAGCGCCGTGTTTGGTGCGGTGGCTGCGATCAATGCCATAGCGGGTGCAAAGCGCGTCGAGCGAGTTCTTCGCCCCAGGATGCCGCATCCGCGCCATCGCGACCGTATCGACCATGCGTTCACGGCTGAGCGGGGGCAGGCCGCACATTTCCAGCTCGGCATTGACGAAGCCAAAGTCGAACCCGGCATTGTGGGCAACCAGCATTGCTTCTTCGCCGATGAATTCGAGAAAATCGGCCGCCTTTTCGTGGAAGCGCGGCTTGTCTGCCAGAAAAGCGGCGGAAATGCCGTGAACCCGCTCGGCCTCGGCCGGCATGTCACGGTCTGGATTGAAATAGCAGTGGAAGGTGGCCCCGGTCGGCACCCGGTTGACCATTTCGATGCAGCCGATTTCGACCAGCCGATCACCACTTTTGGGGTCAAGTCCGGTGGTTTCGGTGTCGAATATGATCTCGCGCATCGCCCTATCGATATCTGCCCCTTTGCCGGGACTTACAAGGGGAATTCATACCTAAATTTCGGTGCCGGTTATCCGGTGGACCAGTTGCTGCACGGCATGGCGGGTTTCGGCCAGGCTGACCCCGGTATCGATCACATGATCGGCCAGCTTGCGCTTTTCCGCATCGGGCACCTGCAGTTTCAGGATCTGCTCGAATTTCTCAACCGTCATGCCGGGACGGGCCAGCACGCGCTCGCGCTGCACATCGGCGGGGGCAGAGACCACCACAACGGCATCCAGCCCGTGCTGGCCGGTCTTTTCATATAGCAGCGGAATATCAAACACGATCAGCGGGGCATTGGCATTGTCGGCCAGAAAGGCGCGGCGCATTTCGGCCACTTCGGGATGGACGATGCTTTCCAGCAGTTTCAGCGCCTCGGCATTGCCGAATACGGCGGCGCCCAGCTTTTGCCGGTCGACCCCCTGCGGACCGGTCGTGCCGGGAAAGGCGCGTTCGATCGGGGCAATGCAGGCACCACCCGGTCCCTGCAATTCATGCACTGCGGCATCGGCATCGAAAACCGGCACGTCCAGCCCGCGAAACATCGCAGCCACGGCGCTTTTGCCCATGCCGATCGATCCGGTCAGGCCAAGAATGAAGGGGCGGTTGGCACTCATGCGGTCAAGATCTCCCTGAGCTGCGCGTCATGTTCGCGCGGGGCGGGGGTGCCAAAGAACTTTTCAAAAGCGACAGCCGCCTGTCCGATCAGCATGGCCAGACCATCAACCGTCGGAAAGCCACGCCCGCGCGCTTCGACCAGCAAGGGTGTGTCGAGCGGGTGGGTGACAATGTCATAGACGACGCTGCCCGGCGGGGCATGGCTGAAATCGAAAGCCAGCGGCGGCTGGCCCGCCATGCCGAGCGGGCTGGCATTGACGATCAGGTCAAGCAGCCCTTCACGGTCATCAAATTCAAAGTCGGTTTCCGGGGCAAAGTGCGCCAGATCGACCGCGTGATGTTCACCCTTCGCCGCCAGTTCATCGAGCAAGGCCTGCGCCTTGGCCGGATCGCGCGCGGCCAGGACCAGGGTGAAGCCCTCATCGGCCAGGGCCGCGACAATCGCCCGTGCTGCACCGCCCGCGCCCAGAATCCGTGCCATGCGGAACAGGTGCTGACGATCGAGCAGGTGCCGCAGCGGCTCAAGAAAGCCGGGCGCGTCGGTGTTGTACCCGGTCAGGCGTCCGTCCGCGCTGCGCACCACCGTATTGACCGCGCCGATCCGCTTTGCCTGCGGATCAATCGCGTCGAGGTAAGCCATGGCCGCCTGCTTGTGCGGCATGGTGATATTGCAGCCGCGCCAATCTGGATCAGTGCGGCGCTTGGCGAAATAGTCGGTCAGTTCGTCCGGCTTCACGTGGCAGGCGCGATAGTCCGCCGCGATCCCCAGCTTGCCGAGCCAGAAATTGTGAATCGCCGGGCTTTTCGACTGGATGATCGGATCGCCGATCACTTCGGCATAGGGCAGGGTCACGCCGGCAATTCTCCACATTCGCGCAGGCCCGCCAGAACGGACAGCAGAGGCATGCCCAGCACGGTGAAGTGATCGCCATCGATCCGGCTGAACAGTTGCACGCCGCGCGCCTCGATCCGGAACACGCCAACGCAGCCGGCCACGGCGGGCCATTCGTGCGTCAGGTAATCAGCAATGAATTCCTCGCTCAGTTCGCGGACATGCAAGCGGGCCACGGCAACCTGCGACCAGAGCACCTTGTCCTGCCGGGCCAGCGCAGCGGCGGAAAACAGCTGCATTTCCTTGCCGGAGAAAAACCGGAGATGCTCCGCTGCCTGTTCGCGGGTTTCCGGCTTGTCAAAACGGCGGCCATTTACCGCAACAAGGGAGTCACTGCCGAGGACCAGCGCATCGGGACGTTCCGCGCCGACCGCAAGCGCCTTGGCTTCAGCGAGGGCGAGGGCGATCCGCTCTGGCGGCGAACCTTGCAGGCTGGCTTCCAGGCTACGCTCGTCCAGATAGGCCGGGATCGCTTCATAGCTGATGCCAGCCGCGTCGAGCATGGCGCGCCGCGAAGCGCTTTGCGAAGCAAGAACCAGAGTCATTCCGCCTCTCCTGCCGAAGTCCCGCGGGATTCATTGTAAAGGTTGATGATCGCCGCCGCTGCTTCTTCGATCGAGCGGCGCGTGACGTCAATCACCGGCCAGTCGTTATCGGCAAACATCCGCCGCGCATATTGCACTTCGCGCGCCACCCGGTCGGCATCGACATAGGCGGTTTCGGGCGCCTGATTAAGCGAGAGCAGCCGGTTACGGCGGACCTGAACCAGCCGGTCTGGCGCAGTGGTCAGCCCCACGACCAGCGGATGCTTCAACCCGAACAGCGCCGGTGGTGGCGGGCTTTCGACGACGATCGGAATATTGGCGACCTTGTAGCCACGATTGGCAAGATAGATCGAAGTCGGCGTTTTCGAACTGCGCGAAACCCCGGCAAGGACAATGTCCGCCTCTTCCCAGTTTTCCCAACCGATCCCGTCATCGTGGGCAATGGTATAGTGGATCGCATCGACGCGGCGGAAATAGGCTGCGTCCATTGCGTGCTGACTGCCGGGCCGGGCGCGTGGATTCTGGCCAAGGGCATCGCCCAGCGCAGCCACGGCGGCATCCAGTACCGGGACTATCGGAAGGCCAAGCGCCCGGCACCTATCCTCAAGTTTTGCCCGGATTTCCGCATTGGCCAAGGTGAAAAAGACAAGGCCGGGATTGGCCCCGATCTCACCCATGATACGATCCAGGTGCTGCTGCGACCGGACCATGGGCCAGAAGTGACGATTGACCTCGGCCCCTTCGAACTGGGCCAATGCCGCCTTGGCCAGCATTTCCAGCGTCTCGCCGGTGGAATCCGACAAAAGATGAAGGTGCAGACGCGGCATGGATAGGTTCAAAGGCCCCTGTGGATGAATGGACTCATAAACCACGGGACTTCCCTGGGTACAAGTTCGGGGATTGAATCTGTCCGCTCTAACAGACCTGCTCAGGGACTCTTGTGGACAGGTGGATAGTCTTCCCCACAGGCTGGGGACAACGGGGATAAGATTGCCTTGACCAGCACGGTCCGGGATTCGGATGTCCGCTCCCCCTGTTCAGAACGGGAGAATTCCGGCAAGGGACGCTTGTGCCCAATATCCACAGGCCAACAACACCTGAATCCTTTTAAGAATCTAATTTGAATTTGATTGGAATCCACGCAATGCCCGGTTTGCTTCTCGACACTCTGCGCGGACAGAACGTTCGTCCCCGGCCTTCGTGGCTGATGCGCCAGGCAGGCCGCTATCTGCCGGAATACCGCGCATTGCGGGCCGAAAAGGGCGGATTTCTGGCGCTGGTCTATGATAGCGAAGCCGCTGCTGAAATCACCATCCAGCCCCTGCGCCGCTATGGCATGGATGGGGCGATCCTGTTTTCCGACATTCTGATCGTACCCTATGCCATGGGTCAGGATCTGGAATTCCTCGTGGGTGAGGGACCGCATCTCTCCCCGCGTCTGGCCGATGCGGCGCTAAGCAGCCTGCAGGCTGTGCCAGAGCGCCTGACGCCGATCTATGAAACGGTAAAGCTGGTTCGCGCGCAGTTGCCAGCGGACAAGACCATGCTGGGCTTTGCCGGCTCCCCCTGGACGGTGGCGACCTATATGGTTGCTGGCGAAGGTAGCCGCGACCAGCATGTGACCCGCGAAATGGCCTATCGCGATCCCGCCGCATTCCAGGCGATCATCGATGGCATCGTGTCCGTCACTATCGAATATCTCGCCGGGCAGATCATGGCCGGGGCCGAAGCGGTCCAGCTGTTCGATTCCTGGGCTGGCAGTCTGGCTCCGGCCGAATTCGAACGCTGGGTGATTGCGCCCAATGCCGCGATTGCCTCGGCCATTAATGCGCGCTTCCCGGAAGTGCCGATTATCGGCTTTCCCAAGGGCGCAGGCGAAAAATTGCCCGCCTATGCGCGGGAAACCGGGGTTCAGGCGATTGGTCTGGACGAAACGATCGATCCGCTCTGGGCCAACAAGGCGCTGCCGGAAGGCATGCCGGTGCAGGGCAATCTCGATCCGCTGCTGCTGCTTGCCGGTGGGCCTGAAATGGAGCGGAAGGCGCTGCGTATTCTTGAAGCCTTTGCGGATCGTCCGCACGTCTTCAACCTGGGCCACGGCATTGGTCAGACCACGCCGGTCGAACATGTTGGCGAATTGCTGAATCTGGTGCGCAACTGGCAGGGCTAGGCTATATAGCCACAAATGGACTGGGTGATTTCGATGACCTATCTCTGGCTCAAGGCGGGCCACATCATCTTCGTGATCTTCTGGATGGCGGGCCTGTTCATGCTGCCGCGTTATTTCGTCTATCATCAGGAAGCCCCCGAAGGTTCGCCTGAGAACACCGTATGGATCGAGCGTGAGCGGCGCCTGCTGCGCATCATCCTCTGGCCCGCGATGACCGTGTCGTGGGTTCTGGGGCTGGCTCTGGCCTATAATACCGGGGCCTTCACCCAGGGATGGTTTCACGCCAAGCTGGGCTTTGTCCTGATCCTTTCGGCCTATCACGTCTGGCTGGCCGGTTATCACGACGCGCTGAAGCAGGGTATT
>ERZ1645187.911-NODE-911-length-28332-cov-6.375393_pt1 | contig 28332 bp, 26 predicted proteins | sample MGYA00575352_ERZ1645187 | MGnify/ENA primary metagenome ERZ1645187 (study PRJEB40837, sample SAMN11349314) | freshwater sediment metagenome | isolation source: river sediment | host: Sediment | place: India: Wazaribad , New Delhi | collected 2017-02-21 ...
ATCCTCGGGTACCACCGGGAGGTCTTCACCCATCTGGAGGCCGCCTTGGCGGTCGCCAAAGGGGAGGCCGACGCCGCCGTGGCGGTCAAGCCCGTGGCCGGTCTTCTTGGCCTCGACTTCCTTCCCCTGGCGGAGGAGGAGTACGGAATCGTCCTGCGGAGGGAGTTCGTCGAAACGAAGCCTTTCGAAGCTTTTCGGCAGGCTTACTTCGACAGGCGTCTCAGGGAGAGGGCCGAGGAGTTGGGGGGCTACCGCTTCCTGGAAGGGCAGCCCCGTCCCGTATGATCCCTCTTACTTTTCCAGATCGTGGATCAGGCTCATGGCCGCTGTGACTCCGCTTCCGACGGAGACGGCGACCTGAGCGTAGGTGTTCTTGGTGACATCGCCGGCGGCGTAGACCTTCGGCCTGCTGGTGGCCATTCTTTTGTCGGTGATGATGTAGCCCTTTTCGTCCAGATCGACGAAGCCTTTCAGAAAACCGGTGTTGGGCTTGAAGCCGATGTAGAGGAAGATTCCTTGCCCGGGAACAACGCTCTCTTCCCCGGTCTCCTTGTTCCTGATCTTGGCGCCTTCAAGCCTCTCGTTCCCCACCACTTCGATGAGATCGCTGTTGAGGATGAAACGGACGTTCTCCTTGCCCTGAACTTTTTGCAGAAGAGCCTTGGACGCCTTAATGACCGGCTTGTAGACAAGGAAGGTGACGCTCTTGACGAAGTTGAGGAGGAAGAGGCCCTCCTGGACTCCGGAATCCCCGGCGCCGACGATGATCACATCCTTGTCTTTGTAAAAGGGTCCGTCGCAGGTGGCGCAGAAGGTGATGCCTCGGCCCAGGAACTTCTCTTCTCCTGGGACTCCGCTCTTCTTCGGTGAGGAACCTGTGGCGAGGATGATCCCCCTGGCATGGAACTCGTCCCAATCCGTCTTGAGAACATAGCCGTCTTCGACAGGCTCGATGGTGTTGACCGTGTCGAACTCGAACTGCACGTTGAAACGTTTGGCCTGCTTCTCCATGTTGGCCATCAGCTCGGTCGGCTGAATCGGTTCCGGGAAGCCCGGGTAGTTCTCGATGATGTCGCTGGAGGCGATTAACCCCCCGACGGCGGCCTTCTCGATGAGCAACGTGGAAAGCATGGCGCGGCCTGTATAGATGGCGGCGGAGATCCCTGCGGGACCTCCGCCGATGATGATGACATCGTACTCTTTCACTTTGACTCTCTCCTTAGGGGAGAATGATGAGTTTCTTCTCTCCCGCGTGGTGGGCTTCGATGACCTTCTTGGCGTACTCTTTCACAGGGACGGCCCCTTCGAATTCGATTTTGTCGTTGACGATGATCTTGGGGACTGTGTAGACATTGTGCTTGCCCGCCCATTCGGGGAACTCCATGGACTCGATCATCTTCCCGGTGATATGGGGGTTCACGAAGGCCATCTCGTGGGCCGTGATGACTGCGCCTGCGCAGTAGGGGCAGGTCGTGGTCACGAAGACCTTGATCTCCAAGGGAGAATCGATCTTCTCGATCTCTTCACGAACCTTATCGGGGAGGGTCTTCGTCTTTCCCGAAGAGACCAGGCAGATGGCTTCGATGAAAGAGGCAAACTCGTGGCCCGCGGGAATGCCGTAAATCCTGATCCCCGTGTCTTTCCCTTCGGAATCGAGAAAGACCAAGGCCGGAGATCCGTCGAGCTTGTACTGCTCAACCAGGGCTTTCTGGGTGAAGAAGTTGTGCTCCTCCACGTCGAGCTTGTCGGTGTAGCCTTTGACCTCCTCCAGGAGGGACTTGATCTGGGGGCAGTATTGGCAGTTTAACTCGTCGGAGAAGAAGAGAATCTTTACTCTCTTGTCCATCTCCTGATCGAAACGTTCCTTTAAAACCTTCTGGGTATCGCCTTCTATGAAAGCCATGAACTCCTCCTTCAGAGATTCTGGTTTGGTTTTTCGATGATGAATTCGGTGGTGATCTGGGCGGTTTTCCCCAACATCCCCCCCACGGAGCAGTATTTCTCGTGGGAGAGGGCGATCGCCTTGGCGACCTTCTCTTCCGGCAGGTCCCCCTTGAAACGGAAGAGGATGTGGATCTTGGTGAAGACCATGGGGTGCTTCTCGGCTCGGAGGGCCTCAGGGATCTCCATCTCGAAGCTCTCCCAGGTCAAGTCCATCTTCTTCAGGATGGAGACGACGTCCATTCCGGTGCACCCCATCAGGGCCATGAGGCAGAGCTCCATGGGGGTGGAGGCGCTTGCCTGCCCGCCGGATTCAAAAGAGGTGTCCATCACCAGGGCGTGTCCACTGCCACCGGTTCCTAAAAAGCGCATCTTGTCAACCCACTTCACTTTCGCGTTCACGCTTATCCTCCTTGGTTGAGAGATCTTTCAGAGTCAACGAGTCCAAGTAGTCGAGGATCATCCCGTTCAGGTTATCCCAGATCGGGGAGAAGCATCCCCCCCAGTCGGGGTCGTCGGAACGGGGTTTCTTGAGACAACGGAAGAGGCGGATCTCCTCTTCCAGCGAGAGGATCACCTCTTTCAGGCTGATCCGGGAGGGGTCCCGGGTCAGCCTGTACCCTCCGTTGGGCCCTCGCTTCCCCTCTACGAGGCCGTGGTCGTCCAGAGTCTTAAAGATCCTTTCCAGATACTTCAGGGGCAATTTTTGCCGCTGTGAGATCTCTTTGAGGGAGAGCCACTCTTCCCGGTCTTGGAACTCACTCAGTGCCAGCAGGGCATATCGGGTCTTGGCGGACAGGTTCATCGGAATACCTACTTTAATAGTAGGTAATTATACCAGGAAGATATTCCCTCCACAAGGGGGGAGAGGGGCCGGAACTCTGACACCGGGTGTCGGAAAGAGAGCGGAGGGGGTAAAGTTTTCCCGTTCCCCTCCGATAAGAGGAGTATGACGGTTGAAAGAAGCGGTCAATACCTTGCGTTCATGAGATTGAGGAACGCCTACGATCCCCCCCTCTCCCTAAACAGGAGAGGCTTGCAAACGCCCTCTTCCCTCTCCCCCCAGAGGGAGGCGGAGGGTGAGAGTGTCGGAAACGTGGACATCGAGGAGGGGCTGCTCTCTTACAACATCGACGGTTCCGTTGAGCGTATGGCCTGTGAAAACGAGGCTTTTCTGCATCTTCTCTCCTAGTGGCATGAAAATTGGTTTGGAGATGCGGAGGCCAAGATGAGGATAAACGTTTACGGGAACCCCGAACTCTTCGAGAATGTGAAGCCCTGGAGCCGGAAGAACGGTTTTGAGGTGGTTCTTCTGGAATCTTCAACCCCCTTCCGTGACGGAGACCTCTCCCTTCTCCCCTCGGATCTCTTCATGGAGATGCGGCAACAGATCGGTCCCCGTTCACTGGTCCTTCTCTACCAACGTGAAGAACCCTTGAGGGAGTTGCTTCCCCTCCTGAGAGAGGGCGCCCTGGATCTCATCCCCGCCGATGCCTCCTGTGGCGAGGTCGGAACGATCCTCGATCACGCCTTGGAGGTCTCCCGGCTTATCCGGGAAAAGGAGGGGGCGGACCCTCTGGCGTCTCTGCAGGAGGTCGCCGCGGAGATGGTCGATTCCTACTCCGTCGATCAGACACTGCTGAAGTCTCTCCAGGCCCTGAAACGGTTCGGAGGTTTCTCACGCCTCTACATCTCCCTGATCCGTGAGGGGGTGGAGTCCCCGGTGGCCTCTCTGGGGATTCCCTTGCAGGAGATTCGGGAAGGGTTGGAGAAGACGAAGGACCAGCCTTGGATTCGGGATTTCCAAGAGGGAAGCGGAATCGTTCGCCTCACCGCCCGCACCCACACTCCTCTCCACCGCAAGGGGTGCTTCAAGCTTCCCCTCCGTTTCAAGGAGAAAACCATCGGCGTCCTTACCGTCGACAACGGGGTTAAACCGCTCCCCCGAAGGGTCTCCCCAGGGTTCCTCTCCCTCGCCTCCCTCCTGATCTCCCTCTACCTCGAGAACGTCCGAAACTCTCTGGAGAGCTGGAAGGCTAAGGAGCAGATTCGCAGGAGAGAGCAGGACCTCTTCATGGAGCGACTCGCCGACAGCCTCAACCACGAGATCAACAACCCTCTGGCCATCGCCTACCTGAACCTGGAATCTCTCAGGGACAAGATGGAAGAGCCACGGAGGGCTGCTAAGAATCTCAACAACATTCAGGTCTCCCTGGAACGGATCAAAGGCCTCATGGAGAACCTCAACAAACTCCGCTCCGAGAAGTTTCGCAGGCGGATGGTCCAGGTAGGGGAGTTCGACTTCTCCTATGAGGTCTAAGAGGCTTCTCTCCCTCCTCCTACTCGTCCCCATACTGCTTCTGGCGGTCTCCACGGATCCCCTGAGGGAGGCGAAAGCCCTCTACGCCAAAGGGGAGTGGACCAAGGCGGCGGAAACACTGCTCCGATGGCGTGCCTCCTCCCCCGGAGAGTACGGGAAGAGCGAAGAGGGGGACCTTCTCCTGGGGAAGGCTTACCTGAAGGGAGGTGAGAGGGCCGAGGAGGGGGCGGCTCTTCTGGAAGGGATCTACCGCAAGAAGGGAGTCTTTGCCGATCCGGAGCCCCTCTTTCTCCTCTACCGGCACTACCAGGGGAACAACGAGTCTCAGGGAAGATTCTACCTCAAGGCGGCCTTTAACCTCTTTCCAGGGGATCCCGCGGTCTTGGCGGAGAAGTTGCGGTTCTCGGACTCCCTTATCGAAGAGAACGGAGACTGGAGCCAGGCTCTCTTCTACCTTGTGGACCTCCAAAACCGCGGTTGGGAACGCTCCCATCCGGAAATTCTCCTGGCTTTCGGGAAGGCTTACGCCCTCAAGAGGAGCTACCCCCTGGCGGCCCAGTACTTCGCCCTCTTCTTCCGGAGGGTCCCCTCCCTCAAGGCTCCTCGCGCCATGGACCTCTTCTTGGCCGGTTTGGCGTTCTACCACACCGGGAGGAGGGAACAGTCGGTTCCCCTCTTCGTCCGTTTCTTCAACGTCTTTCCCGACCATCCCCGGGCCTCGGAGGCCTTGATCCTTGCCGGAGCAGGTTTCTACGGGATGGGTAAGTACAAGATGGCCGCCCTCTTCTTCTCCACCCAAATGTCGCACTTTCCGAAGGACCCCTTCGCCTCCGAGGCGAAGCTCGGCCTGGCGGATTCCCTCTCCCATCTCTCCCTGGAAGAGAGGAACGAGCTTCCCCTTCCCTACTTCCTCAAAGAGGGGAAGGCTCTCTACCGTTCCATCCTGAAGGAGAGCACCAGTATCGGGGAGAAGCATAAGGCCTACGGAAGGATTCTGGACGTCGCTTTCGGCGAAGGCGCTCTGGCCGGGCCTTTAAAAGAGTACTTCCAATTCCTCAAGGCCAAGGGGGTCGACCCGGAGGGGGAGGTCCTCTACAGGCAGAACATCGACCGTCTCATCGAGAGGGGAGGGGATGACCTGAAACGTTACTTCTCCTCTGTCGGAGGGGATACCCGTTTCCTCTCCTCCGCCCAGAGGGAGCGGATGAAGGAGGCCTTCCGGACCATGGGGGAGAGCGGTTTCGAGAGTATGCTGGTCTCCGCGGACCTTGAGAGGGAGAAGAACCCGACCAAGAGGAAAGAACTGAGGAGGAGGCTTATGGAGATCGCCTTCTCGAGCGGCGACAAAGCCTTGCTGGAGAAACGGGCCCAGGAGTTTCAGAGGGAGTTTCCCCGGGAACCCCTTCCCGTGGCCGTGAAGAGGGAGAGGCAGAAGAGCCTTCTAAGAGAGGGGAAGAAGGAGCAACTGCTGGCTATGCTTCTGGCCGATCGGAGCTTCTATATTGGAACCCCCTGGGAGAAGGAGAACGAACTCCTCCTCTTCCGCCTGCAGGTTGAAGCCTCCCGCTGGAAAGATGTTCTCCAAACCTTCGGCCTTCTGGAAAAGAGGAAGGACCTGAGCCGGGAGGAGAGGCAAAGTCTTCTGGTTCCGGTTGTGACGGCTCTTCTGAAGGTCGGAGAGAGGGGAAGGGCGGAAAAGTACCTTCAAGAGGCCTTGCGGGGCCCCTCGGACAAGAGGGATTGGGTTCTCTTCCAACTGGGAAGCCTCTTCGTCGAGAGGGGGGAGAAGGAGAAGGGAAGGGATTACTGGAACAGGCTCTCCCGGGAGTTCCCGGAGAGCTTCTGGAGCCGCCAGGCCCGTCTCGCACTGGAGAGCGGACTCTGATACAAGCCGCTCCGGCTCTTGTTCCGCCCCCTCCGGCTTGAAGCCTCCCCGAAAAAGGGTTAAGATTGACCCATATCGAGGAGGATCCATGAGAGTCCGTTTCGCCCCCAGCCCTACCGGTTACGTTCACGTCGGAAACGTTCGTACCGCTCTCTTCAACTACCTGCTGGCCCGTCAGAGAGGTGGGCTCTTTCTGCTTCGGATCGAAGACACCGATGTGGAGAGGTCCCGCAAGAGCTACGAAGAGGGGCTGATCGAAGACATGAAGTGGCTCGGCGTCAAGTGGGAAGAGGGCCCGGACATCGGCGGACCCCTGGGTCCCTACCGTCAGTCCGAGCGTTCGGAGCTTTACCGGGAGTATGTTGATCTTCTTCTGGAGAAGAAGATGGCTTACCACTGCTTCTGTACGCCAGAAACCCTGGAGCGGGAACGGGAGGAGGCCTTGGCCAAAGGGGAGACTCCCAGGTACTCCGGCCGTTGCCGGAACCTGACCCCTGAAGAGGTCCAGGAGAGGCTTGATCGGGGGGAGGAATCCGCCGTTCGCTTCAAGATGCCCGATGACAAGGATTTCCACTATCCCGACCTGGTGAGGGGAGACCTTCTCTTCGACCTCTCCCTCTTCGGAGATTTCGTCATCCTCCGTTCTAACGGACAACCCGCCTATAACTACGCCGTCGTCATCGACGACCACCTCATGGGCGTGACTGACGTGATCCGTGGGGAAGACCACATATCCAACACTCCCAAGCAGATCAAACTCTACGAGGCCTTCGGATGGACGCCTCCCCGGTTCGGTCACCTGGCCCTCGTCCTGGGGCAAGACGGCTCACCCCTCTCCAAACGCCACGGAGCCACCTCTCTGAACCAGTTCCGAGCCCTCGGCTACCTGCCCGAAGCCTTGGTCAACTACCTGGCCCTCCTGGGTTGGGCCCCTCCGGAGGGGGAGGAGATCCTCAGCTGGGAGGAGTTGATCCGCCTCTTCGATATCTCCAAGGTCTCCAAGTCGGGAGCCACCTTCGACTACCAGAAGCTGAACTGGATCAACCGTAAACACCTCAGCCAACTCCCTTCCGAACAGGTCCTCTCCCTGGCCCTTCCTTTCCTGGAAGAGGCGGAGTACATCGAAAAGGGGCGGAAGCTCTCACCGGACGAGCAAAAATGGCTTGTTCAGGCTGTGGAGATCGTCAAGGCCAACCTGGTTACCCTTGCGGATCTCCCCAAAGAGCTGGAGCTCTTCTTCCAATACCGGCCCGACGAAGCCTTGCTTCCGGAGCTTCGAGAGGAGGCGGTCTCTCCTCTGTGGAACTTCTTAGAGGAGAAGTTCTCCGGAGACTCCCCCATAACGGCCCAGGAGTTTATCTCCTTCCTTCAGGAGGCCAAGGGGAAGGGGATCAAGGGGAAGGCCCTCTTCCACCCCTTACGCGTGATTCTGACGGGGTGCGGTTCCGGGGTGGAGCTGGACAAACTGATCAACCTTCTCGGCGCCCCCGAGGCCTTCAACCTGGGGCTGAAGAGAAGACCGCTCCTTCTGAAGGAGAGAATCCAAGAGGCGAAGGGAAGAGCCGGAAGGTAGTATCACTCGCTCTGGAAGGAGAGTCCGAAGCGTACCGCCCGTGCCTTGATCTTCTCCACATGGCCTCTGTCGAAGCTGACCAGGGCGGTGAGGAGCCTCTGAACCTCCTGGGGCAGTTCGAAGCGTTCCGACAGTAAGAGGGCGTGGCGTTCCACCAGAGAGGACTCCAAGGAGACGATCTCCTCGACGATCTCTTTGGGGAGGAAGGTCTCCCGCTTCTGTTGGAAGGAGAGGCGGGCCCTCTCCAAACGGTCGAAGAAGAGGGAAAAGTCCAACTCCTCCTGCTCTTCGTCGGTCCTTTCGGTGATCTCGAGAGAGCCCAAAAGCCTCCGGAGAGAATCGACGTAACTTTCGTGACCTCTCTCCTCGTCGGCAAGATCGAGAAGGAAGAGGCAGAGTTCCGGGAAACGGCGGCGGGAGAGTTCGGCGAGCTCATCGTAGAGTTTGGCTGTTTCGCTCTCCAGCCTCTTCAGGTTCATGAGAAACAGTTGAATGTCCATGGACTTCACTCTCCTTGAGGGAAGAGTATAGGGGATAAACCTTCTCAGGTCAAAAGGGCTGGTCTTCGGATGGCGACTCTGGTATATAGGGGGAATGAAGAGAAACTTCTTCCTCTCCCCCTTCGCCGAAGCTTACCAGGAGGAGCGGTTTATCGGATCCCGCGTCTTGGTCGTCGACATCTTCAGGGCGACGACGACCATGGTGAACCTGTTTCTGTTGGGTGTCGAGGAGATTCGGCTCCTTGCCGGACCCGAGGAAGGGGAGGCTTTCACCTCCCCGGAGTGGCTGAAGGTGGGTGAACGAGATTCGGTGAAGATTCCCGGCTTCGACGTCAACAACTCCCCCCGGGAGATCTCCGCTCTCTTCATCGAAAGGGGTTCCCTTCCGGGAAGGGCGGCCATGGTGACCTCCAATGGGACTCGGGCCGCTTTGAGGGCCCGTCTGGGGGAGGCCCTCTTCGTGGCCTGCTTCAACAACCTCTCCTGTGTCCTGGACCGGCTTCTCCTCTACCCGGAGGAGGAGAATTGGTTCTTCGCCTTGGCCGGTGACGGCGGAAGACTCTCCCTGGAGGACTCACTCTTCGCGGGGGTCTTGATCGGAGAGGTCGAAAAGAGAGGCGTGAAAACGGTGCTCGACGATGGGTCCCTCCTGGCCCGGGAGGCGGCGAAGACACCTCTGGGGTGGGAGGCTCTCCTGAGGGAGGGGGTCCACACCCAGGAGCTGGAGAACAAGGGATTCCGTGAGGATATCCTCATCGCCTTGCAGAGAGACCGTTGTCCACTTCTCCCCCGAATCGAGGGGAGAACCCTTCGGTTGACCTGAAGGGAGGGAGGGGATAGAATCCCCTTAGGTGAGAGATGAAGAGAGGGCTTTCTCTTTTCTTTTTGGTTGCGGCGGTGGGAGCGGCCGTCTTTTTCCTGGTTCGATCGGGAAGCCGGAGGGGTTTTGAGAAGAGCCTCAGCACAACCCTGGTGGGGCTGGAGAGGGCGGGGACCGCGGTGGAGATCTATACGGTGGATTGGGGCTTCTCCCCGAAGGTCCATGACGTCGATGTTCTGGCCGCCCTCCTCAAAGAGGCCTATGGGAGGGAGATTCCCCTTCAGGACGGCTGGGGAGGGAGACTCCTCTACCAACAGGGGCCGGGGGGGAGGGAGTACACCCTGCTCAGCTTCGGGCCGGACCGGAAACGGGAGACTCCTGACGACATCCGCTTTCAGAACGGTCTGCTCATCGTTAACCCGACGGCCCACGAAGGGTACGACAGGATCACCCCCTAAGGGGTGAGAACCTCCGGAGAAGCTCCTTTACCCTCTCCTTCAGGGCCTGGGGGAGAGCGGCGTTACGGGAGAGTTCTTCGAGCTGGGCCCTGCTCAACCGCGAGAGAACCTCTTCTCCCGCCACACCTCTCTGTACCAGGAGGAAGAGCACCCGGGAACGGTTTCTCCACCTCGAATCCCCCAGGAGTCTGACCAGAAAGGAGCGGGGCAGATCTCTTCGTTGAAGGATCTGGATCAGGATGTCTTCCGTGATCCGGGGGTTGTTGAGGAGCTCGGCCAGGACGCTCCCATCCTCTTCTTTGGCCCTTCGAAAGAAGGCGGGGGGAACCAGGCGGGCGAGACTCTTTCGGGTTCCCAGGGGGATGGTCTCGTAGTGTTGGAGAACCTGCTCCATGGTCATGGTTCTGGCCATGGGGGAGGCGGTGGGGGAGTGGGCGATTCTGGCCAGGTCCAGAGGGGAGAGGAGGGAGAGCTTCTTGAGAAGAAGGGGAGGGGTCATCCGAGGGTGGCAGAGCAAGAGGATGAGGAGGTTCTTGTCCGAGAGAACCAGGGGGTCGTCCAGGAGGGAGGAGATCTCCTCCGGGGTCAGGGCGGGGTCGGAGACGCGCCGGCGATAGGAGACACTCTCTCTTTCGGGAGTAAGGGCGGGGTCCTCTCCTCGGGAATCCTTGCTCATAGGGACCTCAGGAGAGGAAGAAGATCATCTCCACCTGGGTGCCCACATTCTTCTCCGAGAGGATCACCAGCTTGTCGGAGAAGCGTTTCATGTTCGGGATTCCCATGCCCGCGCCGAAGCCAAGCTCTCGAACGTAGTCAGGGGCCGTGGAGTAGCCCTCTTTCATGGCCTTCTCAAGATCTTCGATGCCGACGCCATTGTCGACAACCTGAACGATGATTCTGTCCTCGTGAATGAAGCAGTAGACGTCACCGCTTCCCTTGCTGTGGATGACCACGTTGGTTTCCGCCTCGTAGGTGACGATGCCGACCCTTCTGGTGATCTCCTGATCGATCCCTTTGTTGAGGAGGAACTGTTTGAGCAGGGCGGCGCCGGTTCCGGCGTTCTCGATGTCGTTGACAGCGATGGTGTAGTGAAACTCTGCCTCTTCGAACTTGAGGGTCTCCCCGGTGATGATGGAGAATTCGGTGTTGAGCGTGGAGGCCCGCTTCTTATCGTGAACGTAGAGGATGTTGAACTTCTCCAGAAGGCCGTTGAGGATATCTTCCCGGGAGATGATCCCCTTGAGGACCCCCCCGTCGTCCACCACGGGGAAACGACCGTACTTGTAGGTCTCAAACTTCTCCACCACATCGCTCAGGGTGTCCTCTTCGTTGAGGCCGATCACCTCGGCGGTCATCATGTTGCGGACCGGTTCGCCGAGGCGGCGGAACTCGACGGCGACGATGATGTCTTCAATGCTGATGATGCCGATCAGGTGCTTTTCCTGGTCGACCACGGGGATTCCGGAGATCTTGTTGATCCTCATCAGCTCCTTGGCCAGAGAGATCTTCTTCTCCGGGGTCAGGACGATGACGTCCCTGGTCATGATGTGGGAGGCTTTGATGTCTTGGAAGAGTTCGGCGTACTTGGAGAGTTTAAATTTGTTGCTCATCCGCACCTCTGAGACCGGCGGCGTAGAGTTTGCCGCAACAGGAGTACATGAAGTGCTGTGTCTTGATGATCAAAAAGTTGTTCTGTTGGGCCAGTTCCAGGGTCGCCGAGGGGATCTGCTTCCCCCGGACGATGATGAGACCCATCAGGTCGGTGACAAGACCCGTACGGACGGCTTGAGGAGAGGTGTGCCCCGTTACGACCACCATGCGCGGTTTGGAGAGGGCGAGGATATCGCTCATCATGTCGGCGGCGCCTATGATGCTGACCTCTTCCTCCAAACGGGAGTGGCCCGTTAACACTTCCCCCTGTAAAATCTCCACCATCTCTTTTACTTTCATCTTGTCCTCAAAGGTCAAAAAGTCGTCGGCCTATTTATAACAGTTCCGTGGGAGCGTGTCAATCCAGGGGGAGAGAAGGGGCGGGGGAGGACGGTTTGCCTTTTCCTTCCGGCTCGGGTAAGATTGAACCGGAGGATCCATGAGACGTTTAGCCGTTGTGGTGCCCTTCTTCAACGAAGAGAAGAGGATTGTCCCTCTCCTGGAAGGTTTTCTCTCTTTCCGTGAGCGGTTTCTCCAACGGGGAGTCTGCCCCTTCCTGGTAGGCGTGGACGATGGTTCCCGCGACCGTTCCTGGCTTCTCTTCAAGGAGGGGCTTCGGGAGAGAGGTGTTCCCGCCGTGGCCCTGCGGCTCCTGAGAAACTTCGGAAAAGAGGCGGCCCTCTCCACCGCCCTCAGAGAGGTCGAGGCCGACCTCTACGTCTTCCTGGACGCCGACTTGCAGACGCCTCTGGAGATGGTTTTCCCCCTCCTGGAGGCCTTGGACCGAGAGGGCGTCGAAGTCGCGGCCGCCGTCAAAGAGAGGGAACCCTACGGGCTTTTGAGGCGCCTGGGAACGCGCTCCTTCTTCAAACTCCTGGAACTCTTCGGGGTCAAGGAGCTGGAGGAGGGAGCCTCAGACTTCCTTCTCATCACCCGACGCGTGAGGGACCGGTTCCTGGAGCTTCCGGAGAAGCAGTTCGTCTTCCGGAGCCTGATCCGTTGGCTTGGCTTCCCGGAGACGAGAATCCCCTTCTCTCCCGGCAGGGTCGAGGGGAGCCGCTTCTCTTACTCCAAGCTCTTCCACCTGGGAATCAGGACCCTGGTGACCTTCTCCCACGTCTTGAGGGTCAACTTCTTCCTGGCGGTCTTCTACTGGACCATCTCCCTGATCTACGCCGGAGTGATCCTCTACAACAAGGTCACCCACAGGATTGTCACGGGGCTGGCCTCCACGCTTCTCCTCATGCTCCTGAGTTTCGGCCTTCTCTTCTTCATGATCGCCCTCCTTGGGGAGGTCGTGACGATCCTCTTCGAGGAGGTGAAGAACCGTCCCTTGAGCCTGATCGCGGAAAGGGAGAGCCATAAGATGGAAGGGCTTGGATCTTGAAGCTCAAAGACCTTCTTGAGAGAGAGGAGCTCTTTCCCACTGGAGCCTGCCGCTTCTTTGCCGTCTCCCTCCTCTACCTCCTAGGGGCCTGCGGAGCCCTCTACTTTCTCCTTCCCCACTTCTTCTCCTCCATCCCCCTGCCCCAGAATACCGATAACCATCTGGGGTTGACGATTCTCTGGAGCCATTTGGACCATCTCCTGGGGGGGGAACTCTTCTCTCTCTACAACCTGCCCTTCTACTACCCTTACGGGTGGGTGATGACCGCAGGAACCAACATCATCGCCCAGAGCGTTCTCCTCCTTCCCCTGGCCCTCTTGGGAGTCGAGGCTCCCTACCCCTACTTGAACGCCCTTCTCCTCTTCGCCCTCGTGATGGACGGATGGGGACTCTACACTCTGGCCCGGCGTTTTCTCAGGCGGGAGGCCTTCGCCCTTCTCGCAGGCCTCCTCTTCCTCCTCCACCCCTTTCGGCAGAACAACTACCCCCATGCCGACCTCCTCTACTTCTTTCCCACCCTCTTCATGGCGGCCTCTCTGGTGCGATTCTTTCAGGAGCGGAGGAGACGGGACCTGGCCCTCTTCTTCCTCTTCTACGCGCTTCAGAGCCTCTTCTCCCTCAGCCTTTTCTTCGTGGACAGCCTGGTCCTGCTCCTTCTCTTTCCTCTCCTCCTTCTTCTCATGCCTGGAGAGAAGGTCTCCCCCGTTCTCTTAACCGTTTTGGGGCTGGTCTTCACGGTTTTAGTGGTGGGGGCCGTCTTCTGGCCCTACCTGGGAAACCCCCTGAGACTGGTCGCCGGAGAGGAGAGGCTGGGAGTGGGGGAGCTCATCCCCTCCCACTACCTCTACTCAACCTGGTTCCCCCTCACCTTTCCCTTCACCCGCTTCCCCAACCGTCCCCTCTTCCTCGGCTTCGTGGCTATGGGGGCCTTGGCCCTCTTCTTCTTCAGGAGAATCGGCTCGAGTCCTCTCCGGTTCCTGGCCCTTCCGCTCTTTCTGGCCCTGACCCTTCCGGTCCCCCTGGGCTTTTTGATGCGTTTCATCCCCTTCTCGCTCCTCTGCGACACGGCCTTCACCATCGCCTTCCTCCTCCTGGGAATCTGCACCCTCCTGGCCTGGAAGAGGACGACCCCTCTGGAGAGGGTCCTCCTCCTCTTCCTCCTCCTGATCTTCCTGATCTTCTTCCGGGGGCTCTACCGGTGGATTCCTCCGGAGGCGAACCCCCTCATCCTGGCCTCCCACTTCTCCCGGTTTCTCATGAGGCTTCGGGGTCACAAGCTGGTCCACCTCTTCGTCGCCTTCTGGCTCATCCTCTCCCTGAAGGGGGCGGAGGAGTGGAGGGGGCGTCTGGGTGGGAGGCTCCTTCTGGCCCTATTGATGGTGGTGGAGCTCTTCCCCCGTCCCTTGAGGACGGGCCCTCTCTACTATTGGGACAGGGAGGTGATCCACTTCTACCGGTCCTTGCCGCCACCCTCCGGTGACGGACTCCTGGAGACCCCCCTCTTCTCCGGTTTCGGAGAGGAGAACCACTACCTCCCCTTCACCCGTTTTCACCGCCGTCATATCGTGAACGCCCTCTACGGAGTCGGTCTGACGGACTCCTCCTCCCTCCTCGAGGGGTTGGCCCTGGAGAGCCCCGGGGATATGGTACGGGTCGCCAGCGAGGGGAGAGTCTGGGAGAGGCTTCGGGAGAAGGGGATCCAATGGCTCGTCTTTCACAGAAGAATGGTGGAGTTTAAGAGAAAGGGCCCTGTGGCGGACCGGGAGTGGGAAGAGGTCGAGAGGGCCTGCCTCAAGGCACTCAAAGAGGGAAGGGTGGAAGAGGTTCGACGGGTCGGACAAAAGGCTCTCGCCCTCAGAGTCGGCTGGCCGGGCGATCGAACCCGGTGGAGCTTTCCTTTCCCCTGCTACGAGAGGAGAAGGAGGTTGGTTCTGAACTTCCTGAACCCAGGTGGGGAGGGGGAGGTTCGAATCCTCTTCGATCGACTTCCGGCAGAGACCTTCCGGGTCTCTCCGGGGAGCTCCCTTCACACCTTGTCGCTTCCCGGAAAGATCGGCCCCAAGGGCATCAGAATCGAAATCATCTCCAGCACCCCCCTTCACCTTCTCTCCCCCCTCTCCCTCTCGGAGTGACACTCTCCCTGTTTGACAGCTTCCCTCAAAGCATATAAAATTCGAAGGATGATCGAATGGGCCGCCAAGAAACTCTTCGGAACTAACAACGAGAGACAGCTCAAGAAGTACTATCCTTTAGTCGCACGGGTCGCAGAGCTCGAACCCGGCGTCGTCGCCTTGAGTGACGAAGGGCTGAAAAACAGAACCCTCTTCTTCCGTGAGAAGATCAACGAACTGGAGAGGGAGGCGCCATCGCCGGAGGAGGGAGAGGTCCGCGTCAAGGAGTACCTCGAGACGATTCTTCCCGAGGCCTTCGCCTTGGTGAGAGAGGCTTCCCGGAGAACCACGGGGATGCGCCACTTCGATACCCAGATTCTGGGGGGAATCGTCCTCCATAACGGGAACATCGCCGAGATGAAGACAGGGGAGGGAAAGACCCTGGTGGCGACGACGGCGATCTACCTGAACGCCCTGGATTCCGTCGACTCCGAGGGTCTCCCCAGACAGAACCGGGGCGTCCACGTGGTCACGGTGAACGACTACCTGGCGAAGAGAGACCACGATTGGATGGGACCGGTCTTCCGCTTCCTGGGGCTCACCGTCGGCTTCATCCAGCACGACATGGACGAGAGGCTCCGCCAAGAGGCTTACCGGGCGGACATCACCTACGGCACCAACAACGAGTTCGGCTTCGACTACCTCCGGGACAACATGAAGTTTTACATCGAGGATCTAGCCCAGAGGGGCCATAACTTCGCCGTTGTCGACGAGGTGGACAGCATTCTGATCGATGAGGCCCGTACCCCCCTGATCATCTCCGGTCCCACCGAGGAGACCACGGAGATCTACACCAGGGTGGACGGTTTTGTCCGAACCCTCAAGGAGGGTGAAGACTACGAGCTCGACGAGAAGGCGAAGACCGTCGCCCTGAAAGAGGGCGGCATCGCCAGGGCCGAGAAGGGCCTCAACATCGTCAACCTCTTCGACCTGAAGAACATGGACCTTCTCCAGGCCGTCAACCAATCCCTCAAGGCCCACGCCCTTTTCAAGAGAGACGTGGACTACATGGTGAAGGACGGGAAGGTTCTGATCGTCGACGAGTTCACCGGGCGTCTCATGCCGGGACGCCGCTACTCCGAGGGTCTCCACCAGGCTCTGGAGGCCAAGGAGAGGGTCAAGGTCGAACAGGAGTACCAGACCCTTGCGTCGATCACCTTCCAGAACTACTTCCGAATGTACCGCAAACTTTCGGGCATGACCGGAACGGCGGAGACGGAAGCCACCGAGTTCATGACGATCTACAAGCTTCCGGTCGTCACGATCCCGACCAACCGGAAGATGATCCGGGTCGGATACGACGACGAGATCTACCGTACCAACGAAGAGAAATGGGAGGCCGCGGTCAAGCAGATCCGTCTTCTCCACGAGGCCGGGCAGCCTGTCCTGGTGGGGACCATCTCCATCGAGAAGTCCGAAGAGCTCTCCCGAAGGCTCAAGAAGGCCGGAATCCGCCATGTTGTCCTGAACGCGAAGTTCCATGAGATGGAGGCGGAGATCGTCGCCCAGGCCGGTCGCCTCGGCGCCGTCACCATCGCCACCAACATGGCCGGAAGGGGAACGGACATCCTTCTGGGAGGAAACCCCGAGTTTTTAACCCGTGAACAGTTCAAGAAGCGTGGCAAGACCCAGGCTACCGTGGAACCCGAGGAGTGGAACAGGACACTCCAGGAGTTCAAGGGTAAGACCGCCGCCGAGCATGACGAAGTGATCAAGAACGGCGGCCTCTACATCATGGGCACCGAGCGCCATGAGGCCCGACGTATCGACAACCAGCTCAGAGGCCGGGCGGGCCGTCAAGGCGACCCCGGTGCCTCGAAGTTTTACCTCTCCCTGGAAGACGATCTGATGCGCATCTGGGGAGCCGATAGGCTCTCTAACATCATGCGGCTCAGCGGTCTTCAGGAGGGAGAGCCCATACAGCATAAGATGGTGACCACCGCCATCGAGCGTGCCCAGAAGCAGATCGAGGCCCAGAACTTCAACATCCGCAAGCACCTCCTCGAGTACGACGATGTCATGAACAAACAGAGGGAGGTCATCTACTCCATGCGTCGGGAGATCTTGGAGGGGAAGGATCAGAAAGAGTACTTCCTCAACCTCATCGAGGATATCCTCCAGGATTACGGCCAGCAGTGCGGCCTGACCGAGAAGAGCTTCCTCCCCGATTGGGAGTGGGAAAAGTTCAAGGCTCTCGTGAAAAACGAGTTTTTCCTCGACCCGGAGCAGAGTCCAGTCCAGAAAGAGGGCGTCACCGGAGAAGATTACCTCAAGGAGTTTCAGGAGAAGCTCCAGGGCTTCTACGAAGAGAAGGAGAGGCTCGTGGGGCCGGAGAGGATGCGCGAACTGGAACGGGTGATCCTCCTCCAGGTTGTGGACGCCCGGTGGAAAGAGCACCTTCTGGCCATGGACCACCTGCGCGAAGGGATCGGCCTGCGCGGTTACGGCCAGAGGGATCCCTTGATGGAGTACAAGAAGGAGGCCTTCTCCATGTTCGAAGAGATGATGCAGATCATCTCCGACGAATCTCTTCGGATCATCTTCTCCTTCACCCCCGTGAAAGAGGAAGAGGAGATCAGCCGCATGCCCAAGGCGAGGTTCCGCCTCAAGGGGACCCTGCCGACGGGGAAGAAGCACAAAAAATAGAGAGAGAGGGGAGAGAGGACGATGGCGAATCCGGAAATTCGGGAAGGGCTTACCTTCGACGATGTTTTGTTGATTCCTTGTAAGAGCGATGTCTTGCCTTTCCAGACAAACCTTTCCACACGCTTTTCCAAGAGGATCGAACTGAGGTCTCCCCTCGCCTCGGCGGCCATGGACACGGTGACGGAAAACCGCATGGCCATCGCTCTCGCCCAACAGGGGGGAATCGGCGTTATCCACAAGAACCTCTCCATCGAAGAGCAGGCGGAAGAGGTGGATCGGGTCAAACGTTCCGAGAGCGGCATGATCGTCGATCCCATCACCATCAGCCCGGAGGCCAGGATCTACGAGGCCGTGGAGCTGATGAAGAGCTACCGCATCTCCGGTATCCCCGTCGTGGATTCCTGTGGGAAGCTCGTGGGGATCATCACCAACCGCGACCTCCGTTTCGAGAAGGTTCTGGATACTCCCGTCAAGGAGTTGATGACCAAGGAGAACCTGATCACCGTCGCCGTGGGAACCACCTTGGACGAGGCCGAAAGGATTCTCCACGAGAACAGGATCGAGAAACTTCTGGTGGTCGACGACAACTACATGCTCAAGGGTTTGATCACGGTCAAGGATATCTCCAAGCGCCAACAGTACCCCGATGCGGCCAAGGACAAGATGGGAAGACTCCTGGTGGCCGCCGCGGTCGGAGTCGCGGACAACACCCTGGAGAGGGCCAAGGAACTCAGGGCCAAGAACGTGGACGTGATCGTCCTGGATACCGCCCACGGCCATTCCGGAAAGGTTCTCAAGACTCTGGAACTCCTCAAGAGCGAGATTTCGGACATCGACATCGTGGCGGGAAACATCGCCACCGCCGAGGCGGCGCGGGAGTTGATAGAGAGGGGCGCTGACGGGATCAAGGTGGGAATCGGACCCGGCTCCATCTGCACGACCAGGGTCGTGACCGGTGTCGGAGTGCCTCAGGTGACGGCCATCATGGATGTCTGTCGGATCGCCAGGGAGAACGGTGTTCCCCTGATCGCCGACGGGGGGATCAAGTTCTCCGGGGATGTCGTGAAGGCCCTGGCGGCGGGTGCCGACTGTGTCATGATCGGAAGCCTCTTGGCGGGCACCGACGAGAGCCCCGGCGACATCATCCTCTTCCAGGGGAGGAGCTACAAACAGTACCGGGGAATGGGCTCCCTGAGCGCCATGAAGAAGGGAAGCAAGGACCGCTACTTCCAGGACGGTCGGACCGGGCCCGTGAAGTTGGTCCCCGAGGGCGTAGAAGGGAGAGTCCCCTACAGGGGAAGCGTAGAGCAGATTCTGGGAATGATGAAGGGAGGCCTCCAATCCGGAATGGGATACCTGGGCGCCTCGACGATCCGGGAACTCCAGGAGAACGCCCGCTTCGTCAAGATTACCGGGGCCGGCCTGAAAGAGTCTCACGTCCACGATGTGATCATCACCGAAGAGGCTCCCAACTACCGTCTCACCGACTGATCATGGGGCGGACCCTCGCGGCCGGGATTCTCCTCCTCTGCCTATCCGCCCTGCTTGTCGGAGAGACGGCGCGGAAGAGAGTCTATGGGATCAGCCTCAACTACGGCTCCTTCGGTGTTCCGGAGTATCTTCTCGACCCTTTCCTGCTCACCTATCCTGCCGTCCGGGGGGAGGGGTTCGGGATCAGCGTCAAGAAGTACGGAAGAGAGGGGCTGGCGAGTCCCTACACCACCTTTTACTCCCTCCGGGTCTCGGAAGTAACCTCCGGAGGCCTCTGGAGAGTCGATGAAGAGGATTACCTCGTCAAGGGGGACTTCACCCTCCGTCAGGTTCTCTTCTCCTACGGCGTTCACCTCAACTTCTTCCCCCGGGCCTTCCTTTCGCCCTATTTAGGCGTAGGTGTCGGCCTCGGAGTCGGCGACCTATCGGCCAAAGGAATCTACCGGGACGGGGGCGAGGAGCACCAAGACAGCTACCGTTATAAGTCGGTGGTTCCGGTGATCAAGGTTCCCCTGGGTTTGACGCTGAGACCGGGAGGGGGAGTCGAGGTGGAGGTGGAGGGAGGGTTTGAGAACGCCTTTTACCTCTCAGCGGGGATGACGATTCTTCTCTGAACGGAGCCCCTCCTTCGAGGCAGGTTCTGAGGGTCTCCAGAAAGGGAAGGAGGGAATCGGTTCGGCGCCGACCGCCCCAGGATGTTAGGCTTCCAGAGAGTTGAGGCCGGAGACTTGCTATCCTTTTGAACGGATGGTATTTTATGTTTTCGAGTCCACCGTCGAAACCGGGAGACCATATGCTTGGATACAGAGGTGATGGAATCAGGGGGGAGGTTAAGGCCTCTCTCGGCAAGAGGGCTTTTCTCTGGGGAAGCCTGTTGGTCTTCTTTCTGCCGTTGATGTCGAACCGATTTCATGCCGAGGCCGGCGCTCTTGGGCAAAAGGCTTTCGTCCCAACCCTCCTTTCCACAATCTCCCCCCAAGCCGGTCAGGTCTTGAACCGGTTGAACCTGGAGGAGGCCCTAAGGCGCTCCCTGGCCGCCGACAAGGCTTTGGATGCGGAAGAGCAGCCCGGCGACGACTCCTACTCCCTCTCCGAAGATACCCTGCTCAGCGTGGCGGTTCCCGGCCTCCTGAGAAACGACGGCGAGACGGAGGGGAGCCCTGGAAGGGTGAGAATCGAAACCCTCCCCCTTCACGGAAGGGTTGAACTCGCGCCTGACGGTTCCTTCAACTACCTTCCGGAGCACAACTTCACCGGGGTCGACGCCTTTACCTACAGCCCGATCGCCGGTACCGGAAGCCTCCGCCCCCGCAGAGTCTTCCTTCGGGTTCAGCCCGTTCAGGATGCCCCTTCCGCCGGGGACGATTTCTTCTCCTTCGTCGACGACGGGACCTCCTGGGAGATCCACTCCCCTGGGGTCTTGGAAAACGATGTCGACGGAGACGGCGAAGCCCTGAAGGCTGTCCTTGTGACCCCTCCCGAGGCGGGGAGAGTGGTTCTCTCCCAGGAGGGGGGCTTCCGCCTTACGGTTCCCTCCGACTTCTCCGGGACGGTTCACTTCTCCTACCGGGCCCTGGACACTACGGGACTGGCCTCGGAGGTGGCTTGGGTCAACGTGAACATCAACTCTCCCTCCTCTCCCCCGAATCTGAAGGTCCTCTCCCCCTTGGACGGAGCTCCGGTCTCTGGAGTGTTGACGGTGAGGGCGAAGGCGTCGGACGATCGAAGCGTCGAGATGGCCGACCTCTATGTGGACGGAGTCCTTGTCGCCGAAGGGATCGCCCCTGAGGAGGAGAGCTTGAACCTCCCCCTTAAGGGCGATTTTTCGACGCTCTCTGCAGAGGGGTCCGTGCCCTCTCCCTCCGCTCCCCTGGGCCTTGTCGTCACCGGGGAGGGTCGGGGCTGGCTCCTGAACGGGAGAAGCCTCTCCACCCTGGAAAAACGTTTTCCCCTGAACGGGAAGTTCTTGGACGACGGCTGGGGAAAGAGCTTCGTCCTGAGCCCGAGAGTGGAGAATTGGCTCCTGGAGGATCTTCTCGATGGCGCCCAGGTTTCCCTGGAACGCCACTTGGGGGATGGGATCTCCTCCTTCCGAATCGATTCCCTTCGAAGGCTCTATGAGATGCGGGCCTACGCGGGAATGACAGCCCTCTTCCGGAGAAAGATCGACAACCCCGGGAGGGAGGAGCTTCTGATGCTCTTCAAGACCTTTTCCGGGCTCTGGGATGTGGCCTCCGACGGGACCACCGCGGCTCTGGGGGACAACCTCCTGCTCGTCAAGACCGACGACTCTCCCCTTTGGGAGATGGACCACCAGGGATGGAATCCCGTGGGTTTGGCCGCCCTCCCCAAGGGGAGGGTGATCCTCTTCGAGGCGGGGCCGGGTGCGGCGGTTGCTACCCTCTCCGACCGGACCTTCAAGGTGGCCAGGCAGTGGGGGGCGGAGCGTTTCCTCCTCTCCGCGGAGGGTTTTGGCCGAGTGGCGGCCCTTGGTTACAGATCCGGCATGAACCTTCTCCTGGTGGGGGATCCCATGGCCGAGCAGTGGGATGAGATCCTCCTCACCCAGCTCCTGGCGGAGAGGGTTGCCTTCCTGGATCCGCAGACCATTCTGGTGAGCGGAAGGGCGCCGGGGAGCGATCTTCCCCTCGCCCAGAGGATCGTGAACGAAGGGGGGTACTGGAACCCGAAGGCTCCCGAAGAGGTTCCGGAGGGGGTCATGGCCGTCATCTCCTGGAAAGATGCCGACTCAAAGAGGGCTCCCTCTCCCGAGGCGTGGCCGACAGCCTCCGGAAGCGCGGAGAGCTCTCAGCCAGGGCTTTCAGGAGGAGAGCGGAACCTTCAGGGAGCGGAGGTCACGGGGTCGAAGGAGTGGTCCTTCCGCTGGACCATGGACACGAGGAATTGGAAGAACGGCCGCCACGAGCTGAAGGTCGTCGTCTACGACGACGAAGGTTTGAGCGGAGCGGAGAGCCTCTCGGTGGCGAGCCGGAACCTCTCCCCCTTCCTCTCCGGAGAAAGGGTTCGGAGAGGCTCCTCGGCGGCCCCCCTGGGGGGAGTCAGGCTGACGCTGGAAACGGGCAACCCCGACCGGGTTCCGGTCGGCGCGTACAGGTTGGAGAGACGTTATGGGAACGGAGCCTGGGAGAGGGTTCAGGAAGTGAAGGGGACCTCGCTCGCCGAAGGCCCTTGGGAGCTGGTCGACTCCCAGGCCGACGGGGGTGAGCGGAGCTACCGGGTGGTGCTCTTAGGCGGGAAGGGGGAGCCCTTGGCTCTCTCCAACACGGTGAGCCTATGAGGGGAGTGAGAAGGGGTCTCTGCCTACTCTTGGCACAGCTCTTCTCCTTGGCCCTCCTGGGGTCGGAGGAGCTCTTCCTGGTCACCGCCGAGGGGGTGAACCTGCGCAGAGGCCCAGGAGTCGAGACCCCGGTGATCGGCAGGGTCTCCCGGGGGATGGTCTTTGCCCCCCAAGAAGAGGGCGGCGGTTGGGTCAAGGTCGTGTTCCCGGACAAGGGAAAGAACCTGGAGGGCTACCTCTTCGAGAACTACCTTCAGAGGCTGGATGGGTCCCTCCCTCTGACCGCGGCCAAGGTGAAGGCGATCCCTTGGGCACGGATCCACCTGGACGAGAGAAAGGACTCTCCCGTGGTGGCCCTCTTCCCGGAGGGAACGCCGGTTCAGCTCCTGGGAACCGGAGACGAGGAGATGCTTCCCCTCCTGGGGGAGGTCGGAGGTTACCGGTGGTTCGGCTTCATCCATAGGGATCTGGTGGAGCCCACACTCACCCTGGAGGCCCAGTAGGCTCCCCTCTGCAGGGGTACGACCCCGGAGTGGAAAAACTCTTCCCGCGCCACCCGGGTTCGGAGAGGGTCGGGATGAGAGGGGGCCCGACCGCCCTTGAAGAGAGAGCGGATCCTTGTTAAAATGCCTTTTCGAACCCTTTCGAAGAAGAGAAGGTCTCTCGGCTTCACCCCCGGCCGGTTTCCCGAGAGAGGTCGTCGTCTCCAGGGGGAGGAGGAAGCATGAAGGTAGCCGTTGCCATCCCGGATGTCCCCTTCGTTGAAGGAGGGCACCTTGTCATTGCCCGTGAGCTTGTGAGGAGCCTGAGACTTTATGGTCACGAGGCGGAGCTGGTTTTCACGCCCATGAACCCTCTCGGGAAGGTCTTGCTGGCCTACGGGGCCACCGCCGCCATCGACCTTCGTCACGATGGGAACGGTCGCCCCATCGACCGGGTTGTCTCCTTCCGGTACCCTACCTTCGTTCTGAACCATCCAGGCCATACCCTCTGGCTTTGCCACCGGTTAAGGGAGTATTACGACCTCTGGGAGGAGTTTCAGGCGCCTCTCCCCACCTATACGGCCCTGGCCAAGGAGAGGCTCCGCCGCCTCCTTGTCCATGGCTGGGATAAAAGGGCCTTCAAGAGGCTTGGCAACAGGGTCTTCACGATCTCTGACACCGTCGGTGCGCGTTTGACCAGGTGGGGAGGTCATCCCTGGCAAACCCTTTACCCCCCTGCGCCGGAGAGGGCTTACCGGACCGAGGGCTATGAGAAGAGTATCTTCGCCGTCTCCCGTCTGGTCTCCCACAAGAGGGTGGGGTGGGTCATCGAGGCTCTCCCCTACATGGAGAACAAGGATGTTCGGGTGCGGATCGCCGGCGAGGGGCCGGAGGAGGAGAAGATCCGGGCCCGGGTTCAGGAGTTGGGCCTGACGGACCGGGTGACTCTCTTGGGCCGGGTTGATGAGGAGGGACTGATCCGGGAGTACTCCCGGTGCGGTCTCGTTTTCTTCGCGCCCCTCAAGGAAGACTACGGTTTCGTCACCGTGGAGGCCTTCAAGTCTCGCAAGGCTGTCATCACCACCGACGATTCCGGCGGAGCTCAGGAGCTTGTTGGCAAGAGCGGGGCCGGTATCGTCACGCCTCCGGATTCCCGGGAAACGGCGAAGGCTCTGGACAGAATCTTCTCCACCCCCTCGGAGCTGGAGAGGCTGGGGGAGATCGGCCTCCGATGGGCCGAAGAGAACCTCTCCTGGGAGAGGGCCGTCAAGGTTCTGGTCTCTTAAGGAGACCACGCTCCTCTTTGGGAAAGAAGGGTTAAAGGCGTTCATGCTTATCAAGAAGATTTGCGGGCTTTTCGGGTCGGCGTTGAAGCTTCTCAGAACCTTGAGACCGGAAGCCTGGTTTCTGCTTCTGGGAGCCCTCTTCGGGTCGGCCATGGCGGTGGTCACCCCTCCCTTCCAGGTCCCTGACGAGGCGAACCACTTCAACCGTGCCTATTCGATCTCCCAAGGGGAGATCGTTCTCGGGAAGGAGACCGGGGGCGCCTTCATGCCCAAGAGCCTGCATACCCTCTTCTTCGCCGTCTCTGAGGGGTTGCAGTTCCATCCGGAGAGGAAGCAAGACCCGAAACGGCTGATCCAGGCCCTCCGTATTCCTCTGCGTCAAAAGGAGAAGAGCTACATCCTTATCGGAACGGTTGCCTCTTACTCTCCCGTCATCTACGCACCCCACGTGACGGCCATCCTGCTGGGGCGGTTCTTGAACCTTCCCCTCCTGGCGACATTCTACCTGGCCAGACTCTTCAGCCTCCTGTTCTGGCTCCTGCTGACCGCCGCGGCCATAAGGGTGGCACCCTACGGGAAGAGCTTCCTCCTGACGGCTTCGCTGATGCCCATGCCCCTCTTCCTTGCCGCCAGCTGCAGCCCCGATGGAACGATCCTTGGCGTGAGCGCTCTCTTCTTCGCCTTCTTGTTCCGCCTCTCCCTCAGGCCGACCCCTCCGTCCAGGGGGGAGTGGCTCCTTCTCGCCTTCTTCTGTGGATTCTTGGCCCTCTGCAAGAGTCTCTACACTCTTTTGACGGCTTCTCTGGTGGTTCTCCTCCTGTCGAAGCCCCGGGATGTGTCGGAGGGGTCGAGAGAGCGCGGTTTCTCCGCCAGGACCTTGAGGAACATCCTTCTCTGCCTGGGCCTCGCCTTGGCGCTCGCCTGCCTCTGGGCCTGGATGAACCGGCACATCCCTCTCTACCGCTATGTTCCCCAGATCGATCCCTCTCTCCAACTCCGTCTGGCCCTCGCCGCCCCCCTGGGAACGATCGCTCTCCTCTTCTCCTCCCTTTGGGAGCAGGGCCTGGGGGTTTTCCGCCAGATGGTGGGGGTTCTCGGTTGGGTGGATACGGTTCTTCCGATGCCTGTCTACATCGCCTATTCCCTTCTCCTGCTGGGAAGCGCCCTCCTCGACGGGAACCCCTTCCCCCTTGCGGTTCGGCTCACCCTTGCCCTCCTCTTCATCGGAACGCTCCTGGCGGTTTACTTCGGTCTCTACCTGGTCTGGACTCCCGTTGGGTGGGGGAGGGTCGTAGGAACTCAAGGACGGTACTTCTTGCCGATGCTCCCCCTTCTGGGTGGAGCCTTAGGGCTTTTCCGGTGTGAGAGGGTCTGCCGCTGGATTCCCCTCCTCCTCATCCCGCTCCTCCTCTTGGCGATGAAGAGCCTCCTGTTCAGATACTACGCTTTATAAGACTCTCCGGAAGGAAGCGACGAGGAAAGCGGACCCTATGAAACAGAGGATTCTCCTGGGAAGGAGGGGTTTACCTCATGGTTTCGGTGGAGTCGAAGGAGCGTCCGTAACGGAACTCCGAAAGGTCCAAGGGCCACTCACCGGTGACGATTCTCTCCGCCAGGGACCAACCGAGACCGGGGCCGAACATGAAGCCGTGGCCGCTCATCCCCGCGGCCAGGAAGAGCCCCTCTATAGGGGTCTGGTCGACGATGGGGGAGTGGTCGGGGGTCACCGTGTAGCAGCCCGCCCATTGCCTGAGGAAGGGGGATGGGCCGAGGGCGGGAACCAGTTTGGCCATCCGTCTGGCCGCCTCGGGGAGGAAGTCGATGGTCGAATCGTAACGCAGTTCCGGAACGGTCTCTTCGGGGGTGTAGCAGATGATGATCTGCCCTGTCACGAGCTGGTGAAAGTAGGACCCCTCTCTCCGGTAGTCGACGATCATCGGTTCGATCATGCGCTCCAGGCGTTGGGTGATCGCCGCTTCGTGGCGCTCGGGGTAACAGGGAATATCGAGTCCCAGGGTGGCTGTGAACTCCCGCGCCCAGGGGCCTAGGGAGAGGACCACTCGGGCGGCTTCCCAACGGGTGCCGTCGGAGAGGAGGGCGTGAAAGGTGGATCCCCTCTTTTCCAGGGAGGCGAGCTTCGTCGAGGTTCGCAGAAGGGCCCCTCTCTCTTTCAAGCCCTTCCAGTAGCCTTTCATGACCAGGAAGGGTGAGGCTTGACCGTCGGTGGGGCAGTAGGCGGCCGAAACGAGACCCTCCGTCTCCAGAAGGGGGACCACATCCTTCGTCTGAGAGGGGGTGAGGAGGGAGACCGACAACCCCTCCCGGAGTTGAACCTCCCGGTTCTTCCGAAAGGTCTCCGCCATCCTCTCGTCGTGGGCCAGGAAGAGGTACCCTCCCTGATAGAAATCGACGGAAAAGCCGAAAAGATCCTTCATGGAGGAGAAGATCTCCACGCTCTTCTTCATGAGCCTGATGGCTCCGGGAGTTGAAAACTGTTGCCGGATTCCGCCGATACAGCGCCCTGTGGAACCGTACCCTGGGTGCTTCTGCTCGACTAAGGCGACGCGAACCCCTCTCTGCGAAAGGTTCCAGGCTGTGGATAAGCCGAGGATTCCTCCACCGGCCACGAGAACATCAAAGGTCTCTGTCATGGGTTTTTTACCGGAAAAGGGAGGTGTCTCCGGCCCCCTCTCTTAGAATTTTGGGAGAATCCTCCGAGAGGTCAACGACCGAAGAGGGAAGGTTGGCCAAGGTTCCGCCGTGGAGGACCAGGTCGATTTCGTGGGCGAAGAGTTCGGCGATCTCTTCAGGGTTGGTGTGGTAGTCGTCCTCTCCGAGGGGAACGCTGGTGTTGAGCAAGGGGTGGCCGAGCTCACGGCAGAGGGTCAGAGGGATGGGCGCGTCGGGGATTCGGATTCCGATGGTCGGCCTCTTCTGAAAGAGGGTCTTGGGAACCTCTTTGGTCGCCTTCAGAATGAAGGTGTAGGGGCCGGGGACGACTCTCTTCATGAGCCGATAGGCTCCGTCGGAGAGGTTCGCCCATTGGGAGATCCCTTTCAAATCCGGGAGGATCAGGCTCAGAAGTTTATGCTTGGACGCTTTCTTAATGTAGAGAACCTTCTCCAACGCCTCTTTCTTGAAGGGGTTCGCCCCTAGACCGTAGATCGTGTCGGTGGGGTAAACGATCACCCCTCCCTCGCGGACCACGCGCAGAGCGTTCTGTAAATCCCGTATGTTAGGGTTATTGATATCGATGGGGACAATTTCGACGGCCATGGATCACCTAAAAAACTCTACCATCCGAAGGGGGAAAAGTCAACTTTCAGCGGCTCTTGTCCTGCCCCTCCGCTCCGAAAGGCTTACGCCCTTGATCGGGCCTCTGCCGTCGGGGATGAAACGTTCACGGCTTCGCCGAAAGGACCTCTTCCTCTCGGGGAGTGCGGGAAGCCCATGAGGCTCCTCACACTGTTGGCGCGTCTCTTCTTAGGCCCAGAGCCTCAAGGGCCCGTAGTGGATGAGGGCGAAGAGAATGTCGCTACGGGTGATGATGCCGATCAGCCGCTTCTCGTTGTCCACGATGGGCATGGTGCCGATATGGCTTTCGAACATGGCCCGGGCGATTCGGCGGATATCGGTCTCCTTGTCGGCGGTGATCACCTGGCGGGTCATGATGTCGGCGATAGTGGCGTCGGTGCCGCCTTGGAGCTGAGAGCCTTGGATGTTCAACTTCTTCAGAAGGTCCCTTTCGGAGACGATACCGATGATCTGCCCCTCCTGTGAGAGAACCGGCATGTGCCTGACGCCGCCCTTCTGGAAGGAGCGCCAGCCCTCGGCGACGCTGAGGGAGGGGGAGAGTGTCAACACGGGACTGCTCATGATCTCGGAGGCGTAGAGCAACTGTCGGCCTTCCTCCTCCGCAAGAGCGGCCTCCCCGTAGGCCCTCTCCACATACCCCGGTTGCCTGAGAGCGGGTTTGCCCTCCTCCTCGTAGTCGGAGACGGTCTTGCGGACCCTCTCGCCCCTCTCCACCCTCTTGATCTCTACCTTCTGGGAGAGGGATTCCAGAGGGATGTTGAAGACAGGCCTCTCTATCCCCAGGATGTTGAACATTGGCGGACCTCCTCCTACTCTCTTCCCTCACCCCTCTCATCGGTGGTGGGGAGGGAGAATTAAGGCGGGAGCTCACGCCCTGAGCGGAAGAGGAGAGCCCTTTCCGGAAAAAGGGAGTGTCCCTGGGAAGATACCGCGAAACATGGGAAAACCGCGAAAGTTTGTATGGTCAATTTCTCCTTGTTCGTACCCTTCGCGTTGTTCGCGGTTCAAGAAATTCAAAGGGAGTGTCCATTGTAATTTTTTACCGTGAAACAAGCGAAAGCCGCGAAAGTTTGTACGCTCTGTTTCTCCTCGTTCGTACCCTTCGCGTT
>ERZ1645187.912-NODE-912-length-28319-cov-6.217662_pt1 | contig 28319 bp, 18 predicted proteins | sample MGYA00575352_ERZ1645187 | MGnify/ENA primary metagenome ERZ1645187 (study PRJEB40837, sample SAMN11349314) | freshwater sediment metagenome | isolation source: river sediment | host: Sediment | place: India: Wazaribad , New Delhi | collected 2017-02-21 ...
GAACCAAGACTAACGGAGTCAGAGTCCGCTGTTCTACCGTTAAACTATCCCCCATCGAGCGCGTGGCGCGTCGAGGTGCCGGCCTTCTAGGTCGGAATCGCCTTTGGGTCAACGCCCTGCCGGAGAAAATTTGCAGCGCCGCGCCGGTGGCTGCCCGTGTGCACCGAAAAGGCCTGCCCGGCCGGCGATCCGCCGGGTTAACCCCTCGTCATCCTTAATCCGCAACGCCCGGTTCAGGGTGATTGCGACGAATCCCTGCCCCGGCCGGGCCCGTTAGGGGTTTGCTTGCCCCTGCCCGTCAAGACTGGACGCACAGTTGAGGCGTTGAAAGGACAAGAGCAATGAAGTTTTCCGGGATTTTCATCGGCGCCATCGTCGCCGGATCGGCCCTGACCCCGCTGGCGGCCGAAGCGGGCAGCCGTGGCGTCTGGCACCGGACCACGTATTATGATGCCGACTATCTCGGCGCGCCGCTGTCCAACCATCCCTACGCCTGGCAGTATCATTCGACCTACCCCTGGGCGCAGCCCTCCACCTATCACGCCGGCCCGGGCGCCTATTATCCGGCCTACGGCTATCGCAAGCGGCAGGCCCGCGGCAACGCCCGCTGGACCGGCTATCCGCCGCGCCATTTCTATGTGGTCGACTACAACGGCTATGCCCCGGCCTATGGCTACCCGGCCTATATGCCGTCCTGCTACGCCCGGTGCTGACCGCTGCGCGCGTCAACCTTGCCATACGATAACAAAGATTTAATCGACGGCGGGCTTACGCGGGCAGGAACCCTGTTGTAGGATGACCGCCTTGCCTTGGAGCGCTGAAGCGCCGGGTGTCGAGGGGTCATGAAGAAAACTGGTATTGTCGCGCTGGCTGCGGCCGGCGCCTTGTGGGCCGGGGCCAATTTTGTCCCCGGCTTCTGGTCGTTTGTGCCGGCGGGCGTGGTCGCCGCCATTCCCGGTGCGGTTGTCCCGGTTCTGCAATCGTATTTCAAATTCCCCGCGCCCACCGCCGGCGCGCCGCAGCAGGCCAAGGCTGGCGGCGGTGGCGGCGGTCAGGGCGGCCGGCCGACACCGGTGATGATGGGCAATGCCGAGCGCAGGACGGTTCCCGTGATGGTCGAGACCATCGGCACCGTACAGGCGATCTCGACGGTGACGGTCCGCTCCCGTGTCGACAGCCAGATTGACGAAGTGCTGTTTGCCGATGGCGCCAACGTGAAACAAGGCGACATCCTCGCCCGGCTCGATTCTCGCGCCATCCGCGCCCAGATCGCGCAGGCGGAGGCGACCCTGGCACGCGATACCGCAACCCTCGAACTGGCGCGCAGCACCCTGAAGCGCGGCGAGGAACTGGCCGACAAGAGCTTTGCCACCAAGCAGCGGCTGGATGAGAACCGCGCCAACGTCGCCGCGCAGGAAGCGCAGGTCAAGGCCGGGCAGGCGCAGGTCGAGCTTCTGAAAACCCAGCTGACCTACTACACCATCAAGGCGCCGATTTCCGGCAGGGCCGGGCTGGCCAACATCAAGCCGGGCAACATGGCCCGTTCGTCGGATGGCGCCACGCCGCTGACCACGATCAACCAGATCGCGCCGATCTACATCAGCTTCTCCCTGCCCCAGCGCTATTTCCAGGAATTGCGCGAGGCACTGGCCAGCGGCACCGGCAAGGTGGAGGCGCAGGCCCAGGGCGGCGGCCCGGCGGTGGCCGGCAAGCTGGCCCTGCTCGAGAACACGATGGACAACACCACCGGCACCATCGGCGTCCGCGCGACCTTCGACAACGCCAACGAGGCGCTGTGGCCCGGCGTGATCGCCGATCTCAGGATCACCCTGCGGGATGAGCCGGATGTCGTCACCGTCCCGCGCGAGGCGGTGCAGATGAGCCAGCGCGGCACCTATGTCTTCGTGGTGGAGGATGGCACCGCCCGCATGCAGCCGGTCACCATGTCGCGCAGCGTCGGCAAGCAGGCCGTGATTGCCAGCGGCCTCAAGGGCGGCGAGAAAGTCATCACCGATGGCCAGCTTCTGGTGGTCAACGGCGCCAGAGTTCAACCGCGCCAACCTGCGGCCGCAGCCACGCTGCCCGCCGGCGGCAAATCGCTTTAAACAGACAGGCACGGATCGTAACCCATGTCGCTCTCTGAACTGTCGATCCGCCGGCCGGTAATGACAACGCTGATCACGTTGTCGTTCATCATTTTCGGCCTGTTTGCCTACAAGAAGCTGCCGGTTGCCGCTCTGCCGCGGGTGGATTTTCCCACCATCAACGTTTCGGCCAATCTGCCGGGCGCCAGCCCGGAGACGATGGCCTCGTCCGTCGCCGCGCCGCTGGAGCGTCAGTTCGCCACCATCGCCGGCATCACCTCGATGTCGTCGATCTCGCAGCTCGGCAGCACCAACATCACCATCCAGTTCGATCTTGACCGCAACATCGATGGCGCAGCGCTGGATGTGCAGTCGGCGATCAGCGCCACCCTGCGCCGCCTGCCGGCCGAATTGCCGACCCCGCCGAGCTTCCGCAAGGTCAACCCGGCAGACCAGCCGATCCTGTTCATGACCCTGACCTCGGACAGCTTGCCGCTGTCCACGGTGCATGAATATGCCGAGAACGTGCTGCAACAGCAGATTTCGCAGATTCTCGGCGTCGCGCAGGCGCAGATCTTCGGCGCGCAGAAGTATGCCGTCCGCGTGTTCTTCAACCCCGATGCGCTGTCCGTGCGCGGTCTTTCCGCACAGGATCTGAAGAACGCCATCGCCAATGCCAATTCCAATTCCCCCGTCGGCCAGCTGCGCGGCGAGCGCCAGCGCATCACGCTGGAAGCGACCGGCCAGATGCAGCGCGCCGAGGACTACAACAACGTGGTCATCTCGGCCCGCGGCGCCGGCACGCAGGCGGTGAAGTTGCAGGATGTCGCCCACGCGGTCGATTCGGTCGAGAACGACCAGACCGCCGCATGGTACAACGGCACCCGCGCGGTGATGATCGCGGTCTACCGCCAGTCCGACGCCAACACCGTGGAAACGGTGGAGCGCATCCGCGCCAAGCTGCCCTCCTACCGGGCGCAGCTGCCGCCGTCGGTCAACCTGATTGTGATGAACGACCGCTCGCTGCCGATCAAGGAAGCGGTGGAGGATGTGGAGTTCACCCTCGGCCTCTCGGTGATCCTCGTCATCCTCGTCATCTACGTGTTCCTCAAGCGCCTGTCGGCCACCGTCATCCCCACGCTGGCACTGCCCGTGTCGCTGATCGGCACCTTCGCCTTCATGCATCTGTTCGGCTATTCGCTCGACAATATCTCCTTGCTGGCGCTGACGCTGGCGGTGGGCTTTGTCGTCGACGATGCCATCGTGATGCTGGAAAACATCGTCCGGCATATCGAGCATGGAGAGAAGCCGTTCGAAGCGGCGCTTCGGGGCGCGAAGGAAATCGGCTTCACCATCCTGTCGATCACCTTCTCGCTGATTGCCGTGTTCATCCCGGTGTTCTTCATGAGCGGCGTGGTCGGCCGCATCTTCCGCGAGTTTGCGGCAACGATTTCGGTGGCGATTCTCGTCTCGGGCTTCGTCTCGCTGACCCTGACGCCGATGCTCTGCGCCCGCTTCCTCAAGGAGGAGGATCATACCAGGAAGCCGAACCTGTTCGAGCGGATCGTCGACGGCGCCTTCAACGGCCTGCTGTGGTTCTATCGTGTGACGCTGGATATCGCCCTGCGCCACCGGCTGATCGTCGTGGCGCTCACCTTCCTTTCGGCATGGTACGCCATGTCGATGTATGCCTCGATCCCGAAGGGCTTCTTCCCGATCGAGGATACCGGCCTGCTGCGCGCCGCGACGGAAGGACCGTCAGATACCTCGTTCGAGGCAATGGCCCAGCGCCAGCAGCAGCTGATCGAGATCGTCCGCAAGGATCCGGCAGTCGCCACCGTTGCCGGCAACGTCGGCGGGTTCGCCTCGGTCAATCAGGGCTTCATGTTCATCACGCTCAAGCCGAAGGCCGAGCGTGACAACGTGCAGACCATCGTCGGCCGCCTCCGGCAGGCGACTGCGCAAGTGCCGGGCATCACCTTCGTCGCCGCCCCGGTGCAGAACCTGAACCTCAACGCCGGCCGCCAGTCGCGTGCGATGTATCAGTATACCCTGTCGGGCCCCAACCTTCAGGATCTGATCGATCTGGCGCCGGGCCATCTCGACAGGTTGCAGAAGCTTCCCGAGTTGCGCGATGCCGCGCTTGACCTGCAACTGCGCAACCCGCAGATCAGGATGGAGATCGACCGCGAGCAGGCCCAGCGCATGGGTGTCTCGCTCGCCCAGATCAAGCAGACTCTCTACAATGCTTTCGGCGGCGCGACGATCTCGACGATCTACACCGCGGCATCGGACTATCCGGTGATCCTTGAAGCCGAGCGGTCGTTCCAGCAAAATCCGGATGCACTGTCGCGGCTCTACATCCGCAGCCAGAACACGGCGACCGCCCCGGCCGTCGGCACGGCGGTGCAGGCCCCGGCGGCGGCGGCGGCGCAATCGACGATCCAGAATATCCCGCTCGATTCCTTCGTCTCCTATCAGCAGAGCGTCGGCCCGCTGGCCGTCAACCGCATCTCGCAGATGCCGGCGGTGACCATTTCGTTCAACACCGCGCCGGGCATTTCGCTGGGCGAGGCCGTGGAGGCGATCCAGAAGGTCGAGCGGGAAGCCAATCTGCCCTCGACGATCTCGACGCGCTTTGCCGGATCGGCCCAGCTGTTCCAGGAGGCGCTGGCCGGGCAGGACATGCTGCTGATCGCCGCTGTGCTGGTCATCTACATCCTGCTGGGCGTGCTCTACGAGAGCTTCATCCACCCGATCACGATCCTCTCGGGCCTGCCCTCCGCCGGCCTCGGCGCGCTGATCGCGCTCAAGTACTATAATATGGACCTGAGCGTGATCGCGATCATCGGCATCCTGATGCTGATCGGTATCGTCAAGAAGAACGCGATCATGATGGTCGATTTCGCGATCGAGCGGCGCAAGGAGGGCGAGGATTCCCTCACCGCCATCCGCGAAGCCTGCCTCGTCCGCTTCCGGCCGATCATCATGACCACGCTGGCCGCTGCGCTCGGCGCCCTGCCGATTGCCGTCGGCCACGGCGCCGGCGCCGAGTTGCGCCAGCCGCTCGGCATCGCGGTGGTCGGCGGCCTCGCCGTCTCGCAGGTGATGACACTCTATATCACCCCGGTGATCTATTATTACCTCGACAAGGTGGATGCGTTCTTCTCGGGCCGTGATCGCGTCGTGATCGACAGCGAAACCGGCCACGAGGCGCTGACCATCGTGGAAACGCCGGTGGACGGCCACGGCCCGCACGAAGGCGCGGCTGTCGCGCCGAAGTCCTCCGCCGCAGCCCCCGCGATGCGGTGATTTCGGCGCAGTAACCTTTCCAGAACAACGGGGGGCTCAAGTCCATTGAGCCCCCTTTCTCGTTATGGTACAAGCTCCCCCGGAAAGTTTTCATGAGTTGTTAACTTTCAGCGCGCGTGAGGGAGTTGCGTTATGTCCGTTGCTGATCTTGTTCGTGCGTTCCGCAACCGGCCCTCGGACGTGGTCACCCGCCCGTCCTCCGCCACATGGCGCCATCGTGTGATAGCCGGCGGCATTGCCGCCAGCGTCATCGGCTTCGGCACGATTGTGGTCCGCGCAGGCGATGGCGCCGGAGTCTACGAAATCAACCGGCAATATCATCGCGTGCGTGAGGTCGTCCGCTCCGCCCCCCTGCCGGCGATTTTCCAGCCCCAGCGCACCCACCAGCCGATGGTCACCACGGCGCTGAGCTATGCTCCGGTGTTCGACAGCCTGATGCCGCGCTCCTCGTCCGGCAAACGCACGCTGGATGACAGGAGCGGCACCGCCGGCACCACCGGCGACCGGTCGAAAACGAGCGAGCGGAAGAAGTCGAAATCCCATACTCAGGAAGACTTTGCCAAGGCCTATATCTCGCAGCGCACCTCTTATTGCGTGCGCACCTGCGACGGGTTCTTCTTCCCCGTGGGCAATCCGGATTCGGGCGATCTGAACGCCCATGATGCCTCCTGCCAGCGCGCCTGCCCGGGGGCGGAAACGGCGGTCTATGTCGCCGCCGCCGGCTCCGCCGGCATCGAGGACGCGGTCAACCGCCGCGGCCAGCGCTATGACATGATGCAGAGCGCGTTCAATCATCGCCAGCAGTTCGACAACGCCTGCACCTGCTCGGGCGAGCGCGGCGGCACCGCCCGCAACTATTCGGTGATGACCGATTTCACCCTGCGCAAGGGCGACATGGTGATGAGCCGCGAGGGATTGAAGGTGTTCCGCGGCGGCGATCATTTCCCGCATCGCTCGGGCGATTTCCGCCGGCCGGATGCCACGGCAATGTCCGCCGCCGAGCGGCAGGCAATCCAGAAGCTGGAAGCCGCGACCATGCGCGGCATGTCCGGCGCCACGCTTTCGCCGAGCCTCAAGGCGCGCATCGCCGCGCAGGTGGAAGCCACCCGCTCGCCCGGCGTCACGGCTGCCGCCAGCGCGCGCGTCGCCCGCCGCATCACCGCGCAGGACGGGCGCGAGATGCGCTATGTCGGGCCGGATGTGGATTTTGACCGCGCCCGCTGAGCCGGCAAGGGCGCGGCCGAAATGCCGTTTGTCTTCCGCGCCTTGCCCCCAAGTTTGGGATCGTTCCAAATCCAGTGCACTCTAGAACTTTTATAAGTTTCTGTTTTCATTCGTTTATTTGTTGACGCGAGGCGCGTTGCGCCGTTATCAGCGGGCCGAGGGATATGCCTCGTTCTGACGCCGGGCCTTGAACCCGGGCCGCTGGAGAAACCGATGAAGAGAATGTTCCGTGCCGGGGCGCTGTGCCTTGCCGGCTCCCTGCTGTGTGGCGCTGCTGCTGCCCAGTCCGTCAATGTCTATACCTATCGCGAGCCGGCGCTGATCAAGCCGCTGCTCGATGCCTTCAGCGCCGAGACGGGCGTCAAGGTGAATGTCATTTTCGCCAAGGAAGGGCTGGAGGAGCGCATCGCCGCCGAGGGCGCACGCAGCCCGGCCGATGTGCTGGTCACGGCCGATGTCGCCTCGCTGGTCCGCGCGCAGGAGCTGGGCATCACCCGGTCGGAGACCTCGCCGGTGCTCGCCGCTGCGGTCCCTGCCGCCCTCAGGGAGGCGGCCGGCCACTGGTATGGCCTGTCCTACCGGGCGCGCGTGCTCTATGTCTCGAAGGACCGGGTGAAGGACACGGCCCTCACCTATGAGGACGCGGCCGATCCGCGCTGGAAGGGCCGGTTCTGTCTGCGTGATGGCCAGCACATCTACAACAACATGCTGTTCGCCGCCGGCATCGTCCATCTCGGCGAGGAGAAGGCCGAGCGCTGGCTGAAGGGCCTCAGGGCCAATCTCGCCAAGAAGCCCTCCGGCAATGATCGCGAGGTGGCCAAGGACATCGCTTCCGGCCAGTGCGACATCGGCCTTGCCAACACCTATTATGTCGGCCAGATGCTCAAGAGCCCGGACCAGAAGCCGTGGGCCGATGCGATCCGCGTCATCCTGCCCACCTTCAAGGATGGCGGCACGCATGTGAACCTCTCGGGCATCGCTTTCATGAAGCACGCGCCGAATGCGGCCAACGGCCTGAAGCTGGCCGAGTGGCTGGCCGGCGAGAAGGCGCAGGCGATGTATGCCTCGGGCAATTTCGAGTTTCCCGTCCGTCCCGGCACGCCGGTCGATCCGCTGGTCAGCGGCTTCGGCCCGCTCCGGCCCGATCCGGTGTCGTACGAGGCGATCATCAAGGCCCGTTCGAAGGCGGCCGATATCATCGACCGTATCGGCTTCAACGGCGGGCCGGGCTGAGCCATGACGCTGGCGGCCAGCCCCTCCCCCGCGCGGCGCGGCCTGCGCCTGCCGCAGGGCGCTGCCCTGTGGGCGGCGCTGGCCGTCTTCTGCCTGCTGCTGGCGGCCCCGCTTGCCGGGCTCACCTACCTTGCCGCCACGCCGGCCCCGGGGCGCACCGGCCTTGTCTGGAGCGCCGGCCTCGTCTCCACGCTGTACGAGACGCTGTTGCTGCTCGCCGGCGTCGGCCTCCTGTCGGCGGCAGTGGGTGTCGGCTCGGCCTGGCTGGTGGCGATGTACCGGTTCCCGGGGCGGGATGTGCTGGCTGTCCTGCTGGTCCTTCCCCTCGCATTGCCGACCTATCTCTTCGCCTATGTCGCGGTGGAGCTGGGCGATTTCTTCGGCCCGTTCCAGACGGCGCTGCGCTGGCTGCTGGGTGCGACCTCGCGGCGCGATTACTGGTTTCCCGAGGTGCGGACCCTGCCCGGCGCCATCATCCTTCTGTCGCTGGTGCTCTATCCCTACATCTACCTGCCCTCGCGGATGATGTTCGAGCGGCAGGTGGGCCGCATCATCTACGCCGCGCGCCTGCATGGGGCGAGCGGCGCGGGGCTGTTCTTCCGCGTCGGCCTGCCGCTGGCCCGGCCGGCGATTGCCTCGGGCACCGCCTTTGCGCTGCTGGAAACGCTCAATGATGTCGGTGCGGTCGAGCATTTCGGCGTACAGTCGATTTCGCTTGCCATCCGCTCGCTGTGGCTCAATCGCGGCAACCTGCCCGGCGCGGCCAGCGTGGCGCTGCTCTGCCTGATGATCGTCGCGGTTATCCTCATCGTCGAGTATTCGATGCGGCGCCACGCCGCCTATGCCAGTTCCGCCCGCGCCGGCAGCCCGCTGACGCCGGTGCGGCTGACCGGGACCAGGGCATGGATCACGGCGCTCGCCTGCGCCCTGCCGGTGCTGGCCGGCTTTGCCCTGCCGGCGGTCTATCTGGTGGCCGAGGCGGCGCGCTCGCTGGCGCGCCATGGTGTCGCCCCCGGGCTGGCCGCAGCGTTCGGCAACTCGCTGCTGCTGTCTGTTCTGGCGGGCCTTGCCGTCGGGCTGATCGGCGGCGCGGTGGGCATTGCCGCCCGCCTGCTCAGGGGGCCGCTTGCCCGCTATGCCCCCCGGCTGGCGACACTGGGCTATGCCATCCCCGGTTCGGTTCTGGTCATCGCGCTGCTGCCGGTCTATGCGCTGGTGGATGACGGGCTGGCCCATCTCGGCACCTCGCTGGTCGTCTCCGGCAGTATGACAGCCATCCTGCTGGCCTATCTCGTGCGCTTTTCCGGCATCGGCATCACCCAGGTCGAGGCCAATCTCGCCCGCCTGTCGCGCAATATCGATCATGCCGCCCGCACCCTCGGCTGCGGGATCAACCGGTTGGCCTTCGGCATTCTCGCCGCCAACATCCGCGTCGGCGTCGGCCTTGCCATGCTGTTCGCGTTTGTCGATGCAATGAAGGAACTGCCGGCCACCCTGCTGCTGCGCCCGCTGAACACCGAGACGCTGGCGACCAGCCTCTACGCCCATGCCTCGGGCGGCACGTTCGAGAACGGCGCGCCGGAGGCCCTGCTGCTGTTGCTCGTCGGGCTGGTTCCAGTGTGGCTGCTGGCCCGCGCGCGTTAGACACGCGGCGCAAAACAGGCTAGACAAGGCAGCAATCCGTTTACGTTTTCTCAACATCCGGCATTCCCTGCCGAATCGGAGCCACTGCCCGGTGCCCATGCCCCGCCTCTATCGCCGGCTGATCAGCATCGCGGTTGCGATCGCGACGGTTGTCGGCGTCGTCGGGGTCATCCCGTGGCCGATGCCGGAGGGCGCCTTCAAGGCCGATGCGCTGCGCCGCATGGCGCTGACGCTCGGCGCGCGTGAATTGCAGGCCGGCGATATCCGGCTGGCCCTGCTGCCGCGCCCGCATATCACGATGAGCAACGTCTCCTTCCATCAGGCGGACAAGGCGGCGATTTTCACCATTCCCGCCGCGCAGATCGATCTCAAGCTCGGCCCGCTGCTCTCGGGAAGCGCCAAGCCGGCGGGCCTGTCGCTGACTGCGCCACGGATCGAACTGACCGAATCGCCGACCAGTTCCAGCGGCTTCCGCTATTTTTCCGAGCGGATGATCCAGTCGTCAGAGCCGCTGCTCAATGCCTCGCCGCTCAACGGGTTGACGCGCATCGCCGTGGACCGGGGCGATATTTCCATCCGCTCGCTGGCCGACGGGCGGATCGAGCGCTACGAGAACGTGCGCCTGCGCCTCTCCCTGCCGCATCGGGATGCGCCGCTCTCGGCCAGCGCCAGCGCCGTCCGCAACGGCGAGGAGATCCGCTTCAGCTTCCGCGGTGCCTCGCCGCTGGCAGTGGCCAACGCCACGCTGGAGAAGATCGATTTCAGCCTGTGGACTCCGGGCATCGCCGTCGAGTTCGACGGGCGCGGCAGCCTGCAAGGCAAGATGACGCTGGCCGGCAACCTTGTGCTGCGCACCGGCGCCAAGGCGCCGCCGCCGTTCATGGGCGCGCTGTCGAAAATGGGGATCGAGAACCTGCCGCCGATCGAACTGACCGGTCAGCTCGATTTCAACGATCGCGGCGCCAACCTGCCGGGCCTGAAGGTGACGCTGGGCAAGGACCGGTTCGAGGGCGCGGCCACCCTGCGCCACGATGGCATGCGCTGGAACATTTCTTCCACCCTTGCCGGCGAAAAGGCCGATCTGACCGCGCTGTTCAGCCCGCTGAGCCGGATGCGCCGGCCCGACAGTTCGTGGAACCCCGCCCCGGTGGAAACCGATCCGCTGGTCGCTGCCAATCTCGACCTGCGTGTCTCGGCCGATGCGGTGACCATCCATGGCCTCACCTTCGGCAAGGTGGCGCTGGCGATGCATACCCGCGCCAACCGCATCGAGGTGACGGTGCCCGATGCCACCTTCGGCAAAGGGCGCGGGCGGCTGCGCCTGCTGGCGACCACCGGCGCGGACGGGATGGATGTCAAGCTGACCGGCGCGCTCGACAGCGGCGACCTCGGGCAGGTGCTGACCGCGATGACCGGCGCCAAGCGGTTTTCCGGCATGGGCAGCGCACAGGTCGCCATCGACAGTTCCGGCCGGTCGATGGCCGAGTTTGTCGCCAATGCCGATGGCCGCCTCTCCGCCACCCTGCGCGACGGCAGCCTTCAGGGCATCGATCTGCGGCGCATCGCCAACCGGCGCCCCGGCAAACGGCCGGAAGTGGCGCTGTTTGAATCGATCGGCGGGGAAACCCCGTTCGAGACCGCCTCCCTGACCTCGAAGATCGTCAGGGGCGCGGCCACCCCGGTGGATGGCCGGATGCAGGCGGGGCGGCTGGTCGGCACGCTGACCGGCACGGTCGATTTTGCGCAAGGGTTGAACAGCCTCGTCGGCTCGGTGGTCGATATCCCGTCCGAGAACTACGCGGCCGAGCCGCGCCCGGTGATCGATTTCACCGTCACCGGCCCGTTGCTCGATCCGACGATCAAGCCCAACGTCAGCGCGCTGCTCAACCGGATGTGAGGCCTCACGCCCGCCGGCTGGCCTCGCCGGTCACAAGGTTGGTCTTGAGCACCAGCGAGGCGGTGAGCACCACCACCGCCACCACTGCCACCATGATGGTCGAGATCGCGTTGATCTGCGGCGTCACGCCCAGCCGCACCTGGCTGTAGATACGCATCGGCAGCGTGGTGGCGCCGGGGCCGGACGTGAAGCTGGCAATCACCAGATCATCGAACGACAGCGTGAACGCCAGCATCCACCCCGCCGCAACCGCCGGGGCGATCAACGGCAGTGTGACGAGAAAGAACGTGGCCGCAGGGCTGGCGCCGAGGTCCAGCGCGGCCTCCTCAAGGCTGCGGTCGAAGCTTGCCAGCCGCGATTGCACGATCACCGTGACAAAGCACATCGTGAAGCTGGTATGCGCGATCGTGATGGTCCAGAAGCCGCGCTCCATATCCACCGCGACGAAGAACAACAGCAGCGCCACCCCGGTGATGATCTCCGGCATCACCAGCGTGCCATAGATCATGCCGCTCATCGCCAGCCGCCCGGCAAAGCGCCCGTGCCGCTGCAACGCCACCGCCGCCATGGTGCCCAGCACCGTTGCCAGCGTGGCGGAGATCGCCCCCGCCCCCAGCGAGACCAGCGCCGCATCCATCAGCGGCTTGTTGGCAAGAAGGCCACCATACCACTGGGTGGAAAATCCGCCCCACACCGTCACCAGCCGCGAGGCGTTGAACGAATAGAGGATCAGCAGCAAAATCGGCAGGTAGAGAAACGCCAGCACCAGCACAAGGCGCGTCATATCCAGCCGTTTCAGCCGCCCGCTCATGGCCGCGCGCTCCGGCTGAGCCGGGCCAGCAGCGGCACGAGGATGACGCCGAGCAGGATAATCGCCATCGCCGAGGCGAGCGGCCAGTCCCGGTCGGCGAAGAAGGTGTTCCACACCACCCGCCCGACCATCAGCGTATCGGAGCCGCCGAGCAGATCGGGCACGATGAACTCACCGACCGCAGGAATGAACACCAGCCCGCAGCCGGCCAGTACCGCCGGCCGGATCATCGGCAGCGTGACGAGGAAGAACACCGCCGCCGGCCGGGCGCCGAGATCCGCCGCCGCCTCCAGCACACTGGTATCGAACTTTTCCAGGCTGGCATAGAGCGGCAGCACCATGAACGGCAGGTAGGAATAGACGATGCCGATCACCACCGCCGTGTCGGTGTTGAGAATGGCCAGCGGCTCGCTGATCACCCCGAGGTGGAGCAGTGCCGCATTGAGCAACCCCTCGGGCTTGAGGATGGCGATCCACGCATAGGCGCGGATAAGGAAGCTGGTCAGCAGCGGCAGCACCACCAGCATCACCAGCACCGGCTGCCAGCGGCGCGGCGCCCGCGCCATCGGCACCGCGATCATCAGGCCGATCACCAGTGCCGCGAGCGTGGAAATCGCGGCGATCATCACCGAATTGAGGTATGCTCCCCACAGAAGATCGTCTGAAAAGACGGTTTCGAAGCTGAGGAATGACAGTTCCGAGAGTGATTCCACGAAGGCGGACCAACCGGCGGAAAGGTCGAACACCGGGCGGTAGGGCGGGCGTCTGGCCGCCTGCTGCGACAGCGCGATCTTGGCGACGATGAGAAACGGCACAAGATAGAACACGCCGAGCCACACCATCGGCGGCAGCCGCACCAGCCAGCCCCGGCGCCCCGGCCCGGCCACGCTCAGTCCCTCACCAGCACCGCCGCGCGGGCGGAAAAACCGAGGCGCACTGCCGCGCCAACCGCCGGCGCGGAGCCGCTTGCCCCGTTGGCCAGCGCCACGCGGATCATGCCGCCCGAGGCGGTGACGACGCGGTAATGGCGGCTGTTGCCAAGGTAGGAAACGGCGGAAACACGCCCCTCCACGATGCAGTCTGCCGTCTCGTTCGGCGACAGAAAGGCAATGGTCTCGGGCCGAACAGCGAGGAACACCGCTGTTCCGGCCGGAAAAGCCACCGCTGAATTGATGGGCAGGACATGGCCCAGCATCGGGACGGACACCTGCACCACCGCCGCACCGCCACCCGTCACCTCGGCATCGAACAGATTGATATCGCCGACGAACCCCGCGACATAGCGGTTCGCCGGCCGCTCGTAGATCGCCTCCGGCGGACCAACCTGCGCCAGCCGCCCGGCCTGCATCACGCCGATCCGGTCAGCCAGCGACATCGCCTCGTCCTGATCATGCGTCACGATCACAAAGGTCAGGCCAAGCCTGCGCTGCACGTCCTTGAGTTCGAACTGCGTATCCTCGCGCAACTGCTTGTCCAGCGCGGCCAGCGGCTCATCCAGCAGCAGCACGCGCGGCCGTCTGGCCAGCGCCCGCGCCAGCGCCACCCGCTGCCGCTGCCCGCCGGACAATTGATGTGGTTTTCGCCCCTCAAACCCCTCCAGACGGCCCAAACGCAGCATTTCCGCCACGCGGGAGGCGATTTCCGCGCGCGCCAGCCCCTCGCGCTTGAGACCGAAAGCGATGTTCTCGCCCACGCTCATATGCGGAAACAGCGCATAGGACTGGAACATCATGTTGACCGGCCGCCGATAGGGCGGATCATGCGCGATATCCCGCCCGTCGAGCAGGATTTGCCCGGCATCCGGCTCCTCGAAGCCGGCGATCATCCGCAGCAGCGTGGTCTTGCCGCAGCCGGAAGGGCCGAGCAGCGCGAAGAATTCACCCGCCCGGAGATCGAGCGACAGATCAGTGACCGCCGGCACGCCGCCGAAGGTCTTGCGCACGGCGCGGATGCTGATCAGCGGGCCGGAACCGGCGATGGACGGAGCGGAAGGCGGCGTGGTCATGGCCCTGTCAGTCCGACACTTTCAGCGCGGATTCAATCCGTTCCGACAGATCGTCGGGCTTTTTCAGCACCAGCCCGCCGCGCAGCCGCTCGGCCAGCCCCTGCGCGATCATCTGCGACAACTCGCGCGAGACCTGCTCGCGCCGGCAGCCAACCCGGCCCGCCAGCACATGGTGGAACGGCGGCGGCGTCACGATTCGCTCGCCCGGGTGGCCGGCACGCGGCTGGCTGAGCCGCAGCAGCTCGGCATAAAGCCGGTGGCGGACATCAAGCACGGTCTGCTCGATCACCCGTTCGTTGAGGTCGCGCACCCGGCGCGACAGCAGCTTCAGCAGCCGCTCGCACAACTGGCGCGAGCCGTAGATCAGCTCGCGGAACACCGTACCGCTGACGATACACATCTCGCACCGGGTCAGAGCGGTGACATTGGCCGAGCGCGCAGTGCCGTCGATCGCCGCCAGCTCGCCGAAATACTGGCCCGCATGCATATCGCTGAGGATCACTTCCTTGCCGCCGGGCGTGCGGACAAGGATGCGCACATCCCCCGAGATCAGGAAGAACACATCATCCGTCGTATCCTCGAAATCGACCGCGACCTGCCCTTCCTCGAACTTCCGCCAGGTGCAACGCCGGTCGAAACTGCGAAAATCGACGTCGCTCGCCTCCTTGAAGAACGGGATTGTCGCCAGCGTCTGCATGCCACCCTCGTGCCGAGCCTAGAGCTGCATTGTCGTTAAATCGCGGCGCGAGGCAACCCCGCGCGCCCTGGCATCCACGCGCCTCGCGTGGCAGGCATTGCCAGCGGGCCGCCTTTCGGCCACAGGAAGCACTGCGACCGGCGCCCGCGCGCCGCCATCGCCCACGCCATGAGGGTTTCCCGCATGCTCGACCGCGACATCGCGATTTTCATTGCCAGCCGGGGGCGGGCCGCCATTCTCGCCCGGCTGGTCGATGATCTGCTCTCCGCCTATGTCCCGGCGCTCGCGGCCGGCGGTCTCAGCGCCGCGGTGGTCGTCTATGCGCAGGGCTACGGAGCGGACACGCTCGACACCTTGAGGACCGCCCACGCGCGCGCCATCGCCGGGGGCACTCTCCACATCATCGTCGCGGACAAGCCGCATCGCTGCATCGGCGAGGTGATCCACGCCGGCCTGACGGCGATGAACCGGCGTCTCACCTACCGGCTGGCGATGCTGATGGACGACGACAGCACATTCACACCGCACGCAACCGTCGAGCAAAACCTCCGTTCGGCAGCAAAAACCTTCATCGAAGGCCGGTTCCGCGCGTTTTCGATCCGCCTCGGCCCCTCGACGGACCTTGTCTACGGTCCGTTCATCGATCCTGACGGGCCGATCGCCCCGTTCAAGGAAAAAATGATCTGGGCCAGCCGCGCGGTGGTGGATGAGGCATTGGCCCTGCCCCGGTTCGATGAACTGGCGATTGCCGAAGATACGGTGATCACCGCGCTGGCCTGGCGCGGCAACCCGGCGGCCTGCCGCACCGTGCAGGGCATCGGCACCTTCGTCCACTTCGGCGTCGAGGGCGGGCAGGACGGCGGAGAAGCCGGCGGCTATGCCGAACTGGTCGGCTTTTCCGGCCCGCCGACCGCCGAGGCCCCGCACGGCAAGTATGATGCGGCGCTGCGCTCGGGCGTGACGCACTGGCATATCCTGCCGGAGGTGTTCGTCGGCCCCGATCATCCGCATTTCATCTATGCCGGCATCCGGGGCGATCTCGCCCGCGCGCTGGGCAGCGGATACCCCGCCGACGCGGCGGACAAGATCTGAGCGGCGCGCGTCACTGATCCAGCGCAATGCGCGCACAGCCTGACAACCTAGGATAGAGTTGATCGTCAGCGACGGAGGATTTTTCCCGTGTTCGCGAGAGGCTTCAAATCCATCTTGTCCATCGGCTTTCTGGCCTTGATGGCTGCAAGCGCGCCGGTCCGGTCCGTTGAACCGCAACGTGGCACGCCCGAGTTCAAGGCCGTTGTCTCGACGGCCGGCAAACTGATCGAGCAGGATCTCGGCTCCGATGTCGGGCTGGATATCCGGCGCATCGATATCGAGGGCGACTGGGCCTACATGCATGCCTTGCTGCGCAAGCGCAGTGGCGCGCCGCTCGATTGGGCACAGACGAAGTTCGCGCAAGCCTGGGCCAGCAAGGCGATCAGTGACTCGGTGATGGCCCTGCTGCGGCGCGACGGGGGCCAGTGGCGCGTCGTTGAATATTCCCTCGGCCCCGTGGGGCCGATCTGGCAGGTCTGGGTCAGCCGTCACCGCGCCCCGCGCGCCCTGTTCGTGCCCGGCGCGCCCGCCGCCGATACCACGCTGCTGCCGCCGAAAGCCGAACAGCCTGCGCAGCCCGTCGCCCCGCCAGTGCCCCCCAAGCCGACACAGCCTGTGCCTCCGCCCCCCATGCCGCAGGGGGATGCCAAACCGCTGCCGACCCCGCCGATCCATACCCCGCCGGCGCCGCAAACCGTCTCTGCCCCGCCGATCGAGGTGCCGGCCGTCCCGCCGCCGCCAACGGTCCCGGCGCCGAAGTTCAAGCGTGACGACCCGTGCGATGCCGCCGGGCAGATGCCGCGCGGCGCGCCATGGGCCGCCCCTGTCGGCACGCCGGTGCGGCTGGAGGGCGAGGCCGTCTCCGTTCGCCCGCCGATGCTCGATATCAGCCGGTTCACGGTCGATTCGCTGAAAGCCTCCATCGCGACGGCCAAGCAGCAGTTGCTGATCGTCTACGGCGGCCTGACTGCGGACAATCTCGCCGCGTTCGAAACGGCATGGGCGCCGCTGGAGGAGTATCCCGCGCCGGAAACCGCGAAATACCTCAACGCGCTGAACCCGCTGCTGGCCCGTTTCATCGCCACGCGCACGGCGTTTGAAACGGCGGCCCTGTCGCTTCAGGCCATTCTGATGGAGGCGGCGGTCGCGGTCGAGGCGGGGGATGAAAAGGCCCTGCGGACCTCGCGGGCCGAAGCAGCGGCCCGCCGCAATGATCTCATTGCCCACCAGCGCGCGCTGCAAACCATCGGCCGGCAGATCGAGGCGCTCGGCAACCCGCCCAACCCCATGCCCGCCGCCTGCAAGGCGCACAAGCGCGGCAAACCCGACGCGCCGGGCAAGACCCTGTTCGATGTCATCATGGAAGAGCCGTGGGTGCAGCTGTCGGTCTATCGCGGCGGAACGCACGCTTTCGTCCCGTCCTCGACCATGATGAGCTTCAACAAGCGCACCAAGGTGGCTGACGGCAACACGATCACCCTCATCGACGAGGTGGCCGGCTTTGGCCAGCCCAATTGCGGGCTGGCGAACCCGCAGGTTCATTTCAGTGTCGACGGCATCGCCCTGCGCCGGGTGATCATGGAGTTCCGTTTCTCGGCGGATCGCCGCCGGATCGAGAACCTCTCCGCGAAGATCGAGGAACAGAACTGCAAGATGGCCCGCCTGCTCAACCGCGAGCAGAAACTGTGGGAAATGTCGGGCGGTGCGGTGCAGCTGCACAGCGAGATCCGTCTCGCCAACGTCCCGGCGGACAAGACCGAGATCGTGACAACGCCGAAGGCGCAGGCGGTGCAGATCGTGCTTGATGGACACGAGGCCACATCACTGATCCAGCGCGCCACCTCCTCCCCCTACTGGACCGAAACCTTCGCCAGCAAGCTGCACGGTCTGTTCGAAAAGGGCAGCGGCCCGCCCCCGGGGGACAGGATCGTCGTCGCCACCGGGCGCGGAATGACCGCCTACACCTCGGACCTTTTCCTGTCTGCCGTGTTCTGGGCTTCCTCGGTGGGGGATGCGACGATGGCCAACGGCAACAAGCTGGGCAGTTATGGCAAGTCCTTCGCGGCGCAGAGTACGCCGGTGGCCACGCCCCCGGCCACCATCGCCAGCGGCGGGCAGACGGCAGCGGAAGCAGCAGCGGCCAAGGCAGCGGCGGAGCAGGCGCTGAAGGACGAGGTGACCTTCCAGCAATCCGTCATTGCCATGATCGCGAAAAACCTCGAGCGCGACCTTGCGGAGCTTGCGGCAGCCGCGAATGACCCGAAAGCCGACCCCGATCGGCTCGGCGCGCTGCAATTCCGGGCCATCCATCAGGCCTCGAACCTCACCGAGGAGCAGGACCGGCTGCGCGCGCTGACCACCGGAGTGGTCACAAAATCCCGCACGGCGTTCGATGAATATGCCTCCACCCTGTTCCGCAAGAGCCTGCAGGAAGAGGCACAGGAGGCTGACCAGAAGCTGAAGCTGGCGCGCGGGGCGCGCAAGTTGGCGCAGCTCGCGCCGGAGGAGGAGCGCGCAACCCTCGCCGCGCAGGTGGAGCGGACGCTGACGCCCGCCGCCGTGGTGCGGATGAATGTTGACGAGGTGCGCCGCGCCACCGGCGCAATTCACGATCAGGTCGCCGGCCATTGGCAGAAACGGGCGGCGAAATCGGATGAGGAGGCAGTCGATGCCGCCGAGAACGAGTTCTACGCCGGATTGACCGCAACAGCGGCAGGCATGCTTGTTGTCGGCCTCAGCGCGCCGGCGTTTGCGCAGGCCTATGGCGCCGAGGCGGCCGCCACGGTGCTGGCCCCGACGCTGACCGGCGCACTCTATGGCGCGACCACCGGTGGCATCGAGGGCGGGCCGGTGGGCGCGGTGCGCGGTGCGCTGCAATGGTCCGGGCAGATCGGCTATCTCGGCGTCACCGCCTATGATGGCTGGTTCGGCCATGAGCCGGGCGACAAGCCGGGCGGCCTCATCGGCGCGATGCAGAGCGTTGGCACAGCGGTTCTGGTCGGCAAGGCGATGTCTATCGGCATCCGCGTGGCCTCAGCCGGCGCCAATGCGGTGAAGAAGGCGGTGATCGGCACGCCGAAGATGACGGCCGCGGAGTGGCGGGAGGCGAACCGCTTCAAGGCCGAGGTGGCGCAGGGCCGCGTGATCCTGCGCAATTACGAGGCGCAGGAGCGCCGCCTCGCCGAGGCGATTGCCCAGAAGCGCCCGATCCAGGAAATCGCCGAGATCGAGAAACTGGTCGACAAGCTCGCTGCAACCCTCAACGGCAATTACCACGCCAAATGGTGGCTGAAGCACCACGGCTCGCTCTCGACACGCACGATTTTCGACCAGCGCGTCAATGCCTACTACGATGTCACCGAAGCGAAGATGATGAAAACGCTGTCGGAAAAATACGACACCTCGACCATCGACTGGGTGAAGCTGCGCAATGCCAGCAGCGTCGGCTCAGTCGGCATGGACCTTGACCTCGCGCTGGTGGAAGTGCGCGGCGTGCCCACCATCATCAAGCTGAGGAACGGCAAGCGCGCCGACATGTTCGAATTCCAGAAAGACGCGCAGAAGGCCTTCAACCAGCATTACGAAGGCCTGACCGGCGTCTCGGGCAAGCAATCCGAACTCAACATCACGACACGGATACATTCCGAGGCGTTTGCCGATCCTGCCCTGCTGGAGCAGAAGATCGACTGGAACGCGATCGACAGCAAGCGCATCCACAATGTCGGCGAGGTCACCGCGTTCAAGGGCCAGCACGCCGCCAACCAGAATGTCTCGGCCTTCACCGGCATGCAGGAAACCTGCCGGCAGGCCTCCAAGGACATTGACGGCAAGCTGATCGCCTATTTCGAATATCGTGCAAGCGCCGCGAAAAACCCGGCGGACAAGGCCAAGTTCGCCGATCTGATCGCGTTCTGGAAAGACGTTGGCGGACGCTTCAAACAGATCGGCACGCAGGAGATGGACCCCGTGAAGATCTGGCAGCAGAGCCTCGACATCCGCCGCACCACCGGCGGGCGCAGCGTGTTCGACCTCGTGCAGGATATGAAAGGCCACCTCGAAACAGCGTCGAAGTTCATCAAATAGGCGGTGACCCGCAAAGGCAGGGGGGTGCCCCTGCCCGCGCTCAGCGCTCCGCCAGCCAGCAGGCCGCGCTCTGCGCGCCGAACTCCGCCAGGTGTGGCTTGTCCTGCCGGCACCGGTCCACCGCGACAGGGCAGCGCGGGTGGAACGGGCACCCGCTCGGCGGGTCGAACGGCGACGGCAGCTCCCCCTTGAGGATGATGCGCTCCTTCTTCGCCGTCGGGTCGGCCACCGGCGTCGCCGAGAGCAGCGCCCGCGTGTAGGGGTGCTTGGGCGCGGCAAAGATCGCGTCCCGGCTGCCGATTTCCACCGCATTGCCGAGGTAGATCACCATCACCCGGTCGGCGATGTGTTTGACCACCGAAAGATCGTGCGAGATGAACAGATAGGCCAGTTGAAACTCGGCCTGAAGATCGGCCAGCAGATTGAGCACCTGCGCGCGGATCGACACATCAAGCGCCGAGACAGGCTCGTCGAGCACAAGGATCTTCGGGTTCAGCATCAGCGCGCGGGCAATCGCGATGCGCTGGCGCTGTCCGCCGGAGAACATATGCGGATAGCGATCATAGAACTCGGGCCTGAGGCCGACCTTTTCCATCATCGCGCGGGCCTTGGCCTCGCGCTCCGCCGCCGGCATCGCGGTGTTGACCAGCAGCGGCTCTTCCAGCGCCGCGCCGATCTTCTGGCGCGGATTGAGCGAACCATAGGGGTTCTGGAACACGATCTGGATGTCGCGTCTCAGGCGGTGCCGCGTCGCCGCGTCGGCCTTGGAGACATCCTCGCCGTTGATCAGCAGCGCGCCTTCGCTCGGCTCCTCGATCAGCGTGATCAGCCGCGCCAGCGTCGATTTGCCGGAGCCGGATTCGCCGACCACCGCCAGCGTCTTGCCCGCATCGAGGCTGAACGACACGCCGGCCAGCGCTTTCACCGTGGCGGGGGCGGAGAACATGCTCCGCTTCTGGGTATAATCGCGCGACAGGCCGCGCGCTTCGAGGATGGCACTCATGCTGCGTCCTCCTTGCGCGTCGGGCGCCCGTCCACCAGCGGCGTCCAGCACAATGCATGGCCAAGGTCGGGCCCTGCCCGGCGCGGCGCCTCCACAAAACAGCGGGCAAAGCCGAAGGCGCAGCGCGGCGCGAACAGGCACCCCGCCGGCCGGTCGAACTGGCCGGGCACGACGCCCGGAATCGTCGGCAGGCGGTTGGTCGTTGCCCGTTCCGGCAGCGCGGCGAGCAACCCGTGCGTATAGGGATGGTGCGGATCGGCAAACAGCGCGCCGGTCGCGCTCGCCTCCACCTGCCGCCCGGCATACTGCACGATCACGCGGTCCGCCGTCTCGGCCACCACGCCCATGTCATGGGTGATCAGCACCAGCCCCATGCCGGTTTCCCGCCTCAACGAGACAAGCAGATCGAGGATTTGCGCCTGAATGGTCACGTCAAGCGCGGTGGAAGGCTCGTCCGCGATCAGCAGCTTGGGCCGGCAGGCCAACGCCATGGCAATCATCACACGCTGGCTCATCCCGCCGGAAAGCTGGTGCGGAAAGGCCGACAGCCGCCGCTCCGGATCGGTGATGCCGACCTGCTCCAGCAACTCGATGGACCGCGCGCGCCGCGCCGCCTTGTCGAGGCCGAGGTGCGTTTTCAGCGCCTCGCCGATCTGGAACCCCACCGTGAAGCACGGGTTCAGCGAGGACATCGGCTCCTGGAAGATCATGGCGATGTCCTTGCCGATGATCGTACGTCGCTCCTTGGCGCTCAACGAGCGCAGATCACGCCCGTCGAACAGCATCGCATCGGCGCTGACGGTGGCCGTCCACGGCAAAAGTCCCATCACCGCCAGCATGGCAACGGACTTGCCCGAGCCGGATTCCCCGACAATGGCGAGCACCTCGTTGGCCTCCACCCGGATGTCAACGCCATCAACGGCCTTGAACGCCCCCGCGCGGGTGCGGAACGAGACCGAGAGATTGCGGATATCGAGAAGCGGCATGGCGTCAGCTCCTCTGCATCTTGGGATCGAGCGCATCGCGCAAGCCGTCGCCCATCAGGTTGATCGACACGACCGTGACAAGGATCGCCAGCCCCGGCAGCGTCACGATCCACGGGTTGGAGCGGATGAACTCGCGTGCATCGGCCAGCATCGCCCCCCATTCGGGCACCGGCGGCTGCGCCCCGAGGCCGAGAAACCCGAGCGCCGCCGCTTCGAGGATCGCTTCCGAAACGCCGAGCGCCGATTGAACGATCAGCGGAGCGAGGCAATTGGGCAGCACGGTGCGGAACATCAGCCGGAGCTTGCCGACCCCCACCACCTTGGCGGCCACGACGTATTCCTTGCCCAGTTCCGCCATGGCCGAGGCGCGGACCAATCGCACATAGCGCGGCAGGAACACCACCGTGACGGCGACGATGGTGTTCGTCAGGCTCGGCCCCAGCACGGCGACGATGAGAATGGCCAGAACCAGCCCGGGCACGGCCATCAGCAGATCCATGCAGCGCGAGATCAAGGTATCGACCAGCGTCGAGGAAAACGCCGAAGTGAGCCCCAGCACGACGCCGAGCACGAACGACACGCACATCACGGTGAGCCCGATGAACAGCGACACCCGCGCGCCGTAGATGAGGCGCGAGAGCATGTCCCGTCCCAGCCCGTCCGTTCCGAGGATGAAGGTCCAGCTGCCCCCCTCCTCCCACACCGGCGGCGCCTTCACCGCGTGGCGAAACTGCTCCAGTGGCGAATGGGGCGCGATGATCTCGGCGAACAGCGCGACAAGCGCGATCAGCGTCAGCACGACCAGCCCGCCGACCGCCCCCTTGTTCTCGGAAAACGAGGCCCAGAGCTGGCGGAACGGCGATGGCGCGGAGGCCCCAGCGGAGGCCGGAAGGGCGGTCTCAGCGGCCATGGCGGATCCTCGGATTGATGACACCGTAAAGAACGTCCACGGCGAGATTGACCAGAATGATGATGGCGGAGATCAGCATCACACCGCCCTGAAGCGCCGGATAATCGCGCCGGCCGATCGATTCGATCAGCCATTTGCCCACCCCGGGCCAGGAGAAAATCGTCTCCGTCAGCACCGCACCGGCCATCATCGAGCCGACCGAAAGGCCGATCACCGTCACCACGGGGATCAGCGCGTTGCGCAACGCGTGCAGCCCGATGACGCGGAACGGCGACAGCCCCTTGGCCCGCGCGGTGCGCACGTAGTCCTCGCTCAGCACCTCCAGCATCGAGGAGCGGGTCATCCGCGAGATGGTCGCCAGCGGCACGGTGCCAAGCACGATCATCGGCAGGATCAGGTGATGAACGGCATCGCCAAACGCCCCTTTCTGCCCCGACAAGACCGAATCGATCAGCATGAAACCGGTCTTGGCTTCGTAGAAATACTTGATCAGGTCCACCCGGCCCGAGACCGGCGTCAGCCCCCAGCGCTCGGCCACCAGCATGATCAGCAACAGGCCCCACCAGAAGATCGGCATCGAAAAGCCGGTGACCGACAGGCCCATCAGTGTCTGGTCATACCACGAGCCGCGCTTGACGGCCGCGATGGTGCCCGCCGGTACGCCGATCAGGATCGCAAACAGCATCGCCGCGATGGCAAGCTCGATCGTGGCGGGAAACAGGGTGAAAAACTCGGTCAGCACCTTCTCGTTGGTCACGATCGAGGTGCCGAAATCGCCATGCAGCAGCGCCCAGACATAATCGGCAAACTGCTTCCATACCGGTTGGTCCAGCCCCAGTTCCGCGCGGAACTGCGCCAGCCGCTCCGGGCTGATGCCGCGCTCGCCCACCCGCACCTCCACCGGATCGCCCGGCACCAGCCGGATCGCCACGAAAGTGAGGAACATCAGCGCGAAGAAGGTCGGAACCGTCAGCGCCAGACGCTTGAGAAAAAAGAGAAGCATGGGTGCTGTCGCCGGTGGGGCGGGCCGGCGCGGCGGCAGGGGCCACCCGCCCCTGACCGATGACCGATCAGGAACGGGCGGATGATACCGCGCCGGCCGGCGCTGTTACTTCAGGTCCACACCCTTGAAATGATGCGAGCCGAGCGGAGCCATCTTGTAGCCCGTCACGTTGGCCGCGGCGGCATCATTGACGATGGAATGGGCGATGGTCAGGTCCGGCGCCTCTTCCTTGAGGATCAGCTGCATCTTCTCGTAGGCAGCGGTGCGCTTGGCGACATCGGCCTCCTTGCGGGCGGCAACCAGCAGTTCGTCGAACTCCTTGTTGCACCACTTGGTGATGTTCTGGTTGAGCGGCTTGCCATCCGAGCAGCCACGCAGGAAGAAGAAGTTGTCGGGATCGCCGTTGTCGCCGGTCCAGCCGAGCTGGGCCGTCTGGTGGTCGCCGTTCTGCGCGCGCTTGCGATATTCGCCCCACTCGTAGGTGACGAGCTTGGCCGTGACGCCAACCTTGGCGAGATCCGCCTGCATCATTTCGGCAATGCGCTTGGCGTTGGGGTTATACGGCCGCTGAACCGGCATATACCACAGGTCGATCTCCAGCGGGCCGGTAACACCGCCCTTGGCGAGCAGCTCCTTGGCCTTGGCGACATCGTATTTATAATCAACGGTCTTCTCGTTGTAGGACCAGAGCGTCGGCGGGATGAAGTTCTTCGCCGCCTGCCCCGCGCCGATGTAGACGTCGCGGATGATCGCATCCTTGTCGATCGCGTAGTTGAGCGCCTGGCGCACCTCTTTCTTGTCGAACGGCGGCTTCTGCGCGTTGAAGGCCCAGTAGGCGATGTTCAGCCCCGGCTGGGAAATGACCTGAAGCTTGGCATCCTTGCGGATTTCCGGCAGATCGGCCGGGCGTGGCGCGATCGCATAATGGCACTCGCCGGCCTTCAGCTTCGAGTAACGAGACGTCGGGTCTGCCGTAATCGCATAGACCAGATCGTCGACAAGAGCTTTTTCACCCCAATAGGCCGGGTTCTTCTTGTAGCGGATCACAGCATCCTTCTGGTACATCACGAAGGAGAACGGCCCCGTGCCGACCGGGAACTGATCGAACTGCTCTTTCTTGTTCGCCTTTTCGAGATGCTCGGCATACTCCTTGGAATGGATCGTGGCGAAATCCATGGCGAGATTGGCCATGATCGGCGCCGTCGGCTCCTTCAGCTTCATCACGACCGTGTAGTCGTCGGTCTTGGTCAGGCTTTCCAGCAGCTTGGCCATGTCCATATCGGCAAAGTAATCATACTTGCCGCCTGACACCTTGTGATAGGAATGCTCGGCTTTCCACTGGCGCTCGAACGTCCAGATCACGTCATCGGCATTGAAATCACGCGTCGGCTTGAAGTTGTTGACGCCGGAATGGAACTTGACGCCTTTCCTCAACTTGAAGGTGATGGTCTTTCCACCATCTGCAACAGTCCAGCTTTCGGCAAGACCGGGAACAACCTTGGTTGTACCACGCTCGAAGATCACCAGCTGATCGTAAACCGGCCGGGCGGCATCGAACGAGGTGCCGGTGGTGTTCAGCGCCGGGGTAAAGTTCTCGGGGCTGCCTTCGGAGCAATAAACAAGGGTTTTGGCCGCCAGCGGGCTGGCCGCGGCAACCGACGCGAAAACGCTCGCGCCGAGAAGACGTCGAATTTTCATAGTGATCTCCCGATAGTCCACCCGCCCTGTGGCGGTCTGGCGGCGATTGAAGCCTTTCTCCCCCGCCTTGTAAATCCCGTCGGTCGGTTTCGATACGAACTATTTGAGCATCCCGGCGGGAAAGGGCGCGGCAACGCGGAATCGCTGGACGAACGAACCGCCGAACAGCCCGAGCCCGCGATCCTCAGCACCGAACAGTGCCGCGAGGAATGGCAGAGCAGCGCGTTCGGTGTGTCCGCGCGCCGAAACGACAGCCAAGCGCGGAAGGTACGGCCCACCCGCAGCAGGGCCCGCGCGGTAACCCAATTCCTCAAATCCCTGCCGAGCGGATTGACGGTTGCCATAATGATATGCTTATCAAAACGTTAATTAGAAAAAATCCTTCCCGGGCGCCGCTTGATGCTACTTCAGGGTATTCAGAGAAACCTCGCCGAAGCCGAACCCATCAGCGCGGAAGATTTCGCCGCGGTGCGGGCGGCAGCGGCATCAGCCGCCGCCACTGCCGCCGCCGCGCCGGCAACGCCCCCGGCCCCTGCCGGACCCTCCGTCGATGACCTTCTTCGCGAACAGGGCATCGACCTTGCCACGCTGAACCCGGACCTTGCCAGCGCCATTCGCAGCAAGATCACCGTCACCGATGGCAAGGCCGATCTGAGCGGGCTGTATTTCAATGGTATCGGCGATGACCTTGCCAACCGCGTCAACGGCGCGATCAACGGGCTGAACAACTGGCAGGCCGGCTTCGGAACCGTCGAGTACCGCGAAAACGGCGATTACACCTATACAGTGCCTGAGATGGCCGTGAACAGCGGTGGCCATGGCGTTGTTTCAAACGGAGCGACCGACGCATCCGCACTGCCGACCCTGAACACCCTGGCCGGCACCTTCCGGCAGATGCCGCAGCCGCCGAAGGAGCTGACATCGGTCGAGGCGGTGATGTTCAACCGGCTCGTTGCCCAAACGGGCGATGGCAACTGGGCGCGCCTGCAACTCAACGACCTGCGCGGCGCCCTGCATGCGCTGACGCCGAACGCCGACGGGACACTGAACCTCTCCGGCATCTACGGCGGCACACGAGGGTTCGATCCCACCCCGCCAAGCGATACCTACGCCCGACAGCTCGAATTGGTCGCCCTGAGGGAAGAGTACAGCTCGGACGTTCAATACGGCTATTCCGTGCCTGACGGGTTTGATTCCAGCCGCTGGGTGCCGTTCACACCACCCGACGCCTCCGTAGGCGCCATTGTCATGGAAGAGCGAGGCGGCGGAGGCGACGATGGCCGCTGGCTGGTTCCGGTCTACAAGCCGAGCGCCGAGACAGCCGCCAAGTACGCGGCGGATCTTGCCGCCTATAACGCAACCTTCGGCCGCCTGACCGAGAACAATCTGGTGCAGGTCAAGGCCGGTTCAGGTGGCAATCTGAATGTCGGCAACGATTTCGGATATATCTCGGCCGGCGGCGGCGCCATGGTCTGGACGCCGGAATATGGCCTGATTACCTCAAACCAGAATATCCAGTACCCTGAGGATGACGGGTTTTTCGATTTTCTCGGCGATATCGTCGAGACCGTTGTACCCGTGGTTCTGGGCGCAGTGTTCGCGTATGTCGGCGGGCCAATCGGCTCGTTCGTCTTCAACTATGTCATGTCCGATGGCGACCTTGAAAAGGCGTTTCTCGGCGCGGCCACCACCTACGTCACCAGTGGCATGGGCGCGGCGTTCGATGGCGCTGCAGCGGGGGCGAGCGCAGCCTCGACCACTGGCCTCGCGGCCAGCCTCGGCATCACTGATACGATGATCGGCGCGGCCGTCAATAACGGCGCGGCCTCGGCGCTGGGCGCCGCAGCCTCCGGCGAGGATCTGGAAGGCGTGCTGGTCGCCGGAGCCATCGGCGCGGCGGCGGGCGCTGCCGGCAATTATGTCACCACCTCCCTGCCCACCTCCATCGGCAGCGAGGCGGCGCGGCGCGCCATCGGCAACAGCGTCACAACATTGACCGATGCCGCTCTTTCCGGGGAGGATCTGGGCGACGCCGCCATGCTTGCTCTTGCCGGCTCGGCCGGGGCGCTGGTCGGCGATTCGTTGTTCAATTCCGGCATTGCCGGCAATGACAATGCCGCGCGTCAGGCGCTCGTCAGCGGCACCAGCGCGCTGAGCAGCGGCCTTGCCAATACGGTCGTCAACGATACCCCCCTGGCCACCGCCGTTGGTCAGGCGCTCGGCGCGGGCATGAGCGGCTATGTTCAGGCAACCCCGCTGTCGCAGGCAACACCCGCCGCGACAACCGGAGATGTTGCCACCGCAACGCCCGACACGACCGACACCGGCGAGGTGGCCCAATCCTTCCCGGTGCGGGAGCCGGGCGAGATCATCACCCGCCCGCTGGAAGAAGCACCGCCAAGGCCGGAAGCCGCCGCGACCGCGCAGCCGACGACCGAATATGACGAGTGGGGCCTTCCCATCCCGGCAGAAACGCAGCCCCCGCGCGTGGCCACGCCCGAGCCGGAAACCGGCAGCAGCACCGCAACCACCCTTCCCGGCATCGATTGGGACCCCGGCAGCTGGGGCGAGGTGCCCCCGCCCCCCGCGCGGGATGCCGCCCCCCGGGCGGGCGGGCCAGCCGGCGGGCGCGATCGC